>Ga0207872_100159_pt1 | contig 55957 bp, 49 predicted proteins | sample Passage260B_FD_187372 | JGI IMG/M metagenome (GOLD analysis project Ga0207872, IMG submission 187372) | Cellulose adapted compost microbial communities from Newby Island Compost Facility, Milpitas, CA, USA - Passage2 60B (SPAdes) (version 2) ...
CTGATGATCAACAAGGGGATGATCGACGAAGAAAACCGGGAGCTTATGGAAGCCATCGCCGAAATGGGCATCGAAGCCGCGCTTGAACGCATCGACGACTATTTTTTTGAAAAGCTCAAAACCAACGCCGAAGCATTGCTGACGCACATGCTCAGAGCCGCGATGGAAAACGGCACGCTGGTCCCAAGTGTTGTGAAAAAAATCATCGATGAAGCCAACTACCTGATCAAGGAAGAAAACCGAAAATATGACCTGGAAAACGAGGTGCCGCCCCTTGACCGCACGGCCGGCACGGATCCGGAAGAGGAAGAGCGGCGCCGGCAGCAGCGGGAGCAGGCCGAGGAACAGCGCAGAGAGCGGGAACAGGCCAAAGAGGAAAAGCGCGAGGCCGTCAAACAACGGGATCAGGACATCCTGGACCGGCTGGAGCAGCGGAAAAAGGAACAGGAAGAAGCCAATCGGCAGGCCGAGGAAGACAAGCAAAACGAGGCGCTGGATCAGTACAAAAATCAGCTTGGCGAAGAAGAGCGGCAGGAGCTGGAAGAGAAGATAAGAAAACGGAAAGAGGAAAGGGAGCGGATGGACCAGGGCGTCCCGGCTTCCGCGAATTCCGGGAGCGGCCAGCCGGAAGATACGACGGAACCGGCGGAGGAACCGGCCGCGCCGCCCGCCCCGCCGGCGCCAAGCCCGCCGCCGAGCCCCGCCGTCACCGCCATGACGCTGGATCTGTCCGTTACGGACGTCGTATACGGGCAGCCGTTTACGATCACGGCCGTGATCAGCACGCCGGGGCCCCAGCCCGATCCGAACGCGGGCACGGTGGAATTCCGCATCGGTTCCGTCACCCTCGGCACCGGCACGGTGACGGGTGGCATGGCGACGCTGTTTGTGGACGAAGAGGCCTTGGCCGGCCTGGCCGATGAAATCGGGTACGGACGGCATATCCTTTCGGCGACCTACTCGGGTGTCCCGCAGCAGTATGCCGGCAGCACGGTCCAGAAAGAAATTCTGCTATTGCCCTCCGGACCTGTTTTGCTGGTATGGAAGGAACCGTTGGAAGACAGTCCGAATGCGTTCGAAATCCGCTTTGAATTGGCCAACTTTGCCGGAGACAGCGCGATTTTCGGAGCGGACGTCCGGTTCCTGCACCATTTGTCCCTGGGCGACTGGGAGACGGATCCGGATTTTGTGGAAACCTTTGAGTCCAATCCGGCCAAATTTGGCGACGATCCCGCGTACTCCCACAACTTTGGCCACATCGAGTACCCGCTTCCGGGCGGGGACCAGGGCTGGATCGCTCGCTACGAATTTGAAGCCGACAACGATGCGGGTGCGGAATTTGCCGAACGGGACTACATCGCGAAATTCCGTTTCGATCTGCAGGCCTGGTCCGGAAAAACGCCGGATGACGTCACCATCGATGTGGTTTACGTGCAATTTTACGACAAGGACGAACATTTGATTGACGTCTATGTTCTGGCCGGACCGGGCGTCACGGTAAACCTTTCCGAATGATCCTGAAAATGGGGAGCTGCCATGAAAAAACGACTGCAAAAATCGTTTGCCACCCAAGTCGCGAGAATCGGCATCGCCGGCCTGGCGGCGGGGCTGCTCTTCGGGGCGGCCTCCGCCTCCGCCATGGTGTGGTCGGGGGACCGCCCCCTGATCCAGACCCGCGACGTGGCGGGTTCCGGCTTGTTTGACGAATTCGACGGACCGGCGGAACGCGCCGAGTTCCGCCACCCCGCCGGGGTGCTCGTGCTCGGCGACGGGTCCATCCTCGCGGCGGATTCGGACAACCACCGCATTCGCCTCATCCGGGACGGAGAGGTTTCCGTGTACGCCGGCATCCCCGTGTCCGCCGTGTTCGACGAGGCGGGCCTTCCCGCCGGCGCCTTGAATGACGGCCCCGCGGAGCTGGCCCTCTTCTGGAACCCGGCAGGCCTGGCCGCGGACAAGGACGGCAATGTGTACGTTGCGGACGCGAACAATCACGCCATCCGCAAAATCTCCCCTTCCGGCGAAGTCACCACCCTGGCCGGAAGCGGAGTGCTGGGCCATCGGGACGGCCCCGGCGGCGAGGCGCTGTTCCACTCCCCGATGGACGTGGCCGTCGATGACGAAGGCAACGTGTACGTGGCCGACACCCTCAACCACGCCATCCGCAAGATCACCCCGCAGGGTAGGGTGACGACGCTGAACGCCCTGTCCACAAGGGCGGCGGAGGTATACGAAGGCGTGGTCGTGCCGGCCGGCGGATACGCCGACGGGCCGCTGGCCGGGGCGCTGTTCAACGAGCCTTCCGGGCTCGCGATCGACGCCAAAGGCAATCTGTACGTGAGCGACACCGGCAACCAGCGGATCCGCTACATCGATTTCGCCGCGGGAACGGTGACCACCGTGGCGGGCGGAGGGGAACTTGAGGAAAACGCGCTGTACGTGGAAGGAGCCTACGCGGACGGCCCGGCGCAGGAAGCGCGCTTCCACGGTCCGAAAGGCCTCGCCGCGGCCCCGGACGGCGGCCTGTTCATCGCGGACAGCCTGAACCATGCCATCCGCTATTTGAAAGACGGCCGCGTCCACACCGTGGCGGGCAACCCCGCCGGCAATCACGGCTACCGCAACGGCTTCGACCAGGAGGCGCTGCTGAACCATCCCGCGGACGTGGCGATCGACGCCGGCGGCGACCTGATCGTGGCGGACATGCTCAACAACCGGATCCGCAGGATCACGTTCTACTCCCTGCCGGAAGGATGGACATCCTCCGGCAAGGTCCGGATGCTCCTGAACAACCGGGAGATCGCCGTCGAACATCCGCCGGAGATCCGCGCGGGACGCACGATGGCGCCGCTCAGGGCGGTAGCGGAAGCGGCCGGGTACACGGTCGAATACGCAAACGGCGGCGTGGTGCTGTCGGGCGACGGCGTCCGGGTGACGCTGACCGTCGGCCGGCCGGAAGCTTCCGTACAGGCTGACGGCCAGACGACGGTGACGCCGCTGGACGCGGCGCCGTATCTGCAAAACGGCGCCACCTATGTCCCCGTCCGCTTCCTGGCGGAACTGGCCGGCTTCGACGTCGATTGGCACCATGAAACGGCCACGGTGATTCTTCGAAAATAATCATCAATAATCATCCGGCGGCCATTCCCTTGAGCTTCCCGGCCAAGCCGTCCAGCTGAAGGTAGCTGTCGGTAATTTCGCTCAGGCGGGCATCCTGGTCGGAAATGCTGGCCGCCATCTCGGTGACGGCCGCCATGTTGCTTTCCGTCGTCTCGGCGATGACGGCGATTTCCGCCGCGGATTTCCGGTACCGGGCAAGGACCTCGGCGGCGGACGCCTCCACCTGGTCCGCCTGGTCCTTCACTTTTTCGGCGTCTTCGGAAAGCTCGTTCATGACATCGGCGACGCGACGGACGGCATGGTGGCTTCTGCCGGTCAACTGCCGTCCCATCGCCACCTGCTGCGCCGCCCGGTCGGTTTTCTCGTGTATCCGCTCCAAAATTTCCCGAATTTCCTGGGTCGACGCCTGGGACGTGTTGGCCAGCTTGCGGATCTCGTTCGCCACAACGGCGAATCCCCTGCCGTGTTCGCCGGCCTGGGCGGCTTCGATGGCGGCGTTCAGGGCCAACAGATTCGTCTGTTGGGAAATATGGTTGATGGCCGCGACGATCTCGTGGATTTTCTGGTTGTATTCGCTCAGCTCCTGCATGATGGCGGCGGACTGCGCCATCGTCTCATGGACCTGGTCCATGATGTCCGCAAGCACGAGCGTCTCTTCCCTGCCGCTCTTGGTGAGCCGTTCGGTGTTGGACGACAGCCCCTTCAGGTCCGCCGATCTTGCGGCCAGCGATTCCACGGACCGCTCGATGCCCTGGATCGCGTCGTTCAGATCGGCCATGCTTCTTGTCTGTGTCTCGATGCTGGACGTAAGCTGACCGAAGGCGGTGGTGATTTCCTGGGAAATGGCCCGGGTGGTGGAAATGTTCTGCTTCAGATTCGCGCTGAAATCGTTCAGCTCGCGGAGGCTCGCCGCAATGCGTTCCATCATCTCCTGCACCCGGTTCTTTTCGGCCAGCGCCTGTTCGCGCTGGCGTTCCGCCTCGGCCTGCAGCCGTTCGGCGAATTTCGACGAAGCAAGCAGCGGGGACGCGACCAGCAGCAGATACAAAAAGATCGTGACCGGATGGTTGTCTCCAAAAACCGCCTTGTAATCGCTCGCCACGAAGAAAGCGGTTACCCCGACGCCCAGAAGCGTCGTGAACGCGATCGCCCGGAAACTGTTGTACAGCGTCATGATCGCAAGCGTCACAAACACGAGAAACCAGGTGGTGATGACCGGATCCGTCACCATGAGCAGAACCGTCAGCCCGGACAGGATGATGGCGATAAAAAACATGACGTAACGGGACAGCCAGTTCCGGTAGGTCATGACGGTGGCGATGCCGCAGGCGATGACTCCGGCGACGGCCAGGGCTATGATCGATTCCATGGAGGCGCCCGTGATGAAGTCGACAGCAATGCCGAGAACGAGCATGCCCCAGATGATGTTCACCAGCAGCCTGTTTCTTCTCTGCAGCGTGTCGGATGCGTTCATGAATTTCATCCTCTCGGCAAAAGGTGGAAAACGCACAATCCGACATTACCACAGCGAAAGGAAGGACTGCAACGGTCAGGAGAAACCCCGGTGGAAACGGCGGGCGGGACACGTCATGAAACGATCAAAAAGGAGCATGCCGCCAAGGCGGCACGCTCCTTTTTATTGGCATTCGGCCATATGGCGAAAGGGCTGTCCTTCAGTCGGGCATGAACAGCTCGTCCACGCGGGTGCGCAAATGTCTGGCCAGCCTGAACGCCAGCGGAAGCGACGGGTCGTACTTGTCGTTTTCGATGGCGTTGATCGTCTGCCGGGACACCCCGCACAGCCGGGCCAGTTCCTCCTGGGACATGTCCAGCGCCTTCCGCAGCTCCCGGATCCGGTTTTTCACCCCAGATCACCATATTTGCGTTTGTAAAACACCAGAGACGCCCAATAGATGAACGCCACCAGCACCAGAAGCAGGAGCGGGTTTGTGTCGGCCTCCCCGCTCGCCGCCCGGCGCATCGTCTCCAGCACCAGCAAGATCACGGTCCCGATGAAGGCGGCGGACATGGCCTTCGTTTTGATCAGGGCGCTTCGCTCGTCTCCCCGCCTGGCCAGCGACCACAGCATGAATCCGATCAATACGGCAAGGACGACAAGCAGGGCGGCCATCAGAATAACGGCCCACCACATAGGATTCATCCCGATCCCCCCGGAAATGTCAAATAGATTTGACATTTCCATGGTATCCGGATGCCATCAAAATGTCAAGAATACTTGACACTTTTACAGCCACTCTTCCTCTTCGGTAACCCGGAGCTGGCCGGCGGGCTTCGGAGGCGCATCCAAGATTCTCGGCGCCGGTTCTCCCGCCTGAACCATTCTTTCCACGAGCCGCTGTTTCAAACGATCCGCCACCCGGCGATGGGATTCATAGCCCGCCAGATTCCGCAATTCATACGGATCCGCCTCGAGATCGTACAGATATTCTTCCACGTATTCGTCCGCCGTCCCGTCCAGTGTGCCGAAATCGGTCCGGCTTTCCGGACGGCCCGGCGACGTCACGCCGTATTTCCATTTTCGCGTCCGGATGGCCCGGCCGACCTGGCTTTCGCTGATCTGGATGAAAACTTCCTGCGGCCAGGCGACGGCTTCTCTCCGGATCAGCGGAAGCATGGAACGGCCCTGCATCCGTTCCGGAACCGGGATCCCGGCGGCATCCAGCAACGTCGGCGGAAAGTCGATCAGGCTGACCAATTCGTGGATTTGGCCTCCGCCGTTGAAACCGGGGCCGCACGCCGCGGCCGGAATGCGGATGGAAGACTCGTGACAGGATCGCTTGTATTCCTCGTTTCGCGTCTTGAAATGACAACCGTGGTCGGAAGTGAAAAACACGATGGTGTTGTCCGTCAGCCGCAGGCTTTTCAGCGCGTCCAGCAGACGGCCCAGCGCTTCGTCCAGCCGTTTGACCATGCCGTAATATCCGCCCAGGTGCCGGTGGGCGGACCCCTCCAATGCCATCAGGTCCGGAGGAATCCAGCGCGACGTATAGCGCTCCCGGTACCCGTCCGGCGCCGGAAAGTCGTCGGTCCGGTTCTGATGATGCGGTTCAAGGTAGGAAATGAACAGAAAAAACGGATGGTGCTGATGGCGGTCAATATAGTCGATCGCTGCGTCCGTCAGCGCATCTACCCGGTAACCCGGCAATTTGACCGGCTTGTTGTCGTTGTCATAGACGATGGTGTCATAGGGTTCGGAAGAATGCTCCAGCGCGTTGGCCGCCAGCCAGAAGTCGTAACCTCCCCGCAACTCCGGAGGCACCGGTTCCCGGCCGGCGAGGTGCCACTTTCCGATATAGCCCGTCTGGTACCCGGCTTCCTTGAAGTAATGCCCGAGGGTTTTGGCGTCCCGGGGCAACGGGATGCCGTTCCGGTAGCATCCGGTCGTGGTGGGGTACATTCCGGTTTGCATACACGCCCTTGCCGGTCCGCAGACAGGCTGGCACGTAAAGGCATTGACGAAAAGGGTTCCCCGCTGGGCCATCCGGTCAAAGTTCGGCGTCAAATCCAGCGGATTTCCGTGCACTCCCGTCGTATCCCAGCGCTGCTGATCCGTAAAAAACACGATGACATTCGGCCTGGCCGACAAATCTTCTTCACCTCTTTCCCAAAGCGAACGCCCGTTACGATTTGAGCCCGGTTGTCGCAATGCCTTCCACAAAGTGCCGCTGGGCCAAAAAGAACACGGCCACAAGGGGCAGAATGCTGACCACCGACATGGCCATAATTTCATTCCATTTCACGAGCCCTTCGTTGTCCATCGTCATGCGCAGCCCGAGGGAGACGGGATATTTGCTTACGCTATTGATATAGATCAGGGCATTGAAAAACTCGTTCCATGTCCAGATGAACTGGAAAATGCACACGGAGATGACGGCCGGCATCGTCAGCGGAAGCAGCACCCGGGTCAAAACCGAGAACGAATTGCATCCGTCCATGACCGCCGCCTCGTCCAGGTCCCTGGGAATGCCGCGGAAAAATTGCACCAGCAGGAACACGAAAAAGGCGTTGACGGCGAGCAGGGCGGGCATGTAGAACGGCTGATACGTGTTCAGCCATCCGAATTCCCTGAACAGGATATACCTCGGAATAATGACGACCGCATCCGGCAGCATGAGGGTGGAAATCATGAGGGCGAACAGCGGCCCTTTCAGCGGAAAACGAAAACGGGCGAACCCGTAGGCCACGAACAGACTGGAGACGGCCGTCAGCACCACGACGGGCACGACCAGGATGAACGTGTTGGTGAAAAAATGACCGAAGTTGTACCGTCCGACCCCCAGCCAGCCCCGCACATACGACTCCCAGACAAACTCGGAAGGCCACAGCCGCAGCGTGGCAAAAATCTCTTCGTTCGGTTTCACCGAAGCGAAGAACATCCAGATCAGGGGATAGATGAACAGGACGCCAAAGGCGGACAGAAAAAGGAAGGTGACGATGTTCCGGGTCCTCCGGCGCGGATTCACCGGCGTTCCCCCCCATCCGCGTAATACACCCAACGATTGGACGACTTGAACAAGATCAAGGTAATGATGAAAATGATGCCGAACAGCACCCAGGACAAGGCGGAGGCATAACCCATCTTGAAAAACTTGAAGGCGTTGTTGTAAAGCAGCAAGCCGTAAAGATAGGTGGCTTTCGCGGGACCGCCGTTGGTGACGACAAAGGCGGCGGTAAACTGCTGAAAGGCGTTGATCGTCTGCATGACGAGATTGAACAGGATAACCGGCGTAAGAAGCGGCAGCGTGATGCTGAAAAAGGTCCGGACGCGGGAAGAACCGTCCACCTTCGCCGCTTCATAGAGCTCGCCCGGAATCTGTTTCAGCCCGGCCAGGAAAATGACCATGGAAGAACCGAACTCCCAGATCGGAAGCAGCGCGATGGTAAACAGGGCGTAATCCGGGCTGCCCAGCCAGTCCGCGGGGGGAATGCCAAACAGGGACAGCACGTTGTTGACCAGGCCGTCCCGCATGAACAGAAACCGCCACAGCACGGCGACGGCCACGCTTCCGCCCAGGATGGAAGGAAGATAATACACCGTGCGAAAAAAATGAATCCCCCGCAAGCGAATATTCATGATCATGGCGATGAACAAGGCAATAATCAGCTTGCCGGGAACGGCGATCAGCACGTACAAGAACGTCACATGCAGCGCCTGGTAAAAATCGGGGTCCTTGGTGAACATATCGACGTAGTTTTTGACGCCGACAAAATTCGCTTCCCGCACCATGCTGTAGTCGGTAAACGAGTAGTAAACGGAAGCGAGAAACGGGTACAGGGTCAGCACCATGAACCCGATGAGCCAGGGACTGATGTAAAGCAGTCCCACGTATTGCCATTTTCTTTGTTTCGTCATGATCTCCAGCACCTGTTTGCAAAATGCGTCTTTCTTTTCGGCTTCCGCCGAAAAGAAAGACGCAGACTTTTTCATCTCGGCATGCCCGCCAATTTGTCCTGCAGCCGGCTGACAAATTCTTCAGCTGCCGCTCTTGGCGTCATTTGATTGAACGCGACCTTGTCCAGATAATCCGTGGCCAATTGATCCACTTCGCTGTTCCCGCTGATGCCGTTGACCGGATCGCCCGGATTCTCAAGGGCAATCTCCACGGCGCGGACAATGGTCGGGTTGATCAACGCTTTCTCTCTCAGCACAGTCATATTCGCCGGTACCGCCGGGACGCTGTAGACCCCTTTCAGGATCTCGGCCGCTTCCGGAGCGGTCAGCAGCCAGCTGGCGAATTTCGCCGCTTCCTCCGGATGCTTGCTCGACTTCGCAATGGCCAGCGGGTTGGACGGGTTGACGAGGACTCCCGACGTTTTGGCGTCGGCGGGAATCGGATACGAACTGACATCCACTTCCGGTCCGTTCGCGAAGCCCGGGATCGTGGAAGCCAGGGACAGCGTGATGCCGATATGCCCGTTCAGCCATTTCGGGCTGTCTTCCGCGGTGGAGTACAGCTTGCTTTCTTCCACCGGCTCCAGCACGCCGTCATCCAGCAGCGACCGGTAATACGCAAACGCGGCTTCGATATCCTCCACAGTGAATCCCAGGGTGTAGTCGTCCTGGATGAACTGGTTGCCGGTTCTCTGATTGACAAAGGGCATCAGGAACTTCCGGTAAATCCCCTGGTCGAGCAATCCCAGCAGATAATCTTCCGGATTCTGCTCGTGGACCTGCTTGCCGATCCGATGGATCGTTTCCCAGTCCCACTTCGTGTCTTCCGGAATGTTGTGCCGCCGGAAGAATTCCTTGTTGTAGACGGTAACCATGCCGTTGACGCCCATCGGAAGACCGACCAGTTTTCCGTTGAACACCGTGTATTTCTGGAGCAGGTTCTGGTCGAATGCGTCCAGATCGATGTAATCCCTGAACTGGAACAAATCGTGCACCAAATCGCCGTTCACGGCGATTTCCTGGATCCAGTCGAACGACAGCGGCGTCAGGTCCGGCGCCGTATTGCCGGCAAACTGCGTTACCAATTTCTGATAATACCCGTCAAACCCGCCGTACTCCGGTTCGATCGTCACGTGCGGATTTTTTTCCATATACAGGTCGATGGCCTCCAGCAAGGCTTTATGGCGTTCTTCCGACCCCCACCAGGAAAATCTCAAGGTGACTTTTTCCGGCTGCTGCGCGGCTCCGCCGGTACCCGTTCCTTGCGGCGAGCTTTCCCCGTCGCCCGAGGCTCCCTTTCCCGACGAGCAACCAGCCACCGCCGTCAGGACCAGGATCAGGCTCAAGATCCATCCGATGCTCTTCTTCCGCAGCACGGCATTGACCCTCCTCTTCGGTTTGGTTCACATTATAGAAACGCGCCGATGTTATGGAAAGGCTTTCAATTTGCGAAAAGGTATCATTCCTTGTCCGGTTTTTCGCAAAGGTTTCCTGTTTTGACTTTTGGATTCATTTCATGTCATATTGGTCATCAACGATTGACGTAGCCTTGCAGGATGGATTTACGATAGAATTGGGGAAGTATTTTTCATAGCCGCCGTGAATGGGGGGGCGGACATGTACCGTTTGCTTCTGGTGGACGATGAAACGGAGATCCGCAACGGATTGTCCCGGTATTTCCCCTGGCATGAACTCGGTTTTGAAATCGTTCACGTCTGCGAAGACGGAAAAAAAGCTCTGAACTACATCAGCGCAAACCCCGTGGATGTGGTGTTGTGCGACATCCGGATGCCGGTGATGTCGGGGATCGATCTGGCCAGATGGATCCATGAAAACCGGCTGAAGGTCAAAGTGGTGTTTTTGAGCGGATACCGCGACTTCGAGTATGCCAAGCAGGCGCTCGTCTACAACGTAAAAGATTATATTGTGAAGCCCACAAAGTACAGCGAGCTCTATGATGTGTTCTACGCCCTGAAAAAGGAACTGGACGCGGAGTCCCGGATCCCGGAAACCGGATCGTCCGAAACCGCCAAACCCGCTCCAAAAAACAAAATCATTGAAGAAGTCAAGGCTTACGTCAACGAAAACTACCGGGAAGCGAACCTCGAAGAAGCCGCCCGGCGGGTCCACCTGAATCCCTTCTATCTGAGCAAGTACTTCAAGGAACACACCGGCCAAAATTTCACGGATTATCTGGTCTCCGTGAAAATGAAAAAAGCAGCCATGCTGCTGATGGACTTTCGATACAAAACGTATGACGTCAGCGAATTGGTGGGGTATTCCAGCGCCAAGAATTTTGCCAGGACCTTCAAGAAATATTATGGCATCAGTCCGCGCGAGTTCCGGAACACGCAACAGGAAAGCGGATGAAGAACATGAAACAAAAATTTTTTCTGAAAAACCTGCTGGTATTCCTCGTTCCCCTGTCCGTCTCCGTCCTGATTCTGGGCACGCTGTCCGTCTATGTCACGCAGAAGTATGTCGAGGGAGAAGTCCGGCGCAACAACCTCAACCTTTTTTTCCAAATCGAAAAAACGACCGAACTGATCTTCAACGAGATGGAGTTTCTCAGCATCAGCCTGGGCGGGGTGGATGTCCTGTATCAACTGGACAAAATCTTTTACACGCGGACCCTGACCCTGGAAAACCTGTACCTGATCGAAAACATCAAGAATTACATCAATGCCCCCGCCAATGCGAGACCCTACATCGAATCGGTCTACGTTTACATCAACAATCCCCACGGGCAATTTCTGACCAGCCTGTACGGCCTGACCCGTTTCGACCAGTTTCACGATCTCGGTTGGCTGGAAAGCTATCAAAACAACCAGGATAACCGCAAAATCCGGATCGAATCGAGAACCGTGCAAAGATACCGGTTTGAACAGCCCGTGCGGGTGACCACATTTTACAAGAATCTCTATTCACCATTGAATGAAAAATCTGCAGGCGTCATCGTCCTCAACATCTACACCGAATATATTGAAAGACAGCTCAAAGCCATTGCCATGTACCCGGATCAACATATCCTCATCCTGAACCAGGGCGAAGTCATTTTCGGCACCCGCCCGATCAGCCTGAGTCCCGAGCATTCGGCACGGGAAACCTTCACGCTCCGGGATCACGAAACCGAGTACATTGCCGTCCGGCAATCGTCCGAAAACCGCGAATGGGACTATGTGATCCTCACGCCGAAGAAAGCCATGAACCAGATTCCGTCCAGACTGGGGATGATTACCCTGTCCGCCGTTCTGGCCGCTTTTGCGGCCGGCCTGCTGCTGACCGCTTATTTCACGGGCAAAAATGTCAATCATATCCGGAATATCATTTCGATCATCAAATCGGCCGAGAACAATCAACCCCTGCCCAGGCTGGGAAGCGTGAAAAACGACGAGTACGGATTCATCATCCAAAACATTGTGAAAAATTTCATCGAGCAGCATTATCTGAAAACCCAGTTGAACGAGAAAAAGTACCGGCTGCAGGTCCTTGAACTGAAATCCCTCCAATCGCAGCTAAACCCCCACTTTCTGTTCAATACCCTCGAAACGATCTATTGGAAAGCCGTCCGTTTGACGGGGCAACCGAATGAAGTCAACCAAATGCTGGAGTATCTGTCCGATCTGTTGAAGTATTCGCTGGACCAGGCGGATCGCGTTGTGCCTTTCGGGAAGGAAATCAACCATACGATGAACTATATCAACATCCAGAAAATCCGTTATCACAACAAATTCGACGTCATTTGGGAGTACGACGAAAAAATCCTCCAGTGCGGCGTTCTCAAATTGCTGCTGCAGCCGATCGTGGAAAACGCCATTTACCATGGCATCCGGGAGCGGGAAGGAAAAGGTCGGATCAAGATCAAGATCATGCGGCTGAACGACACGATACGAATTACGGTCATCGACAACGGGAAAGGAATGAGCCCGCAGGAGCTTCGGCATGCAAGGAGCCTCCTGGACCGGGAAACGGAACCGGAGAAACATATCGGTCTGTACAATACTTGCAAACGGTTGAAGCTGAACTTTGGAGACCGGTGCGAATTCCGCATCCGGAGCAAACCATGGTGGGGGACTGTGGTCCATATGGAATATCCGTGTTGAATTGACGCAGGATGCGGCAAAAAACGCTAAAGCCGGCCTCCGTCGACGCGATGACCCATGTCCTCCCGGGCGCCATGAACGGGCTTGCGCACTGGATCGCCCGGCATCCGGATCACGCGAATCGGGGCCGGCTGTTTGCGGAAACTTCTCCTGAAGTTCCGGATCATTCCTGCTTCTCCCACGCCTTGTCTCTCATGTTCGTGTAAATGTACACCGCGGCCGACACCGCGCACAGCAGGAACATGACCACGGAAAGCGCCGCGACGTACCCGTAATTCAGGTTGTTGAACTGCACAAAGAGCGAGACGCCGATCATCTGGGGCGATGTGGCGCCCATCAGGTAGGGCGTGGTAAAAGAGCCGACGTTGGTCATGAAGATGAAGGTCGCCGCGATCATGGAATCCTTCATGGTCAGCGGCAGAATCAGTTTCGTGAAAAGCACCCAGCGCGAGGCGCCCACGTCCCGGGCGGATTCGATCATGGAATCCGGGATGTTCGAAAGCCCCGCCAGGATGAGCATGGTCGCGAAGGGAATGTTGAACCACAGGTTCATCATGATGATGCCGTACTCGTTGAACATCAGGCCCGGCTTGAAATCGTAACCGAACAACGCGAGCGAGACGCGGTTGATCAGGCCGGAGTCGCGGATGACGGTAATCATGGCGTTGACCGCCACAAGACCGGGAATAAAGCGCGGAATCAGATACAGCAGGCCGATGGTCTTGCTGGCGAAAGAATTCGAAAAACGAAGGAACAGGGCCAGCCCGTAGCCTGCAAGCACCGCCACCACGACCGTGACGATCACGATGTACAACGTATAGAACAGGTTATCCAGCGCAATCGGGTTCGTAAACAGGTAAACGTAATGATCGAAGCCGTAACCGTCCTCGGTTTTGAAGCTTTCCATCACGATGTTCAAAATCGGATAGGCGACCACACCCAAGGTAATGATGAGGGCGGGTGTGATGAACGAATAGGCCATCACCCACTGCCGCAAACGATTGCCGTTTCCCATCGTTGCCGGGCCTCCCCGCTTCTTCGGCGATCCCCGCCGGACATCCGCCCGCCGGCCGGGATCGCCGTGGTTATCGGGATTATTTCAGCGTGCCGATTTCTTCGTCCCACTTGCTGTACAGTTCCGGCTGCAGCGTGCCGATGCTGATGACCCGGAATTTGTCGATCTTGAGATCGGAAATGATCGAGGTCAGGTTCGGATCCAGTTCGGCGAAATCGATGACCGGAATCGCGGCCATCTCGTCCAGCGCAAGGTTTTGCGCCTCGGGGCTGAGCATGTAGTTGATGAAGGCGTAGGCCCCCTCGGGGTTGCTGCCGATGGACGGGATGCCGAGCACGACCGTGTTGCCGGTGAACGACGGTTGAATTTGCGTGAGCTTGATGGAGCTCGGAATGGCTCCCTGTCTCACCTGGGAAATGATCATGTCCGCCCACGCGGGAATCATGTCGACTTCCTTGCCCGCCAGGAGGTCGATCGCGCCCTGGTTCTTGTTGGGATACACGACCCGGCCGCCGGATTTGTACATATAGGGATGGAGTTCACGCATCAAGTCGAACCCTTGGGTCCATTGTTCTTTCCACTTGGGATCGCTGGACGTCATCGCTTCTTCGGGCAGGAAGTTGTAAACGGACGTGAGCACGAACGAACCGCCCGCACCGCCGGACCCCGGCGTGTTGTAGGCGAACCGGCCCGGATGGTCCTTGATCCATTGGTACAGCTCTTCGGTGGTTTTCGGCGGGTTGGGAACCGTCTCCGAGTTGTACGCCAGCGTGACCGTGGTTCCGCGATAGGGAACGACCAGGTCGTCGCGGAAGGTGGCGGGGAATTTCACCTTGCTGTAGTTCGGAATTTTGCTCCTGTCGATCGGAATGAAGAGGTCTTCGCCGGCTGCCTCGATATACCGGAGCACCTCGTCGCCCTGCATTTCAATGATGTCGAAGTCCGTATTTTTCTGCCCGGCTTTCTTGGCCGCGGTGATGCGGTCCGGAAGGGACTGGGCGCCCGTGCCGGTGACGATGAACTCCAGCTTGACCTGATAGCCTTCTTTGTTGGTCTTGTTGAAGTTTTCAATTTGCTTCTCGAACATCACCCGGACGTTGTCGGAGCCCTGGGCCCACAGGGTGACGGTTTTTTTCTTGCCGCCTTCACCGCCGGAACCGCTGCGGTTGCCGCACGCGGCGAGCACCGTCCCGGCGAAGAGAAGCCCCGCCACCAGCAACAAGAACGCCTTCCTGATACTCATAAATTTACCCTCCTTTTAAATTTGCGCTTTGCAGCAAACGTTGGTAAAGTGACTTTTATGTCAAAAATTTGCTGCCTGGGTGGATTCAAAAGACATGATACTTGTCAAACGTAAGGGACACCCGGTCGTTCACCGCGAAGGTGTCGGAGATATGCCGCGGCTGGAACACCTTGAAGTTACGGCCGTCCACGTCCACGTTGATTTCCGCGAAATGGCCCAGCACCATGATGGTGCGGATGACGCCGTTCAGCCGGCCCTGCCCTTCCCCTTTGACCAGCGAGATCGCTTCCGGCCGCACGGCGATGACCTTGCCGTCCGGTTCCTCGATGAAGTTCATTTCGCCGATGAAGGACGCCACGTAGCGGGACGCCGGATTGTCATAGACTTCGGTGGGCGTGCCGATCTGCTCGAAAACGCCCTTGCTCATCACGACGATCCGGTCGGAAATGGCCATCGCTTCTTCCTGGTCGTGGGTCACGAAGACGACGGTAATGTTCAGGTCCTGCTGGATCCGCTTGAGCTCTTCCCGCATCTGCATGCGGATCTTGGCGTCCAGCGCGGAGAACGGTTCGTCCAGAAGCAGCACCGAAGGCTGGAGCAGGAGCGCCCGCGCGATGGCCACCCGTTGCTGCTGGCCGCCCGAAAGCTGCGCCGGGTACTTTTTCTCCACGCCGCTCATCTTGACCAGTTCCAGCATCTGCCGCGTCCGCTCCTGGATCTCCTTCTTGGGCATCTTGCGGATGCGGAGCCCGAAGGCGAGGTTGTCGTAAATTGTCATGTGCGACCACAGGTTGTAGCTTTGGAACACCATGGCCGTGGGACGCTTCTCCGGCGGCAGGCGGACGACGGAACGGCCGTCGATCAGGATGTCGCCTTCATCCACGTCCACAAAGCCGCCGATTGCGCGAAGGATCGTCGTTTTTCCGCAGCCGGAAGGCCCCAGCAGGGTCAGAAACTCGCCTTCGTACACGGTCAGGTTCACGTTTCGGACGCCATCGTTGTTTTTGAACAATTTGGTCATGTTTCGGATTTCGAGTTTCACTGGCCGCTCGCCCATGGATTCTCCTCCCGTTTCCTATTTCATCTTGAAGCCCTTGGCGATGGTGTCCGGCGACAGATAACGGCGCATGAGAAACAGGACGAGCAGAGTGGGAATCATCAGGATGATCGAGAACACCGGACCCGCCGTCGTCGCGTATTGCATGATGATGCCGTACATCTCCACCGTCATCGTCTTGATTTGCGGGAAACCGACCAGCAGCGTCCCCTGCGATTCCTCAAGCGAATGGAGGAACGTAAACAGCATGGCGACGATGATGCCCGGCAGCGCGAGCGGGAACGTCACCGACAGGAATGTGCGGAACGGGCCGGCGCCCGCATCCCTGGCGGCTTCCTCCTGCTGCCGGTGAATGCTGCGGAACGCGTTTGCGGGAATCCACGTCATGAACATGATCGAATTCAGCACGTGGATGATGACGACACCCAGGAACGTGCCGATCAGCTGCAGTTTGTAGAAAATGATGCCGATCGCGACGTAGAGCCCCATTTTCGGGAACGCGTCGCTCAGCAGAAACGAGAAGAAAAAGATCCTTCGTCCCGGAAAGGAAAACCGGGCCAGCGCATAGGCGGCGGGAATGCAGATGACCATGGACACCAGGGTCGTGACCACCGCGATGATGAACGACATGACGATGGAGCTGACCAGGCGGTCCTGGCTGAGCACGTAATCCCACCACTTGAAGCCCCACTCCTGCGGGAACAGGGCCGGCGCTTCGTACCGGTCGGCAAACGCCAGCATGAACAGGTGGAGCAAAGGCAGGTAGAAGAACAGCAGGAACACGGACAGGACGATGAATTCGAAAAACTTTTTGCGTCCCACCGCGTAATAGAAGCCTCGGATCGACAACAGTCTCATGCACATGCACCCGCTTTCGTTACCGGTCCCGTTTCGTCGTAAACGGGAGCGTGCCAGGGCCAGCCGAATTTGGCGGCAAAGTTGTAGGTCAGAAAATATTGCTGGATTACGGCGTTGGAGAGCCGGGAACAGATGACGAAGTTTTTGGCTTCCAGAAATTCGGCGCTGTCCACGGTGACCGGAAAACGCATGAAATCCTCCCAGGTTCCCCGGTAAGCGGCGGGCCAGAACCGCGCCTTGATCGGATGGTCTTTCGCCCGTCCCCCCGCCACCATCTGGTGGTAGGCTTCACGCATATCTTCCAGCACCGTGTATCGGGGCAACCGGACCTTTTCCCCTTCCGCCGGGATGGAGCCGTGTTTGCCCCATTGCACGCGGATCTCGGGCCGGCCGTCCGCTTCATTCGCCAACTCCGCCGCACGGGCGGTGGTGATAATGCTTCCGTGGTAGAAGGCCCACACGTCCGTTACCCGCCGGCTGTTCCGGTCATAGGCCACCCATACCTGCTCATGGTCGCAGGGATCGTTGTCGTCGGGAAAATCGTAATCGTCTTCCCAGAACAGGTGGTAGGCGATGACCGGCTTGTCGGGGTGATGGATCGCGACCACGTCCTTCAGCGGGAAACACTCCATCTCCGTCAGCTTCAGCAGGGGCGCGTGTCGCAGCACGGCCGCCATCATCTCGTCCGTGACAGGCTCGGGCGGCGATGCGGCGACAGCCTTTTGGTAGTAGGTGGCCGCGAGTCCCAGGTGCCTTTCCACATGGTAGCATTCACCGATCCGCTCGAGCAGTTCCCCGTCTTCCCCCGACAGGGCCAGATGGAACAAATCGAGTTCGCGAATCAGCGGCAGCATCAGTCGGTCCAGATCGTATTTCCAGGGTTCGGGCGGAAGCAGGTTCCGTATGGTATCCCCGTAGCGGCCGATGGCCTTCTCGACCAGCATCTTGTTCACCCCTTTCGGACATCCGGCCGTCATCGGATCATTTCCCCGGGCCCGTCACGGGCGCCGGACAGACATGCTTTCTCTCTAGTTCTACCCCCCCTTTGTCAGATTCGTATAAAACGAATGTAAAGGAATGATTAAATTTATTGGGTGAGGCCCGTGTTATCCGTCCCGCGGCCGGGAGCCGCCTTAGGCCTTGCGGGCTTTCCGCCCGTCGACTGCCGGACGATCAGGCGGCATTCGTATTCGTTCAGCCGTTGCGGATGGCCTTTTTTGTTGACCAGGGTGTCGATCAGGCGGACGGCATCCGTCCCCATCCGCTGGGCATCCACCTGGACGGTGGTGAGCGACGGTGTGCTTGAGGCCGCGTAATCGGTGCCGTCAAAGCCCATCACCGCCACTTGCCCGGGAACGGCCACGGCGTGGTCGGCCAGCACCCGCAAGGCGCCCATCGCCAGCATGTCGTTGGTCGCGAAGACGGCGGTGCAGCCTTGCTTTTGAAAGCGCTCCCAATATTCGGCCATCAATTTGCGGCCGTGCTCGAAATCGGACTCGGGCGAGTAGACGACGGTCAGTCCTTCCCGGCCGCCCCGCTCGTCGAACCAGCCGAGGAAGCCTTTCAGCCGCAGCTTGTGGCTGCGGTGATCCTGCGGGCCTGCGAGAATCCAGATCTTGCGGTGCCCCAGGCCGTACAGGTGGGCCGCCGCCTTCCGCCCGCCGGAAACGTCGTCGCTGACCAGATGGATGACCTCCGGGTCGTCCGTCGAACCGTTGACCATGAGGTAGGGCACGTTGAACTTTTTGACGTAATCGATGACGTTTTTGTGCAGGCGGCTGATCAGAATCAGGCCTTCGACCCGGTTTTCCAGCATGAAATCGGTGGAACGCAGCGACATTTCCTTGTCGGTCTTGAGAAAGACGGAGTAGCCGAGCGATTCCGCGGCCATCAGGATGGCGTCGATCAATTTGCCGTACAGCGGATGGGAGACGATCGGCTGGCGATTGCGAAACACGATGACGCCGATGCTGTTGGTGCGCTTGGAAGCCATGGCCCTGGCGACGGCGTTCGGCTTGTATTGCATCTGCTCGATGACCGCCATCACGCGCTTGCGCGTCTCCGGGCTGACATACCCTTTGCCGGAGATGATCCGGGACACGGTCGAACGGGATACGCCGGCGAGTTTGGCGATGCCTTCGATGTTAAGCTTCTTCATGCATTTCCTCCATGCTCCAGTTTCGCTTGAGCCGCGCCAGGACGTCCACGCGCCGCGTCGTGATGGAGCGGACGCCCATTTCTGCAAACGCTGTCATTTGTGCTTCTTCGTTGACGGTCCAGACGTACACATCCAGCCCTGCGTTCCTCGCCGCCGCAACAAGGGAAGGTTGGACGATCTGCCAGGGAAGGTTGAGTCCGAGGCATCCGGCGTCCAGCGCCTGACGGCACAGGGTCCGGACGGCCTCCGGGTAGGGGTCTGCCAGGAAGGCACGGACATCCACGTTCAGCAGCTTGCGCAATCGGGGATGGCATTCCGAAACCGCGAGTGCCCGCGGATATTCGCATCCCGTCAAAAACACCCGTTCCGCGGCGCCCAGCTTCTCGATCAGCATGGACAAAGGCCGGACGGCGTCATCCGATTTGACGTCCAGGTTCATGGTTTTGCCGGCGTCGAGGATGTATCGCAGCACCGGTTCAAGCGGCTGGAGCGGCCGTGCCATGCGGGCGTTCAGCTCTTCCAGCGTCATGCCTGAGATGCTGCCGGTCGTTCCGTCCGCCAACATCACCTCGTCATCGTGGCTCAGCACGAGAATCCCGTCCCGGGTGGCGCGGATGTCATCCTCCACGATGTCGGCGCCGCATTCGATCCCCGCCCGGGCGGATTCCGCCGAGTTGTCGGGCGTTCCCATGCATCCGGTGTGGGCGGTAATCAGCGGGAAGTCCATGGCTGCGTCAGTCTTCTTGGTGCGGATGATTGGCTCTCCTCCGTGTGTACATGTGGGAGCGCTCCCACATGTCCCAAAAATAAAGCGCTATTATTGTATTTTATGTTCATAATAATAGCACGTGTGGGAGCGGTTCCACAAGGGGATTTTTTACGCCCGGCGGGAATCCATTTCCTATTGCATTGCATGGGAATATGAAAAAAGCCGGCCTCCGCCGATCATGCGGATCGGGACCGGCTGTTTGCGGAAGACATGGACCGGTTTTCCGGAAACCGGCCGCGTCGGACGCCGCCTACAGGGCGTTGGCAAGCGCCGCGCTGCGCAGTGTCGGATAAACGGGCCGAAAGCCGAGCTGCTCCTTGATTTTGGACGTGTCCACGAGCTGCAGCCACGCCTCCTCGATCGGCCGCCGGTCCGCGCCTTCCGGAACCGGCTCGTTCAGGACCTCCATGATCTCGCCTGCGGTAGCCGGTTCGTCATCGGCCACGTTGTAGATCTCGCCGCTGCGGTGATCCGCGTTCAGGGCGAGCAGCACCGACTGTGCCACGTCGGCGTGGTGCACCAGATGGAACCGCTGGGACGGATTCCAGTTCCGGAACCACCGGAGCCCTTCGCCCAGATGGGAATCGCCGTCGCCGTAAACGAACGCGAGACGCAGGATGCGCAGGCCGAGCCCGCGGGATTGATGCAGCCGGAGCAAGGCGCGCTCGGAGGCCGCTTTGGAATCCGGATAGGCCGAGTCCGGATTCGGCGGATCCGCCTCGGTGAATTTCCGGCCCCGTCCGGGCCCGTAGACCAGGTTGGTGCTCGCGTAGACAAAGCGGGGCACGTCCGCTTCCAGCGCCGCCTCCGCAAGGGATACCGTCCCCGTCAGGTTGACCGCGCGGGCTTCCTCGTCCGTGGCGCCCCGGAAAAACGCCGCCAGATGGACAACGGCATCGACGCCCCGCACGGCGGGCTTGAGGGAATCGGGCGCGAGCAAATCGCCGACGGCCGGCTCCGCGCCCTGGGCGATCAGCGAAGCCGCGCGCTCCCGGTTTCTCACGAAAATCCGCACTTCGTGGCCTTCCTGGAGCAAGCGGGGAACGAGGCGGCTTCCCACCCTTCCCGTCGCTCCGGTCACCAATATTTTCATTCGCCTTTTAACCCCTCTCTCCGGTTCATGGTGTTGCACCTTCCGGCCGGCATGGTACAATACCATTATCTTTTTTCTGTTTATCCTATGACCAGATCTCATCTTATCCTATGATTGAAAATGACAGGATAAAGGAGTTCCGCGCCATGAACGAAGGAGAACGGAGGAAAGCGCTGGCCGATTTCCTGCGATCCCGGAGGGCCCGGCTTTCGCCGGCCGACGTCGGACTGCCGGCCGGTGCGCGGCGCCGGACGCCGGGGCTGCGCAGGGAGGAGGTGGCGCAGCTCGCCCACATCAGCGCGTCCTGGTATACGGCGCTGGAACAGGGAAGGGACGTGCGCCCCTCGGAACAGGTGCTGGACAGCCTGGCGGAAGCGCTGCGCCTGTCGCCGGCCGAGAAGCGGCATCTGTTTCTGCTGGCACTGCCCCACGCGGATTTGCGGCCGGAGGCCCCTCCGCCGGAGGAGATCAGCGCGGAGCTGAAAGCGGCGATCCACGCCCTGAATCCGCACCCGGCGTATGTCATGGGCAGGCGTTGGGACTTGTTGGAATGGAACCGGGCGGCCGAGATCGTGTTTTCGTTCTCGTCCATTGCGCCGCCGCATCACCGGAACCTGCTGTGGCGGATGTTCACCCACCCCGCCCTGAAATCGCACAAAGACTGGCCGGCGCTGGCGCAAGGCGTGGTCTCGCAGTTCCGGGCGGACAGCGCGCGATACCCCGGCGATCCCGCCTTCGCCCGACTCATCGGGGATCTCATGGAAGCCAGCGAAGAATTCCGCGCGATATGGCCGCTCCACGACGTGAGGAGTTACCGCGAGGGGATCAAGCGGATGGACCACCCGCTGTACGGGCGCCTCGTCTTCCATCACGTCACCCTGCAGGTCCCGGAAAACCCGGATTGCAAAATCGTCCTGTACACCTGCGACGGGGAAACGGCGCGGATCCTGTCCGAACATATAAAGCGGCATAATGGAGATTCATGAAAAAGACAAAGGAGCATTCCGCCAAACTGCCATGCTCCTTTTTTCATTTGCTCGTTATTGCAGAACGATCTCCACGATCTCGTTGTTCGTCGCCACGCGCATGGGCATGCCCCAGGTCCCGACGCCCGAGGTCACGATGACGTGCGGGCTGGCGGGATCTTTTTGATAGTGGCCGTAGTCGACCACAAAAAGCAGATTCGTGATCAGGTTGGCGGGGAAAATCTGCCCCTTGTGGGTGTGGCCGGACAAAATCAGGTCCACGTCGTATCCGTATTCTTCGATGTGGCTCGGCCGGTGGTCCAGGACGATCCGCGGCAGATCCGGTTCCAGCCCGGGCAGGAGGTCGGCGAAGGACTTCCGCTCCAGTCCGCCGTATTCGCCGATGGGCGACGAATCCAGGCGTCCGATCACGGTAACAAGCCCGTCCACGTTGACATGCTCGTCCAGGAGCACCCGGATGTTGCTGTCTTCAAGGAACTGGAGCATCAGCGGGAACGTTTCGCCGCCGTCATGATTGCCCAGGGACGCGTATACGCCGTAGGTGGTTTTGATCTGTCTGAGCAGTTCGCTTGCCCGCGCCGGATCGCGAATCTCATGAAAATCGTCGTCGAAAATATCCCCCGGAATCACGACAAGATCCGGCTCCATGCGGTTGATCCGCGCCACGATCTCCTCCAGCCGGCTTTCCGACCGCACCGCGCCCAGATGCAGGTCGCTGATCAGCACGATTTTCAGCGGCCGGGCCAGGGCGGGATCGTTCAGCTTCACCTCATACCGCACCTCATGAATCTGCGTGGCGTGCCAGATGCCGTATCCGGTGAAGCCCGCCGTGCACAGGACGGCGAGCAGCGCCGACCAGAACCGGACCGCCGCGGGAAGCGGCGAAGGCACGAGCCGCGCCAGCCTGCCGATGAGCAGCACGACGTCCGTCGCCAGCACCGACAGAAACAGATAGACGAAAATCCCCATCCAGTAGGCGCCAAACCACGACACCGCGTGCTTGACGGACCCCGGCAGGGGGAAAAACGACAACACGAGCGTGAGGGCCACTAGGCCGTACACGAGGGAAAAAAGCCGGCCTTTGACCGCCGGGAAAACAACTTTAAGCCCCCTGTACAGCCGGCGCCCGATGTAGTAGTTGGCCCCGCCATAGACCAGCAGCACAAAGGCAAATCCTAGGATGATCGACCAAATGTTCATGGATGACTCCCGATCAGGAATTTACGTTTGTCCATCCTGCAACAATCCCAGCGTTTTCGCCGGTCCCTGCAGGAAAACATTAAACAGGAACTTCGCCGCCTGCTCGACATTGAGGGGTGTCTGCGACTGGTACGCGTATTCCGCAAGGCTCAGCGAGACGGACGTGAACACGATGACAAACAGATCCGCGGAGAGGGGCATTCCCACCTTGAGCTTCTCCAGCTGCGGAAAAAGATGCTCCACTGCCACGCGTTTCAGTTTGTTTCGAAGCTTGGCCTGGAAGGACGAGTAACTGCATTTCAGGAGAAAATGCAGCAGCTCCTTGTTTTCCTGATAGCATTCAAATATCTGCACGATGGTGTGGTAGCGGGATTCGATGAACAGCCGGGGATCGGGTTCCTTCGGGATGTTATCGACGAGAACCCGCTCGATTTTTTCCGCCATTTCGTTTTCGAAGCTGTCCAGCATGTCGTATTTGTCCGTAAAGTGCAGGTAAAACGTGCCCCGGTTGATATTGGCGCGTCTGGCGATGTCGCCGACGGTGATGTGCCGAAAGTCTTTCTCCTTCAGAAGGTCGATGCAGGCCTGCAGGATCGCCGCCCGGGTTTTCTGTTGCCTCCGGTCCATTTGTCCACCCCGGTCAAACTTTTCATGAACAAAGAGCGCCCCGTTGTTGATTATTGAACAAAGCGTCCAAACCTGATCATGGTGGACCGCTTGAATTCATCATATACTAAAGTCGCAAGAAAATGAACACGGTGTTCATTAAATTGGAGGGTGACTCCGATGGAAAAAATAACCCGCAACCCCCGCCTGCTGGCCGCCCCGATCGCGGTGGCCGTCGTGCTGGGACTGATCCTCATGTCGGCGATCTATCCCATGCTCAAAATGAGCCCGAAAAACATTCCCGTGGGGATCGTGGCGACGGACGAAGGCGAAATCGGCAAGGCGCTGGCGGCCGGACTCATGCAAAACGCGCCGGAGACCGTGAGGTTTGTCCGGTTCGACTCCGTGGCGCAATTGGAAGAGGCCATGGACAAGCGCGACGTGTACGGGGCGCTGGTGCTGCCGGCCGATTTCTCGGCCAAGCTCGCCACGCTGCGCACCGGCGCGCCGGAGAAGGCGACGGTGCAAATTTACGTCAACGAAGGCGCGAACCCGACGGTAGCCAACCTCATGCAAACCGCGCTCGCCAACATGGCGTCCATGATCAACGCCCAGCTGAGCGCGCAAATGCTGTCCGCCAACCCGGACGCGCCCATTCCGGCCGGCCGCATCGCGGACTTCGCCAACCCCGTCCGGACGGAAATCGTCAAGATCAATCCCGCGAGCCATATGGGCAACGCTCCCCTATCGTTCCTGACGGGCGTCTGGTTCACCAGCCTGATCGGCGGCGTCGCGCTGTATCTGTTCGGAAACAGGCGGTCCTTCGCCTCCAGGGCGGAAAAGCTCAAATTGAACGCGGTCCAGTCGGTCATGCCGTTCGTCTACGGACTCGTGACGGGGTACGTGCTGGCCTGGTACTCCACCTGGCTGTACGGATTTGAATACGAATCCTTCAACAAGGTGGCGCTGTACCTCGCACTGGTCGTCGCCGCGTTCGTGTTCATGATCTTTGCCACCCTGCGCTGGCTGAAGCTGCCGGGCATCGTGATTTACGTGCTGCTCATGTTCTTCAGCATGCCCGCGGTGCAGCTCGCGCCGGAAATGATGCCCGCCTTCTACCGCGACTGGCTGTTTTCGTGGCTGCCGATCCGCATCTATGTCGACGGGATCCGGGAAATCCTGTTCATCAGCGGGGACTATTTTAACCGCTACAGCATGATCCTCATCTGGATCCTGGTCGTGGCATTGGTGCTCGTGTGGGTAAAAAACCTGTCAGAAAAAACGAAAACGGCAAAGGCGTAACGAAAACACAAGCGCCCCTTGCGGCGGGAGGCCGTCCGCAAGGGGCGCTCGCCTTCACGTTGCGCGGCGCCGCAGCACGCGAACGCCGTACGCCGACAGTTCCAGCCCGCCGCCAGGCGCAAACGCCTCGCCGCTCTCCATGTCCATGTATTCCCGCCCGTCAAGCGCAGGGCGAACCGGCCCGCCGGTGAAGTTCTGCACAAACACGTAATCGTGCTCGCCGTCGATACGCAGGCCCGCGGTCACGCCGCGCGACAGGTCCGTCTCCAGCGCGCGCCGGACGCCAAGCCGGCGAACCAGACCGCCGTAAAAATCGTCGTAAAACGGCGGCTGCGCCCGTCCGGCCGATAGTACGCGCGCCCCGCGCCGAGCCGGCGCACGGTGAGGGCCGGACGCCCGGCGTAGAAATCGTCCGTATACTCCGCCAGCACCTCGGCGGATTCCGCATGCACGAGCTCGCACAGCTCGCGGATCTCGTACGTCCGCCCCGCAGGCAGCCCCAGCTCGGCGGCGCCGGCGGCGTTCACGCGCAGGCCGTTGCGGTCTTCGTCGTACAGCCCGTCGATCTCCTCCGCCCAGATGCCGAGCACATGCCGCAGCGGCCCCGGAAACCCGCCGAGCCAGCACAGATCGTTTTCGTCCACGATGCCCGACCAGTATGTGGCGACGAACGTTCCGCCCCGCTCCACGAACGCTTCGATTTTGTCGGCAACGCCCGGCTTGACCATGTACAGCATCGGCGCAACGATGAGCTTGTACCTCGCCGGATCGAAATCGTCCTCCGATCCGATCACGTCCGCCGGCACACCGAGCTCCCACAGCGCCCGATAATGGGTGTGCACCGCCCGCTCGTAGTCGACGCCGATGTTGCGAGGCCCCTGCGCGTCCCGGATCGCCCAGCGGTTGTCCCAGTCGAACACGACCGCCGCCTCCGCCGGCACCGCGCAGCCCAGGACGTCGGCGATGCGCTTGAGCGTTTCGCCGACTTCCGACACGTCGCGGAACACGCGGGTGTGCTCGTGGCCGGCGTGGCCGACGACGGCGCCGTGGAATTTTTCGCTCGATCCCCGGCTTTTCCGCCACTGGAAATACTGCACCGAATCCGCGCCGTGCGCCACCGCCTGCAGCGAAGCGAGCCGGTGCATGCCCGGCCGCTTCAGCTTGCTGACCGGATGCCAGTTCGTCGTGCTCGGCGTGCTCTCCATGAGCAGGAACGGCTTCCCGCCTTTCAGGGACCGGAACAGATCGTGGTTCATGGCGAACCAGGAGGCGATGTCCGCGTCGCCGTCCGGGCCGGGTTTGTGCCAGAGCGGATACGCGTCCCAGGAAACCACATCGATTTCCCGGGCCAGCACGCGGTAGTCCAGCCCGTCGTACAGCTCCATCATGTTCGTCGTCACCGGCAGGTCCGGGTTCGCCGCCTTCAGTTGCCGCACCTCATGGCGCAGAAAATCGGCCGTCTGGTGCGTGACGAACCGCCGCCAGTCGAGGTTGTGCCCGTGCACCTGGTTCTCCCCGTGCGGCGCGGGCGACTCGATCTGCGACCAGTCGGTGAAGGTGTGCGACCAGAACGCCGTCCACCAGGCCCGGTTCAGCGCCGCCAGCGTGCCGTACTTCGCCCTCAGCCATGCGCGGAACGCCTCCTGGCAGAGCGGGCAGTGGCATTCGCCGCCGTATTCGTTCGACACGTGCCAGCCGACGACCGCCGGATGATGCGCGTACCGCTCCGCGAGCTTCCGGTTGATGATCGCCGTCTTTTCCCGATACACCGGCGACGTGTAGCAGTGGTTGTGCCTGAGCCCGTGCAGATTGCGCACCCGGTTGGGCCCGACCCTCAGCACCTCGGGATACTTCTGCGACATCCACGCCGGTCGCGCTCCGGTCGGCGTCGCAAGCCACACGTAAATCCCGTTTCGGTGCAGGCGCTCCATCACTTCGTCCAGCCAGCCGAATTCGAAGCGCCCTTCCTCCGGCTCCAGCGCCGCCCATGCGAAAATGCCGACCGACATCACGTTGCAGCCGGCCAGCTTCATGAGCCGCACGTCTTCCTCCAGCACCTTCGGATCGTGCAGCCACTGGTCCGGATTGTAGTCCGCCCCGTGCATGAACACCGGCAGTTTCGCGCTGATCGGGGGATATTTGCGCATCGGTGCTCCTCTCCTTTTTCCGTTGCGTCGTGAAAAACTCGCCGCTTCCGCCCTACATCCGGCATTCCAACGATTCCAGTATAGCACAGCGTTCAAAGGGCAACATTTCCGCACCTTTTGCAATGAATAGCCGGCGCCTTTCCCGGAGCCCGAATTTGACGGTGATGGACCAAACCCACCGGCACGTCCACCCCCAAGAACGGCCAAAGCCCCCCTTTCGTCCCCGACGCTCGCTTCCTCTCCGGTGTCGGAATCATCCTTTGACCGCCCCTGCCGTAAGTCCCTCGATGAAATACCGCTGGAACATCACAAACAGGATCAGAATCCGCAATATCGTCAGCACCGATCCCGCGATGAGCACGTCGTAGTTGTTGCCGTACGGTGTCAGCAGCGTCGCCAGCGCGATCGGCAGCGTAAATTTATCGGTGGTCCTGAGCACGATGAGCGGCCACAGGAAATTGTTCCAGCTGTTCAGCGCCTGCAGGATCGCAATCGCCCCGTAGGCGGGCAGCATGAGCGGCATCATAGTTTTGAAAACCCATGACATCCAGCTGCCACTTGAGATTGAACCCGAACCGGAACAGCTCCCGGCTCGGCTTGAGCGATCCGATGAACAGCGCGTACAGCCCCATGTCGTTGTAGACCAACGTTTTTGCCTGTCTTCGGACGTCTGTCGCGGGGCCACATGCGCCGTGACACCGGCGGTCATCACCCGCGCCGTCCGGCCGCCAGGTGAGCACCCGCTCCAGGCCCCGTTCCCCCGGACTTTTGTGGGCCATGCCTGGCTATATTCCTCTCTTAGTTGGGCCAAAAGGCGAATATGTGCGAAAAACCGCACATATCGGGTCGGCATGCGGTCGGATTAAGGCCATATGTGCGGTTTTTCGTACATATCGAGGCTGTGAGCGGGCCAATCGAATCAATATGTACGGTTTTTCGCATATATCGAGGCTGTGGACGGCCCAATTGAAGCAATATGTACGATTTTTCGCATATACCGGGACCGTGGACCGTCCAAACGTAGCTGTCTGTGCGGTTTTTCGCACATATCGAAACGGCCGGTCCGCAGCAAAAAAAGCCGCGTTTCCGCGACTCTGAAAAGCCATCATGGCTGACAAAACGATCATCGAACGGGACATGTCCCACAAAACCGCCGCAAAAAAAGGCGTCCCCGGGCGAATTCGCCCGGGGACAACCCGAAAGAGCGCTCATGAATGGTTGCGTTCGTGCCTCAGGGTCTCAGGTAGCTCTCCGCCAACAGGCGAACCCCGCGGTATTCAAGCACCACGGTAACATGGGCATCTAACGATCCCGACCCGGCGTCCACAGAATCACCGATTCCGTTCCAGGGTCCATATCCTTTTTCAAGAATCTCTACCGGAGATGTCGAAGGATCGTTGCCTGTCGCAAAGTATACGAGCTTGTCAACGACGATGTCGGGATCATAATGGATTGTAAACGGCTGGTCCGTGATGAGATAATATACCGTTCCTTGGGCGTTCGTCGGTGTATGGGACAATCCAAACTTCCACCGGCCGGTTCCCGGGGACAGGTCGTTTACCATTATAAGGTTGAACACGTTGTTCTGCAGCGTATCGAACTCCACCGTTGCTTTGCCGCTCACTATCTTGTCGTTGAGCAACGTTCCGACGACGTACAGCTTGTAATGACGGTCCGGGAGATTGGGTTTCACTTGCAGCGTCATCCTGCTGCCGGTGACTTTCACATGACCGTTATCCACCATCTTGCTGGGAAGATCGGATTGGATAATTTCCTGCGCAGTCGGCTCCTCGGGATCGTCCGCATCCACCAGCGCGAAATACAAATCGGTCGCGAGGGTGGTCGTCACCGTGACATAGGTGGTGAAATCCGTATATGTCGCGTTGGACACCGTGACGATGGAATTCGGGTCGATGGTCACGGTCGGAGTCGGGATCACGGCGGCCGGCGGTGCAATCGGTGGAATCGACGGAACGTCGACATACATTTGCACCGTGATGGAATCCTGCGCGAGTACGCTGCCCAGATTGGAATAAACGGTGACGGTGATTTCCGTATCCCGCAGGTATGAACCGCCTGTCACGGAGACGGCCGGCGCGCCGCCCGGTCCCGCCACCAGCGTTTTCGGCAAGGTGAGGGGCCTGAGATCCTGGATGACCGCTTCCACCCGCAGATTTTCGTTTAGCCAGTCCAGGTCCGCAATCAGATTGCCGAATTGATCAAGCGGGCGCAGCAGGAGATAGGCGGTTTCGCCTTTTTTCAGGCTCGACACGGGCGTCCCCGACGCGTCCACGAAGCCTGCCGCTTCCACGGAACGCAGTTCGGGTTCGCCTCCGACCGTATAGGTGCGGTTGGCAAATCGGTCGTCGGCGAGCACGGCGACGGTAACCGACGATCCAACGGCCAGCCGGGACAAATTCAGCAGGACGACATTGCGTTCGGGATGAAGCTTGGTTTCATGGGAACCCGATACCGCAAAGATGTCGGGTCTTTCGTCCATCTCTTCCCCGAATTGGTTGTACAGGTGAATCGGCACTTCGACGCCGTCTGCCCTGGGAAGCGAATCAGCCCCGCCCAGCTCGATCCGTTCCAATCTTTCCGCGGTCATGTTGAATTGCCATTCGGAAGTGGTGGTCTTTTCATCGACCGGAACGGTGAGGAAGACCTCATACAAGCCCGTCTGGATCTTTTCCTCCAGGACGGCGGTCACCGAACCTTCGTCGATGCTCCATTCCAGACGCTCGATGCCAACGGCAATCCGCTGCTTACCGTTATCCCCGATCCGCTCCAGGACGACGACCGCCGTGTCCGGATCGAGTTTCCCATTGAAAGTCAATTGCACTTTGCGTGCGCCCTTCTGTTGCGCGGACGTGATCCATGCGGTCTCCTCGGCGGTTTCCTGAAGCTGCTCATACGCCGCATACGAAGCTACCACCAGCAAATCCCGGCTCGCGGGCACGGTATAGTCGGACTGCGGCGGAATCAGCCCGGCTTCCAGCGCGGCCTTCACGTACTTGCCTGCCCAATCGCTGGCACCCTCCACCGTGGCATCTTCATCCACTTCGATATCCAGCGCCTTCACCATGATCTTGGCCAGCTGCTCAATGGTGACATCGGAGGTAGGATCGAAAATCCCGTTGCTGTAGCCTTCCAGGATGCCCGCCGCGGTCGCCGCTCCGATATATCCCGCCGCCCAATCCGATTCGCCCAGATCGATGTAATATCCCGAGCCGGCGGCGGCATCCGGATCCAAACCTAAGATCAGGGTGATGATCTTGGCGGCCTGCGCCCGCGACATGTTCCAATCCAGATGGGACTGGCCGTCCGGAAAACCATCGAATATGCCTTGTTCCACCAATTTATTGTATTTTTCTTCGGCGGTCATCTCCTCGCCGTGAACCACTGCCGGCTGCACCGCCGCGGCAAGCAGCGAAAACGCCAGCAGCAATCGGATAATCCTTTTTCCCAAATCAAAAACCTCCTTTTCGGTTCCCACCTGCGCCAGGGGTAATATGACCGGCGAATTGTCGATTGATTGAATTCATTTTACATGAGTCCAAAAACAATACCTATAGGCTCTTTCTCCTATGAATGCGGTACAACAGGTAACAATGCCCTATTAAATATATGACGCTCTTGCCAGACAAACCAAAAAGCCTCCTTATCGGTTTCTTCCGAAAAAAGTCCTTTTTTCATGATTTTTGAAACCCTATTAAAAATCATTTTACTATAGGAAAAAATTGATCCACATGGTCTATTTCTCCTATGGGATCTGCTAGTCCTTAAGTCCTATCCGGCAAACAAAAAAATGCAGCCGCGCTTGCGGCTGCATGGATCTGCCGGATTGTTCCGGCTATCCCCGTTATTGCGGCACCTTTTTCCAATCTTCCAGGAATCTGGCGATCCCGATGTCCGTCAGCGGATGTTTCCACAGCGACGGGAACAGGGAACCGGGGATGGTGGCGATATCCGCCCCGAGCACCGCCGCCTGCTGGACATGCGCGATGTTGCGGACGCTGGCGACGATGATCTCGGTCTTGAAGCCGTAATTGTCCTTGATCGCCTTCAGGTCGCGGATCAGTTGCATGCCATCCTCGCCGATGTCGTCAATTCTCCCGACGAAGGGGCTGATGTAGGTCGCCCCCGCCTTGCACGCCATCAGGCCCTGGGCCGCGGAGAAAATCAGCGTCACGTTGGTTTTGATGCCTTCCTTGGACAGGGTGTTGACCGCTTCCAGACCCGCTTCCGTCATCGGAATCTTGACCACGATGTTGGGGGCCCAGGTCGCGATCTCCCGCGCTTCCTTCAGCATTTCTTCCGTGGTGAGGCCGACCACTTCGGCGCTCACGGGGCCGGAAACTTCACGGCATATTTCCTGAATGACCTCTTTGAACGGTCTTTTTTCTTTCGCGATCAGCGTGGGGTTCGTCGTCACACCGTCGACCAGGCCCAGCCGGTTGACGCGCCGGATTTCCTCGATGTTCCCCGTGTCCAAAAAAAACTTCATTATAACTCTCTCCTTCAATTCGGGTTGATAAAAGGATTTACGGCAGCAAAAACCGCAGTTTCCAAAACATCGCCGTACCCTATTATCCGACAATGCGCCGTCCAGGTCAATGCGGCCTGTAACCCCGCAGCGCGCTCCTTCGTCTATTTGCATGGACAGATAAAAAGAGAAAGGGTGGAGGGAAACCATGCACAAAACCAAAACGCTCTTCCTCGCGGCCGCACTGCTGCTGACGACGATTTTGGCCGGCTGCGGAGCCGCGCCGGAAGCGTCGCCGGAATCCCGGGGAGCGCCAAACGGCGGAGAATCGCCGGCCGCCACGCAAACGGCTTCGGCCTCGTCGTCCGCGACCGACGATGCGGCGGATCGGGAAGCCATCGCGGCGGTGGTCGAGCAATTCGGGAAGCAGCTTCAGCTGGTATCCCTTCTGGCGCCGGAAGAGGATCTCAAAAAGAGCATCGAAGAGCATTACGGAGATTATGTGACCCCGGAGCTGCTGGAGGCCTGGCTGGACAATCCTTTCGCGGCGCCGGGCAGACAGGTGTCCAGCCCCTGGCCGGACCGTATCGAAATCGGCGAAATCACCGCCGCATCCGACGGCGCCTATGAAGTCACCGGCGAGATCGTCGAAATCACCGGCGTCGAGGATGAAATTGCGGCCCGAATCCCGGTCACGCTGCGGGTGGTCCAGGCGGACGGGAAATGGCTGATTTCGGAATTTGCGGCAGGCGAACCCGCCCAACAATGACCAAAACGCCTGGAAGACGCAAGGCGCCGGAGACGGGGAAATTCCCCTCCGGCGCCTTCATTTCAGTTCGTCCACTTCGATTTCGACCCGGAACCGTCTGGAGATAAAGTATTCGTGTTTCCTCTGGCTGCCGCGCGGTTTGTCCATCATTTCATCAAAGCGGCGGTCGATCCGCAGGAACTGCTCATCGCGCCGGTCATTTATACCAATATTGGGGACATATGTAAATTCGTGACGGGGCCATGCCTTAAACTTTTCTCCCCGCAGGCGACAAAGAGAAACTTTTTCCAATGCATCGCGGTCTAACCAGATGAACACGCACAAACGGAGTGATCGGCGGATGAAAAGACGGATTGCGGTGGCAGCGGCGTTTCTTGCCCTGCACGTCCTCATCGCCGGCTGCGACCGGCAAAGCGCGGACGTCCCGGAGGAGAGCGCGCCCGCTTCGGAAACATCGATCCGGACGGAACCCGACAAACCGGACGCCAATGGAGATGCCGCGCTGCCCGGATCGCCCGGCGTAACCGCCGAACCGGCCGGACCGTCCGAACCTCCGGCCTCCCCATCATCCGATGAAACGGAACCGCCGAACGGCCAAGCCGAGCTTGTCTGTTTGGACCCTGCGAAAACTTCGGGCGGGTGGAGACTGGTCGGAAAAGACTTTGGATATGAGCTCGGGAGCGATTGGAAGGATGCCGTGGTGGTGCAGACACTGCTTTCGCCGCCCGGCAGCGGGAAATCCATGGTTGTCCAAATTACGCGGTGGAACCCGGACGGACCCTCGGGTCTTTTCCGCAAGGACGCCATCGTCCTCGATTTTTCCGACCGAAATGAGCCGGCATGCACAGTGTACCCGCTGTTTGAAGCCAATGTCAATGACAGTTACAATGCCGACTCGGTGACGGCTGTGTACGGCTTTCTTGACGCGGACCGGCTGCTTTTCGTCGCCGCGGGCGACCACCCCTTCACGGGGAATCCCACGTACCGGGTGCAGACGCTGGACATCCGCACGGGAGAGATCGAAACGCTGTTTCCGGATGTCCCCGGCACGCCGATGGACGATCATTTCGCGCGGAGCTGGCTGACCGCGGACAAAGGCAAACTGGTATTGAACTCGTACCGGACCGGCATGCTGTGGACGTTCGATCTGATCCGGCGGGAGGTACGGCAATCCGGTCTACGGTTTCCCCACGAATGGCCGTTATATTTGACTGTTCCTTCTCCCGACGGGGAGCTGTTCTGGTATACGGACTTCCATAATGAAAAATACCGGCTGCACGACGCCTTCGGCGAACCGGTGGGCGAAATGCCGTTTTCGCAGGGATTCGACGCATACCCGCCGTTCCGTTGGACGCCGGACGGACGCTTCGCCGCCTATGCCTATACGCGCGACCAGGCCCGCGAACATATCATCGATGCGGATGAAGCATATCACATCGCACCGCAGGGAATCCGTTTCCTCGACCGCCGCGGCCGCGCTGTCCGGACCGTGGAAACGCCCACAGGGTCTGACGAATACGTGGAACTGGCCGCCTGGATGGATGAAGGCGGGGAAGCGCTGCTTCATTACTTCAGGCTGGACCGGAGCAACCCGGACCCGAACCGGCAGCCGGAGAAAATCACGCTTCGCTTCGAACGGCTTCGCCTGGACACCGGGGAGCGCATCGCCCTCCGGACTGAATCGGATGCCGGGAGCGCGGCGGGATGGGAACATGCCGTCTATGTGCTGCCGTTTTCGGGGGGTCGTCTTTACCGGATCGACACGGCCAACAACCGCGTGGCGACGAAGCTCAACCATGCCTGCGGCCTGGTGATGCCGGACGCCGGCGCGGGGGAACGGGCATGGTACGATTTGAGCGAAGACGGGGACACCGCCACCCTTTACCGTTTCGACGCGGACAGGAAAACGGCCTCCGTGATCCGGGTGGAAGCGCCCTTTGGCCGGCTGCCGGAAGCCGTCGCCCACGATTGGCTTATTGCAGATACAAAGTACATCCGCCTGGGGAACTGATCGGTGAGGCACGTTTTAAAAATGGGAATTTGAGCGTTTGACTGAATGTCCGATAATGCCGGCAGCGCAGCAACAAGGAGGAATGCCCGTGGGCGCCAGCCGCCTGTTTGAAATCCTGTACATGCTCCTGGAAAAGCAGCCGGTTACCGCGAAGGAACTCGCCGAGCGGCTCGAGGTGTCGGTGCGCACCGTGTACCGGGACATCGAAAGGCTCAGCGCCGCGGGCATCCCCGTCTACATGAGCAAAGGACGAAGCGGCGGCATCCGCCTGCTCGACGGCTTCGTGCTGGACAAATCCATGCTGTCCGCCCGCGAACGACAGGAAATCCTCTCCGCCCTGCACGGCCTGAAGGCGGTGCGCGACCCGGACGCCGGCGAGGTGCTGGCCAAGCTCGGGGCACTCTTCGGCGGACGCGACGACCCGTGGGTGGAAGTTGATTTTTCCCATTGGGGGAGCCGTCGCGCAGAAGTCTTTGCCCTGCTCAAAAACGCCATCATCGCCCATCGGACGGTCACATTCGAGTACGTCGGCAGCTCCGGGGACAAGTCGGAGCGGGAAGCGGAGCCCCTTCAGCTTTGGTTCAAACACCGTTCCTGGTACCTCAAGGCATACTGCCTGACCAAACAGGCCTACCGCCTCTTCAAGCTGACCCGCATGAAAAACGTGCGCATGACGTCCCGCCCCTGCGAGCGGCACATCCGGGATACGGCGGCTTGGCCGAATCCGGAGGACGCCCGCCCCATCCCCGAAACGGAACTGGTGCTGCGCCTGCATCCTTCCGCCGCCCACCGCGTCTGCGACGAATTTGACGAATCCGAATACGTCCGCCACGAAGACGGCTCGTTTACGGTCAGGGTCACCTATCCGGAAGACGAGTGGGTGTACGGATATGTGCTGTCCTTCGGCGACCTGGCGGAAGTGATCGCCCCGCGGCGCATCCGGGACAACGTGCGGGCGAGGCTGAAGAAAATGCTGCGGCTCTATGAAGGGGACCCGGAACGCAGCGGGGACAACCCTTCGTAAAATATGACACGCATTGTCATATTCATTGGGGTAAGCTGTTCTTGAACCCGTCAGAAGCAAAGGAGAGAACGGCCTTGCCCAAAACCGTCGACTACAAAAAAGATTTCAAACATCTCTATCTGCCCCCCGCCTCGCCGGTCATCGTGGAAGTGCCCCCGATGCCCTTTCTCGCACTGAACGGCGCCGGCAACCCAAACGGCGAAGCGTTCGCCCGGCAGACGGAAGCGCTGTACGCGCTGAGCTACGCCGTCAAGATGTCGTACCGCAGCGGACAGGTTCCGGAAGGCTACTACGACTACAAGGTGTTCCCCCTTGAAGGGGTGTGGGACCTGGTGGACTACGCCAAGCCGGCGACGGACAAAAACAATCTCAAGTACACGATCATGATCCGCCAGCCGGATTTTCTGACCGAAGATCTGTTTGAACGGTTCCGCGAACAGACCAAACGCAAAAAGCGCAATCCGTATCTGGACCAGGTCCGGCTGATCCGGATGGAAGACGGGCTTTGCTGCCAGATGATGCACATCGGCCCCTATGACGACGAACCGGCGAGCTTCGCGCGAATGGAAGCATACTGCGCGGAAGCGGGATACGTCCGGGCCGAAAAGACACACCGTGAAATTTACCTGTCCGACCCCCGCAAAACCGAACCGGCCAAGCTCAGGACGGTGCTCCGGTTCCGGGTGCATAAAAGCTGAGAGGCAGGCCCCGCCCTGCCTCTTTCCTCGAGTTCATCCGTTTTTGCCCTGCGATGTGGCCTTCCGGATGGTCAGGTGGATGGAATGCAGGATCAGGCCCAGTCCGACGAAAAAGGACACGAACTCCACCAGTTCGAGCGCGTCATACAGGGCAAAAATCATGAAGCCGATGCCCAGCCCGCAGATCAAAAGGATTTTCCAATCCACCCGGCCGGATTTGCCTTCCATCCTGTCCCCTCCCCGAATCAAATTTTCCGCATCACCCTGGACACCCTTTGGCGGCATCACAAATCCATCATAGCCGGTTCCGAGCCGGAAAGTAAAGATGATGCTTCACCCGGAGTCTGTTTGGTGGTGTGACTCCCGGCATCCGGGTCCGGCGAACGGAGGACGATATTTATTATATAATTTATTTAGCAAGACGTTCGCGAACAAATCGAAGAACTGGAGCGAAAATGGAAATCCCCCCGGTACCGGGGGATCGAGAGGCCGTACAGCGCCGGGACCGTGGTGCGGCTGCGCGGCTCCGTGCGCACGGAACATACGCTGGCGCAAATGGGGGCAACGAAGCTTTGGCATCTGCTGCAGTCCGAGCCCTTCGTCCGGGCCCTCGGGACGCTGACCGGCAACCAGGCGGTGCAGCAGGCCAAGGCCGGACTCAAGGCCCTGTACGTGAGCGGCTGGCAGGTGGCGGCGGACGGGAACCTCAGCGGCCACATGTATCCCGACCAAAGCCTTTATCCCAGCAACAGCGTGCCCTTCGTGGTGAAGCGGATCAACCAGGCTCTGCAGCGGGCGGACCAGATCCAGCATGCCGAAGGCAGGGGCCGCATCGACTTTTTCCTGCCCATCGTGGCGGACGGCGAAGCGGGCTTTGGCGGACCGCTGAACGTTTTTGAACTGACGAAGGCGATGATTGAAGCGGGAGCGGCGGCGGTCCATTTTGAAGACCAGCTGTCCTCGGAGAAAAAATGCGGCCACATGGGCGGCAAGGTGCTTCTTCCCGTGAACCAGGCGATCCGCAACCTCATCGCCGCCCGGCTGGCCGCCGACATTCTGGGCGTCGACACCATTCTCATCGCGCGGACGGACGCCCTCTCGGCGAAGCTGCTCACGAGCGACATCGACGACCGGGACCGTCCGTTCCTGACGGGACAGCGCTCTCCGGAAGGGTTCCACTACGTGACCGGCGGACTGGATCAGGCCATCGCCCGCGGCCTGGCGTATGCGCCGTACGCAGACCTGATCTGGTGCGAGACTTCCGAGCCGGACCCGGAAGAAGCGCGGCGTTTCGCCGAAGCCATCCATGCGCAATATCCCGGCAAGATGCTGGCCTACAACTGTTCTCCTTCGTTCAACTGGAAAAAGAAGCTGGATGACGCCGCCATCGCCCGCTTCCAGGACGAACTCGGCCGGATGGGCTACAAGTTCCAGTTCGTCACGCTGGCCGGCTTCCACTCGCTCAACCACGGCATGTTCGAGCTGGCGCGCCAGTACCGGGACCGGGGCATGAGCGCCTACGCCGAGCTGCAGGAGGCGGAATTCGCCAGCGAGCGGCACGGCTACGAGGCGGTCCGCCACCAGCGCGAAGTGGGCACCGGCTACTTCGATGAAGTCGCCCTGGCCATCTCCGGGGGCGAATCGTCCACGACGGCACTGGCCGAATCCACCGAAACGGAACAGTTTTTGTAAGCCGCTGAACGGGTCCCGTGGCCATCATCACGGGAACGACCAGCGAAACGGCGCTGACCAGGGTGACCATCGGGTCATGCGGCGCGAATCCGGCGGCCGGCAGAAAGCCGGTGAGCAGCATCAGGGCCAGCGCCAGGACGGCCAGCCGTTTGCCGGCCGCCCGCCCGGCCGGGGACCCGTTCTCCGGCGGCGGGACGGCCGCTTCCGTATCTTCCCCGTAAAGCGCCAAATCCGCGGACCCGGGCACGGCACGCGCCGGAATACGCCGTTTCCCGCCGCCGGGACGCGCCGCGCTCCCCCGTGCGCCCGTCCGCGGAACGGCATGGGATTTCCACCCTGTGGTAAAATAACGGTTGGACTTTTCGCACCCCATTCCCATTTCACGCCATTCCGACTTCGCACCCATTCAAAATTCTCGCGGTGGGAGGGAGCGAACGTGAGAATCGGCATTTTGGCCCCCGTCACCTGGCGCACGCCGCCGCGCAAATACGGCCCCTGGGAGCAGGTCTGCGCCAATCTCGCGGACGGCCTGGCGGAACGGGGACACGAGGTTTATCTTTTTGCCACCGGCGATTCCGTCACGCGGGCCCGCCTCGAATCCGTCTGTCCGGTGCCGCTGGGCGAGCATCCCGAGCTTCCCTCGCGGCCCTGGGAGCTGATCCACATCGGGTTCGCGCTGGAACGGGCCGACCGGCTGGAACTGGACGTGCTGCACAATCACATGAACTATCTCACGCTGCCTTTTGCCCGGCTCATCCGCACCCCCGTCGTGACCACCCTGCACGGCGCGGCCCTGCTGGAGGCCGACTCCCGCGCGGCGTACCGGCAGTTCCCCGGCATGCCCTACATATCCATCAGCTACGCGGAACGGGAAGGCTGCCCCGAGCTGAACTACATCGCCAACGTGTACAACGGCATCCGGCTGGAACAGTTCGATTTTGTCGACCGGCCGGGCGAATATCTGCTGTTCATCGGGCGCATCTGTCCGGACAAGGGGGCGGATCTGGCGGTGGAGCTGGCGCGCCGGACAGGCCTGCCTTTGGTCATCGCCGGGCTGGTGCCGGGAGGGGAAGAAGCGTTTTTCGCCGAAAAAATCCGCCCCTGGATCGACGACAAACAGATCCGTTTCGTCGGCGAAGTGGGACCCGTGGAGCGGAACCGGCTGATGGGCGGCGCCCTGGCGCTGTTGCACCTCGTCCGCGCGCCGGAGCCCTTCGGCCTGGTCATGGCGGAGGCGATGGCCTGCGGCACACCGGTGATCGGCTTCGGCCGCGGCTCCGTGCCGGAAGTGGTGGAACACGGTCGGACCGGCTTTGTCGTGTCCACTCTGGAAGAAGCCGCCGCATGCGTCGGCCGCCTGTCCGACATCCGCAGACGGGACTGCAGGGAACGGGTGGAGCGGCTGTTTACGGTGGAGCGCATGGTGGCGGGTTACGAAGAAGCGTACCGGTCCCTTCTTTCCTCTTCTGTAAATCCATCATGATCCGCCGGGATGACCCGCCGGGGCCAGCCGCCCCAACCGCCAACCGCCGCTGTATGCGAAAAACCGCACATATCGCTTCGCACAACGCGTCAGCAGCATCTTTTTGTATGAAAAATCGCACATATTGCTGCGCCGGCCACCCCGATCGCGGCAATATGTGCGAAAAACTACACATCTCGCTTTACCGACTACCCCAACAGCAGCATTATGTGGGAAAAACCACACATATCGCTGCGCCGACCACCCCATTTGGGGCAATATGTGCGAAAAATCGTACATATCGCTTCGTCGGCCATCCGAACCGCGACATTATGCACGAAAAATCGCACAAATTGTTTTGCTGGCCACCCCGACCGCGGCAATATGTGCGAAAAACCACTCATATCGCTTCACCAGCCACCCCGACTGCAACGATATGTGCAAAAAACCATACAAATCACTGTGGCGGTGGCCAAGACCCCAATTGACGAGGCAGACACCCCGCCTACTAAACGCCGGACGGCAAACCGCTCCGCCGGGGATGGGACAACCCCGGCCGGCAGGACCCCGGCCCTTACGCGGTTTGCCGTCGTTTGTTTTTCCACCTTTTCGCCACGATGCCGTGCCTGGGCGAGAACAGGATGCTGACCAGAAAAATCAGGCCCGTGGTGAACGCCATTGTGCCGGATACCGACGTGTCCAGCAGGTATGCGACGTAATAGCCGGGAAAGGCGGACAGCGCGCCGAAGGCGCAGGCGAGCGCCATCATGACGGACAGCCGCTCCGTCCACAGGTACGCCGCAGCGGCCGGGGTGATCAGCATGGCGAGGGCCAGAATCGCGCCTACCGCGTCAAACGCGGCGACGGCGGTCATGGAGGTCATCCCCATCAGCAGATAGTGCATCAGCGCCACCGGAAAGCCCAGGCTGGCCGCCAGGGCGGGGTCGAAGGTGGTGATTTTCCATTCCTTATAAAATAGAAGGATCAACGCCAACACCGCCACACTCACGACCGCCAGCAGAAGCGTCGCTTCCGGCACGCTTCCGATCAGGGGGAGATCGATGCGCTCCCAGGGAATGAACAGAATTTCCCCCATCAGCGCGTGTTGCACGTCCAGGTGGACGTTGCCGACCCGCGTCGCGATCAGGGCCACGCCGATGGCGAACAGCGTGGTGAACACCACGCCGATGGACGCCTCCTGCCGCACGCCCCGGTCGTGGAACCATTCCACCAGCAGCGCGGTCAAAAGCCCCGCCGCCATCGCGCCGATCAGCATATGCGGCCCGCTCAGCTGGCGGGTGATCAGATAGGCGGCGACGATGCCGATCAGCACGGTGTGGCTGATGGCGTCGGCCATCATCGCCATCCGGCGCAGGATGAGCAGCGACCCCACGAGCCCGCAGGACAGACCGACCAGCGCCGCCGTCAGCAAAATCCAGCCGTCATAGCTCATCGCGGATCGTCCTTTTCGTCAAAATGTGCCGGGGGCGGTCCGGCGGCGCATCCGTCTTTTTCGGATATATCGCTGCAGAACGCCGACCAGCACCCCTTTTCTCCACCCGAAAGCCAAAGAAACAAGAAACAAAACGGCGGCGGCGATCACGATGAACGGCCCCGTCGGCCAGCCTTCGCCCATCGTGCTGACCAGCGTGCCCGACGCGCCCGCCGCCCCGCCGAACAAGGCCGACAGCGCGATCATCCGGCCGAAGGAGTGCGTCCAGTAGCGGGCGCTCACGGCGGGAATGATGAACAGCGCCGCCATCAGGATGACGCCGACGGCCTGGATGCCGATGACGATGACCAGCACCACCACGGTCAGGTAGGCGGCATCCATCAGGCGCCCCGGAAGGCCGAGCCCCCTGGCGAACAGCGGGTCGAACAGCCAAAGCTTCCACTCCTTGAAGGAAACGGCCGTCACGATCACGACGAGCAGGGCCAGACCCGCCATCGTGTACACGTCCTTGCGCACCATGGAAGCGGCCTGCCCGAAAATGAAGCTGTCCAGCCCGGCCTGGTTGCCCCCCGGCAGCCGGTTGACGATGGTGAGCAGCATGATGCCGAGGCCGAAAAACACGGACAGCACGATCCCCATCGCCGTGTCTTCCTTCACGCGGCTGTGGTCGCGGATCCCGACCACCAGCCAGGCGCCGAGCAGGGCGCTGGCCGCCGCCCCGGCGATCATGAGCGGCAAATTTTTCGTGCCCGCCAGGGCGAAGCCGACGACCACGCCCGGCAAGGCCGCATGGGAAAGGGCGTCGGACATCAGGCTGTGCCTTTTCCAATACGCGAGGCAGCCGACGATGCCCGAGGCCGTCCCCAGAATCAGCGTGCTGAGGAGCACCCATTGCGCGTTGGGCGAGAGCGCGGGAATCATACGACACCCGCCTCCAGCCAGCGCAGCGCCCCGCCGTAGGTCCTGGCGATGTTGTCGCGGGTGAACGTCTCCTCCGTCGGGCCGTGGGCGATCACCGTGCGGTTGAGCAGCAGAACATGATCGAAATATTCCCGGACCGTTTGCAGGTCGTGGTGGACGACCAGCACGGTTTTGCCCCGCTCTTTCAGGGCGCGCAGCGTCTCCATGATCGCCCATTCCGTCGCCGCGTCCACGCCGGCCAGCGGTTCGTCCAGAAAGTACAGGTCCGCGTCCTGCACCAGCGCGCGGGCGAGAAACACCCGCTGCTGCTGTCCCCCCGACAGCTGGCTGATTTGCCTTTTGGCCAGATGTTCGATGCCCATTTTCTCCATGGCGGCCAGGGCCAGTTCCCGGTGCCGGCGGCGGGGCCATTTCAGCCAGCCGATCTGTCCGTACAGCCCCATCAGGACCACATCGAGGGCGTCGGCCGGGAAATCCCAGTCCACCGCCCCCCGCTGCGGCACGTAGCCGATCCGGGATTTCACCTTGCCGTAGGTGGTGCCGAAAAACGACACCGTTCCCGAAAGCCGCGGATGCAGATCCAGCATCACTTTCAGCAGTGTGGACTTGCCCGCCCCGTTGGGACCGACGATGCAGGTCAGGGTGCCGCGCCCGACGGAAAAGTTCACGTCCTCCAGCACCCGGTTTTTCCGGTAGGCGGCGGACAGGTCGCTGACGCGCAGTACCGGTTCCTCCGGGTCTCCGCCGCCTTTCCGTTTCGCCGGCGGCGTTTCCGCCGGTTGCGCGGCCGCCGAAGGTTTTTCCGCCGCCGCTGGTGTTGCCGTTGCGGACACGTCCGCGGCTTGCATGACCGCCGTCCCGGGTTCCGCCGCCGTCAGTTCCACCGTGTGCGCGGCCGCCACCTCCGGTTCCGCCGCACGTGCATGGGCCGTTCCCCCGTTTTCCGGTTGCGCAATCACATCTTCCGTTTGGTTTTCCGCCGTCCTGGTTTTCCCCGTTTGCGTTTCCTCCGTCTGCAACAGCTGTCTCCTCGTCATGCCGTCAGCCTTCCTTTCCGCTCAGCGCGCGGGAAATGGTTTCCACATTGTGGCGAAACATGCCGAGATACGTTCCTTCCTCCGTTCCGGCCCTTCCCATGGCGTCGGAAAACAGCTCCCCGCCCAGCCGGACGTCCAGTCCCCGCTCCTTGGCACCTTCGATGACGGCCCGGATGGCCGCGGGATTGACGCTGCTTTCCACGAACACCGCAGGAACCCGATGCTCGACCAAGAGCTCAATGGTATGATCAATATCCGTCAGACCGACCTCGTCTTCCGTGCTCAGCCCCTGCAGACCGACCACCCGCAGGCCGAGCATGCGGCCGAAATACCCGAAGGCGTCGTGCGCCGTCACCAGCACCCGCTGTTGTTCCGGAATTTGCGCCACCATGTCCTCCGCTTCCTTCCGAAGCGCGTCCATCCGGGCAAAATAGGCTTCCCGGTTCGCCTCAAAATAAGCCGCATCCCGCGGGGAAAGGCGCTTCAGCTCCCCGACCGCCGCCGCGAGCGCCTCCTTCCACAGGCCGATGTCGAACCACACATGGGGGTCGATCGCCCCCTGCTCGTCGCGCAGCAGCTTTTCCTCCGGAATCGCTTCGGCGACGGCAAGGACCGGCACGGCTTTGCCCAGTTCCTCGAACACCCGGAGCATGTTGGCTTCCAGATGCAGCCCGTTGTAAAACACCGTGTCGGCGCTTGCCAGTTTTCGTATGTCGCTCAACGCCGCCTGGTACAGGTGCGGGTCCACCCCCGGCCCCATCAGGCTGTGCACGACGACCCGGTCGCCGCCGATGACCGACAGGGGTTCCGCGATCTGCGCGATGGTGGTCACCACGCGGATTTTGCCCTCCGCCCCGCCGAAGGTTTCATTTCGACCGTTTCCCGCGTACCCGCACGCCGCGGCAAGAAGCAAAAGCACAAGCCACAAGGCGGCGTGCGCGAGACGCCGTTTCGTTCGACCGAACCGAATGCCGAACCGATCCCTCCCGGACATGCGATTTCCCTCCGCTCCGGTCTGTCTGCCGAATGTGCCGAATAAGACGAATTCAATTTATGCTCAAAGGCAAATGTTTTTGCATAGGGCAAACTTTTTTTATTGATTAAAAATAATGACCCCAGGCCATTTTGTCAAGCAAAAAAAGCCCGCAAGCGGACCATCTTCCGCTATTGCGGGCTGATTTTTCCCGTATGCCGGCCGTTTATTCGCCGGCACGGGCCGTTTTTCGCCGATGCCGGCTCTTTTTCAGCTTGATCTGCCGTGGGACGCCCTCACCGGCGATCCTCACCGCCCCCTCACCGGCCGCCCTCCGCCGGCCGCGCTTCCCGCATGCGGATGGCGCTCCAGTCGTTGCGATAATAGCGGACGGTCACCGCAAGCCCCAGGAGCGTGACGAACGTGTACAACGCCACCCAGGCGCCGATGCTTCCCCAGCCCAGCACCTGAACGAACAGCCACGTCACCGGCACGAAGTACGCGAAATTGAGCAGCAGCGACACCTTCATCAGAAACGACGTGTCGCCGATGCCGCGGAGTCCTCCCGCATAGAAATTGAACAGGCCGTCGAAAATTTGCAGGTACGCGGAAATGGAGATCAGGAACGCGGCCAGCTCGTAAACCGCCGGATCGTCGGTGTAGATCCGCGCGATCGGCTCGGCGAAGATCAGCTCCGCCGTGCCCAGGATCAGAAGGAACAGGGCGCCGAGAATGGCCGTGTCCGTCCCCGCCTGGCGGGCCGCCTTCCAGTCACCCCGCCCGATGGCCTGGCCGACCAGGATGGTCGCCGTCGTGCCGAAGGCGAACGCCGGCATGAACCCGACGGACATGACGTTCAGCGCCACTTCGTTGGCGGCCAGCGCATGATCGCCCAGGCGGGCCACGAACATGGTGAAAATATACATGGACACGCTCATGGAAAATTCCATCAGGCCGAGCTTGCCGCTTTCCCTGGCCATCAGGTCGGCTTCCCGCCAGGACAGGCGAAGGATCCGCCGGGTGCCGAACGGCTTGTGCATGAGTCCCCAGAACACGGTGGCGCAAATGACGAGCTGCAGCGCTTCACCCGCAAGAAACGCATACCCCGCCCCGGTCAGCCCGAGTGCAGGAAATCCCCAATGCCCGTACGTCCATGCGTAACACAGGGCAATGATGGTGACGTTGGACACGACCGACACGATCATGGATACCCTCGTGTTGCCCACGCCGCGGAAAAAGCCGTGGAACACGAAGCTCATCGTGCCAAACGCCATGGCGTAAAAGCGGAGCTGCAAAAACTCCGTTCCCGTCTCCACCAGGTCCGCCGATCCGCCGGTCAGCCGCAGCACCGCCTCGCTGCCGGCCCATCCGGCCGCCGCCACCAGGATGGCGACGACAAACGCCGTCAGCAGGGCGATCTGCGTCCGCTGCAGCCCTTTGTCCATGTCGCCGGCCCCGTAATTTTGCGCCACCAGATAGTTGACGGTATGTCCGATGCCCGAGAACAGGGCGAACACGTTGTACATGATGATATTGACGACGCCCATGATCGCAATGGCGAGATAGCCAAGATCGCCGATCATGATGAGCACGATGGTTCCGGTAAGCGTCTGCGTCGCAAACGCAAAAAGGGAAGGCAGACCCAGGGAGAGGATCTGCTTCCACGTCGCCATCAGGCGCCGCAGCGCTCCCGTCATGATCAGATTCGATGCCATATCAAGCTTCCTTTTTTGCAAGTGATCCTCATATTCTCCAACGAAAAGGTGCCGATGTCAACGGGGCGAAAGGTAAAAAACGGACACCGGGTCCGCAAAGAGGCAAAAAAGCCCCGTCCATCCCCGCGGACATACGGTCCGTTTGCGGCGCTTCCAATTAAATGATCCATCCGCAGGCGGTTTGCGCCGTCCGATGCCGTCCGAATCCGCGCACACAAGCTCCGGCCGGATGCGCCGGCAACGCTTCCCGCGTTACGCGCCCGTGACGATCGCCACGCCGGAGCTGGTACCGATGCGGGTCGCCCCGGCCGCCGCCAGAAGGCGGACCGCCTCCGCGGTCCTGACGCCGCCGGACGCCTTGACGCCCATTTCCGGCCCGACGGCTTTCCGCATCAGCGCCACATCTTCCACCGTCGCTCCACCCGGGCCGAACCCGGTGGACGTCTTGACGAAATCGGCGCCCGCCGCCTTGCAGATCCCGCAGGCTTCGATTTTCTCCGCTTCCGTGAGAAGCCCCGTCTCCAGAATCACCTTCACCAGCGCCCGGCCGCGGCACGCGTCGACGACGGCTTCGATGTCCTTCCGCACCGTATCCGGATCGCCGCTTTTCAACGCGCCGATGTTCATCACCATGTCGATTTCGGAAGCACCGGATGCGATGGCATCCCGCGCCTCCGCCACCTTGGCGAAGGTGCTCGTCGCCCCGAGCGGGAAGCCGACCACGGTGGCGATCGCCACGCCCGAACCGTCCAGCTCCCGAAACGCCAGGGGAACCCAGCAAGGATTGACGCACACGGCGGCGAACCCGTATTCCTTCGCCTCGCGGCACAGCCGGACGATGTCCGCCCTGGTGCTTTCCGGTTTCAGCAGGGTGTGGTCGATGATCCGGGCGATGTCCTTCCCGGACAGGGCTTTGCCGTTTGTCCGATCCACGGAGCTTTCCCCCATTCAATCCTTCAACTTGAATCCGCGCGGCAACAGCTCGCCAACCGTCGTTTCCAGCCGTTCCCCCGCCAGATTGGCCAGCAGCACCGGCATGTCCTCCGGGCACAGCTCGAACATCACCTGCCGGCACGCGCCGCAGGGAGAGACGGGCTTTTCCGTATCGGCGATGACGGCCAGGGCCGCAAACTCCGTGACCCCGTCCGAATACGCCTTGAACAGCGCCGTCCGTTCCGCGCAGATGCAAAGTCCGTAGGAGGCGTTCTCGATGTTGCAGCCGGCAAAAACGGTGCCGTCCTTCGCCAGCAGCGCCGCCCCGACCGGAAAGCGCGAGTACGGAGCGTATGCCCGTTTCATCGCTTCCCGCGCCGCCGCGATCAAGGGTTCCCACATCGGCGTCACCATCCTTCTCCATCCGCACTGAAGAAAAGCTTAACAGATTCTTGATCCGCGGAAAAGCGACCGGCGTTTTCCGGCGGAGGTCCGCCCGTCGCCGGGCCCCGGCTTTCACCGCCGAACCCGCGCCCCCGGTGCTTTTTTTGCCCGCCGCTTTATGGTAAATTGGCACACAGGAGCCTGAGGTGAACGAACCATGCGCATGGTCGACCTGATCGCCAAAAAACGCGACGGCAAAGAGCTGTCGCAGGAAGAAATCGCGTTTGTGGTGGAAGGATACACCCGCGGCGACATCCCCGATTACCAGATGTCGGCCTGGGCGATGGCCGTCTTTTTCCGGGGCATGACGCCGGCGGAAACGGCCCATCTGACGATGGCGATGGCCCGCTCGGGCGACACCGTGGATCTGTCCCGCATCCATGGGGTAAAAGTGGACAAGCACAGCACCGGCGGTGTCGGCGACAAGACCACGCTGGTGGTCGCGCCGCTGGTCGCCGCCGCGGGCGTCCCCGTGGCCAAGATGTCGGGCCGGGGCCTCGGCCACACGGGCGGCACCATCGACAAGCTGGAGTCGATCCCCGGCTTCACCACCGAACTTTCCCCCGATGCCTTCGTCGACCAGGTGAACCGCATCGGCATGGCCGTCGTCGGACAGACGGGGAACCTTACGCCCGCGGACAAGAAACTGTACAGCCTCCGCGACGTAACCGCCACCGTCAATTCCGTCCCGCTTATCGCCAGCTCCGTCATGAGCAAAAAAATTGCCGCCGGCGCCGACGCCATCGTGCTGGACGTGAAAGCCGGCTCCGGCGCGTTCATGAAAACCGTGGAGGACGCCTGGCGTCTGGCCTCCACGATGGTGGACATCGGCCGTTCCGTCGGCCGGCGCACCGTGGCGGTCATCAGCAACATGGACCAGCCCCTCGGCCTGGCCGTCGGCAACGCCCTGGAGGTCCGGGAAGCCGTTGACGCGCTGCGCGGGGAAGGACCGGAAGACCTGACCCGTCTGGCCCTGACCCTGGGCGCCCACATGGTGGTGCTGGGCGGCAAGGCGGGCAGCTTCAAGGAAGCATACGAAAAGCTGGAAAACATTCTGCGAAACGGCGAGGCGCTGGAGAAATTCCGGCAGTTCGTCGCGGCCCAGGGCGGCAACCCGGACGTGGCGGACCGGCCGGGGGAACTTCTGCCGAAGGCGCCGTACCGCATCACGGTTCCTTCTCCCGTGGAAGGATTCGTCCATGGCATCCGGGCGGAAGAGATCGGCCTGGCCGCCATGATGCTGGGCGCCGGCCGCGCCACGAAGGAATCCTCGATCGATCCGGCGGTGGGCGTCGTGCTGGCGAAAAAAGTCGGCGACTCCGTCCGGCGCGGGGAGATCCTCGCGATTCTGCACGCGAACCGGGAAGACGTCGCGGACATCCGGCAAAGGGTCGAACGCGCCTTCGACATCCGGCCGCAGCGCCGAAAGAAACCCCGGCTGATCCACGGCGTCGCGGAATGAAGAGAAAGAACATCCAGGGGCAAGGACACAGGGGGTGTTGCCGGCATGAAGTTTGAACGGATTGCCGTCATCGTGCTGGACAGCGTCGGCATCGGCGAGCTGCCGGACGCCGCGTCCTTCGGGGACGAAGGAGCCAACACGCTGGGCCACATCGTGGGACGCGTGCCGGACGTCCGTCTCCCGAACCTGCGCAAATTGGGCCTCGCCAACATCGCGCCGCTCGGGAACTGGCCGCCCGAACCCTCTCCGGCCGCCTATTACGGCAAGATGGCGGAAGTGTCCGCCGGCAAGGACACGATGACCGGCCACTGGGAGCTCATGGGCCTGGAAATCCGCATGCCGTTCCGCACGTTTCCGAACGGTTTTCCCGAAAATCTGATCCGCGCCTTCGAAGCGGAAACCGGCCGCCCGGTCATCGGCAACAAGGCCGCCTCCGGCACGGAGATCATTGCCGAGCTCGGCGAGGCGCAGATGAAGACCGGCGCCTGGATCGTCTACACGTCCGCGGACAGCGTGTTCCAGATCGCCGCCCACGAGGAAGTCATCCCCCTCGAGGAGCTGTACCAGGCGTGCCGCATTGCCCGACGGCTCACCATGGCGGACGAATACATGGTGGGGCGGGTGATCGCCCGGCCGTACGTCGGCAAGCCGGGAGCGTTCACGCGCACGGCCAACCGCCACGATTACGCGGTGAAGCCGCCCAGGCCGACGGTGCTGAACGCCCTGAAGGACGGCGGATTCGAGGTCATCGCCGTGGGGAAAATCAACGACATTTTCAGCGGAGAAGGCATCACCCGGGCCATCCCGACCAAAAGCAACGCCGACGGCATCCGGGCCACGCTGGAGGAACTCGCCAAACCTTTCCGCGGGCTGCTGTTCGTGAATCTGGTGGATTTCGACTCCCTGTACGGGCACCGGCGGGACCCGCAAGGATATGCGCGAGCCCTGGAGGAATTCGACCGGGCGCTGCCGGAGCTTCTTTCCCGGCTTGGCGAACGCGACATGCTGGTCATCACCGCCGACCACGGCAACGACCCGGTCCATCACGGCACCGACCACACCCGGGAATACGTGCCGCTGCTCGTCGCCAGCCCCGCCTTCCGGCGGACGGGCGATCTGGGCGTCCGCTCCACCTTCGCCGACCTGGCGGCGACGCTGGCGGAAAACTTCGGCGTCCCTTTCGACACCCACGGGCGCAGTTTCCTGAAAGATTTGAAACAGGAGTGAAAAAAACTTGGCTCACGAACTCCGCGAACCCAAAGCGACGGTGGACAAAGCCGCAGCCTTCATTGCCGGCCAAAGCCCCGTACGGCCGGAGATCGGTCTCATCCTCGGTTCCGGGCTCGACGTGATCGGGGACCGGGTGCAAAACGCGGTCCGGCTCCCCTACGCTTCCATTCCCCATTTCCCGCAATCCACCGTCGCCGGCCATGCCGGACAGTGGGTACAGGGGATGCTGGAAGGCCGGCCGGTGGCGCTCATGCGCGGGCGCTTTCACCTGTACGAAGGCTACGAGCCGCATCAGGTGGCGCTGCCCGTCCGCGTCATGAAAGCCCTCGGCGTGCGGACGCTCGTCGTCACCAACGCCGCCGGCGGCATCAACGCCGATTTCCGGCCGGGCGACCTGATGCTGATCGCCGACCATCTCAACCTGACGGGGCGCAACCCCCTCGTCGGCCCCAACGAGGAAGCCCTCGGCCCGCGCTTCCCGGACATGTCCGAAGCCTACAGCCGACGCCTGCGCCAAGTGGCCCGGGACACGGCCGCGCAGCTGGGCATTTCCCTGCGCGAAGGGGTCTATGCCGGCCTGCTCGGCCCCAGCTACGAAACCCCCGCCGAAATCCGCATGCTGCGGATCCTCGGCGCCGACGCCGTCGGCATGTCCACCGTCACGGAAGTGATCGCGGCGCGCCATGCCGGCCTCGAAGTGCTCGGCATATCCTGCATCAGCAACATGGCCGCGGGCATGCTCGACAAGCCGCTCTCCCACGAGGAAGTGCTGGAGACGTCGGAACGGGTAAAGGAGACGTTCCTCTCCCTGCTCCTCGCGCTGGTGCCGAAGCTTTGACAGCCGGGGGCCCCAACCCGAACGGAGGTGGTCTGCCATGGAATTCCGGCCGAAATTCGACAGCTTCTACAAAGTGTTTTTGACCTTCGTGGCGCTCACCATTTCGGCCGTGTTGCTCATTCCCCTGATCGTGGACCGGGACGCGCCCGCCGAAGTGTGGTACGTGATTGTGCCTCTGAACCTGGCGACCCTCGCATTCCTTGCATGGTCCATATTTTCGATCAAATACGTCCTCACCATGGACTATCTGTATGTCCAGGGCGGGCCGTTCCGAAGCCGGATTCCCTACCGGGACATCACGAAAGTCGCGCCGACCCGAAACGTCTGGTACGGATACCGGCTGACGACTTCCTTGGACTCCATTGAAATTTTTTACCGCAAAGCCTTGCTGGGCAGCGTCAAAATTTCGCCGCAGGACCCCGAACGGTTCATCGCCGAACTGAAAAAACGCTGTCCCAACGCCGTCTTCGAACCCCTCCATTGACATGCGCTTGCCGGCATGCCAGCCATGCGGGCGATTGACCGGCAAACGCGGCCTTCCCGGCCGCGTTTTTGTCTGTTGGCCGTCAAAACACGATGCACACTTTCCCGAAGTGCGCACCTTTCGCCAGATACCGCAGCGCCTCGACGGCCTCTCGAACGGAAACGTGCGGTCGATCACCGGGCGCAGGCCGCTTTTGGCGATCGCCCGGTTCATGGCTTCGAACATGTCGCGGCTCCCGACGTTGATGCCCTGCAGCCGGATGCGTTTCTGAAACGCGGGGACCAGCCGGAAATCCCGGACTTCCGGCCCGGACAGAATGCCGACCAGGCTGACGCGCCCCCCGAAACGGCAGGCGGACACCGACCGGTTCAACGTGGAAGCCCCGCCCAGGTCGACGACGTGATCGGCCCCCCTCCCGCCGGTCCACTCCAGAACGGCCCGGTCCCATTCGGGCGTTTTCCGCCAATTGATGCCATGATCGGCGCCAAGCCGCATGACCCGCTCCAGTTTTTCGTCGCTGCCCGACGTGACGATCACGCTGGCCCCGTGCAGCTTGGCGAACTGCAACGCGAAAAGGGCCACGCCGCCGGTTCCCTGTACGACGACGACATCGCCGGCTTTCACCCGGCCTTCGGTGACGACCGCCTGCCAGGCGGTGACTCCGGCGCAGGGAAGCGAGGCGGCATCCGCGTCCGTCAGATGCTCCGGCACGCGGACCAGGCCGTCTTCATGCAAGACAGCATATTCGGCCAATAACCCGTCCAGCGGTCCGCCCAACAGGCCGTCCAGCCATTCCTTCGTCGGCTCGCCGGAAATCCAGCGCTGCGAGAACGTGGCGCAAACCCGGTCCCCGACCCGGAACCGCGAAGCTCCTTCCCCGAGCGCGGCCACCTCGCCGACGCCGTCGGAAACCGGGATGAGCGGAAACTTCATGTCGGGATAATAAAATCCGTCAATCACGCCCAGATCCCGCGCGTTGAGCGAAACGGCGCGCATTTTGACCAGCACCTGGCCCGGTCCGGGCGCCGGCACTTCCCGCTCCGCCATCACGACGTGATCGAGCCCGAACCCGTCCCGGATTTCGAACACCTTCATGAACCCCACCGCTTTTGGTAAAATCTAACCAAAATCCTAAGGAGAACCCCGCTCCAAGGGAAGACGGCACTTTTGGGTGCCCTGCGAACCTTTTGGTGCGTAACACGGGAGGTGACGCCAATGGCGGGAAAAACGGACATCGCGCCCGACGTCTCGGTCAATGCGTGCGCCTACCGGAGGGTGCTCGAGATCATCTCCAGCAAGTGGATCGTGCTTGTCATGCACGTGCTGGAGGACGGAAGCAAACGGTACGGGGAAATCGCGAGGCGGATCGAGGGTGTCTCCCAGAAAATGCTGACGCAGACGCTCCGGCAGCTGGACCGCGACGGGCTGGTTCGCCGCCGCGTGCATCCGACGGTCCCTCCCGCCGTCGTTTACGCGCTGACTCCCCTTGGCGAATCCCTGATGGAGGTTGTCCGCGGCTTCAGGGACTGGACCCGCAACTACTACGCCCAGGTAGAACGGGCATGAGAAGAATACGACCGAAGAATGCGCACGGGCGAGCGTTGACTCGCCCGTTTCTTTTTCCCACTTCCCCGGCAAACGCGCCGTAAACCCGTTTGCCCGGGAGAAGGCAGCCGCCATCGCCCGGTGCGCCGGGCACTGCGACCTGTTTCACGCCTCGCGTCTCCATCTTCCGGTTCGGCAGCTTCCGTGCCGCCGTCGCCCTCGTGAACACCTTTCGAAAGACACGATGCGTTTCGGCGGCGGCATGGAAGGCCGGCCGGCGGTAATCATGCGCGGGCGTTGGAAACACCAGTCCCGCTTTGCCTCGGGCCTTGCAGCTTGTCGGTTGCGGTACAACCTGCGCTTGTAACCGAATGGGGCCGAATACCGTGCAGACACCGGTTTTGCGCTCCTCTTTCACCGTCCGCGACGATCGACCGGGATCTCCCTTTCCCGGGAACCGAAAGAATCAGGTCTCAAGACATATCAAAATTTCTAAATTTTAGGTAAATATATCGTTAGCTTTGGGTATGACAGAAAAAGTATAGTGAAATCAGGTTCATCCATCCGATTTTGATTTTCATTTATGGAGGTGCGAAAATGAAGGTTTCAGAACGACGGATGCCGTTCCGCCGCGGGATGGAAAAACGGACGGTTCATGCGGCGCGGCGGCTGCGGAACATGATGGCCTGCGCGTTGGTGGTGTTGTCACTGGTCATGGCCGCCGTCTGGCCCGGACTCGGCCGTGTGGAGGCGGCGGACATCGCTTCCGCGGATCTGGATGTACTGTTTGTCGGCGCCCATCCGGACGACGAAGCGGGCAGTTTGTCCACCTTCGGCCAGTGGCTCGAGTACGAAGGCATCCGCACAGGCGTCATTACCGTGACCAGAGGGGAAGGAGGCGGAAATGCCGCCGGCACGGAAGAAGGAGCCGCGCTCGGTCTGATCCGGGAAGCGGAAGAGCGAAAAGCAGTCGGCAAAGCGGGCATTACGCGCATTTACAACCTCGACAAATTGGATTTCTATTACACGGTCAGCGCCCCCCTGACGGAACAAATATGGGGCCACGATTCCACCCTGGAAAAGATCGTGCGCATCGTGCGGATGACACGGCCGGAAATCATCGTCACCATGAATCCGTCGCCGACGCCGGGCAATCACGGCAACCATCAATACGCGGCCCGTCTGGCGGTGGAAGCGTTTTACGCCGCGGCCGATCCGGAACAGTTTCCCGAACAAATCACCGAAGAGGGATTGTCGCCCTGGCGGGTCGGGAAAATCTTTTTGAGATATTTCAACGGATCGGGAGAAACCGGCTCCGTCTGCGAGACGTCGTTCCAACCGGCGGAACCGACAGATCGGGTATTCGGGGTATGGAACGGACGGTTTTCGAAACGGAACGGAAAAACTTGGGGACAAGTGGAAAGGGAAGCGATGCGCGAATATGTGACCCAAGGTTGGGCTGTTTTTCCCGACGTTCCCTCCGACCCGGAACAGTTGGGGTGCGATTACTTTACGGAACTCGACAGCCGCGTCCCCGGCATGGACGGGATCACCGGCACCGACGGCATGTTGGCGGGCGCTTTGAAAGCGCTGCCGGGTGGGTTGCCTTTGGGCACGGAACTGTTTTTGACCTCCGATTCGTTCCATCTGGTCAAAGGGCAGACGTTTACGGTGACCGCGCATCTCCGCAACGGCGGAAAGCAGCCGCTGCCCAACGCCGTCGCAGAGCTTGAAGTGCCGGAAGGTTGGAAAACGACCGGAAAAAAGACGATGGGCATGCTGGCGCCGGGTCAGGAAGCATCAGCCGTATTTACCGTCACCGTACCGAAAGACGCGGACTTGCAGCGCGTCCGCTTGAAGGCGACGGTAAAAGCCGGATCGATGCAAGGCACCGCCAGCCGGGTCTTCAGCGTCGAACCGGACGTCACCGGAAAAATCGAACCGTTGCCGCAGGTCGCGCAATTTCGGACCTGGACTCAAACGGTGAACTTGCCGCAGCTCGATCACTTGATCAAACCGGTGCTGTCGATCGGCGCAGGCGAAACCCGGCCATTGGCGGTGGAACTTCACAACAACAGCCGGCAAGTGCAAAGCGGCAGGGTGGAATTGCAGTTGCCCGACGGCTTTCAGGCGGAACCCGCTTCGCAAACATACAGCAATCTGCGGCCGGGCCAAAAAGCCACCGTCGTCTTCCAGCTCCGAAACACCGATCCGAATCTGAAAACGTCCAATGAAGGCGGAAATCGCGGCGATTACGACTTCACGGTCCGCACAACAAGCCAAGGCGGCAGCAGCGAGCAAACCGCAGCGATCAATCTCGTGCCGGTCACGGTCATCGCCAGGGCGGAAACGGCGCCCGTCGTCGACGGTGTGGTTTCCGAGGGCGAATATCCCGGCACTCCGCTCGATATCAGCCGGCTGTGGGAAGGCGAGGCACCGGAATCCGAAGCGGACGCTTCGGGAACCGCCCGCGTCGTCTGGCACGGCAATGCGCTCTATTTCGCGATCACGGTCACGGACGACGTGCTGGGGGCCGTACTGACGCCGGAGGACGCCAAGCGCCACTGGCGCACCGATTCGGTCGAAATCGCCATCGATCCGCTCGGAGATTCGGAAAACACGTCTACCACGTTCAAGGTCGGCATTTTCCCGATAACGAATGATCCGGCGAACGGCAATCCCGCCGCCGCCTATCGCGACGCCGACAATCGGCAAGGTCCGATCGCGCTGACGGCTCCGGGGATGGTCGTCAAAGCGACCGTCAGCCAACCGTACACCGGGTATACGATTGAAGCGAAAATTCCGTTTGCGGAATTGCCGGCCCCCGTCGATCCCGGGCGAATGGGACTGAACATCTTTATCTACGATTCGGACACGCAGGACAAAACCGGCCAAACGCGGCTCGGATGGTCGACTTGGGGCGGCGTTCAAGGCGACCCGTATCGCTGGGGCCATGCCGTGCTGTCCGGATATGACGCGGTCGAAGGCATCGGCTTTGAGGCCGCCCGCAGCGTGACGTCGCCAATGTCCATCCTGCAGGCGCTGGAAGACGGCATTCCGCTCACCGGCGGGCGCGACGCCGGAGATGTGCTGCACTTTGTGTCGAAACCGCGCGTCCGCGGCGGAAACGTAACCGTCGAACTGCGGGCGGATACGGCGGGTACGGCGCATTTGTTCCTCTGGAAAGACGGCCATGCGTTCGCCTACGAGACGGCCGAATTGTCGCCGGGTCAAACGAAGCGCCTCGAACTGACGCCTGTCGGCGTCTCGCCCGAGGGAGGCGTCATATTGGCGGCGTTCGAGACCGTCGACGGCGCCACCACGGTCCTCTCGGCTGACATCGCGAAGGAAGTTTAAGTCGCATTCGGAACTTCGCTATTTGCCACGGATTTTTTCTCTACCTGCGGTCGGATCGTCGTTTTCCTCGCGGAACGGCCGGAAACTTCCGGCCGTTCCGCCGCAGCGCAAACATATTTCCCCTTGGCGAATCCCTGATGGAGCTGGTCCGCGGATTCCGGGACTGGACCCGCGTCCACTGCCCCCGGGTGGAACGCGCAAGGGAAGAATACGACCGAAGAACGAAAGCGGGAGCGCTCTGACTCCCGCCTTTCTTTTTTTCTACGACTGACCAATTAACATACAATACTTGTTTTCCGTTTCCCGAAGATACTTCTCGGGATTGCTTCTAAACCGTCTTCGTTTGGCTCCTT
>Ga0207872_100163_pt1 | contig 54807 bp, 49 predicted proteins | sample Passage260B_FD_187372 | JGI IMG/M metagenome (GOLD analysis project Ga0207872, IMG submission 187372) | Cellulose adapted compost microbial communities from Newby Island Compost Facility, Milpitas, CA, USA - Passage2 60B (SPAdes) (version 2) ...
GGCGGCGAGCCGCTTCCACTCCTCGTCCGCGTCGTCCGGGATGCGGAGCGCCGGCAGCGGGAGGGCCACCGGCTCGTTCCAGCTGGAGACCTCCAGCAGGCCGCGGCAGCTCCCGATGCTCCCCAGGGCGATGCACAGCGCGAGTGCGAGGGGGAGCCGGGCCAGCGCGTCGCTTCGAGACGAGGTCGTCTGCATCCGCGGCATGCCTATAGCGGAAAGAGCGCGCGAAGGCACGCCCAAGAGCACGTCGCGCGCGGCCGGTGGTCCGGCGCGGATGCGCCCGCCCGCCTGCTGCTTGATTCTCGTGCGGTTCCCGGGCAACTTCCGGCAGATGAAAAGCGATCGAGAGGAACGCGCACTCGCGATGGCGGGATCCTCGGAAGCACCTGCCCGGAACGAACCGCGCGAGCCGACGGTCCCCGTCGCCTACGCGGAGAAGACGATGAGCACCCTTCTCCGCCTCCACGAGGAACTCGTGGAGGAGAAGGAGCGGCGCATCGATCTCTATCGCCGGTTGCTGGATCGGGAGCAGGAGCTGGCCGAGTTGCGCGCGTACGTGCGGCTTCTCGAGGCCGAGCTCGCGCGCCGCGAGGAGCGGCCGACGGGGATCGAGCCGGTGCGCCGCGAGGAGGCTGCGCCCGCGATCGCCGCCGCCCGGCCCGCGGAGGAGGCCGCGCCCCTTTCGCCTCCGCCCACAGGCGAGGCGGCGCAGTCCTCCGACGCGCTCTCCGCACCGGTGCTCACCTGGATGCCGGCCAATCTCCGGCGCGCTTGATTCGAGGAAATCGGGACGATGGAAGGTCTGGACAAGGCGCTGGCGGATCTCAAGAGGGAGATCATCGAGACGCGCAACCTCGTGATCCGCAACGACAACCTGCTCAAGACGTTCGGCTCGGACATCAAGACGCTCGGCCGCAAGCAGGAGAGCTTCGAGCGCAAGCAGTGGATCTCGTCGGCGGTGGCCTACGTGCTCTTCGTCGCCCTCGCCTCGGGCGCCGCCTACCTCGCTTCCCAGGGCTACCTCGCCCAGGCTCGCAGCGAGGTGGAGGCGCTGGCGCAGAAGGCAGAGGAGGCGACCCGCGCGGCGAAGGAGGCCGAGGAGGAGCTGGCCCGGGCGCGGGAGGCCTCGCAGGCCGCGCTCGCGGCCTACCAGAAGCTCGTCGACGCCTCGCCCTCCGAGCGGGAGGCCGTGGTCGCGGAGGTGATGGCCATCGACCGGTCCCGGCTGTCGCGGCTCGAGGCGCGCGCGCTCGAGGATCGCGCCCGCTCCATGATCCAGCAGCTCGCCAACGAGAAGTTCGAGTCCGGCCGCGCCGCCTACCGCCGCGGGGACTGGCGCACCGCGGTCGACGACCTGCTCAAGGGCATGACCCTCTGGCCCGACCACCCGATGGCGGCCGAGCACGCCTTCTTCCTCGGCACCGCCGCCAACGAGACCCGGCAGTACGAGCTGGTGGAGCAGTACCTGACCCGCTACATCGAGGAGCAGAAGGGGCGGGGCAACAAGGACTACGCCTACCTCGTCCTGGGCAACGCCAAGGCGGCGCTCGGCAAGATCTCGGACGCCGAGGCCACCCTGCGGCGGGGCGCCGAGCGCTTCCCCAACAGCCAGTTCGCTCCTCAGATGCTCCGCCGCGCCGCCGCCCTGCGCCGGGAGGCCGCCTCCGCCGCCACCGGCGCCACGGCCCAGACCGAGTGAGGGATCTGCTCCGCGCCCGGCCCCCATCCGGTCCATTTGGCACGCCGCATCCGATCGCTGTAAGGTGATGGCGTTTCCATCACCTTGACGGGGGAGGGGAGGGCAAGTGCCGCATTGGCCCTCCGACTCCGATCGGGAGCGGCCATGGACAGCAATAGCCTGCTCGGTCTGGTCAAGCGCTATCAGGAGAACAAGGAATTCATCGCGAACGAGGAGACAGCCAAGGTCGCCCTCGTAATTCCATTCATTCGCCTCCTAGGATTCGACCCGAGCAATCCTCGCGAGGTTCGGCCCGAATACTCGGCGGAGTTTACGCAGGCTGACGGGAAACGGTTTCCCGATCGGATGGACTTCGCCATCTTCGACAAGAACGGTGTCAAACCCCTGATGGTCATCGAATGCAAGCCACTGGGGACCGATCTGATCTCGAAGTCGAACCAGCTCGCTCGCTATATCGCCCAGATGCCGGATCTTCGATTCGGCATCCTCACGGATGGATGCAACTACCTCTTCTTCAGCGACCTCGACCAACAGAACCAGATGGATCGCGAGCCCTTCTTCCGGTTCTCTCTCGAGGACTCGAGGACGGACTGGGAGAGGGTTGCCAAATTCCTGTCCAAGTTTAGCCGTGAATCGTTCAACGCAGAGACGCTCATCACGGACGCCGAGAATGCACGGTATCGGCAGGCCATGGTCGAGCGTCTTTCCTCGGCGTTGCGGCGCCCGGCAGAGGACGAGTCCTTCATTCGATGGTTGTCGGAGGGTATCTACAAGGGGCCGCGCACGCGCAGCGTCATCGAGAGGCTTGGAGAGATCGCGAAGGAGTCCATCGAGCCGGCGATCCTGCAGGTCATCGGTGACGACTTCCTCGACAATCTGAAGCAGCGAATCCATACGGCAAAACCGAAGGAAGAGCCGCCGGCAGGTGCCGAGCGGGTGGTCGAACCGACAACCAAGCACGCTCAGGCACAAGAAGTTTCACCACGTCGAGCTGCGAATGTGGTCACGACGCAGGAAGAACTCGCGTTTTACGAACTGGTGCGGAGCATCTGCCAGCGAAATGGCGTGAACGCGGAGGAAATTCTTTTCCGGGATACGGTGAACTACTTCAACATTTCTTTCAGGCGACCGACGCGATGGTTCCTCCGCCTGTTTGGAGACTCCCGGCGAAAGAGCATCGTGACTCTCGTCCCCGTGGAGGAAGCTGCCAGGCTCTGCCGAGGTTTCGAGGTTGACGCGGCTCCCCCGAATTTCGGCGTGTCCCGGATCTACATCGACGACGTGGCGCAGGTCTGGGGCCTGACAGAGGTCATCCTCAGGTCGTTGCAGCTCCAGAGGGAGGGGAAGGTCGTGGAGGCGGAAGGCGAGAAGGAACTCGCGGGGACGGGTTGAGCTTCGTCCGCGGTTTCCGGGGTCAGGTGGCTTTGGTATCTTTCGCTCGCAGAAGGAGGTTCCCGTGATCCGATTCCTCGTTTCGATCGTCGCCTCTCTGGCGCTTCTCGGCCCGGCCACCGTGCTCGCCTGCCCGGGGCATGCCGACGCCGAGGGCCACGCCTGCCCCTGCAAGCACGAGAAGCACGAGAAGGAGAAGGGCGAAAAGGCCTGCTGTGCGAAGAAGGCCGCGGGCGAGGCGTGCTCTTGCCAGAAGGAGGGCTGCTCGCACGCGAAGGGCGAGCACGGCAAGGGCGCCGGCTGCGGCTGCGACCACGCCGACGAGGCCTGATCGAGGGAGGCGCGGCATGCGCCTCCTCGGAATCGAGCTTACCCCGCCAGGCGCGCGGAGCGGGATCGCGGCCTTGACCGACGATCGCGCTCCGTCTAGCCTGCGCGCGTGTCGTCCCCGACCGACGCGACGAATCGCACGGCCCGTACCTTCCGCCGCATCTTCCTCGCGCTTTACGTCCTCGTGGCCCTTTCCTTCTGCGCGCTGATCACGCTGGGCGTGGCCCGCGGGCTGGGGGAGATCCGGGGGCCGCGGCCTGCGCCGCCGCTCGATGCGGCATCCTGCCTGGAACGCGTGGCGGCGTTGCGAGAGGAACTCCTCGACCGTCTCGCCGCCTTTCCGCGCTCACCCTCGGCGGCCGAGGAGGCCAACGCCTTCGGTCCCTGGGCGGTGGAGTTCCGCGGCCGCTTCGAGCAGACGCGGGCGCGCTGCAGCCCGCCTGCGGGCGCGTCCGCGGAACTCGCGGGCGCCATCCGCGACAGCTTGAAGAGCATCCGCCGCGCGCTGGACCTCTCGGAGATCCAGGCGACGCACTGGTCGCGGCATCTCGGTCCGGTGCTGGACGAGTCCGCCGAGGACCTGGAGAGGGCGAGGCGCCTGTTAAGGTAGCCGGCCGTCGCAGCAGGCGGTCGAATGCCACAGGCTCTCGGCCGCGCTCCGGCCTCACCATCGGATGCGCATCACGAAGCGTCCTTCCGCGTCCGTCACCGCCTGGCCGGCCACCACGGGCCGCGGCCCGCTCAGGTCCCAGACGCGGACCACCGCGTTGGCCAGGGCGCGCACCGTCTCGCCGGTCGCGTCCCGCACGGTCCCCGCGAGGATGCGGGGCTCGAGCAGCTCCAGTTTCATCTCCGCCGAATCCTTCCACTCCAGGAGGAAGGCCCAGTTCGAGGCGAGGCCGTCTTCCCGGGGCTCGGCGAGGACGATGTAGGGTCCGGGGTCCACCCGAAGCCGAAAGAACCCGTGGGCATCGGTTCGCGTCTGCGCCGGTCGGGCGAATTCGGAGAGGGGGACGGCCCGCACTGGCACGTTGGCCAGCCGGTCTCCAAGCTGACCGAGGACGCTACCCTCGATCGACCACTTCCGCCGGAGCTGGAGGGCGAGGAGCACGGCCGCGCCCGACCGGACCGAGAAGTCCTCCGTCCAGGTGGTGGCCAGATCGGTGGTGGGCGGGGGGGAAGCCAGGAACCGATAGGGGCCCGGCGGGAGCCACAGTTCGTAGCTTCCTGGCTCCGCGGTCGCGGTGGCCGGAGGCGAGCGAAAGGCGCCGGCCGGGTCGCCGTCGGCCGCGAATCGCCGCGGCATGCAGATGGATTCCCCCTCGCCTTCGGGCTGCCACTTCTCCTCCTCGGGCGGCCAGATCGCCCGGATCTGCGCCCCGGCCACCGGAAGGCCGGCGGGGTCGAGAAGCTGGATCACCACCCGCTCGGCGGCGACGGAGCGGGTCTCCACCTCGAGGAGCTCCGGTTCTGCGGTCCAGCGGATGCCGCGGGACTGCCGTCGCATCACCGGCGCGGCGACGTCCTTCGTCTCCAGGACGAGGTCGAACCAGCCATTGCGCGGCTCGGCGATCTCGAGCTCCCACCCCTCGGCGGGAGGCGTGCAGCGGTGGCGCGAATCGAGCGGCACCTCCAAAGCGGCCGAGAGCGGATCGCCGGTGCTGGAGTCGAAGGCCTGGACGCGGATGCCGCACCGCTTTTCCGGAAGCCCTTCTCCCATGGTGAAGAGGAAGCGGAAGCGCGCGCTCCGCGGCGGCTCCAGCTTCCCGAGGTCGGTGAACTCGCAGGGCTGGACGCCGACCATGCGGACGAGGGGAGGGCCTTGCTCCGGATAGGCCGTCATCCGCCACCGGCCCGGCGGGAGGGGCAGCTGGAACGCATCCGAGACGTCGTGCTGCTCGAAGGCACAGAACCCGGGGACGCCGAGGATGTCGCCTTCGAGATCCACGCGGATCCGCCCCAGCTCGCTCGCATCTCCCCTCAATCCCGACGCGCAGTACTCCAGGGGGATGGGCTGCCCGGTCTGCGGCGTGGCGAAAAATTGCGACCGGGGCGAGCCATCGGGGATGACCTCCCAGGCGAGGCCAGCGGGGACCGGATCGAGACGGAGACAGCGATTGCGAAAGCAGGTATGCCAGGTGCTGCAGTCGGCGTTGTCACGGCAGTAATCCTCGTGACCGCCTCCGCAGGCGATCGACGCGAGGGCGAGGACCGTGATGAGACGGTTTACGGGGTGTTGCACCAGCTTCCCTCGCTGACGATGATGGTCCAGACCGCTGTGTCCGATCCATGCCCGGGCGCGATGGCCCGATGCGGCGGGAAGGCATTGGAATCTGCGAAGCCGTCGGAGACGACTGCTTCGACCACGATGACCGAGCGATCGGGGTAGTGGTCGAGCACCACGCGAAACCTTCGATCGGCGAGCAGTCGGGCGGGGCCATCGGCCTCCGAGGCGTCGATGTACCAGGTGTCCTCGGGTTCGGGGTTGTCCTCGTAGTTGACGAACCACTTGATCACGATTGGATCGTTCTCGTCCAGGTCGTCGATGCGCGGAACGGACAGGTACACCTCGCAGCCTCGCTGCAGATACAGCGTGGTGGCAGACGGAGTTCGAATCGCGATCGTCGGCGGGTGGTTGCGCCGGGACGGTTGGTCCGTCTCCTCGATGATCGGCTGTTCGACGAGGCAGCCGGTCGCGAGCACCAGGACGGCAAGGCAGATCGTCCGTGCGCGTCTCATTCGGGCGGCAGCCTCCCTGCGGCGCGCTCCGCCTCCAGGTGGCGGAAGATGGTGCGCGGATCGACGCCGAGGTCGCGGGCAGTCTTGGTGCGGTTGCCCTTGTTGCGGGCCAGGACCTCGTTGATGTAGCGCCGCTGGAACTCCTCTTTGGCCTTCTGCAGGGGAAGGATCGGGGTGAGCTCGTCCTCGATGGGATCGAGCGGATCGACCTCCAGCTCGAGATCCTCGGCAGTGATGAGCGCCGAGTCGGCGAGCACCACCGCGCGCTTGACCCGGTTTTCGAGTTCGCGCACGTTGCCGGGCCACTTGTGCTTGCGAAGGGCGTGCTCGGCACGCGCGTCGAAGCCCTGGATCGGAATGCCGTACTCCTTGGCGAAGGTGTCGAGGAAGTACCGCGCCAGGACCAGGATGTCCTGTCCGCGCTCCCGCAGCGGCGGCAGGTCGATGGTGACCACGTTGAGCCGGTAGTAGAGGTCCTCGCGGAATCGTCCCTCGCGGATCTCCTTGGCCAGGTCCTTGTTGGTGGCAGCGATGATGCGGATGTCGACCGGCTCGGGCCGCGTCTCGCCGACCTTGGTGACCATCCGCTCCTGGATGGCGCGCAGCAGCTTCACCTGGAGCGCGGGCGGCATGTCTCCGACCTCGTCGAGGAAGAGGGTGCCGCCGTTCGCCGCCTGGAATTTCCCGATGCGCGTCTGCGAGGCGCCGGTGAAGGCGCCGCGCACGTGGCCGAAGAGCTCGCTCTCCAGGAGGTTTTCGGGGATGGCGCCGCAGTTGATGGCCACGAAGGGGCCCTGGCTGCGATGGCTGCGGCGATGGATCTCCCTTGCGAGGATCTCCTTGCCCGTACCGGTCTCGCCCTGCAGCAGGACCGAGACGTCGGTCCGCGCCACCTTCTCGATCTTGCGGTAGATCTCCCGCATCGCCTCGCAGGAGCCGAGCAGCTGGCCAAAGCGGCTCCCTTCGAGCTGCTTGCGCAGCTCCTGGTTGTCGAGGCGGAGCGCGGCGAGGATGCGCGCGTTCTGCAGAAGCAGCGAGGCCTGCGAGGCGAAGATGTGGAGGATCTCCAGGTCTCGCTCCTCGAAGAGGCTCGCCACGCGATCGTTGCCCAGATAGATGAGGCCGAAGAGCTTCCCTTTCTCCAGAAGGGGCGCGCACATCACGCTGCAGAGCTTGAGGTTGACCACGCTCGCGGCGCCCCTCCACCTCTCGTCGCGCAGGGCGTCGGAGATGATGAGCGGCCTCTTCTTCTCCACCACCTGCTGGACGATGGTGTCGGAGATGCGGCCCTGCGCGTCAACGATGGTGGTGCCGTCGCCGTTGCGCGCCACCTCCACCCGGAAGCTGTCGCCGTCGAGCAGGATGAGAAATCCCTTGTCGGCTCCGGTCAGCTCGATGGCGGTGTCCATCAGGTCCTCGAGGACCTGCTCGGTCGGGTGGTCGCCGAGGACCTTCTGGGAAAAGGCGTGGAGCCGGTCGAGAACGACCACCGCGTCCGCTCGCCTCTCGGTCGGGCGCGCGGGCGTCGCCTCCGGCGCGGCCTCCGCCAAGGTGAGCGTGACCGAGCCCAGGGCGATCTCGTCCCCCGGCTCCAGCCACGCGCGCGCGCGGCGCTTGCCGTTGTGGATGAAGGGCCCGTCGAGGCTGACCACCGCCAGCCGCTTTCCCTCGCGCTGCAGGTGCAGAGCGGTCTCGGGAAGGGCGGGGTCGTCGACCACGACGTCGTTGTCGGCGGAACGGCCGACGGAAACCAGTCGCTTGACGAGAGGGTGTCTTCGCTCCTTTCCGTCCGGTGTCCGTACGACCAGCGAGGGCACCTTGTGCATGTCAAAACCGTAGCGAAATGCCGAGGCTCGCGCCATCCCCGGCCACCGACACCTCCGGCTGGATCGCGGGCGCGTCGACGAGCACCTCGGGCTGAAATCCCCGCCAGGCGTCGAGGATGCCGTAGAGCCACACGGCGTAGAAGATGCCGCCCGAGACCCACTTGATCGTGTTGAAGGTGCGCGCGGTGCGGATCTGCGGAGGATCGTAGCGCCCGTTGTCGTTCTTGAGGCTTTCGACCACCAGGTAGCTTCCGAGGCTGGTCAGCCCGGCGGCGAGCTGAAGGCTCGCCAGCGCGATGCCGGCGGTGCGGTCGCCGTTTTGGAACTGGCCCGCGCCGAAGGGGAGGAAGACGAGGGCCACGTGGTTCTTCTGCACGTAGCGGACAGTCGGCGGGCCGCGGCTCTCCCGCTCCCGGGCGCGCTCCTCGAGGAAGCGCCTTCGGGCCGCTTCCTCCGCGGCGCGCGCCTGCTTCGCCAGGCGGCGCTGCTCGCGGATCGGGGCGAGCCGATCCTCGTTTTCACGCCGGACCCGCTCGAAGAACTCCAGCGCCGCCGGCGGGGTGAAGAAGGGGTCGAGGCGGTAGTCCGGCTCGATGGAGAGGAGCTGGAGGAAGTACTGCTGCGCGCGCTCGAGCCGCTCCGGGTGGTCGCCGTAGAGGTAGGCGAGGGCGACGATCCGGTTGGCGTCGATGAGCTGCTCGTCGGTGGCTAAGACGTTGCGGGCGAGGAGGGATTCGGCGATGCGCCGGGCCTCCTCGTACTCGCCGTACTCGAAGAGGTCCAGCGCGCGGCGGAGCTCCTGCGGGGGAGAGGCCGCGGCAGCGAAGGGGAGGAGGAAGACGAGGAGGACGAGCCGTTTCACCGCCGGGCGAGCTCCTTGCAGGGCATGGGCTCCGTCCGGGTTCGTTGACCCGCCCGGACGACGACTTCCCCTTGCACGGGTTCCCAGTCGGCGCCCTGGGGCGGGATGAGGTCGAAGCGGACGGTCTTGACGTACCGTTCGCGTCCGGTGTCGTTTCGGGAGAAGGCCACCGCCACGCCACCCTTCTTGCGGATCTCCGCCACCGTACCGCGGAACGTGCCGTCGAGCCAGACTTCGGCGTCGGGATCGCTGCAGTCGACCTCGAACCAGCCGCTTTCCTTGGGAGCGAGGGCGATGCTGCGGCGGATGGGGCCCTCGCCCGGCTCGACCGCCAGGACCTCCTCGTGGGGATGGCAGCAGGCGGAGTGGATGAGGGCGATCCGGTGCTTCCCCTCCGTCAGCTGGCCGGTCCAGCTCGGCGCCACCGTCTTCACCAGCGCGCCGTCGATGTAGAGGACCGCGCCCTGCGGAACCCAGCGCAGCTGGACCTCCCGCAGGGCGGGCGGCCGCCTTTCCTCCGGGGGCCCGGTTTTCTCCTCCGTCGGCTCGGGCGCCGGCTCCGGCGGCCGGGCGACGCCCGTCGCCAGCGGCGTCGAGGGCAGCTCGGTCGGCCTCGCGGCGTCCTTCTCGGCGACCGTCGGCCCCGGCTCCTCGACCGGCGGAGATAGCGCCGGCGCCTCCGCCGTCGCCGGCACCGCGGGCTCGGGGGCCGGCGCCTCGCGCTCCGATCCCGAGCCGGCGAGACGGACCGCCACGAGGACCAGCGCCAGCGCCGCGCCGGCCCCCGCTCCTCGCACGAGCCACGCGCGGCGGCGAACCGCGGTGTGGAGCCGACGCAGCAGAACGCGCGCGGTCTCGTCGTCCGGCCGCAAAGCCAGAACCCGGTCGAGGCAGGCGAGCGCGATGGCCGGGCGGCGCGCGGCACGTGCCTCGCGGGCCCGATCGAGGAGCCGCGCGCAGACGAGCTCCGTACGCGAGGCGACGTAGCCGGGAGGGTCGGCGAAGAAGGCGGAGAGCTCGTCGGCGGTGCGGTCCAGGCCCACCTCGCGCAGCGGAACGAGGAGGGCCTCGGCCAGCTCGCGCGCCGAGGCGAAGCGCTCCGCCGGATCGCGCCGCAGGCAGCGCGCGATGGCATCGGCCAGCGATCCAGGGCAGGCGGGGCAGAGCAGCCGCGGGTCGACGAATTCGCCCTCGAGGATGCGGCGCAGCGAGTGGGTCGGGTTCTTCCCCTCGAAGGCCATCCTCCCCGTGACCATCCAGTAGAGGATGGTCCCCATCGAGAAGATGTCCGAGGCGATCGTCGCCTCGCGGCCCTCGATGATCTCCGGGGCCATGTGGTGGGGCGAGCCCACCAGCGCCCCGGTCATCGTCATCCGCTCGTCGGTCTCGAGGATGCGAGCGATGCCGAAGTCCATCAGCTTGAGGACTCCGTCCTCGCTCACCATCACGTTTTCCGGCTTGAGGTCGCGGTGGATGACCCCCTGCTCGTGGGCGTGGTGGAGGGCGTCGCAGAGCTCCACGCCGATCATCGCGGCGACCTCGGGGAGGGAGAATCCCATCTCGTCCCCGAAGGCGCGCAGCGTGCGGCCGCGGATGAGCTCGGTGACGATGTAGCTCGAGTCCGCGCGATCCCCGGAGTAGTCGAAGATCTCCACGATGGAGCGGTGGCGGAGGCGCGCCACCGCCTGCGCCTCGCGGAAGAAACGGCGCCGGCTCTCCTCGCGCGAGGCCAGGTGCGGGTGCATGACCTTGACGGCCACCTCTCGCCCGAGCACGGTGTCCACCGCGCGGTAGACGACCGCCATGCCTCCGCTGCCGATGGGCTCCACTAGGAAGTAGCGATCGAGCCGGCGCCCGTTCAAACCGCGTCCACCTCCTCGTCACCGAAGACGATGCCGAGCTGGCGGGCCACCCGGACGAGCTCGCCGTCGGGATCGACCAGCCGCGTCTTGGCCGCGCGCTCCAGCGGCACCGCCACCACGTCGTTGCCGTGGAGCGCGACCATGTGGTCGAAGAGCCCTTGCTCGACCAGCTCCACCGCCCGGCAGCCGAAGCGCGAGCCGAGGATGCGGTCGAAGGCGGTGGGGGTTCCCCCTCGCTGCAGATGTCCGAGTACGGTGACGCGGATCTCGTGCTCTCGCACGAGCGGCCGCAAAAGATCCGCGGCCACCTTGCCCGCGCCTCCGAGGCGGACGACGCCGCGCCCGGGGACGGCGGTGGCCGGCTCCGCCACCGCCTGCTGTCCGCCCGCGGGACAGGCTCCCTCCGCCACCACGATGATCGAGAAGCTCTGGCCCTGCGCGCGGCGGCGGCGGATCTTCGCCACCACCGGCTCGATGCGGTACGGGATCTCGGGGATCAGCGCGGCGTGGGCGCCGCCGGCGATGGCGGCGTGCAGGGCGATGTGGCCGGAGTTGCGGCCCATCACCTCGAGGATCATCACGCGGTCGTGCGATTCGGCGGTGGTGTAGAGCTTGCCCACCGCGTCGGTGGCGGTCTCCCGCGCCGTGTCGAAGCCGAAGGTGACGTCCGTCTCCGACAGGTCGTTGTCGATCGTCTTGGGACAGCCCACCACCCGCACGCCCTTCTTCGCCAGGCCGTGGGCGATCTGCAGGGTGCCGTCGCCGCCGATGCAGATCAGCACGTCGATGCCCAGGCGCTTCAGCCGGGCGACGGCGACGTCGGAGAGGTCCTCCTCCCGCCAGGCATCGCCGGCCCGGACGGGATAGGCGAAGGGGTTGGCCTTGTTGGAGGTCCCGAGGATCGTCCCGCCCCGATCGAGGATGCCGCGGACCTGCTCCGGGCCGAGGCGGACGGGGGCGATCTCCTCCACGACCCCCTGGAAGCCGTAGAGAAAGCCGAGGACTTCCCAGCCGCGACGGTGCGCGCTCTTGACGACCGCCCGGATCACCGCGTTCAGGCCCGGGCAGTCGCCACCCCCCGTGAGAAGACCGATCCGCTTTCCCATGTCGCCGCCATTCTAGGAAGGGGCGGCGACATGGGAAAGGCCAGGGGTTCTGGACAACTACTCGATCTTCACGCAGGAGCAGGTGCCCTGGTGGCAGATGCCGTCGCAGCCGCCGCAGTCCTTCGGGCAGACGCACTGGCAGGTGTCCGGATCCGGGACGCGATTGCCGGTGCACTCCAGTTGCGCGACGTCGCAGACCAGGCTGCAGCTCGCATCGTCGAAGACGAAGCCAGGCGCGGGCGTGGCGTTCGGGCCATGGCAGACGCACTCGCAGGTGGCCGTGTCGCAGCCGAAATTCGGGCCGCAGAACCCGCCGCAGTCCGGCGCGCAGCGCGGCTCGCAGGCGAGGCGGTCGCAGAACTGGGTCGGCAAAAGGCCCCCGCAGTCCGCCGGGCAGGTCCAGGTGCAGGTCGCCGGATCGCAGACGTGGTGGGGGCTGGGGCGCGGCTGGCCGTTGCAGGTCTGGTCGCAGACCCAGCTGCACGAGGCCGGGTCGCAGACGAAGCCGGGACCGGGCCGGTAGCTACCGCAGTCGGAGGGGCAGTACCACCGGCAGGTGGCCATGTCGCAGGCGTAGTTGCTGTTCGGGGGCCGGCCGCCGCAGTTCCACGGACACTCGCACTGGTTGGTGTCCGGGTTGCATACCAGCGGCGAGGGGCAGGGGCCGCCGCAGGGCACCGTGGGGTAGGGGTCGGCGGTCCGGTCCAGCCAGTAGCGGTAGCTGACCGCCAGCGCGTTGGCGTGGGCGCCACTCACCGGCCGGCAGTTGCCGTGGAAGGTGATCCGCCGCGAGGCGCCGTCGTAGTCGAAGCCGTTGTCGCGGCTGCGCGGGACGTCGCCGCTCGGGCAGGGCGGCAGCGAGGGATCCGGCGGGACGAGCCGCGCCGGGTCGATCGCCACCTTGATCGAGGTCGAGATCGGCGGATGCGAGAGCTCGTAGGGCGAGGTCGCGCCGATCACCGACGTGATGATCGCCCGGATGGTTCCCTCGATCCCGGCCAGGTTGTTCAGATCGCCGTGCACGCCCTGCATCTGGGCGATGAGGTCCGTGTAGCGCGTGCGCCGCGCGTCGCCGGCGCCGCAGCCGCTGCCGCTGATGCTGGCGTCGCAGCGGGTGATGCCGGCCATGAAGGCGCGGCGCCCGGGCTGGTTCGGATCCCAGTCGGAGAAGAACTGCACCCATTCGTCGACCGTGCCGGAGGACTGCTCCGACTCGTCGGAGACGAAGACCACCACCAGCGTGGCGTCGGGCCGGATCTTCGAGGGATCGTTCGGCGCCGACGGGAGGAAGTAAGGGATGTGAGAATTGTTCTTGCAATCGTTGGTCGTCCCTCCCTGCAGCGCGCACTTGATCGGCTGGAAGCCGCGCTCGGTGCCGCTCCCGCCCGTGCCGGGCTGGGCGTTCTGCTGGAAGGTGGCGACGTCGGTGGTGAAGTCCGTGATCCGCAGGTTCCCCGGGCCCCGCTGGTCGTAATCCGTGGTGATGGTGGCGATGCGCCAGTCGATGGTGGCGTTCCGAAGCTGCGCCGCCATCGCGGTGGCAGCCGCGGCCAGGGCCTGCTGGTCGTCCTCCATCGAGCCCGAGTTGTCGATCACCCAGATGAAGTCCACCTTGGGCCAGGCCGCGCTCGCGTAGCTCTCGCAGGCCGGGCGGGTGGTGTCGCCGTACTGGGCGAGGGCGGAGCCGTTGACCAGGTCGTCCATCCGCCAGAGGTTGTCGCCCTGATAGGCGCTGGCGGGGATCAGCGTGCCGACCACAACCGCGCGCTGCGGGTGCCGCAGCACCACCTCGAGCTGGAGCTTGTAGGGGCCGTTCGGGGCGTTGCCAGAGGGCAAAAGCCCCGTCACTCCGGGTACGAGCGCCGTGATCACCGAGTTGAGCCGGCCACGCAGGTTCTGGCCACCGGCGGTGAGGTCGTACGTTCCACGGACCGCCTCGAAGCCGTCCCAGGTGGTGAAGGTCTGGGTGATCGGCGAGCTCAGCCCGGAGATGGCGTTGCGGATCGCCGCCTCCTCCTGCGTCGCCGTCGAAGCCGAGGGCGTCTTGACCAGCACGAAGCCGGCGATGGGATCTGGCAATCCGGCGGCGTAGAACGCCCGCCCCACCGTTTTCACGCCCACGGCGAGATCCGTCTGCTCGGTGAAGGCCGGGTGCGTGGCGAAGAGGAGGTCAGGCTCGGGGATGGCGCTCAGGTCGAAGGGCGCCGTGTTGCCCGCGCCGCAGGCCGCCACGACGGAAGGCGGGAGCGAATCCGCCGCGGTGGGCGAGGTCTCGCCGGCATCGACGCGGCCGTTCTGGTTGGCGTCCTCCATGCCGTCCATCAGGCCGTCGCCGTCGCTGTCGGCATTCTTCGGATCGGTGGTGGTCGACGGATCCAGATCCGGCACGAAGAAGTCGGAGCAGTCGGGATCGGGGCTCTGCGTGCGGCCGAGCTCCGTGCCGTCGAGGAGGCCGTCGTTGTCCGTGTCGGGATTCAGCGGGTCGGTGCCGCGGCCGAGCTCCTCGCCGTCGGCGAGGCCATCGCAGTCGGTGTCCTTCGACAGGGGATCGGTGCCCAAGGCGACCTCCTGTCCATCGGGAACGCCGTCGCCGTCGGTGTCGGCCCGCGTCGGATCCGTCTCACCCGGATCGATCCGGCCGTTGCGATTCAGGTCCTCCTCGCCGTCGGGAAGGCCGTCGCCGTCCGTGTCGGCCTTCAGCGGATCGGTGGGGTTGTGCCCCGTGGATGGCGCGGGCAGGAAGCGGCTACCGCAGGCGGGGTCGGGGCTCTGCGTGCGGCCGATCTCCATGCCGTCGGGCAGCCCGTCCCCGTCCGTGTCCGCCAGCCGTGGATCCGTGCCGAGGGTGCGCTCGTCGCCGTCGGCGATGCCGTCGCAGTCGGTGTCCTTCGAAGTCGGGTTGGTCCCGAGCTGCACCTCCTCGCCGTCACCGATCCCGTCTCCGTCCGTGTCGGGGTCGGTCGGGTCCGTTCCGAGCTGCAGCTCCTGCTCGTCGGTCAGGCCGTCGCCGTCGCTGTCCACGTTGGGGTTGTCGGCGACGAGCGGATCGGTCTCCCCCGGATCCACGACTTGGTTCCAGTTCAGGTCCTCCTCGCCGTCGAGGAGGCCGTCGCCGTCCGTGTCGGCCTGGCGCGGGTCGGTCTCCCGCAGATCCGGTTCGAAGATGCCGTTGTGATTGGAGTCCTCCACGCCGTCCGGGATACCGTCCCCGTCGGTGTCCCGCTTCAGCGGATCGGTGCCGGTTTGCACCTCGAGCGCGTCGGTCAGGCCGTCGCCGTCCGAGTCCGGGTGGTTGGGGTCGGTCTCGCCGGCATCGACGCGGCCGTTGCGGTTCTTGTCCTCCTCGCCGTCGAGCAGGCCATCCCCGTCGGTATCCGGATTGGTCGGATCCGTGGTGGTCGCGGGGTCGGCGTCGCCCGCGAAGTAGGGCTCGCAGAAGGGGTCCGGACTCGAGGTCCGCCCGAGCTCGACGCCGTCGGGGACGCCGTCGCCGTCCGTATCCGGTTTCGTCGGGGAGGTCGTCTTTCCGCCCGGGAAGACGGTGCCGAATTCCTCGGCATCGGTGAGGCCGTCACAGTCGGTGTCCCGCGTCCAGTTTTCCGGATCGGTGGGCTTTGGCTCGGGGCGCTGGGGCATGCCGCCGGTGCCGCCCGCGCCCCCCGTACCTCCGGTGCCTCCGCCGCTCCCCCCCTCTCCGCCGCCGCTTCCTCCCGCGGGGATGCCCCCGGCGCCGGCGCCTCCCTCCGGAGACGAGGGATCTTCGCCACACCCTGCCATCACCGCCAGAGCCGCGACGATCGCGACGATCCACCTCGGCGTAAACATCGTTCTTCTCCCCTCGGCAGCGTTGCCGCTCGCCTTCTCGGGGGCCAGGGTAAACCAGCCGACGATCGTTCTCCAGTTTTCTTCTAGTTTTTCGATTAGGGACGGGAAGTTGGCGGAATCGGTGGGGAAACCGGCTCCCATGTAGGACGCGCGCGACGCTCCCGCCTCGCCGAGAAAAAGGCGGGAGCGTCGGTCGGAACCTTGGCCCCCGCCTGGCGCCAGGACGCCGCGCGCAGCCCCGACCACGGCGTCCGCCACAAAAGAAGAGGGGAGCGATGGGTTCCCATCGCTCCCCCGCGTCCTGCTGCCTCCGCGACAGGCTCCTAGGCTCTCGCCTCCGCCGCCTGCGGCACTTCCGCCGCCGGCACGAAGGGCGACCGATCCAGCGCGGTCGCCAGCACCTCGTCGAGGTGCGAGGCGAAGACGAATTCCAGCTCGTTGCGCGCCTGCTCGGGCACGTCCACGATGTCCTTGCGGTTGCGCTCGGGCAGGATCACCCGCTTGATGCCCGCGCGGTGGGCGGCCAGCACCTTCTCCTTGATGCCGCCGACCGGCAGGACCTGGCCGCGCAGGGTGATCTCACCGGTCATGGCCGTGTCGCCTCGCGCATGGATGTTGGCGAGCAACGAGACCAGCGCGGTGACGATGGTCACGCCAGCCGAGGGGCCGTCCTTGGGGATCGCGCCGGCGGGGAAGTGGATGTGGATGTCCTGCTTCTCGAGGAAGTCGGGAGCGATCCCCAGGCTGCGGCTCTTGGAGCGCACGTAGGAGAGTGCGGCCTGGGCGGACTCCTTCATCACGTCGCCGAGCTGGCCGGTCAGGGTGAGGGTACCCTTGCCCGGCATCTTCGTCGCCTCGATGAAGAGGATGTCGCCGCCGGTTGGCGTCCAGGCCAGGCCCGTGGCGACGCCCGTGATCTCGGTCCGCTCGGCCACCTCGTTGTAGTACTTCTCGGGGCCGAGGATGTCGGCGAGGTCCTTCTCGTCGACGACGCGCTTCTCGGTGCGCCCGCTGGCCACCCCCACCGCGATGGCGCGGCAGACGTCGGCGATGCGGCGCTCGAGGTTGCGGACGCCGGCCTCGCGCGTGTAGCCCACGATGATCTTCGCCAGCGCCGCGTCTGTCAGCTCCAGGTGCTCGTGGGTGATGCCGTGCTCCCGGATCTGCTTGGGGATGAGGTGGCGCCGGGCGATGTGCATCTTCTCGTCGAAGGTGTAGCCGGGCAGCTCGATGATCTCCATGCGGTCGCGCAGCGGCGCCGGGATCGGCTCGAGCTGGTTGGCCGTGGCGATGAACATCACCTTCGACAGGTCGTAGGGCACGTCGAGGTAGTGGTCGGAGAAGGAGTTGTTCTGCTCCGGATCCAGCACCTCGAGCAGCGCCGCCGCGGGGTCGCCGCGGAAGTCGGAGCCCAGCTTGTCGATCTCGTCGAGCATCATCACCGGGTTGATGGTGCCCGCCTTCTTCATCGACTGGATGATCCGCCCCGGCAGCGCGCCCACGTAGGTGCGGCGGTGGCCGCGGATCTCCGCCTCGTCGCGCACGCCGCCGAGCGAGAGCCGCACGAACTTCCGCCCCACGGCGCGGGCGATGGACTGGCCCAGCGAGGTCTTGCCGACGCCCGGCGGGCCGACCAGGCAGAGGATCGGCCCACGCATGTCGTTCTTCAGCTTGCGGACCGCCAGGTACTCGAGGATCCGCTTCTTCACCTTCTCGATGTCGTAGTGGTCGGCGTCGAGGACCTGGCGCGCGTTCTCGAGATCCAGGTTGTCCTCGGTGGCCGTCTGCCAGGGCAGGTCGGCCAGCCACTCGAGATAGGTGCGGGCGACGGTGTACTCCGAGCTGGCGGTCGGGATGGTCTTGAGCCGGTTGAGCTCCTTGTTGGCGACCTTCTCGACCTCGGGCGGCAGCCCCGCCTTCTTGAGCCGCTCGGCGAGTTCCTCGAGATCCTCCTCCTCGTCATCACCCAGCTCGCCGAGTTCCTCCTTGATCGCCTTGAGCTGCTGGCGCAGGTAGTACTCGCGCTGGGTCTTGGACATCTCGCCCTTGACCTGGCTATCGATCTTGCTGGAGATCTTGAGGATCTCGCGCTTGCGGTTGAGGAGCTCGAGGACGAGCTTCATCCGCTCCTTGAGATCGATCTTCTCGAGGACGCGCTGCTTCTCCTCCAGCGAGACGTCGATGTTGGCGACGATGAGGTCCGCCAGGTGCCCCGGGTGGCTGATCGATTCCACCAGCTCGGTGGCGGCCGCCGGGATCTCCGGCATCATCTCGATCACTTCCCGGGCGAGCTTCTTGAGGTTGATGGCCAGCGCCTCGAGCTCGACGTCGTCACCCGGCTTCTCCTCGGGGATCAGCTCCACGCGCGCCTTCAAATAGGGCGTGAACTGAATGAACTCGAGGACGCGGAAGCGGGAGATCCCCTGCACGACGAGCGAGTAGTTGTCCTCGCCCATCTTCAGCAGCTTCACGATCCGCGCTACCGTGCCGACGGTGTAGAGGCCGTCGGCGCCCGGGTCCTCGTCCTCGGCGCGCAGCTGCGTCACCACCCCAATGACCTGCTCGTCGCGGACGGCATCCTTGATCAGGGCGATCGTCTTCTGTCGTCCGACGGCCAGGGGCAGCACGCCGCCCGGGAAGAACACGGAGTTCCGCAGCGGCAGAATCGGGAGGATCTGCGGCGACTCCGCGGACGGACCCTGCGGCCCCGTGGGGACCGAACTCTTCTTGGTTTCTTCGGACATGCCTTTCCGTGCCTCTTCAGATCCGGCTTTGCGGATCAACCCTCGACGAACCGCCCATCATTCCAGCCATCCGGTCCAGCGTCACGTTTGTGGCCGGTGCCTTGGCGGCTCCCCGATCGTGCCCTAACATGACCATGAATCGAGACTTGGCAACCAGCTTGGGGGACGCGCGGTGGGCGCCTCGTCCCCGTTGCCTGGAAAAATTCCCCCGTGATAGTCGTTGGAGCATCGGGGCGCAGTGGAATCCGCCGGAAACGTGTCTCCCGACGCGGTGCGACGCGAACGGGTGAGGAGTGAGACATGATGAGGGCCGAGGCGCAGGAACGGGTTCGCCCGACCATTCCCTTCCCCATCCCCGAAAACATGCTGCGGATGGTGGAGGAGCAGGTCTCGAAGCAGCCGGAGGCGAGGGCGACCCTCTACAAGTCGGGAGGCGAGTGGAAGTCTCATAGCTGGATGGCCCTCTGGAACGAGCTGCGGGCCGTGGGCGCCGCTCTGCTGGAGGAGGGCGTGCAGCCCGGCGACCGCGTGGCCATCCTCAGCGCCACCCGCGTGGAGCACACGATCGCCGACTTCGGCATCCTCGCCGCGCGGGCCATCACCGTCCCCATCTACCACTCTCACACGCCCGAGGAGCTGCAGTACGTCCTCGAGGATTCCGGCTCGGTCATCGTCTTCGCGGAAAACGAGACTCAGCTCGCCAAGCTGCGCAAGGTGCGCGACCGGATCCCGAAGGTGCGCCGCGTCGTCCTCTTCGAGGGCCAGCCGGGGCCCTCGGACGGCGACTGGGTCGTCCGCATCGACGATCTGCGGAAGAGGGGCGAGGCGCATCTGGCCGCCGACCCCTCTCGCCTCGAGGAGCGGATGGCTTCCATCGAGGCGGAGGACACCGCCTGCATCCTCTACACCTCCGGCACCACGGGCGTTCCCAAGGGAGTGGTCCTGACCCACCGCAACTGGTGCTACGAGGCGGCGGCGGTCTCGCGCATCGGGCTCTTCGAGCCCGGCGAGGTCATCCTCCTCTTCCTTTCGCTGGCGCACTCCTTCGCCAAGGTGACGGTCGCCGCCTGGCTGCACCTGGGAGGCGTGCTCGCCTTCGCCGAGTCGCCGGAGAAGGTCGTGGACAACTGCGCTGAGGTGCGGCCCAACATCATGCCGGCGGCGCCCCGCGTCTTCGAGAAGGTCTACACCGCGGTGGTCGGGATGGGGACCTCCCAGCCCGGCATCAAGGGCGTGCTCTTCCGCTGGGCCATGGGCCTCTTCGAGAAGTACGCCCGCGCGCGGCAGGAGGGCCGGCCCTTCGGCGGTCTGCAGTGGGCGCTGGCGAAAAAGCTCGTCTTCTCGAAGGTGGCTCGGCTGCTCAAGGAGCAGCGCCTCGGCGGGCGGATGCGGCTCTTCATCTCCGGCAGCGCGCCGCTCGCGCCTTCCATCGCCTACTTTTTCGACCTGCTCGGGATCACCATCCTCGAGGGCTATGGCCTGACCGAGACCTCGGCCGGGACCACGGTCAATCCGCCCCACCGCAACAAGATCGGCACCGTCGGTCCCGCGTTCCCCGGGACCGAGATCCGCGTCGACGAGGATGGCGAGATCCTCGTTCGCGGCGGCGGGGTGATGAAGGGCTACTACAACCGCCCCGAGGAAACGGCCAAGGTCCTCGACGCCGAAGGCTGGTTCCGCACCGGCGACATCGGTTCGCTGGACGAGGACGGGTACCTGCGGATCACCGACCGCAAAAAGGACATCATCGTCACCGCGGGCGGGAAGAACGTCGCGCCGCAGAAGATCGAGAGCTACCTGAAGACCGACCCGCTCATCAGCCAGGTCGTGGTCCACGGCGACCGCCGCAAGTACCTGACCGCGCTCATCACCATCGAGGCGGCCAACGCCCGCAAGTTCCTGGAGCAGCGGGGCGTGAAGGTCGGAAGCTACGAGGAGATGACGCGACACCCGCTGATCCGGGAGGCCATCCAGAAGACCGTCGATCGCGTCAACGAGCAGCTTCCGCGCTACGAGACGATCAAGAAATTCGCCATTCCCCCGGAGGACTTCTCCCTGGAGACCGGCGACCTGACGCCCACGCTGAAGGTGAAGCGGAAGCTGGCGGAGCAGAAGTACAAGGATCTGCTCGACGCGATGTACGACGAAAAGTTCGAGTGATCCGGGCGGACGCCGCCGACGGGCGGCGTCCTCGCTCCCTCTCGCTCGCTAATGGAAGCCGGCGGGGCGGTCGGAGGCGTGCACGCCGCCCTCGGTCGCCGGCTGGCCCGGGAGCGGAGCGTGAGGCCCCACGGCAGGCGTACGCGGCGGCGGCGCGGCGAGGCGGCGGAACAGGCCTTGCGCCATCTGCCGATCGCGCTCCAGCTCCTGCCTCGTCAGCGCCATCGTCCGGGCTCGTTCCTGCCGCAGGCGCAGCGCGGCGTAGAGGCCGAGCAGCCCGGCGATGGCGAGGTCGAGCAGGCCCACCGCGAAAAAGGCCCATCCCACGCCCAGCCAGCGGGAGAGCCCCACCGCCAGCGCCACGGAGAGCATGACGAGCGCCGTCAGGGCGAAGGGGAGCGCGGCGGCTCCCATCGAGGCGTCGATGGCTGTTCTCTTCCCGGTCTGTCGGGCTTCCTCGCGTGCGAGAATGGCGTGGTCGCGGAGCAGGGCGCCGGTGGCGCGCGCGAGCCGGCCGAGGTCCGCCAGCAGGCCCGAGCGCCGCGGCGAGCCGCGTCCGTCGTGCCGCGAGCGGTGGGCGTTTTCGTGGCCGTCCATCGGAGTCCTCCTCGGAAGAACTTCGAGGCGGGGTTCGAAAATCGCAACCCGGCTTGACGCTTCTTTGGCCAGCCGCGTAACATCCGCGCGCTAACCATGCCCTCGCTCCGTCGACGGCATGAGGAACGAGGAGTTGAAAAAGATGACTCGATGGAACGGACGTGCGCTGAGCCTGCTCGCGGCGCTGGTTCTCGCGCTGGGCGGCGGCGTGCTCGGCGTGGGCTGTGGAGAGGATGAGAATGGGGATCACCCCGGAGCCGGGGGGACCGGGGGCAGTGGGGACGGCGGCTCGGGCGGCACCGGAGGCACGGGTGGCGACCAGCCTTGCGGCGGCGAATTCTGCCGTCCTGGCGAGGTATGCAAGACCTACGGGCTCGAGAAGCACTGCGAGTGCGACCCCGAGAACGACCAGTGCGAGGAGGGATTCTACTGCAGCGAGGCCAAGAGCTACCGGTGCACCCCGGTCCCGCCGCCGCCGAGGGAGTACGCCACCTGCGCCGAGTACAAGCAGGGTGACAGGGACGAGGCGACGGGCCTGGAGTGCGTCGCCCTCCAGACCGGCCAGTTCTGGCTGAGACCCTGCAGGACCCACGCGGACTGCAAGGTCGTCGGTTCCTTCTGCCCCTTCGAGGTGGGAGGTTCGGGGTACCTTCCGTACTGCATCGACATCCCCTGCGGTGTCGACGATCCGACGACCGGAGGGGACATCAACTGGCCGCACAACGGCAACGAGTTCGAGCGGTGCGATCCCTACCTCCACATGACCCAGGGCGCTCCGTCGGAGTGGGGCACCTGCATTCCGGACTGGTGGGCGTTTACGAGCAACCGGAGCGGTGGCCCCGGCACGGGTACCTGCCAGGCCGCGGGTACGTCCCGGACGACCTGCCGTCCGCGGCCGCAGAACCCCGAGGATCCGTCCACTCGCTGTGAGCTCGGATGGGAGTGCATCGAGTGGTTCTGGGCTGGACTCGGAGCCAGCTGCTCCGAGGAGCAGCCTTGCCAGAACCCCAATCTGCGCTGCGTCGGCGGTCGCTGCTTGGAGTACTCCTGCGAAACCGATGCGGACTGCGGCGAGAATGCCTACTGCTCCTCGGACAAGCTCTGCGTTCCGCTCGGCGAGTGCCGCGAGATCTGCGATGCCGGGTCCCGGACCGACAAGACCGAGGAGTTCGTGGGCTGCGAGGGTGGCGCCGAGTGCAAGATCGACCCGGACATCGTGTCCACGCCTGCGACCGCCCAGTTCGCCCTTGGCTACTGCGTGGAGGGCGAGGGTGGCTCCGGCGGAACCGGTGGCACCGGCGGTGAGGGCGGCACCGGCGGCGTCGGTGGTGAGGGCGGCACCGGCGGCGTCGGTGGCGAGGGTGGCACCGGCGGCGTCGGTGGCGAGGGTGGCACCGGCGGTACCGGTGGTGCCGGCGGTGAGGGCGGCACCGGCGGCGACGCCGAAGGCTGAGCCCTTCCCCAACGCCGAATGATCGAACCCCCATCCGCGAGGATGGGGGTTCTTTTTTCGCAAGCGCGGCCTGACCTGCTTCGACGAGGATTTCCCGCCCTGCGCTGCCTCGGCGGTCGATGCGTCGAGCGCGGGAAGTCGGTTGCCGCAACCGGCTCCTAGACCTCGATGAGCCCCTTGCGCAGGCCCTCCGTGATCGCCTCGACCCGGTTGGTGACGTCGAGCTTCTCGTAGATGTGCTCGAGGTGGGTGCGCACGGTGGCACGGGAGAGGCCCAGCACCCCGGCGACCTCCTGGTTGGTCAGGCCCCGGGCGATGAGCTGGAGGATCTCCGTCTCCCGCGGCGTGAGCGCGGGCGGCTCCGGCTCGGGGGTCGCGCGGAAATGCGCGAGGAGGCGGCGGGCGAGGGTAGGCTGGATCACCGTGCCGCCGGCGTGGACCTCCTCGATCGCCTCCACGATCTTGGCGCCCGGCGCGCCCTTGAGCAGGTAGCCGGCCGCACCCGCGCGGATGGCGCCGAGGACGCGCTCTTCCTCGTCGAAGACGGTGAGGACGAGGACCTCGATCTCGGGCCAGCGCTCGCGCACGGCGCGGGTGAGCTCGATGCCGTCCATGCCGGGCAGGCCGAGGTCGCAGAGGAGGACTCGGGGCCGGGCTTCGGGGATGGCCTCCAGTGCCTCTTCCCCGGACGTGGCCGAGCCGCAGACCTCCACGCCCGGCGACGCCGACAGGATCTGGACCAGGGATTCGAGGATCCGGACCTGGTCCTCCACCACGAAGACGCGGATCGACTCGCTCATGCGCTGACCTCCTTCGCAGCCGGGGAGACGAGGAAGCGGATCTCCGTGCCTGCCCCGGGAGCGCTCTGCACCACCACCTCCCCGCCCACCCGCTCGGCGCGTTCGCGAAAGCTCGCCAGGCCGTAGTGCCCCGGCCGACCGACCTCGGGGACGAAGCCAACACCGTCGTCGCGCACGCGCAGCACGGCGCGTGCGCCGTCTCGCCCGAAGACCACCTCGACCGACCGGGCCTGGGCGTGCCGCCACGCGTTGTGAAGCGCCTCCTGCAGGACGCGAACCACGGAGAGCCGGGCCTCGGCGGAGAGGTCGTCGCCCGCGTCCTCGACGCGCACGGCCACGGGAAGCGCGGCGCGCCGGCTGAACCGCTCGCAGTGCTCCCGGATGGCGGTGGGCAGGTCGAAGTCGGAGCGGAGGAGCAGGAGGCTGCGGCGGAGCTCGTCGAGTGCCTCGGTTGCCGTCTCCAGAAGGAGCCGGCCCTGCTCGCGCTCGGGCCCTTCCGCGCACTGGCTCTCCAGGATCTGCGCCTGGTAGACGATCGCCGCCAGGCTGCCGCCGAGCCCGTCGTGCATCTCGCGCGCGATGCGAGCCCTCTCCTCGTGCACGCCGAGGTCGCGCGCCAGGCGGTCGCGCTCTCGGCGCAGGGCGCTCTCGCGTCGGTCGAGGTAGGTGAGCAGGTAGGCGAGGGCGAGGTGGAGCCCGCCGTAGAGGGTGAGGACCGTCAGGTCGTAGAGGTGGCGCTCGGGGGTGAAGCGGTCCCGCCAGGCGATCGCCGCCAGCGCCGCCACCGCCGGGAGCGCGGCGACGGGGCGCGCAACGAGAAGGACCGCGGCGCCGCTGACGAGGAGCTGGATCGGCAGGAGCGGCGAGCGCAATCCGCCGGTGTCGGCCGCCCAGGCTGCGAAGGCGAGGGCGTCCGCGCAGATCGCGAGAAAGGTCAGGCGCGCCCGGGCCGTCGGGGAGAGGCGGCGGCGCGCGAGCGCGTGGACGAGGGTCAGGCCGCCGCAGAGCGCGAGCGAGAGAGGAAGCAGGGGATGCGAGAGGCCGAGCGAGTCGCGCGCCGCGGGGATCGACCAGAGCAAGAGCCCTCCCAGAAGGAAGGGGATGCGCCCCGCCGAGATCGCCCTCGCCCGGGAAACGAAGGTCCCGTCGACCCCCACCATGTCGTCGATGTTAGCACTCCAGGTGCGTTCACCGAAACGAACGAGATCCGCGAGTGGTAAACTGTCGCGCTCGTCGCCGGGAGGGAGGAACGGACGTCTTCTGAGGGCCGAGGAGCCTGTTGCAGAAAGCGGCCTGCTGCGGCGACGATGCGGGGCTGCGGTCGGCGGGCTCAGGCGGGCGCGCCGCGGGCGCTCCGCCCCGGCAAGTACCGGACGGGCCCCTCCCGTCTCCCGACGGAAGGGGATGGCCTCTTCCCCGCCGCCAAGGACCGGACGGGCGTGGCTCGCGCGGTTGTGGTAGGGAAGGGCCGATGGAACGAAGGGTCCTCGTGGTCGGTGCGGGAGGGCTGGGATGCGCGGTCCTGCCGCTCCTGGCCGCGAACGGCTGGACGATCCGCGTCTGCGACGACGACGTGGTCAGCCTCGACAACCTCCAGCGACAGATCCTCTTCCGCACCGCAGACGTGGGGCGACCCAAGGTCGAGGCGGCGGCGGACGCGTTGGCGCGCCTCTTCCCCGGCGCGCGCCTCGAGGCGATCGGCGAGCGCCTGGGGCCGGATGACTTCCCGGCGGTGCTTGAGGGCGTGGACGTGGTGCTCGACGGCAGCGACAACTTCCCCACGCGCTTTCTGGTCAACGACGCCTGCGTGCTCTCCGGCAAGCCGCTGGTGCACGGGGGGATCCTCCGCTTCACGGGACAGGTGATGGCGATCCTCCCCGGCAAGACCGCCTGCTACCGCTGCCTCTTCGAGGATCTGCCGCCGGCGGGCGCCGTCCCCTCCTGCTCGGAGGCCGGGGTCCTCGGCGCGCTCTGCGGGATCGTCGCCGCGCGCATGGTGGAGCAGGCGCGGGCCATCCTCGAGGGGCGACCGGCCGGCGACGAGCTCTGGATCCACGATGCGCGGGCGGGGAGGACGCGCGTCATCCCGCTGCGCCGGGACGGGCGGTGCGCGATCTGCGGCGACGCGCCCACCATCGTGGACCTCGACGCCGCGCGCTACGTGGAGGCTCGCGCCGCATGACGGTCGCCCGGACGGTGGACATCCGCCGCTACCGCTGCCCCATGACCTGGGTGCGGGTGAAGCTCGCCCTGGAGGCGATCGAGCCCGGGGAGGTGCTGGAGGTGCTGCTTTCGGGCGAGGAACCCGCGCGCAACATCCCGCGCTCCGCGGTCGACGAGGGACACGAGGTGCTCGGCTCCGACGAGGGGCCGGAGGGGACGCGGCTGTGGCTGAGGAAGAGATCCTGACCGACGCGCAGATCGAGCGCTACGCCCGCCACATCCTCCTGCGAGAGGTGGGCGGTGCCGGGCAGCGACGTCTCCTCGCTTCCGCGGTCCGCATCGAGGGGCTTTCGCCCGAGGGCGCGTGGGCGGCGCTCTACCTCGCCCTCGCGGGCGTGGGACGGCTCGTCCTCGCCGACCCGCGCCCCGTCCCCGTCGGCGGGATGCCACCGCTGATCCCGGCGAGCCAGGTGGGCGCGCCCCGGGACGCCGCTGCCCTCGCCGCGCTCGCCGCGCACAACCCCGACGTGGCGCTGGAGAGAGACGGAGAGGCCGCGCCCCCCGACGGCGGGAGCCTTCTGCGGCCGGGCAACGCCGAGCTCCCGCTCGTCGTCCGGGCGGCGGGGCGGGCCGCCCTCGTCGGCTGGACGGAGGCGCCCCCCTGCCCGATCTGCGCGCCGGTGGGCGAGGCGACGCCCGAGGCCGCGGCGCTCGCCGGCTCGCTAGCGGCCAGCCGCGCGCTCGGCTACCTGCTCTTCGGCGCGGCTCCGCGCGGGCTCGTCCGCCTGGAGGCGGGGCGGGAGGAGGCGCTGGGCCCGTGTCCGCACCGCTGAACTACCCGGCCTCGCTGCTCGCCGAGATCGCGGCGCACGCGGAGCGGTGCTATCCCGAGGAGGGCTGCGGCCTGGTGGTCCGCCGCGCGGACGCGTGGCGGTTCTGGCCGATCGCCAACGCGGCGAACCGCTACCACCGGGCCGATCCGCAGAGCTTCCCCGAGGACGCGCGGAAGGCGTACCTGCTCGACCCCGTGGAGCAACGGCAGGCGTGGGCCCGGGCCGCGCGCGAGGGCTGGGAGGTCGTGGCGGTCGTCCACAGCCACTGCGACGCGGACGCCTCCTTCTCGACCCGCGACCGCGAGCTGGCGCTGGCGGCGCCGGGTCGCCCCCTGCATCCCGGCCTCGAGTACCTCGTGGTCTCGGTCGTCGGCGGTCGCGCGGGCGAGGTGCGGGCCCACGCCTGGGACGGGAGCGATTTCGCGTCTCGAATTGTCGCCGTTTGACGCAGGTACCCTTCCTTGTCTTCACATCCGGTGATGCGATATCGTCGGGGGCATCGGCAAGATGCCCCGCGACCTGGATGCTGCTTCGCAGGTCTCGAGGACGGCGGAGGACCGATGAACGGCTCGGGCTACACCCTGTGGTTTACCGGGATGCTGGGGGCGGGGAAGCGCACGCTCGCCCGTTACATCCATCAGCGGTACGCACGGCTCGGCAGGCGTTGCGAGTTTCTTTCCGACGACGACCTGCAGCCCATCCTGCCCGCAGGGCCGGACGCACCGTTGGAGGTGCGAAATCGGAACGCCCGCATCCTGGGCTGGGCGGCCGAGCTGCTCACGAGGCAGGGCGTCGTCGTCCTGGTCGCCTCCCTCAGCCCGAGCCGGGACGTGCGCGACGAGATCCGCCGGAGGATCGGCCGCTCCGCCGAGATCTTCGTCGACTGCGAGTTCGAGGTGCTGCAGCAGCGGGATTCCGAAAGGATCTACCAGCGGGCGCTGGAGGGCCTTCTCGACAACGTCGTCGGCGTGCAGCTCCCCTACGAGCCGCCCCTGCACCCGGACGTCCGCGTCGACAGCAGCGAGACCGAGGTCGAGAAGCTGGCCGAGCAGGTCTTCGAGGGCCTCTTCGAGCGGGGCCTTCTGAACCGCACCGAGCGCGATCTCCTGCTCGGCCGCATCGAGCCCGCGGCCACGCCGCCGGCGATGGAGGTCGCCGAGGGCGAGGAGGAGCTCGCCGGCGGGCTGGACGCGGCGCGCGCGGCCGGCGCGGAGGCCCCGGCGGAGGAGGCCGCCTCGGCCGAGAGCCGGGAGGCGAAGCCCGCCCAGCGCCGAGCCGCTGCGGGGACCGCGCGCCAGGCGACTCGGCCCGCGCCCCGGGCGAGCGGCGCGACGAAGGCGAGCCAGGCGAGGACGAAGGCGAGCGCCGGCGAGGGCAAGCCCGCGGCGAAGGCGACGAAGGCCTCCGCCCGGTCCACGGGCAAGAAGACCTCCCGGGCGACGAAGGCCGCGACGAGGGCCGGCGCGGCGAAGTCGGGCAAGGCAACCAAGACGACCAAGGCGACGAAGGCGACGATGGCCGCCGGCAAGGCGAAGTCGGCGGACAAGGCCGGGGCCGCGTCGGCCAGGTCGACGGCGAAGGCCTCGAAGTCGACGAGCCGCTCGGCCTCGCGGGCCGCGAAGACCGCGGGGGGCAAGCCCGCGGCGAAGGCGACGAAGGCCTCCGCCCGGCCGGCGAAGAAGTCGGCCTCGCCGGCGAAGGCCGCGGGCAAGGCCGGCGAGGCGGGATCGGCGAAGGCGAAGGCCGAGACCGCCCCCGAGAAATCCGCCCCGGGCGCGCGTCGGAGCGGCGTGGCCCGGAAGTCCTCCGCCACGGCCGCGACCCTCGCCTGAGCGCGCCATTTCACTTTCCGTCCGCCTCGAAGAGGGTATAAGGGGCGAGGACCCGGGCCTCGGGGGTGCGCCTTGCTTCGAGTGGTGGACGCAGCCCTTCGCGTCGACGAGCGAAAGAAGGAGAGAGCGCGGGCGGTGGTGCGCGCCCGGAAGGGCGCAGTCGTCGCCTTCTCGGGCGGGGTGGACTCCACGCTCGTCCTCCGGATCGCGGTGGAGGAGCTGGGCGACCGCGTCGTGGCGCTGACGGCGGTCTCGCCCTCGCTGGCGCCGCGCGAGCGGGAGGCCGCCGAAAGCCTGGCACGCCAGCTCGGGGCCGAGCACCTCCTCGTGGAGACGGGCGAGCTCGAGGACCCCGCCTACGTCCGCAACGGGCCCGATCGCTGCTACCACTGCAAGTCGGGGCTCTACGCGATCTGCCGGAAGGTGGCCGAGGAGCGGGGGCTGGAGGCCGTTTTCGACGGGTTCAACGCCGACGACCTCGGCGACCACCGCCCGGGGCGCCGGGCGGGCCTCGAGTGGGGCGTGATCTCGCCGCTGCTCGAGGCCGGCCTGACCAAGGCGGAGATCCGGTCGTGGTCGCGCGAGCTCGGTCTCCCCACCTGGGAAAAGCCCCAGCTCGCCTGCCTGGCGTCGCGGATCCCCTACGGGACGCCGGTCACCGCGGACCGGCTGGCGCAGGTGGCCCGCGCCGAGGAGGCGCTGCAGGACCTCGGCCTGCGCATCCTGCGCGTCCGCCACCACGGCGAGGTGGCACGGCTGGAGTTCGGCGAGGAGGAACTCGCCCGGGTGCATGCGGACGCGGAGCTCCGGGCGCGCGTCCACGAGCGGGTGAGGGCGGCGGGGTTTCGCTTCGTCGCCGTGGACCTGGAGCCCTTCCGCTCCGGCCGCATGAACGGGTGAACGAAATGGGCGCCAAGCGCACGAGACGGGCACAGGTCCTGGCGATCCTCCTCTGGGCGCTGCCCGCGGCGGCGCCCGCGGAGGCCCCGGCGCTGCACGCGAACCTCCTCTACGAGCACCTGGTGGTGGCCCGGGCCGGGGAAACGAGCCTCTCCGTCCCCGGCCTGGTTGCCGACCTGGCGGCCGGCTTCCCCCTGGGAAGCGAGGCGCACCTCGCCAACGTCGGTGTGCGGGTCGGACGGGGCGAGGAGGGCAACCGCATCGCGCCCCAGCTCTTCCTCCGCGTCCTCGGGGGCGACGAGCGCTGGAAGACCTTCTTCGACGTGGGCTTCATCGGTCGCGTCCGGCCCTCCTGGTCGGCGGGCCTGCGCATGGGGATCGGCGTGCAGCGGGAGCTCGGCGAGCTCTTCGGGCTCTACGCGGCGGCGGGCGCCGCGGCCGGTTTCGGTGACGCGTTCCACATCGGCTTCGACGGGGGAATCGGGCTGCAGTTCCGCTTCGGCTCTTCCCATGTGCCGGTGGATTACGTCCACTGAGCGCTGGCTAGTCGGCGGGCCGGTGCGCGGGGAAGGGATCGAGATCGGGCGGGTAGTGCGCCCCGAGGAAGGTCAGGCCGCGCCCCGGAGCGCGCGCGCCGCGCCAGCGCTCGCCCTCGCCGCCGAGGAGGCGGCGGACCTCGGCCTCGTCGACGAGCCCCAGGCCGAAGGAGACGGTCATCCCCACCAGGTTGCGGATCTGGTGGCGCAGAAAGCCGGGGCTGCGGAAGGTGAACTCGTAGAGCGGCTCCCCGCCCCGGTCGAGAAGGCGCAGCGACGCCTCGGACAGCGCGCGCACGGTCTTGCCCCGCGCCGCCGGATGGGCCAGAAGGGCGAAATCGTTCACGCCGCGGCAGAGTTCGAGCGCGCGCTCCATGGCGGCGCGATCGAGGCGGACGGGAGGCTCCAGGCCGGGAAATCCCCGCGGGTCGGGGAGCACCCAGGCGTGGGTCTGCGCCCACTCGTCGGGCGCCGTCGAGATCGCGACCCGGTAGCGGTAGATCTTCTCCCGCGCCGAGTGCCGCGGGTGAAAAGACCAGGGCACGGGCCGGGAGGCCAGCACGGCCAGGCCCGGCGGAAGGAGCGGTTCGAGGCGCCGGGGCAGCCACTCGGGGTCCACCGGCTCGGCGGTGCGGAAGGCGACCACGTGCCGGCAGGCGTGGACGCCCCGGTCGGTGCGACCGGCCCCTTCCACCCGCGTCCGGATCCCCAGGCTCGCCAGGGCGTCCTCGAGCGCGCCCTGGACCGTCGCGAGCGGAGGTTGCCTCTGGAAACCCGCGAACCGCGAGCCGTCGTAGGCGCAGAGGAGGGCGTAGCAGCGCTTCACCGCATGCACCATACGGGGGTGTGCGGCACCCGGGCAACATCAGCGGGAGGGCAGCGGCGTTGAGGGAGCGAGCGACGACGCGCTGGGTCTTCAAGAAGGGTGAGGAGCTCTACGGTCCAGTGGACGCCGAGTACCTCGCGGAGCGCCTGCGCGCCGGCGAGATCGGGCCGGATACCCTCGTCGCCCCGGAGCACGGGGCCTTCGCTCCGATCGGCACGGTGGAGCCCTTCGTGGCCCTGGCGGCGGAGGTGGCGGTGCAGAGGCGGCGCGAGGCCGAGGCCGCGCGCCGGACCGCCCGGAGGCGGTTGTGGGCGGGAGTGGCGGTGGCCGCGGTCCTGGCCGTCGCCGGGCTCGTCGCCGCCCTGGGGCGCGAGGACCCCCTGGCCCGCCGGGAGCTGGCGGCGATCTCCATCGAGGCGCTGCCCATGGAGGTCCGCATGGTCGACGAGGCCGCCGAGGACGAGGAGGTCTATCGCGACCTCGCGCCGGCCGGCGTCGGCGTGCCCCGCCAGGTGGCACCGGGAACCCGACGCCGGCCCACGCCCGGGAACGCGGACGACCTGACCATCGAGACGCGCTACGACGCGGCCGCCATCGAGCGGGTGGTGGCGGCGCGGCGGAACCGCCTCCTCCCCTGTCTGCGGGCGCAGGCGGAAAGGGACCCCGCCTTCCGCGGCGAAGTCCCGCTTTCCTTCGTGGTGGGCAACGACGGGAAGGTCGCCCGGCTCTGGGTCGATCGCGTGGGCTACCGCGAGGGGCCCCTGCACGCCTGCCTGCTCGAGGAGCTTCGAAGCTGGACCTTCCCGCCCTTCGAGGGGCAGCGGCCGGCCATCTCGCTCCGCTTCCGCGTGGGCGGCTGAAAGGAGGCGGCCCCGTCGGTCCGTCCTGCTATGGTGAGGCCATGATCGCGGAACGCAGGGAAGTTCGGGCCTCGGAGGAGTTTCGGGCCCAGGTTCTGGAGTCCGCGAGGCGGTTCAAGGCCTCGTGGGTGGAGTTCGCGGCGCACCTGTGGCGGGTGCGCGACGAGGGGCTCTGGGAGGAATGGGGCTACGCCACCTTCGAGGCGTACTGTTCGAAGGAGCTGCGGATCCGCCGCACCACCGCGCGCAAGCTCGTGGCCAGCTACGCCTTTCTCGCCCGCCGGGAGCCGGAGGTCCTCTCGGATCGGGAGCGGCTGAAGCGGGCGCCCTCGTTCGAGGTGATCGAGGTCCTCTCCCGCGCGGAGGAGCGCGGGCAGCTCGACGACGCCGCCTACGCCGCGGTGCGCGAGTCGCTGTGGGAGCGGCCCGTCGACGAGGCGGAGATCCGCCGGGAGCTGGCGCGGCGCTTCCCCGAGCCCGAGCCCCCGCACCCGCCGGTGGACCTCGAACTCCGGCGCTTCGCCGCCCAGGCGCGCAAGCTGGCGCGCGAGCTGGGCGGGTCGTCTCGAATTCCCCGGGCCATCGCGGAGCGGGCCGCTGCCCTGGCCGAGGACCTCGAGGAGCTGGCCCGGAGCGGGGGAGCCTGAGTCGCGCCCTATCGAACCCGGAGGCGGTGGGACGCGCCGCGCCCCCCGGGATGGGACGGGATGCACCGATGACCTATATTTAGGGGAAGAAGCGGGCGTCGGCGACGATCGAAGAGCGGCCGGGCACGGCCTGTTATAGGATCGGATGGGAGGTGCCCGCGGGCGCGGGATTCCTCCGGAGGCACACGTGAGCCGGAACCGGGAGCATCAACACGGCAACCTCTCCTGCTCCTTCTGCGGGAAATCGCAGCGAGAGGTTCGGAAGCTGATCGCAGGACCGACCGTCTACATCTGCGACGAGTGCATTCGGCTCTGCAACGACATCATCGCCGAGGAGAACGAGCGGGAGGAGAGCCGCCCGCAGATGTCCCTCCCCACGCCCGAGGAGATCAAGCGGTTCCTCGACGACTACGTCGTCGGCCAGGAGCACGCCAAGAAGGTCCTCGCGGTCGCGGTCTACAACCACTACAAGCGGGTCTTCTCCCGGCGCCCCTCCCAGAACCGGCCCGGCCGGTCGCCCGACGACGTCGAGCTGCAGAAGAGCAACATCCTGCTCATCGGCCCCACGGGTTCCGGCAAGACCCTCCTCGCCCAGTCGCTCGCCCGGTTCCTGGACGTGCCCTTCACCATCGCCGACGCGACCAGCCTCACGGAGGCCGGCTACGTGGGCGAGGACGTGGAGAACATCATCCAGAACCTCCTCCACAACGCCGACTACGACGTCGAGAAGGCCTCCAAGGGCATCGTCTACATTGACGAGATCGACAAGATCGCTCGCAAGGGCGACGGCCCCTCGATTACGCGCGACGTCGGCGGCGAGGGCGTGCAGCAGGCGCTGTTGAAGATCCTCGAGGGCACGCGCGCCAACGTCACGCCCCGCGGCGGCAAGAAGTACAACCAGCAGGAATACATCCAGGTCGACACCACCAACATCCTCTTCATCTGCGGCGGCGCCTTCACCGGACTGGAGCACAACATCCGGCATCGGCTGGGCGTGCGCGGCCTGGGCTTCGGCGCGGAGATGGGCAAGCGACCCGAGGATCACACGCTCGGCGAGGTCCTGGCGCACGTCACCTCCGACGACCTGATCAAGTACGGGATGATCCCGGAGTTCGTCGGGCGGCTGCCGGTGATCGCCACGCTGAGCGATCTCACCGAGGACGATCTGGTCAACATCCTCACCGTTCCCAAGAACGCCCTCGTCAAGCAGTATCAGAAGCTCTTCGAGCTGGAGCGGGTGAAGCTGACCTTCACCAAGGAGGCGCTCCGGGCCATCGCGCGCGAGGCGATGCAGCGCAAGGCCGGCGCTCGCGGCCTTCGCTCCATCCTCGAGAACGCGATGCTCGACATCATGTACGAGGTGCCCTTCCTCGAAGGGATCAAGGAATGCAAGATCACCGAGGGCGTCATCCTGCGGAACGAGCCGCCCATCCTCTCCTTCGAGCGGGAGAAGAAGACCGCCTGAGCGGCTCCAACTGCTGGCGGGCCCGCGCCCGGTGCGTCAACTCCTGACGGATGCCCGAATGAACGACCCTCCCCGGCAGGCGAGCCCGAATGACGGAGCCTTTCCGCACCTTCAGCAAGAGCCGCTACTTGCTCATCGTGGATGACGACCCCGCGGTCCGGGAGGTCCTGGCGACCCTCCTGGTCGAGGAGGGGCACCGCTGCGCCACGGCGGAGGACGCGGACCAGGCCCTGGCCATGATCGAGGGCGAGCCCTTCGACCTGGTTCTCTCCGACCTCAAGATGCCGGGGCGGGACGGCCTCTGGCTCCTCGAGGCGATCCGCCGCATCCTGCCCTCCCTGCCGGTAGTGATCCTCACCGGTCATGCGGGGCGCGATCGGGAGGCGGAGCTCCTGGAGCGAGGCGCCGCCGGCTTTCTGCTCAAGCCGCCGAGCATCCCCGATCTCGTCGAGCTCATCGGCCGCGTCGTTCCGGATTGAGACCGGTCCTTCGATCGACCGCCGCTCGCATGGCGGGACCGGCCGCCCGGAAGCGATCCGGGCGGCCGTCTTTTTCGAGGCGGTGCCGCGGCAGGCTCGATCGCGAAGGGCCGCCGCGCGGGTGACGAGAAAGGCGGTGGGGCCGCGGGCCACCACCGCCTCGGAAGATGCGCTCCCTCGCCGCAGGGCCGGAGCGCCTGTCCATCAAGTCACGACGTCACCGGAGAGGCTGCACCACGGGCTGCGCGACCTCGGGCCTCCCCCTCCCGTCACTCGCGCGGGCGCCGTGCGGTCTCGCCGTGCCGGATGGCGCGTCGGTCACGGCGCGAGCGGGACGAACTCGATCACCTGGCCTTCGACGAGGCTCGGCTCGTCGTACGAGTACAGCACGTAGGGCGGGTTGGAGGTGCCCGGCGCCTGGATGCCGATCGTCGCGTTCCCGCCGCGCGTGTAGGCGTGGGTGCCGCCGAGCTTGGGGTAGGCGAAGACGATCCGCCCGTCCTCCCCGAGCTGCGCCTGGAAGGAGATCGGGGCGCCCACATAACCCTGGCTGACGTCGTCCCAGGCGCAGATGGCGACCTTCTGTCCGCCGACCGTCCTCTCTTCCCACGTCACCACGCCACCCGTCGGCGAGAATTGGAGGTGGTCCCAGAAGGACGCGATGATGCCGGCCGAGGCCGGTTGGGACGCAGACGGGAGCGCGCGGCGACGGGCCAGGTGGCGTCCCAGCTCACCTTCGCCAGGGTCACGCCCCCGAACTCGAGGGCGAGCGTGGCGCCCGCCTGGGGTAGCGTCATGCCGGGGATCTCGTAATCGGCGTCGAAACCGGCGGCCGGCCCGAAGGAGAGCACGGCGAAGCTCTACGGTGGCACGACCACCGGTTGCGCGATCGCGTGCGCAGCGGCATCGACCCGGACCGCGATGCCCTGCAGGTCGAGCGGCAGCGCCGAGAGATGGCGAACCTCGAACCACTGCGCCTCGGCGCCCGCCGGGCCGAGCATGAGCTCGGTCAAAATGAGCATGCCCGGCCTCGCCGACTCGAGGGGCAGCGTGGTGCACCTGCCCTCGGCGGGATGGACGACGCAGAACATGGACCGGCTCCGCGGGAAGACGGTCACGGTGGTCGTGCTGTCGGAGGTGACGGGCGTGAACCGGAAGGAGCGGTTCGCGAGCCCACCCGGGAAGGGCGCGTTGCCTTTGCTCTGGCCCTCGCCGTCGGACGCCAGAAGAGCATGCACACGACCGGAGGTCCGGGTGTGCAGGTCGTCCCAGAAGGCGGCGAGGTGCACCCTGTGCGACGGAGCTGGTTGGAGGAGGTCGTCGTCGAGGGCTCGAAGGAGAGGTAGCCGTCCGTCGAGACGCGGACGCTGGTGTACGTCTGTCCGAAGTCGGGGAAGGCAAAGCCGCCTGCGAATGGGTGATCCACGACGAGATCGTCCTGCCCTCCGCCGACGAGCTGCACGGCGTTCGGGTCGGTGCGGATGTCGACGAAGGGTGCAAAGACCTCGTGCATCGGGCCGTAGACCACTGTCGTGCCCGGCACGTGCGCGTCGACGTCCACGTCGACCGAGATGGTCTGTCCGGGGTCGAAGGGGCCCGCCGGTGGCGTGACGGCCAGGTCGACCTTTCGCACCTCGACCACCACGGAACGGCTCCTGGTGCGCCCGAGCGACGTCATCGTCAGGGTGTAGGTGGTCGTCTCGGTGGGAGCGAGGACGATGGAGTCGCTGCCGAGCTTCTTGCCGCTCAGGTCGACCGGCTGGCCGTTCGCCGTCAGCGCGAGGCCGTCGGCGTTCACCGTCTGCCAGCTCAGCGCGACCGTCTGCCCGGCGGCGATCGAGCGGCTGCTCGCCGAGAAGGAGAGGATCTCCCACGGGGCCCGGATGGTGACGGTCTTGCACTCGTGGAAGCCGCCGCCGAGGAAGGCGCAGATCGTGTACGCGACGTCGTCGTTGGCCGTGACGACCACGGAACCCGCGGGCGGCCCCTGGAGGCGGAAGCTCCGGCTCACCAGGCCACCCGGGAAGGGCGTGATCTCGTCGCCGAGGTGGAGTGTGAAGCCCGAGGAGCCGCCGGGCCGCTGGTAACCGATGGTGGCGCTCGAGCCGTTCGCCGCGGCCACGCAGTCCCCGGCCGGGCACTGGAGCGGGTTCGCCGTCCAGTTGGCGGGAGGATCCATGGTCCCGTACCGGTACTCGAAGGTGCCGTCGGCGAAGAGCACCACCTGGAAGTTCAGGTCCCAGGTGCGGTTGCTGATGGTGCTCCACCGGCTAACGTGGGACCACTGGATGATGACGCGGTCGGGATCGGTGCGGAAGTCCGCGTAGACCGCGCCGGAGGGCTGGGTATGCAGGTCGTCCAGGAAGGGCGCGAGGTGGATGTCGGGGCGCTGCGGATCGGGTAGCGGCCGATCGGGCCACGGGAGCACGGGCGTGTTCAGGCCTTCGTCGAAACTGACGAAGCCGTCTTCGCTCACGAGGACCGCGTCGTAGCGCTCGCCGAGGAAGGGGAAGGTGAACCCTGCCGGGAACGCGAAGGCGGCCAGCGTTCCGTCCACATCCGGGCCGATGATCGGGACGAGGCCGGCGGTCGAGATGTCCTCGAAGGCCGCGGAACCATCCGTAACCTCCACGAGGGGTACGTTCCCCGTGACGACCGGCGTCTCTCCCGTCAGCGAGGTCACGTTCCAGGTGATGGTGACCGGAGTCCCCGGCGCGACCTGGGTGGCGCTGGCGGCGAGGGCGATGTGGAAGGTCCGGACCCGGACCGTGCGCGAGATCGCGACGGACTGGCCGTCGGGAGCGGCGGCGACCTCCTCGGGAGCCGCGGTGCAGATCGCGTTGCCCGCGGTGTCGACCACGACCACCGAGTTTGCGTGCTGGCTGGTCCAGGAGAGAGTGAAGACGTGCCCGGCCTCGACTTTCTCCGTCGGGCCGACGACGGCGAGGCGGACCCGGGGATGGACGGTGATCGTCACCGTCTCCTCGCTCTCACCCCCGGCGCCTCGGGCGGTGAGGCGGACGTCCGCGTCCGCCTTCGGAACGAAGGTGAAAGAGCCGTTCGGCGGCAGCTGCGACAGGTCTGGCAGGTCGTGGGGAACGAATCTCCAGCTCCTGTGCGCGAAGCCTCCGGGCATCGGCGAGCTCGCCGACCACCCGGCCGCGCCGAAGTGGAGGACGTAATACAGGCTTGCGTCGGGATACTGAAAGCCGACGGTGGCGGAGGTTCCGAGCAGGCGGCACGAGGACCCGTCGAAGGAGCCGTAACGGAACTCGAAGCTCCCGTCGTCGCGCAGCCAGGTCTGGAACTCGAGCAAGATATCGCCCACGCCCCCGAGATCCATGTCCGCCCACTGGATGACGAGGTACTGCCCCTCCGCGTCCTCGCCGTGGAGGTAGTGGAAGGAGCTGGGCGTACCGATCAGGTCGTCCCAGAAGGGCAGGAGGTCGACGGCCGGGTTGGGGAACGGAAGGGGCTTGTTGTCGTGGGGGTTGGGCACCTCGCCGGGGACGAATCCGAGGAAGCCGTCGGCAAAGACCACGGCCGAGTCGTATTCCGTCCCGGCGAAGGGGAAGGTGAATCCCGCGGGGAAGGTGAGCAGGCCACAGCCGTTGTCGTGGCTCGGGCGGGTGGAAGGCTGGCCGCAGCCGTTGGTCATGGCGAGGGACGTCGCCCCGAGCGTGCGGATGTCGACGAAGGGGGCGTCGTCGAGCTCGACGACGTGGAGCCGGGGGATGTCGAGCTCGACGTGGGTGGCCAGCCGGGTGGTCCAGCTCAGCGTCACCTCCTCGCCCTCGACCACCTCCCCGGGCTCCGCCTCGAAGGAGAGGATGGTCGGCGGGGCGACGCTCACACGAGTCTGGGCGGAAGCGGTGACGCCCAGGCCGTTGGTGGCGACGATCCGGTAGGTCGTCGCCTCGGAGGGCTCCACCTGAATCGAGCCCGCGGCGCGCTCTGCCTCCGGCACTGCGTACAGCTCCACCGGATCGCCCTGCCCGTCGAGCCGGTAGAGCACCAGCGAGGCGTCCGCGTGCTCCGAGGTCCACGACAGCGTCACCGGTGTGAACCCGTCGTAAATCGTCGGGCTCGCGACCAGGGTGGCCGTCGGCGCGCCGTACACCTTCGCCTGGTGGATGGCGGTCTTGGCTCCCGCCGCGGAGGAGGCGGTGAAGACGAAGGTCAGCTCGCCCACGTTCTGGATGGCGAAGCTCTTGCTCCCCTGGTTTGGATTCGCATCCGAGAGGTCGAAGGTGGTGATGCCGTCGGTGAGAGAGAGGGTGGGCGTCTCGCCGAAGGGATCGTCCTGCACCTGCCAGGCGAAGGTGATCGCCTCGCCGACGGTGATCCGTCCGGTCGAGCCGGAGAAGGCGAGCAGGCGCGGGCCCGTGCTCGTGATCACGGTGACGGTGGCACTGTCCGCCTCACCCAGACTGTTCGCGACGGTGAGGGTGTACTGGAAGCTTCCCTCCTCGGAGACCTGGAGGGCGCAGGCTCCCTCCTCGATCTCGACCGGGTCGGTGGTCGAGCAGACGGTGGCACCGCTTCCGTCGACCACGGTCAACGAGGTGCCGCCGCGGATTGTCCAGGCGAGGGTCACGTTTCGCCAGCCGGGGCGTAGTCGGGGATGGCCGCGAAGGAGAGGACCTCGGGCGGCCCCACCGTCACGGTGACGGACTCTTCGACGAGGTCGCCGACGTCGTTTGCGGCGCGCAGGACGAAGGTGGTGTCGGCGAGGATCTGCAGCTGGAGCGAGCCGTCGACCTGCCAGGGCGAGACGAAGACGGGCACGCCGTTGGCCGTCAGCGAGATCGAGGTGGCGTTCGTGGTGGCCCAGGAGAGGATGAAGGGCTCGCCCGGCGCCACGTGGCGAGGGGCTGCGACCAGCGAGTCGACGACGGGGTAGGGCACCACGCGCACCTGCGTGGTGGCCGAGACCTGGCCCGCCGCGTTTGCCGCGATCAACGTAAAGACAGTGTCCTCGAAGACCTCGACCTCCACGGAGCCGGCCTCGACGGGCTGGCCGGAGAGGTCGACCGGGCCGGTGGTATCGCCGACCAGCGAGAGAGTTTGGGCCCGCTGCACGCCGGCCCAGCTCAGCGTCACCCGCGCGCTCTGGCCGGGGTCGGCGCTCACGACCTCGGGGGAGACGGCGAAGGCGCCGATCGCCGGGGCGGCAGCACCGGGGTCTCGGCGGTGGCGCTCTCCTCGTAGTCGCCGCTGCGGGCGACGAGAGCGAAACGGCCCTCCGGGTCCATGGGCACGGAGAGGCTGGCCTCGGAGAAGGGCTCGACCTCGAGGACCTGCTCGAAGCCCGCGCCGTTGGAGACGACGAGCTCGCGGGCGCCACCGACGCGCCAGGAGACGAGGACCTCGGCCCCCACGGGCGCCGGCGTCTGGGGAGCGGTGAAGGCGTAGATCACCGGCCGCACGGCCACGGTCCGCGAAAGCACGGTGCTCTTGGGCCCGCGCGAGGCGGTGAAGACGTAGGTGGCGGTGCGCTCGGGGGAGTCGACGAGCTGGCCGCTCGGCTCGGAGCTTTCGTGGACGAGCTGGCCGTCGCGCTCGATGCGCAGGATCTCCGCCTCGGTCGTGGTCCAGGCCAGCGTGACCGAATCTCCGTGGCGGATCTCGGCGGGGGAGGCGGAGATCTCCAGCCCGGGTGCACCGCGGATCTGCACGGAGGCCTGGGCTTCAGCCGAGAGGGCGCCGGCGCTCGCCTTCAGCGCATAGGTCGTCGAGGCGGTCGGGACGACCGTCACCTCGCCCTCGGAAGGCGGCGCGTCGCCGATGTCGACCGCGTTGCCGGCGGCGTCGCGGATCTCGACGGCGGTGGCGAACTCCGTCTTCCAGGAGAGGGTGACCGCCTCGCCCTCCTCGATGACGGGAGGCGAGGCGGTGAAGGAGAGGATCCGCGGCGCCACGACCGCGACGGTGATCGGATCGGCCTCGATTCTGCGGTCGCCGGAAATGGTGGCGAGGCGGAACTCGGTGGTCTCGGCGACCTCGACCTCGACGGAGCCCTCGGCGGGTGAGGCATCGCCGACGTCGACGAGCGTTCCGCTGGCAGAAAGCTCGATCGCCTCGGCGTTGCGGGTTTGCCACGAGATCCGCACCGCTGTGCCGGAGGCGACCTCGGAAGCGCTCGCCTCGAAGGAGACGATCTCCGGGTTGCGAGGCTTTGGCCTGCCTTGCGGTTCGTCCTTGCCGCAAGAGATGGCCAAGACGAAAACGATGGAGATCAGCGCCAGGTCTCGTCGCGCCATCGAATCCAGCCCTCCCCGGTAAGGTCGCTTGACGACCCCTTCCTGGTTCACGAGGGCAGCGCGGGAGATGGAGATGTATCCATCTGCCGCCTGCTACCCGGGGCAAACGGCGCATGCACCGGTTGCGCCCCGGCCTTCAACGCGGGCTCGTTCCCATGACCGTGGGGGCTCGCGACGCGGGTGCCGGGCGACACCAGTCGGGTTTCTCGCTCCTGCGGGCAGGAAAATCGAGACGCAGGCAGCGGAAAACGTCGAGACTCGCGGCAGGCGACCGACGACACACATGCTTCCCCCTTGCGATCGGGCGAGAGCCCGTTTCCCGAGCGGGGCTTCACCTAGCACGCTGCGGTGATTCGACGCAAGATGCGGTCGTCGTTGCCGGGTGCTGGCGCTGGATGATGTCTACCTTTTTCTACCTTTCCCCACCCGGCGGTGCTCCCGGGCGGGGATGCGGTTGGATCGCCCTCTTTCCGGCCTCGCGGCTGCTCAGGGCGCCGCCGGAAACCGCCGGGGGGAAAAGGGCGCCAGTTCCGCCGGCTCCTTCCCCTCGAGCACCGCCCGGGCGACGAGGGCGGCGCTGACGGGCGTCAGCAGGATCCCGTTTCGATGATGGCCGCTACAGAGGTAGAGGCCCTCGACCTCGGTGGCGCCGATGAGCGGCAGGCCGTCGCGGGGGAAGGGGCGGAGTCCGGCCCACAGCGCGCGCGGCTCGGCCTGCTGAAGCGCGGGGATGGTCTCGACGGCGTGCCCGAGGATGCGGAGGGCGCCTTCGGCGGTCACCCGCTTGTCGAAGCCGGCGCGCTCCATGGTCGAGCCCGCCACCACGACGCCGGGCGCCCGGGGGACGACGTAGCCGCGCGAGGAAAAGACAATGCGGCGCAGGCGCAGGTCCGGGCGCGCGAGCTCGACCATCTGTCCGCGGAGCGGCTCGACGGTGCCCGCGGGGAGAGGGAGTCCCTCCACCAGGCCGGTCCAGGCCCCCGCCGCCACGACCACGTTCGCCGACGGGATCCTTTCTCCCTCGACGTCCACGCCGACCGCGCGGCCGCGCTCGATGGCGATCCCGCGCACGCGCGCGGCCCGGAAATGAGCGCCGGCGCGCTCGGCGGCGACGGGCAGGGCGCGCGCCAGGGCGCGGGGATCCACGCGGCCCTCGCGCGGAAAGTGGAGGGCGAGCGCCACGCGCTCGGAGAGCTCGGGCTCGAGCGCGTGCGCCTCGCTCCCCGAGAGCCGCTCCACCTCCAGGCCCGCCTCGCGCTGCCACGCCAGGCGCACCTCCCACGGCGCCGGATCCTCGCCCTCCATCGCCACCGAGAGCAGGCCGCATCGCTCGAAGCCCACGTCCACGCCTGCGAGCTCGCGCAGCTCCTCCGCCAGGGAGGGGTAGGCCTCGCGCGACTCGAGGCCGAGCCGGAAGAGGTCGTCGGCGGCGTGCGCCTCGATCTGCGGTCCCAGGATGCCGGCCGCGGCGGAGGAAGCCTCGGCGCCCGGGATCGACTTCTCGAGGACGAGCGTCCGGTGTCCCGCCTGCGCCAGGCGCAGGGCGATGGCGCTTCCGATCACGCCGGCTCCGATGACGATGGTTTCGTACGCCATGGCCGGCCTCAATGCAGGGAGTTCACCTTCCTGTCAATCGCCGCGCGGCGGTCGAAACGCGCGGCCCGGAAGGCTTGACGCTCCGCCCGCCGGGGCGTTAGCTACGGCCCACCCATCTTCACCGGAGGGAGCATCTTGGCCGTCTACGATGTGGCAGTCCTGGGAAGCGGTCCGGGAGGATATGCCGCCGCCCTGCACACCGCGAAGGCGGGGCTGAAGACCGTGATCGTCGAGAAGCAGAAGCGGCTGGGCGGCACCTGCACGCTGGTCGGCTGCATCCCCACCAAGGCGCTGCTCAACTCCGCCGCCGTCTTCGAGGCGGTTCGCAACGCCGCGGAGCACGGCATCCAGGTGGGCCCGCCCGCGGTCGACATGGCCGGTGTGCTGGCCCGCAAGGCGAAGATCGTGGAGCAGAGCTCGAACGGCGTCTCCTTCCTGATGAAGAAGAACAAGATCGACGTCGTTCACGGCTTCGGCAAGCTGGCGGGGCCGGGCAGGCTCGAGGTCAAGGCCGACGACGGCAGCACCCAGGTCATCGAGTACAAGAACTTGATCCTCGCCACCGGCTCGGCCGTGCGGGAGATCCCCGGCCTGGAGAGCGACGGCAAGGTCGTCCTCAACTCCGATCAGATCCTCGAGCTGGACCGCGTTCCCAAGAGCCTCATCGTCGTCGGCGCCGGCGCGGTGGGGATGGAGTTCGCCTCGGTCTTCGCCTCCTTCGGCAGCCAGGTGACCATCGTGGAGATGATGCCGCACCTTCTGCCCAACGAGGACGAGGAGATCTCGAAGGAGGTCGAGCGCGCCTATCGCAAGCGGAAGATCGACTTCTTGCTCGAGTCGAAGGTGGAGAAGCTCGAGCGGCTGCCGAACGGTGTTCGGGCCACGGTCGTCGACAAGAGCGGGAACCAGAAGGTTCTCGAGGCGGAGATCCTGCTCTCGGCGATCGGGCGCAAGCCGATGACCGAGGGCATCGGCCTGGAGACGGTCGGCATCACCACCGAGCGGGGCTTCATCCCGGTCGACTCGATGATGCGGACGAAGGTGCCCAACATCTACGCCATCGGCGACATCGTCCCCACCCCCATGCTCGCCCACCTGGCGCAGCACGAGGCGGCGGTGGCGGCCGATCACATCGCTGGCAAGAATCCCGAGCCGGTCCGCTACGATCGCTGCCCCTCGGCCACCTACTGCTCGCCGGAGGTCGCCTCGGTGGGGCTCACCGAGCGCGCCGCGCGGGAAAAGGGCTACGATGTTCGCGTGGGCAAGTTCCCGTTCTCGGCCAACGGCAAGGCGCGCATCGTCGGCGAGGGCGGGCTGGTGAAGGTCGTCGCCGACGCGAAGTACGACGAGGTGCTCGGCGTCCACATCGTCGGCCCGCACGCCACCGACCTCATCGCGGAGGCCTGCGCCGCGCTGCGCCTGGAGGCCACGACGGAGGATCTGGTCAAGACCATCCACCCCCACCCGACGCTCTCCGAGGCGGTGGGGGAGGCGGCGTTCGCCGTCTCGGGCGATACGCTCCACATCTGACGAGGGAGGCGCGCGGTGTCGCAGGATCTGGTTCGCCTCGGTACGCCCCGCGACGGGAGGCGGAGGAAGCCCAAGCCGGAATGGCTCAAGGTGCGGCTCCCTTCCGGCCCCACCTACGAGAAGGTCCGGCAGACGCTCCGGGAACTGAATCTGCACACCGTCTGCCAGGAGAGCCTCTGCCCCAACATGGGCGAATGCTGGGGCGGGGGCACGGCCACCGTCATGGTGATGGGGGACGTCTGCACCCGGGGCTGCCGGTTCTGCAATGTCAAGAGCGCCAAAAACCCGCCGCCTCTCGACCCCGACGAGCCGCGCAACCTCGCCCTCGCGGTGGCGCGGCTCAACCTGCGCTATCTCGTGGTCACCTCGGTGGATCGCGACGATCTCCCCGACGGAGGCGCCTCGCACTTCGCCGCGTGCATCCGGGAGCTCCTCACCCACGCGCCGAAGACGATCCTCGAGGTGCTGATCCCGGACTTCTCCGGCCGGCACGACTGCCTGGACCTGGTGGCGCAGGCGGGGCCCGCGGTGATCGCCCACAACGTCGAGACCGTCGAGCGGCTCACGCCGAAGGTGCGCGACCGGCGCGCCGGCTACCGCCAGTCGCTCGGCGTCCTCGAGTACGTCAAGAAGACGTACCCGCACATCCACACCAAGTCGTCGATCATGCTCGGCCTGGGGGAGACCGAGGACGAGGTCTTGCAGACCTTCCGCGACCTGCGCGACGTCGGCGTCTCGGTGCTCACGCTCGGCCAGTACCTGCAGCCCTCGCCGTGGCACCTGGAGGTCGAGGAGTTCGTGCCGCCGGAGCGCTTCCAGTCGCTCAAGGCGCGGGCCGAGGAGATGGGCTTTCTCTACGTGGCGGCGGGGCCGCTCGTCCGCTCGTCCTACAAGGCCGCGGAGCTCTTCCTCGCCGGCCTCATCGAGCGCGAGCGGCAGCAGAAGGTGAGCAGCTTCGGAGTCGCCGTCGACTGAGCCGGGCCTTCGCCCCGAGGAGTGGGTCATGCCGGTTCTGAATCTGGTTCAGGCGATCAACGACGCGCTGCGGCTGGAGATGCGGCGCGACGAGCGCGTGGTCATCCTGGGGGAGGACGTCGGAAGATTCGGCGGCGTTTTCCGGGCGACCGCGGGCCTTTTCGAGGAGTTCGGCGAAAACCGCGTCATCGACACGCCCCTCAGCGAGACCGGCATCGTCGGGACGGCCATCGGCATGGCCCTCTACGGCATGCGGCCCGTCCCCGAGATCCAGTTTCTCGATTTCATCTACTCGGCCTACGACCAGATCGTGAACGAGCTCGCCAAGATGCGGTATCGCTCCGGCGGGCAGTACGCCTGCCCCATGGTGATCCGGGCCCCCTACGGCGGCGGCATCAAGGGCGGGCTCTACCACTCGCAGTCCACCGAATCGGTCTTCATCCACCACGCGGGCTTGAAGGTGGTGGTGCCCTCCAATCCCTTCGATGCCAAGGGCCTGCTCCTCTCCGCCCTGCGCCAGGAGGATCCGGTCCTCTTCCTCGAGCCCAAGCGCATCTACCGCGCGGCCAAGGGCGAGGTTCCCGAGGGGGATTACACCGTTCCCCTGGAGAGAGCGGCGGTCGTTCGCGAGGGCGACGCGGTCACGGTGATCGCGTGGGGCGCCATGCTCCACGAGGCGATCACCGCCGTGGACCGGCTGGCCGCCGAGGGCATCCGCTGCGAGCTCATCGATCTGCGCACCCTCTGGCCGCTGGACATCGAGACGATTCTGAACTCGGTGCGCAAGACCGGCAGGGCGGTGGTCGTGCACGAAGCGGCCCGGACCCTGGGGCTCGGCGCGGAGGTCGCCGCCTTGATCCAGGAGCGGGCTTTTGTCTATCTGGAGGCACCGATCAAGCGCGTCACCGGCTGGGATACGCCGTTCCCGTACACGCTCGACGAGCACTACCTGCCGCGCGCTCCGCGGATCGAGAAGGGAATCCGCGAAACCCTGGAGTTCGTCGCCTAGAGAGGGAGACCGTAGCGATGGCAAGATTCGAGTTGAAGCTCCCGGACATCGGTGAGGGTGTCGTCGAAGGGGAGATCGTCCAGTGGCTCGTCGATGTCGGCGACCACGTGAAGGAGGACGCGCCGGTCGTCGAGATCATGACCGACAAGGCCACCGTCTCGATCCCGACCCCCAAGGGCGGCCGGGTGATCGAGCGGAACGGCAAGGTGGGCGACATCTTCCCCGTCGGCGGCACGCTGCTGGTGCTCGAGACCGAGGAGGGAGCCATCGAGGCCGAGTCGCCGAAGGCCGGGCCGGCCGGCGCTCACGCCCCCGCGCCCGTTGCCGCCGCTCCGGCTCCCGCCGCCGCAGCCACCGCTCATGCACCCGCGGCCGCTGCCGCAGTCCCCGCTCGGGCCCCCGCGGCCGCCGCAGTTGCCGCGGCTCCGGCGGCTGCCGGCGTGCCCAACGGCAAGCGCGTCCTGGCCACGCCGGTCACCCGCCGCATGGCGCGCGAACTGGGCGTCGACCTCGCGCAGGTGGCCGGAACCGGTCCGCAGGGGCGCGTGCTGAAGGCCGACCTGCTCGCCTTCGTCGAGGCGGCGAAGAACCAGGCGGTGGCGCGGATGGAGCCGGCGCGCGCGCCGGCCGCGGCACCGGCGGTTGCGCCCGGCCCGCGGATCGAGACCGTCCCCGGCGATCAGCGGATCCCGCTGCGCGGCCTGCGGCGCAAGATCTCGGAGAACCTCGTCCGCTCCAAGCACCGGGCGCCGCACTACCACCTCGTCGAGGAGTTCGACGCCACCGCGCTCGTGCAGCTGCGGGAGCGGCTCAACCGCAAGCTCGAGGGCAGCGGCGAGAAGCTGACCTACCTGCCTTTCTTCGTGAAGGCCGTCATCGCCGCGCTCAAGCAGCACCCGCGTTGCAACGCGGTCATGGACGAGGAGGCGCAGGAGCTGGTCGTCCGCAGCGAATACAACATCGGCATCGCCGTGGCCACCGAGGAGGGCCTGGTCGTCCCGGTGATCCACCACGCCGACCGGCTCAGCCTTCGCGAGATCGCCCGGGAGATCCTGCGGCTCTCCGAGGCGGCGCGCAGCCGGCGCCTCAGCCCGGAGGACGTCTCCGGCGGCACCTTCACCATCACCTCGCTCGGCCAGACCGGCGGCCTCTTCGCCACGCCCATCCTCAACCACCCCGAGGTGGCGATCATGGGCGTGCACAAGATGCGCAAGCGGCCGGTGGTGGACGAGGAGACGGGTGAGATCGTCGTCCGCGACATGCTCATCCTCTCCTTCGGCTTCGACCACCGGAACGTCGACGGGGCCGAGGGCGCCGCCTTCGCCTACACCGTCATCGACCTGCTCAAGGATCCGGATCGTCTGCTCCTGGAGATGGCCTGATGAAGACCGCCGCCAAAGGCACCCGGTCGAAGGAACGCAAGGCGTCCACGAAGTACCGGCTGGAGGGGGCCCGCGCGCTCTACCTCTACCGGGCGATGGTTCGCCTGCGGACCATCGACGAGCGGATGATGACGCTGCAGCGCCAGGGCCGCATCGGCTTCTATGGCGCCTGCACCGGGCAGGAGGCTGCGTCGCTCGCGGCCGCCTACGCCCTGGAGCCGACGGACTGGATCTTCCCCGCGTTGCGCGAGCAGGGGGTGATGCTGCTTCGCGGCTATCCGCTGGTGCCCTTTTTGGCGCAGTGCTTCGGCAACTCGCTGGACGAGACCAAGGGCCGGCAGATGCCGAGCCATCCCGCCTCCCGGAGCGTCAACCAGGTCTCGTGGGGGAGCTGCATCGGCACCCAGCTCCCGCAGGCGGTGGGCGCGGCGCTCGCCGCCAAGCTGCGCGGCGACTCCACCGTGGTGATGGCCTTCTCGGGCGACGGCGGCACGTCGACCGGCGATTTCCACGCGGCGATGAACTTCGCCGGCGTGTACAAGGCGCCGGTGGTCTTCGTCGTGCAGAACAACCACTTCGCCATCTCGGTGGGACGAAGGCGGCAGACCGCCTCCGAGAGCTACGCCATCAAGGGCGTGGCCTACGGCATCCCCGGCGTGCAGGTGGACGGCAACGACGCGCGCGCCGTCTACGCCGCGGCCAAGGAGGCGGTGGAGCGCGCTCGCGACGGCGAGGGCCCCACGCTCATCGAGTGCGTGACCTATCGCATGGGCGCGCACTCCACCTCCGACGATCCCACGCGGTACCGCGATCCGAAGGAGGTGGAGGAGTGGGCCCGGCGCGACCCGATCGGGCGCTTCAAGAAGTCCCTCATCGAGGAGGGCATCTGGAGCGAGGAGCAGGACGAGGCCCTGCGCAAGGAGCTCCTCGACGAGGTCAACGCCGCCATCGCCACCGTCGAGGCCGCCCCCGATCCCGCGGTCGAAACGCTCTTCGACGACGTCTACGCCGGGCTTCCGTGGCATCTGCGCGAACAACGCGAGGAATGCCTCGCCGCGATCGCCTGGGAGAAGGCGCGGGGGCTGCATTCCGGGCACTGAGATGAGCGCGCGCCGACGGATGATCGTCCGGCACCTCGGCCGCGTCGAGTACGCGGACGGCCTCGCTCTCATGCAGGCGCTCGCGCGCCGGCGGGAGGAGGGGGAGGGCGAGGACGTGCTCCTCCTCCTGGAGCATCCTCCGGTGCTGACCCTGGGGCGCGCCGCCCGCCGCGAGCACGTCCTGCTTTCCGAGGAGGAGCTCGCGGCGCGCGGGGTCGAGATCTTCGAGACGGACCGCGGCGGCGACGTCACCTACCACGGCCCCGGCCAGCTCGTCGGCTACCCGATCTTCGACCTCAAGCCCGACCGCAAGGATGTCCGCCGCTACGTGGGCGGGCTGGAGGAGGCGGTGATTCGCACCCTGGCCGAGTTTGGCATCGAGGCCGGGCGCATCCCGAAGTGGACCGGCGTCTGGGTGGGGAGCGAGGACGATCCGAGCGCGGTCAAGGTCTGCGCCATCGGCGTGCACATCCGCAAGTGGATCACCACCCACGGCTTCGCCCTCAACGTCCGCCCCGACCTGCGGCACTTCGGGATGATCGTCCCCTGCGGGATCCGCGAGCGGGGCGTCTCCAGCATCTCCGAGCTGCTGGGACGGCCGGTGGATCTGGGCGAGGTCGCCCCCGTCCTGGCGGCCAAGATGGGGGAGGTCTTCGAGGCGGAGGTGGCGGAGGCGGGCTTCGATCTCGAGACCGTCTGCGTGGCGGTGGTGCGCGCGCTCCCGGAGGGCCCGCAGGTCCTCGTCCTGGACCGGACCGCCGAGCGGGGCGGCTTCCCCCAGATCGTCACCGGCCGGATCGGGCCGGGAGAGACGCCGGTCGAGGCGGCGCGCCGCGAGCTCCTCGAGGAGACCGGCATCCCCGCGGATGTCCGCCCGCTCGACTACGTCCACGCCTTCGGCATGGGGGAAGAGCCCCTCTTCGCGCGGGAGCACGCCTTCGTGGCGGAGGTCCCGCCCGACGCCGAGGTCCGCATCGATCCGTCGGAGCATCGAGCCTTCCGCTGGATGTCCGCCGCGGAGGCGGCGGCCGCGATGCCCTTCGCGGGGCTCCGGCGGGCGGTGCGGCTGGCAGTGCAGGCGCTCGGCCAGCCGCCCGGATCCCGAGCGCGGGCGTTTGACAGCCTGGGGGCGGGCCGTTAGTTCTATTTCCGGGTGTTTCGGGGAGCGGCCGTGCGAGATCGACCCAAGGGGACGTCCAACGCGATGCTCAGCACGGGGGACCTTGCCCGGAAGACGGGGACGACCCTGCGCACGGTCCGCTTCTACGAGGAGGCCGGCCTGCTCGAGCCGGCGGCCGTGGGCAAGGGCGGCAGGCGCCTGTACACCGAATCGGACCTCGAGAAGCTCGCGTTGATCGCCGACCTGCGCGAGCTCGACCTGTCGCTGGAGGAGATCCGGCAGCTTCTGGAGATGCGGACCTGCTGCGGGACCGCACCCGAGCTGGCCGAGCGCTTCGCCAAGGCCCTGAACGAGCAGCTCGAGCGGACGAGCCGCCGCCTGGCAGCCCTGAGACGACTCCAAGAGGAGTTCTCCGCCGCGCTGCAGGCGCTCGGCACCTGCAAGAGCTGCGACTCCCACATCGAGCACGGCGCCTGCACCACCTGCGAGCTCGTCCAGCGGGAGGAGACGCCCCGGATCATCAAGGTCCTCGTCGGCGCGCAGGCCGCACCGGCGAGCGACGGCACGCCTACCTGATCCCGGCCTGCCCCCACTCTTCGGGGTGCACAATCTTTCCACAGGACTACCGCGAGGGAGGGGGTCATGCAGGTCGCACAGGGAGGCCATCCCTACACCCTGATCCACGCCGACGAGCTCCGCCGGCGGCTGGAGCTGGGAGAGCCCTTCACCGTGGTGGATGCCCGCTCCGACGAGAACCGGCGGGAGAGCGGCCGCACGATCGCGGGCGCGTTGCACATCCCCGCGTCCGAACTCGTTCAGCGGATCCCCGAGCTTCCGCGCGGCCGCACCATCCTGCTGTTGGCGGACCTCGCCGAGCAGGCCGAGAGGGCCCAGGAACTCACCCGGGCCGGCGTCACCGACGTGTACGTGATCGAGGGGGGATTCGAGGCCTTCGCCCGAGCGGGGGGCGACACGGTTCCGATTTCCTGATAACCCCTGCCGGATGATCAAGGACGAGACGACCCGTTCCCGACGCCACCGCCCCTTCGCCGCTCGCCGACCCATTCGGGAAGTGATCGGTATCGTCCGCCGCAAGCGAGACGGCTACGGTTTCCTCACTCGCCTGGACGGGCAGGGCGAGGACCTCTTTCTGCCGCCGCACGAGGCGCAGGCGCTGATGGAGGGCGACCGCGTCCGCGCCCGCATCGTCCCCGGGCGGTTCGGCCGCGACGTCGCCGAGGTGGTCGAGGTCCTCGAGCATGCGCGTCGCCTCCTCCTCGGCACGTACCGCGCGCACCGCAAGCGGGCCTGGATCGAGCCGCTCGACCCCATGCTCCCCGACCGCATCCCCGTCGATGTCCGCTGCGACATCCCCGACGGCGCGGTGGTGAAGGCGCGCTTCGCGCGGCACCTCGAGGAGGGCGGCGCGCGGGCGCAGGTGATCGGGGTCGCGGGCGAGGCGGGCGACCCTCGCCTGGAGATCCTCGAGATCGCCTTCCGGCGCGGTTTTTCCGACTCCTTCCCCCCGCGCGTGCTGGCGGAGGCGCGGGCGGTTCGACAGCGCGTGACCGCCGAGGACCGCAAGGGGCGCGAGGATCTGCGGGACCTTCCGCTCGTGACCATCGACGGTCCCGACGCCAAGGACTTCGACGACGCCGTCTTCGTGCGGACCGTGCCGGGAGGTTTCCGCCTGGTCGTCGCCATCGCCGACGTCTCCCACTACGTGCGGGAGGGCACCGCCCTGGACGAGGAGGCCTTCCTCCGCGGCACCTCCGTCTACTTCCCCGGCCTCGTCCTCCCCATGCTCCCGCCCGAGCTCTCCAACGGCATCTGCTCGCTGAACCCGGGCGAGGACCGCCTCTGCATGGTGGTCGACATGTTCTTCGACCCCACCGGCGAGCGGCGCACCGCCGAGCTCTATCCGGCGATCATGCGCTCGCACGCCCGTTGCACCTACCAGGAGGTGGCGGCGCTCCTGCGGGGAGAGCCGACGCGGCTCGAGCCCTTCGCGCCACACCTTCGCGACGCGGCAGAGCTCGCCGCGCGCCTCCGGAAGCGGCGGCTCGAGCGCGGCGCGCTCGACATCGATCTGCCCGAGGCGAGGATCCGCGTCGGCAAGGACGGGCGGCCCGTGGGCATCGGCGTCGAGGAGCGGACCGACGCCCACCGGATGATCGAGGAGTTCATGCTGGCCGCCAACGAGGCGGTGGCCCGTCACTTCGACCGGCTCGGCCTGCCGACCATCTACCGCGTCCACGATTTCCCCGACCCCGAGAAGCTGGAGGCCTTCGCCCGGCTGGCGCGCGCCGCGGGAGTCGACGTGAAGATCGGCGAGAAGGGCCCCAGCCCGCTCGAGATCTCGCGGCTCGTGCGCCGCATCCAGGCCTCGCCGCAGAAGCGGGCGCTGCAGATGCTGCTGTTGCGGGCGATGATGCAGGCCGTCTACTCCGCCGAGAACATCGGCCACTACGGCCTCGCCTCCGACTACTACCTCCACTTCACCTCGCCCATCCGCCGCTACCCGGACCTGATGGTCCATCGTCTCCTGAAGCAGCACTGGGGGAGGCGAGGGCGAATCCCGAGCCTGCGGCGGATCGCGTCCATCACCGAGGAGCTCCAGGCGGTGGCCGATCACTCCTCGGAGAAGGAGCGGGCCGCGATGGAGGCCGAGCGCGAGGCAGATCGCTACCTCAAGTGCCTCTACATGCAGGACCGGATCGGCGAACGCTTCGACGCGACCGTCGTGGGCGTGGCCGAGTTCGGACTCTTCGCCGAGATCGACGAGCTCCTGGTGGACGGCCTCGTCCCCGTCGAGTCCCTGGGGCACCGCCCTGTCTTCGACGAGGCGCGGCAGCGGCTCCTCTTCCCGCGCGCGAACCGCTCCTTCGGGATCGGCGATCGCATCCGTGTCGAGGTTGCGGCCGTGGACGTCTCCCGGCGACAGATCCACTTCGTGCCCGTCCGCGAGGAGGAGCCAGTCAGCCCGCGGAAGGCGGCCAGGCCGAAGGCGGCGAAGCCGCAGAAGGCGGTGAAGGCCACGGCAGCCAAGACGACGAAGACGTCGAAGAGGACGAAGGCGCGAAAGGCCGACGCGGAGTTCGCGGGGCGTCGGCGCTCGCCCGTTCGCCGCGGCCGCTCCCGCTAAGAGCTCCTTCCTGTCGAGCGGACTCGGCGCTCGCGGCGCGCGTTCCACTGCGGCCAGGGCGCGCGGCGCAAGACCGCCGCGGCAAATTGCCATCTTGTCTTCGGCTGCCCGTCGGCTATAGATGCGGCCATGTCGACGCTGCGCGAATATTCTCTCGTCTCGGTCTTGGTGTCGGTGGCGACGATCGTCTCTGGCTGCGGGCAGGACGCGGACGACAAAGACATCGAGTTTCCCGACGCGTCGCTGGTGCAGACGACGAGCGAGAGCGGCAACCTGCTTCTCGACCTCCGCTCCTCGCCGCAGCCGCCGGAGCAGGGGACCAACCATTTCCAGGCCTTTATCGTGCACGCCCAGGGCTACCGGCCCGCCACGGGCCTCGATCTGGAGGTGGAGGCCTGGATGCCCGCGCACGACCATGGCTCGCCCTCCGAGCCTGTAGTCGAGGAGCTGGGCCAGGGGCGCTACCTGATCCGCGACGTGGCCTTCCACATGGCCGGCGAGTGGGAGCTCGTCATCCGGATCCTCGGCCCCGAAGAGGATCGCTTCGTTGTCACGCTGCAGGTCGAATGAGCACCGGCGGAGTCTCGGGCTCCTCGCCGGGCTGGTTCTCGCCCTGCTTCCGGAGCCCGGGCGCGCGCAAGCCTGCTGTGCCGGCGCCATCGCTGGCCAGCTCGGCCGCCTGGCGCTCCACGAGGAGGCCCTCGTCGGTCTGACCCTGCGGGCCGAGCGCACCCTCGGATCGTTCGGCGACGACGGGGCCTATCGCCCCTACGGGTCGGAGGCGCTGCTCTTCGAGGAAAGCCTTTTCGGCAATGTCCGCCTGGGCGAGCGCGTGCAGGCGAGCGCGTTCGTTCCCCTCGTCCAGAACCACGTCCGGACGCGCCGCGAGTGGGGCTTCGGCGGAGGCCTCGGCGACGTCCAGCTTTCGGCGCGGTACGACTTTCTCTTCGCCGGCGAGTCGGTGCGCATCCCCGGCATCGCCGTTCTCGCCGGCCTCGGCCTCCCCACCGGCCGCGCCCCGGAGGAGACCACCCATCCCCTGGGCGTCGAGGCGACCGGCCGAGGCGGAGTGCGGGCATGGGGCGGCCTCGCCATCGAGCAGGGCTTCGGCCCCGCCTTCGCCCAGCTCCAAGCCCTCCTCCTCCACGATGTCCGCCGGAGCGCGGACGGACGCGAATACGGGGGGCGGTGGGGATACGACGCGTCCCTTCTCCTCGGGGCTTCTCTGCCCTCCGAGCTGACCCTCGCTCTCGTCGCTCGCCTCGAGGCCCAGCCCGAGGGGGCGCGCCATCTCTGGCGCCTCGGGATGTCCGGCGGATACCCGCTGCGGAGCTGGAGGCTTCAGGCCGGCTTCTTCCTCGATCCCCCTTTCGACGGCCTCGGCCGCAACGAGAACGTTCGCCTCGGCATCCATCTCGCCGTCACGAGGACCTGGACATGAGACCGACCGACTTCGCCTGCGTGGTCCTGTTCGTGCTGCTCGTGCTGCCCCTATTCGCCGGGGCCGAGCCGGCCCTTTCCCCTGACCTCCTCGAGCGCCCATTCCCCTCGAGCGACTCCCCATCCCTCTCCCTCGCCGATGTCCGCCGCGACCGGGAGCTCCTAGTCGTCACGTTCTTCTCCGCCTCCTGTCCGTGCCAGCGGGCCCACGACCCTCGGTTGATCGACTTGGCGAAGGCCTTCGGCGACCGCGTCGCCTTCGTCGCGGTGGACGCCGCGGCCACGGCCTCACTGGAGATCGCGCGCCGGGAGAAGGAGCGGCGGAACTATCCCTTCCCCATCCTCGTCGACCCCGAGGGAGTCCTGGCCGACGCCCTCGACGCCCGTTTTGCCACCTACTCCGTCGTGCTCGACACCGCGGGCCGGGTGCGCTACGCCGGCGGCATCGACGACGACCGCAATCGCCTGCGCCCCGACGCCCGCCTCCACCTGCGCGACGCCCTTCTCGCCCTCCTCGCCGGCAAGGACCCCGACCCCGCCCGCACCAAGGTCTTCGGCTGCTTCCTCCGCCGCTGACCCCCCGACCCGACGACCCCGCTCTCCCCCCGCCGGATGTCCGCCCTCTCCGGATGCCCACCCCCCGTCTCCAGATGTCCGCTCCATCAAAGGCAGTGGCAGCAATCACGGCCGTCGAGCGTATCCTCGGAAGGCCCGCGATCATCGTGAGCCGGGCGGGGAAGTCGGTAGAGGTCAGGAACGGAGGGCGGAGCGGGAAGGGAAAGAGGCCCTCGTCGCCCTTTCCCGGGCGATCGCGCACGCATGCTGCGGGCCGCAGCGCGAGGTTTCGGGGGCAGCGGTGCGCGTGCGTGAGCGCGGGTTCAGAGTTGGGCGGTCGGAAGGGCGAGGCCGGCCGCGTCCGCGCCGTCGGCGTGCAGGCTGTCAGCCGGGACGGTCATTGCAAGCCGGAGCTCTCAGCGACGGGCAACGCGACGTTTCCATTCGTTGACGAGAGAATCTGCGGCGGCCTCCACAGAGGAGCCGCGGCGTTTCGGGCCGGCAACCGGCCGCCGCGCTAGAGGGTAGCCGCTCTCCTACGCGGCCAGCCGGCGGCCGAAAGCCCAATCCCTCTGCGTCTCTCTCGCCAGCAAAGCGCCGCCCGGGTGGATGTCGTAGGTCAGGCTTGGCTCGGCGATGCGGAGCGGGAGGGGCCAAGGCGTGGCGCGGCTGCGCAACGAATCCCAGACGAGCCAGAGCACGTAGGACCGTGGCTCGACCACCACCCGGTAGCACTCCTCGCAGAACGTGTAGGGG
>Ga0207872_100171_pt1 | contig 53245 bp, 56 predicted proteins | sample Passage260B_FD_187372 | JGI IMG/M metagenome (GOLD analysis project Ga0207872, IMG submission 187372) | Cellulose adapted compost microbial communities from Newby Island Compost Facility, Milpitas, CA, USA - Passage2 60B (SPAdes) (version 2) ...
GGGAGCCGCTGCTTGCGGAAATCGGTCGCCTGAAGGACAGCGGCGGAAGCGATGTCTCCGCCGCCATCCGGTTGGTCAGGCAGAGCGGCGGCATCCGGCGTTCCGAGGCGCTGGCCGACCGGTACGTGGGCAAGGCGCTGGCGGCGCTTGAGCGTCTGCCGGAGGGACCGGCGAAGGAACAGCTGACCGAGATCGCCCGGTTCATCGCCCGGCGCAACTACTGAAAAGGCACCCGTGGCTATGGAAAAACTTGTAATGTACACGCTTGAAAAAGGAGCGATCAGGACATGGAACGGGAACGCACCTTTATCATGGTAAAGCCGGACGGGGTCCGGCGCGGATTGGTCGGGGAAATCATCGGCCGCTTCGAGCGCAAGGGACTGAGGCTGGTGGCGGCCAAATTTCTGCTCATGACGCGGGAACTGGCGGAGCGCCATTACGAGGAACACCGGGGAAAGCCGTATTTCGAACCGCTTATCGAGTTCGTCACTTCCGGACCGGTCATGGCCATGGTGTGGGAAGGCGAGCAGGCGATCGCGGCCGGCCGCCAGCTGATCGGCAGAACCAATCCCGTGGAAGCCGCGCAGGGAAGCATCCGCGGCGATTTTGCGCTGAGCACGCGGGAAAACCTGGTACACGCCTCGGACTCGCCGGAGAACGCCCGGCGGGAGGCGGCCAATTTCTTTGCCGAGGAGGAGTTGGTGTCCCTTGGCGACGGGGATGGAAGACAAGGAGCATAAGGCCTACGCCTCGTCCGCGGAAGACGCGGATTTCGCCGCCTTCGTGGAGAACGTTCGCAGACTGACTTCCATCGATCTGTCGCTGTACAAGGAACACCAGATGCGACGCCGGCTGAACACCCTCCGCCTGAGGCGCGGATTTGATTCGTTCGCCGAGTATTTCAAGGCGCTTACCCGCGACGAGAAGCTTCTCGGCGAGTTTCTCGACCGGGTGACGATCAACGTGTCGGAATTCTGGCGCAACGCCGTGCGATGGCAGACGCTGAGGGACCGGTTCCTTCCCGAACTGGTGAAGCGGTCTTCGCGTTTCAAGGCGTGGAGCGCCGCCTGTTCCACGGGGGAGGAACCGTATACCCTGGCGATGATCCTGGACGGGATGGGCGCCCTGGACCGGACGTCCATCCTGGCCACCGACATCGACGAAGGAGCGCTGTCCAAAGCCAGGCGCGGCCTCTACCCCGAGCGGTCGCTGCGCGAGGTGCCGCCGCATCTGGTGCAGCGGTATTTCGCCCGCGAGAACGACATGTATCTGGTGTCGGAAAAGCTCCGGCGCGCGGTGCGGTTCGAAAAGCACAACCTGCTGCTCGATCCGTTCGGGGATGGGTACGACCTGATCATCTGCCGGAACGTCATCATCTATTTTACCGAGGAAGCGAAGCGGACCCTGTATGAGAATCTGGCCCGGGCGCTGAGCCCGGGAGGCATCCTCTTTGTGGGCAGCACGGAGCAGATTTTTTATCCGGATCGATACGGACTGAAGTCGGTCGAGACGTTTTTCTACCGCAAGACGGAATGAAGCGGACGACCTGCCGCCAATACTACCTGAAAAACGCACCCGAAAACGGCGCCCAAAGGTCCGTTCTCTCTGGAGGGACTGGGATTTTCATGGACAAGCGCGAAGTGATCATGGCCTACAGGCGCGGGCTCCTCTCGCTGCAGGAATGCGCGCAGATTCTCGGCCTCGACAACGTCCGCCTGGTCGGCCTGGTGCGGGAGGCGGAGGGGGATCTTCCCGCCCGGAAGGCGAAACGGCCCGTCCGTTGGTGACGGGTTCTTTTGTTGTCAACCGCTTTGGCGCTGTACTATAATGAACGAAGCGTAGCGTGGAACGTTGAGGAGGAACCGATGTGAGCTTGCGTTTTCTGACCGCGGGGGAGACGCACGGGCCGCAGCTGACGGCCATCATTGAAGGATTGCCGAGCAACCTGGAAATCGATTTCGCGGCGCTCGATTACCAGCTGCGGCGCCGCCAGAAAGGGTACGGCCGCGGTCGGCGCATGCAGATCGAAAGCGACTGCGCGCAGATCGTCGCCGGCGTGCGCCACGGCAAAACCACCGGCGCCCCGGTGGCCATCGTCATTGAAAACAAGGACTGGACGCACTGGAAAACCGTCATGAGCGTGGAACCGGTGGAGGGCGACGACGAGGCGAAACGGCGTGTCCACCGGCCCCGGCCTGGCCATGCGGATCTGAATGGCGGCCTGAAATACAATCTGAAGGATTTGCGCAACGTGCTGGAGCGCTCCAGCGCCCGGGAGACGGCGGCCAGGGTCGCCTGCGGGGCGGTGGCGCGGCAGCTGTTGGAAAAGTTCGGAATGCGGATTGCGGGGTTTGTGATTTCCATCGGCGACGTGACCGCCAGGATCCCGGATATGCCCCTCGACGAGCTCATCGCGAAGACGGAAGAGTCCCCGGTGCGGGTGGCCGACCCGGAAGCCGAACAGCGGATGATCGAGCTGATCGACCGGGCGAAGAAGGACGGGGATTCCCTCGGCGGCGTCGTTTGCTGCATCGTCGAAGGCGTGCCGGTGGGGCTGGGCAGCCACGTGCAATGGGACCGGAAGCTGGACGGGCGCATCGCCCAGGCCGTCGTGTCGATCAACGCCTTCAAGGGCGTGGAGTTCGGCCTCGGCTTCGAAGCCGGAAGAAGGCCGGGTTCGCAAGTCCACGATCCGATCATGTACGAGCGCGGCAGGGGTTTCTACCGTGCCTCGAACAACGCGGGCGGCATCGAGGGCGGCATGACCACGGGGGAACCCATCATCGTGCGCGGCGTCATGAAACCGATTCCGACCCTCTACAAGCCGCTGGCCAGCGTGGACATCGACACGAAGGAGCCGTTCCTCGCCCAGGTGGAGCGCTCGGATACCTGCGCGGTGCCGGCGGCCAGCGTCGTGATGGAACACGTGGTGGCCTGGGAAGTGGCGCGGGCGTTCCTGGAGAAATTCGGCGGCGACTCGATGGAGGAAATCCGCGCCAACTATGAAAACTATCTGCGGCAGGTGGCGGAGTACTGATGGCGGGAGAGCGGGGAGTGCGCAGGCTGACGGTGGAGCTGGGCGACCGGTCGTATCCGGTGGTGATCGGGACGGGGCTGCTGAAGGAAGCCGGCCTTCATTTTCGCGAAGCCGGCATCCCGGCAGGCGGCGCCGTGCTGATCGTCACGGACGAGACCGTGGACCGGCTGTACGGCGACCGGACGGAGGAAGCCCTGCAAGCGGCGGGATACCGGACGGCCCGCACCGTCGTTCCGCCGGGGGAAACGTCCAAGTCGCTGGAGATGTTTGAGCGGGTGATTACCGCCGCCCTGGAAGCGGGACTCGACCGCGGCTCGACCCTCGCCGCCCTCGGAGGCGGGGTGGTCGGCGATCTGGCGGGGTTTGCGGCCGCTGCCTACATGCGGGGCATCCGCTTCGTGCAAATGCCCACCACGATCCAGGCGCACGACAGCAGCGTGGGAGGCAAGGTGGGGATCAACCACCGCCTGGCCAAAAACATCATCGGCGCCTTTCATCAGCCGGCCCTTGTGCTGTATGATCTGGACACGATGGCCACCCTGCCGCCGCGCGAAGTGCGGGCCGGCCTGGCCGAGATCGTCAAGGAAGGCCTCATCTGGGACAAGGAACTGGCCGAATGGTGCGATCAAAACGCCGAACGGCTGCTCGCCCTGGAGCCGGAAGCGCTGGGGCACGCGCTGTACGGGGGATGCCGCGTGAAGGCCGCCGTCGTGTCGCGGGACGAAAAGGAAAACGACCTGCGGGCCATTCTCAATTACGGCCATACGATCGGACACGCCCTGGAAGCGGTGGCCGACTACCGGGATCTTTTGCACGGGGAGGCGATTGCCATCGGCATGGTCGGCGCGGCGCGGCTGGCGGTCCGGTTTGGCCGCGATCCCTCCCTGGCGGAGGAAGTGGAACGGCTGATGCGGAAGTTCGGACTGCCCGTGCGCATCCCCGCGGGATACGACACCGACGCAATCATGGCCGCGATGATGCACGACAAAAAATTCCGGGACGGAAACATCACGTTCATTTTGCCCGTCGAACCCGGCCGCGTGGAAATCCGCCGGGACGTGCCCCGGGAGTGGGTGCGTGAAGTGGTGGATGGGCTCAAAGAGACCTGATCGCGGGTTGGATGTTTCCGCTTCGGGCCGGCGAAATTAACCACGATCCGGTATCCGGCGCAATCTTTCGACGCAACGAACCGGTGCAATTTGCCTGCGCAACGGACCGGCGTAACCGGCCGGTGCAACGACCGGCGCAACTTGCGCCGCATTGTCCGGCCGCACCGCCTGGCCGGCGGCACGAAAGGGCATCGGCATTTCGCAGGGAGACAGGAGGTTTGACCGACATGGCGGTCAGGGGGATCCGCGGCGCCATCACGGTGGGTGCCAACGAAGAGGACAAGATTTTGGCCGCAACGGTCGAGCTTTTGGAAGGCATCGTCAAATTGAACGACCTTCGCCCGGAAGACGTCGCCTGCGTTTTTTTGACGGTCACCCGCGACCTGGACGCGGCGTTTCCGGCGATGGCCGTCCGGAGACTGCCGGGATGGGAACTGGTGCCGCTCATGTGCGCGCAGGAGGTGCCCGTCAAAGGCAGCCTGGAGCGGTGCATCCGCCTGATGCTGCTGGTCAACACCCCGCTGGGACAGGCGGAAATCCGCCATCTGTATCTCGGGGAAGCGCGGAAACTGCGGCCGGATCTGGCCAGCCGCAATCCCACCTGAGGCGGAACGTTGACGCGGCAGGCATCCGGTGGTATATTGGTGACATGTTGATCCCGCGGAATTGCCGTCCGGAGGGACGGCGGCTTACGCCGGGATGAGCAGAGATGAGCTTAGGCGAGAGTGAACGAAGGGAAGCGCGGAGCGTCCGCGCGGCTTCCGGCGCCTTCGTACGGAGCGCGGCGGAAGAGGGCGTCCGTTTGTTCATATCGGCGAAATGCGCATCTCTGTTCGTCAGGGATGCGTTTTTTGTTTCCCTTCGCAGCTTTCGCCCGGAAAGGGGAGAGTGGAATGGACGGCACGGAGCTCAAACAGGTGATCCGGCTGGCGGAGCGGTACAACGTCATTCCCGTCGTCCGCAGGCTGATCGCCGACACGGAAACGCCGATCCGCGTGTTTCGCCATCTGTACCGGGACCGGCGGGCATTTCTGCTGGAAAGCGCGGAAGGCGGCGTCAAATGGGCGCGCTATTCGTACATCGGCACCGATCCGTTTCTGGTGATGCGCTACAAGAACAGGACGGTCACCTGGGAAGAAGGGGGGCGCACGGAAACCTTCGCCTCCGACGATCCCATCGGGCTGCTGCGCGAGCGGATGCGCGTTTTCCGCAGCCCGACGCCGGAAGGGCTTCCCCCGTTCACCGGCGGGGCGATCGGCTATTTCGGCTATGACCTGCTCCACGATTACGAAAAAAAGCTGCCGCGCCACCGGACCGACGATCTGGACATGGACGACATGCAGTTCATGGTGTGCGACAAGATCATCGCCTTTGACCACTTCCGCCACGAGGTGCTGGTCATCGGCAACGTGAGAATCCGCGACGGCGCGACGGAAGGGGAAGTGCGGGCGGCGTACCGCCGGACCTGCGAGGAACTGGACGGCCTGATCGCCCGGATCCGCGGGCCTTCGCCCGACGATGAACCCCTTGCCGCGTTCCCGGGCGGTGACGCCGGACTTGGGGAAATCCGTTCCAACATGACGAAGGAGCGGTTCATGGCCATCGTGGACCGGGCCCGCGAATACATCCGGGCGGGCGACATATTCCAGGTGGTGCTGTCGCAGCGGTTCCACATCGAAACGGACGTCGATCCGCTGCACGTTTACCGCATGCTGCGCGCCACGAATCCGTCGCCTTATCTGTACTACCTGAAGCTGGACGAAGAAATCATCGTCGGCGCGTCGCCGGAACTGCTCGTCAAGGTGGAGGGGAACCGGGTGGATACGCGGCCCATCGCCGGCACCCGCCGGCGCGGCAGGACGCCGGAGGAAGACCTGGCCTTGGAACGGGAACTGCTCGCCGACGAGAAGGAACGCGCCGAGCACCTGATGCTGGTGGACCTCGGCCGCAACGACCTGGGCCGTGTCTGCGAATACGGCACCGTGCATTGCGACTCGTTCATGGAAATCGAACGCTATTCCCACGTCATGCACATCGTCTCCAACGTCACGGGCAAGCTTCGCCCGGACCGGCACGTGTTCGACGCCCTGCTGTCCTGTCTGCCCGCCGGCACCGTCTCCGGGGCGCCGAAGCTGCGGGCGATGGAAATCATCGCCGAGCTTGAGGAGCACAAGCGGGGACCGTATGCCGGAGCGATCGGGTACCTGGGCTTTTCGGGCAGCCTCAACACATGCATCACCATCCGCACCATCGTCTTCAAGGGCGGAAAAGCCTACGTGCAGGCGGGTGCCGGCATCGTGTGGGATTCGGTGCCGGAAAGGGAATATGAGGAAACGGTGAACAAGGCCATGGGGCCCCTGAAGGCGATCCGTGCGGCGGAAGCGGCGTTCGCGCCGGCGAAGGCGGAACGTTACGCCGCGGTGGGAGACCGGCGGCCGAACCTGGACTACGGCTGAGGCGGTTCGGGGTTTCGGGCAGCCCGGCTTTATCTGACGGTATATCCCTGGCGACTGTTTCCTTACCGGCTTTCCGGCGCGGAAGCGCCATGCGGGAAATCAAACGGTGGAGGAGGAAACCGGAATGCACGAAGACGCAAGCCGCATCATGCAGGCCGCCATCGCCAAGGCGGCGGGAGGCGGCCATCTCACCGAAGAAGAAGCGGAACGGGTGATGGGCTGCATCATGAGGGGAGAGGCGACGCCCGCGCAAATCGCCGCCATCGCCGTCTCCCTGCGCATGAAGGGCGAGACGGTGGAGGAAATCGCCGGCTTCGCCCGGGCGATGCGCGCCTTTTCCAACAAGGTGCCGACCCGTTCCGAAGATCTGCTGGACACCTGCGGCACGGGCGGATCGGGGCTGCACAAATTCAACGTCTCCACGACCTCGGCAATCATCGCCGCCGCGGCGGGAGCCCGGGTGGCCAAACACGGCAACCGGGCGATGTCGGGCAAATCCGGCAGCGCCGACGTGCTGGAGGCGCTCGGCGTCAACATCCAGCTGACGCCCGAACAGGCGGCGGCCTGTCTGGAAAGCGTCGGCATCTGCTTCATGTTCGCGCAGCTGTACCATCCCGCGCTGAAGCACGCCGCCGCTCCCCGGCGGGAAATGGGCATCCGGACCCTTTTCAACATGCTCGGCCCGCTGACCAATCCGGCCGGCGCCGACCGGCAGTTCATCGGCCTGTACGACCGGACCCGAACGGAGGCGATTGCCCGCGTCCTGCAGCGTCTGGGCGTCAAGCGCGCGATGGTGGTCGGCGGACACGACGGCCTGGACGAGATCAGCATTTCGGCGCCGACGCAGGTGTCGGAGCTCCGAGACGGGGACATCCGCACCTACGAGGTGACCCCGGAATCCCTGGGGCTGAGCCGCGTGCCGATCGAGCGGGTGTTCGGGGGCGATGCGGCCGAAAACGCCGCCATCGCGCGGCGCGTGCTGTCCGGCGAAACCGGTCCGCACCGCGACATCGTGCTGGCCAACGCCGGCGCCTGCATCTACGTTTCCGGCCGGGCCGATTCCCTGGCGGACGGCGTGCGGATCGCCGCGGAAACCATCGATTCCGGCAAGGCGATGGCCAAACTGGATGAGTGGATTGCCGCCACGGGGGCGTTGAACCGTGTTTCTTGAGCGCATCGTGGCGGACAAGCGGCGGGAAGTGGAGCGGCTCAGGGAAACCTTCTCCGTGGCCGGAGCGGAAAGGGAGATCGCCGCGCTTGCGCCCTGCCGCGGTTTCGAACAGGCGCTGGCCGAACGCCGCAAGCGGCCGCTCGGCCTGATCGCCGAAGTGAAAAAAGCGAGCCCCTCCAAAGGGCTGATCCGCGCCGATTTCGATCCCGTGCGGCTGGCACAGGCCTACGAAGCGGCGGGAGCGGATTGCATCTCGGTGCTGACGGATGAGCCCCATTTCCAGGGCAGCCTGGAGCATTTGCGAAGGGTGCGCGAAGCGGTGAATCTGCCGCTTTTGCGCAAAGATTTCATCATCGACGAATGGCAGATTTACGAAGCGCGGCTGGCGGGCGCCGACGCCGTGCTGCTCATTGCCGCCATCCTCGCCCCCGCGCAGCTGGCTTCCTTCCACGATCTGGCGAAGGAGCTGGGAATGGACGTGCTGGTGGAAGTGCACGACCGGGCCGAACTGGAGACGGTGCTGGACATCGGAAAGGCGACGCTGATCGGCGTCAACAACCGGGACCTGCGCACGTTCGTCACCGATCTCAAGGTCACGGAGGCGCTGGTGCCGCTCTTTCCGCCGCACGTTACCGCGGTGAGCGAAAGCGCCATCGCCACGCCGGAGGATCTGGTGCGCATCCGGCGTGCGGGGGCGAAGGCGGCGCTCGTCGGCGAGCACTTCATGCGCCAACCGGATGTGGAGGAAGCCGTGCTGGCCTTGTTCGGCCCGCCGCAAAGGGCGGAGATGCTGCCGTGACGCGGGAGGCGTTTCCGGCGGACGGTTTCCCGATGAAGGCCGATTCGGCCGACGTTTTCCGCGGGGACAGCCGTGCCGTTTCCGTGTCCGTCAAGATTTGCGGCATCCGGGATGAAGAGACGCTGCGGCAAATGAAGGGCATGGACGTCGATTACGTGGGGTTCGTGTTCGCGCCAAGCCGCCGCCGCGTCACGCCGGAAGAAGCCGCCGCGCTGGCCGCCGCCGCCCGTACCGTGCCGATGGCGGGAGGCCGTCCGCCCAGAACGGTGGGCGTCTTCGTCAATCCGGCGATGGAGGAACTGGAACGCACCCTGCGGCTGGTATCCCTCGACATCGTGCAGTTTCACGGCGCGGAGACGCCGGCGTTTTGCCGCGAGGCGGCCCGGCGGTTCGGCGTCGCCGTATGGCGCGCGCTGAACGCGGAAGAAGCGGCCGCGGAGGGCGGCATCGCGGACGGCGGCGGGTTGACGGAAGCCGGCCGCCGGTTCGGTCCGGACGACATCCTGGAGGCGTACCGCGGCGCGGTGGACGCCGTCCTGCTTGATACCGGAGGAGGCGGTACCGGGCGCACTTTCCGTTGGGACGTGATTCCGGCCTGGAAGGAAGCCGCGCGCCATAACGGCCTGCGGCTGTTCGTCGCGGGGGGACTGGCGCCGGACAACGTGCGGGCGCTGATCGACGCGTACCGCCCCGACGGCGTGGACGTTTCCAGCGGCGTGGAAACGGACGGCCGCAAGGACATTGCCAAAATCGCCGCATTTGTCGAAAGGGTGAAACGCGGATGAACCTGGTGAAGACGCCGGATGCGCACGGCCGGTTCGGTCCCTTCGGCGGCCGATACGTGCCGGAGACGCTGATGAACGCGCTGTTTGAACTGGAAGAGGCGTACAGCCGGTTCAGGGACGACGAAGATTTCCAGGCGGAAATCCGCCATTTGCTTCGGCAATACGCGGGCCGGCCCACGCCGCTTTACCACGCGAAACGGCTGAGCGACGAGCTGGGCGGCGCGCGGATTTATCTGAAACGCGAAGACCTGAACCATACCGGCGCGCACAAGATCAACAACGCCATCGGACAGGGCGTGCTGGCCCGGCGGATGGGCAAGACCAAGGTGATCGCCGAAACCGGCGCCGGGCAGCACGGGGTGGCCACGGCCACCGTGGCCGCGCTGCTCGGTCTGGAATGCAAGGTGTTCATGGGCGAGGAAGACATGAAGCGCCAGCGGCTGAACGTCTTCCGCATGGAACTTTTGGGCGCCGAAGTGGTGCCGGTCACTTCGGGCACGCGCACGCTGAAGGATGCCTGCAACGAGACGCTCCGGTACTGGGTCAGCCATGTCAACGACACCTACTACATCCTCGGCTCGGCCACGGGCCCGCACCCGTATCCGATGATGGTGCGCGACTTCCAGCGCGTCATCGGCATGGAAACGAGGGAGCAGATCCTGGAGCAGGAAGGGCGGCTGCCGGACGCGGTCGTCGCCGCCGTCGGCGGCGGGAGCAACGCCATCGGCATGTTCCATCCCTTTCTGGAGGACACCGGCGTGCGCCTGATCGGCGTCGAGGCGGCGGGTCTCGGTCTGGAATCCGGCAAGCACGCCGCCACGCTTACGAAAGGCCGGCCCGGCGTGTTCCAGGGATCGATGAGCTATGTGCTCCAGGACGAGCACGGCCAGGTCCAGCCGGCCCACTCCATATCCGCCGGGCTGGACTACCCGGGCATCGGACCCGAGCACGCGTATCTCAAGGAAACCGGCCGCGCGGAGTACGTGCCCGCGACGGACGAGGAGGCCCTGGCGGCGCTGAAGCTGTTGTCCCGCACGGAAGGCATCATCCCCGCCCTGGAATCGGCGCACGCGGTGGCCCACGCGGTCAAGATCGCGCCCGCGATGCCCCGGGACGCGCTGCTGGTCATCTGCCTGTCGGGCCGGGGCGACAAGGACGTGGAAACCATCCTGCGGTACGAAAGGGGAGAGGAGGCGTGAAGGCGACGGGTATCAACGCCATCGACGAGACGTTTGCGAGACTTCGCGAGACGGGTGAACCGGCGTTCATTCCGTTTATCACGACGGGCGATCCGGATCCGGACACGACGGTGGATCTGGTGCAGGCGGCGGAGGAAGCGGGCGCCCATATGATCGAACTCGGTGTGCCGTATTCCGACCCGCTGGCCGACGGTCCCGTCATCCAGCGCGCCTCGGAACGCGCCCTGCGCCACCGCGTCACCCTGGCCGACTGCATGAAGGTTGCCGTGAAGGCCCGCGAGCGCGGCGTAAAAATGCCCTTCATTTTGTTCACCTACTACAATCCCGCGCTCCAGTACGGGCTGGAACGGTTTTTCGCGGCCCTGGACGATCACGGCTTCAGCGGCGTCATCATCCCCGATCTGCCGATGGAAGAGGACGGGGAGGCGCGCCGGCTGGCGGAAAGGACGGGCATCCACCTCATCCCGCTGGTCGCGCCCACGTCGGAGGGAAGGGTGGAGCGCATCGTTTCCCGCGCCTCCGGCTTCGTCTACGCCGTCTCTTCCCTGGGCGTCACCGGCGTCCGCGACGCCTTCGACGCCGCGGTGGACGCGTTTCTCGCCGGCTTGCGGCGCGTTTCGCCGGTTCCCGTCTGCATCGGCTTCGGCATTTCCAGCCGGGAGCAGGCGGAGCGCTTCGGCCGTCTGTGCGACGGCGTCATCGTCGGCAGCGCCATCGTGCGCAAGGTGGAGGAGCAGCTGGAAGCGCTCACCTCCGCGGACCCGGAGGAAAAACGCCGCGGCGTGGAAGCCGTGCGGTCGTTCATCGCCGGCCTCAAGCCGCGAGCGCGGGGATCCTGATCGATCCGTTGCGAATGCCGGTTCCGGCAGCCGGTTCCGGAACAGCGACAAAAGTGCGCTAAATGTACAAAGTGCATTTATTTTTTCGAAATGGCCGTTTTCATGGAAAAATAAATGCACTTTTCTCTTTACTTGCGGCGACGGGCACGGTCGGGGCGCGGGGACCGCGGTTCGGCGGAAGGCGGTACAAGTCGTATTGCGGCGAAAACCGCGCAGTCCGGCCAGTGGCATTGCAGACCGCTGCCGCGGCGCCGGACCAAAGCGGCGGAAGAGGCTGCTTCCGCAGTCCGTTGCCCGGTCCATGGCGGCACAGGCCGTTGTCGTGGAGCCGGACCAAGGCGGTCAGGCGTTCCCGGTCCGTCCCGGTACGGCAAAGCGGGCGCCCGCGGGACTGTACAGCGCCGCCGGGTTGTGTCAAAATAGAATCGCGTTGCACAAGCGCCGCGCGATTTCAGGAGGGATGACCATGCAGCCGAAACCGAATATCATCCACCTACCCGTCTATCAGCCCGGCAAACCCATCGAAGCGGTAAAGCGCGAGCTCGGCCTGACGGAAGTGATCAAACTCGCCTCCAACGAAAATCCTTACGGTTGCTCTGCGGCTGTCAAGGAAGCGATCGTGAGGGAGATGGAGAACACCTCTCTTTATCCCGACGGCGGCGCCTATGCGCTGTCGGAAGCGCTGGCCGCGCACCTTGGCGTGAAGCCGGATCAATTGATCTTCGGCGCAGGTGCCGACGAAGTGATCCAGATGGTCGCGCGGGCGTACCTCATGCCGGGCGACGAGACGGTCATGGCGGCGCAGACGTTTCCCCAATACAAATTCAGCGCCCTCGCGGAAAATGCCACCGTCGTCGAAGTGCCGCTGAAAGACGGCGTTCACGACCTGCAGGCGATGGGGGAGCGGATCACGGACCGGACCAAAATCGTCTGGCTTTGCAACCCGAACAATCCCACCGGAACCTTCGTGACCCGGGCGGAACTCGTCCGCTTCCTCGACGCCGTGCCGTCCCGCGTCATGGTGGTGCTGGACGAGGCTTACTTCGAATATGCGGACGATCCGGAATATCCGGACGGCATCGCCCTGCTGCCCAGGTATCCGAACCTGCTGGTGCTTCGCACCTTCTCCAAAATCTACGGCCTGGCTTCCCTGCGCATCGGATACGGCGTCGCCCACGCCAACGTCATCCGCATCGTCAACCAGGTCCGGCAGCCATTCAACACCTCGCGGTTTGCGCAAACCGCCGCGATCGCCGCGCTCGGGGACCTGGAATTTGTCCGCCGGTGCAAGGAAGCCAACCGGCAGGGCCTGAAAACCCTCGGCGAAGCGTTCGACCGGATGGGATTGAAACCTTTCCCGTCCCAGGCCAACTTCATATTTGTCGATGTGCAGCGGGACGCGAAGGACGTGTTCCAGCGGCTCCTGCAAAGAGGCATCATCGTCCGCGCCGGCTTCCCGGGATTTCCGACCGGCGTGCGGATCACGGTGGGCACCCCGGAACAGAATGAAAAGCTGCTTGCCGCCCTGGAAGCGGTTCTGCACGAAGTGAAAGTGCAGGTGTGACGCCATGGGGGACGCAAACGGTGAATTTGGCGCGGGAACGCTGAACATCGCCATTTTCGGCGTCGGGCTCATCGGCGGGTCGCTGGCCCTCTGCTTCAGGGGGAAACCGGGCGTCCGCGTCGTCGGCCATTCGCCCCGGCCGTCCTCCGTGCGCAAATACAAGGAGCTCGGCGTCGTGGACGAGGCGACGGTGTCCCTCGAAGAAGCGGCGGAAGGCGCCGATTTTATCTTCCTCTGCGTGCCGGTCGGGCTCCTGGCGGAATATCTCGACCGGCTGGCCGGACTGAACCTCAGGCCCGGCTGCATCATCACCGACGTGGGCAGCACCAAGGCTTCCATCGTCGAATACGCGTCCCGCATACCGCTGGGACAGGCGGTGTTCATCGGGGGGCATCCCATGGCCGGGTCCGAACGGTCCGGCGTGGAGGCCGCCAGCCCGCATCTGTTTGAAAACGCCTATTACGTGCTGACGCCGACGGACCGGACGCCGCCCGAGGCCACGGACCGCCTGGAGGCGCTCCTGCGCTGGACCCGCGCCAACATCGTGCGCATGGACGCCCGCCGGCACGATGAAGTGGTCGGTGCGGTGAGCCATTTGCCGCATGTCATCGCGGTCGCCCTGGTCAACCAGATCCGCCGGTACCATGAGGGCGACAATTGGTACGGAAGCCTTGCGGCGGGAGGTTTCCGGGACATTACCCGCATCGCTTCCAGCGATCCGGTCATCTGGCGCGACATCCTGCTGAGCAACCGGGACGTTGTCCTGGAGCTGTTGAAAGACTGGCAGGAGGAGATCGCGCGTTTCGTGGAGCTGATCAAGGGGGAAGACGGAGCGGGCATCGAGGAAGAATTCCGCCTGGCCGGAAAGTTTCGCGGCAGCCTGCCCGAGCGGAGGAAAGGCGTCATTACGCCGTTTTACGAGTGCTACGTGGACGTCCCCGACCATCCGGGGGAGATCGGCAAGATCGCCACGGAAATCGGCCGCGCCGGCATCAATCTGCGCAACGTCCACATCGCCGAAAGCAGGGAAGATGTCCCGGGCGTGCTGCGGCTGTCCTTCGGCAAGGCGGAGGATCTGGAAAAAGCCGTCCGGCTCCTGAAGGAACTGAACTATGACGTGCGGCTGTGAAGCGCGTGAACGGGCATCACTGCAGTGCGGCTCCGGGCAAAAAACAAATCCGGACAAAATGAAAACGCTTATTGACAAAATGAAAACGGATACATTACAATAAGGGCACAGTATGGTTTCTCTCCACTCCTATCCAATCCTCTGCACCTCTGTGCAGCCACCCCGGAACGAGGGTGGTTTTTTTTTGGCCAAAGCGCTTTCCAGACAAAAATTTCAATGTTTTCCGGCGATTTTCGGGATTTTTTCGGGAGAAGTTCCGGCGCGAATATGATACAATGGAACACACGCAACTTTTTTGCCTTTGTCCGGTACATATGTAATGGGACCGGCTGGACGTCACCCTTCGTAAAAAGGGGGGGTCGCGGATTTGATGACCGATTCCCAGCTGATTCGGGAGATCAAGGACGGCAACGTGGAACTGTATGCCGTGCTGATGGCCCGCTATCAGAAAAAAATCCTGTCCTTCATCCATCATTTGCTGAGAAGCGCCAAGCTGGAACTGCTCGCCGAGGACCTGTGCTCGGAAACGTTCTACAAGGCGTATCGAAGTTTGCATTCCTTCCGCGAAGTGGACGCCTCCTTCTCGACATGGCTCTACACCATCGCGCGCAACACGGTGCTCAGCGAATTGAGGAAGCAGCGGTCGCATCACGTGTCGTTGGACGATGCGGTATACATACCGGCTGCGCCGACGGAAGCGTCACCTGAACAATCGCTGCTCAGAAGCGAGAAAGTGGCCAAGGTACGGGAAGCGATCAACAGCTTGCCGGAAAAGCAGCGATCCGCACTCATCCTGCGGGAGTATGACGGATTGGACTATCAGGAAATCGCGGGCATTCTCGGACAGACGGTCAGCGCGGTGAAGTCGCTGCTGTTCCGGGCCCGGTCCAGCGTGAAATCGCAGATGGAACCCTACATGGGAGAAGCGGCGTTGGCGAAAGAAGTGGAGGAGTTGAAGCTGCGATGAACTGCGAAGGTGTGCAAAAACTGTTGGCCTCCCGGTGGGATTTGCCCGAGGATTCCGCGGAAGGCCTCCTGGTGGCGGAACACGCCGCCGGCTGCGCCGAGTGCGCGGAAACCTACCGGCTCTGGCGGGAGAGCAACGCGCTGATGCGCGACATGCGCGCCGACGAGGCGGAGGTGGCGCCGGAAGCGGACCGCCGCATTCCCGAGCGGGTGCTCAGCCGCATCTACGCCGAACAGCGCTGGGCGATGCCCGCGGTCCGCAAGACCTACGCGTTTACGACCGGTTTCCGCAAACGGCTGGCGCTCATGTCCGCGCTGCTTCTGGCCATGTTCGTCACGAGCTTCTGGTATGTGGTGACGGAACGGCTGGCGGGGCCGGGCGGGTCCATGGTGGGCGCCCTGGAGGCGGCGCACGCCTTCGCCGCCGGCCGGGAGACGGAAACGCTGCTCGTCGAGGTGCCGGTGGCCAGCCTGAATCACATGATGACCTACTACGCCGCGCCTGCGACGCCCGAATACTGGCTCGGACTGTCCCTCTTTGGCGCCATTGCCATGCTGCTCGTCCTGAACTGGCTGTCCAGGGTGCGCGCATGACAACGGATTTTCTTCGGCTCGGCTGGATCCGGCACGGGCAGACGGAGTGGAACCGCCTGGGCAGGATCCAAGGCTCTACGGACATCCCCCTGGACCAGGAAGGAAGGCGCCAGGCGCAGCTGCTGGCCGAGCGTCTGGCGGGGGAGTCCTGGCGCTGGGACGGCGTGGTGAGCAGCCCCCTGCAGCGCGCCGCGGAAACGGCCCGGATCATCGCGGATCGCCTGTCCCTTCCCCTCGCGTGGGACGCGCGGCTCAAGGAACGATCGTTCGGCAGCGCCGAGGGGACGACGCAGGCGGAGCGGCTGGAGCGCTGGGGCGCGGACTGGCGGCAAAAGGTGCACGACATCGAAGACGACGAGGCCCTCATCCGGCGGGGCCGCGCCTTTGTGGACGACTGGATGCGCGGCCATCCCGGGGAAAGCTGGCTCGTGGTCACGCACGGCGGTCTGCTTGCCCGCGTGGTGCGGGCGCTTTGTCCCTCCGCGGAAGATCCGATCATCCGCAACGGGTCGCTGACCGTGATGGAACACGAGAAAGGCGTGTGGCGCATCCTGCTGCACAACTGCACCGCCCATTATGAATCCAATCCGATGGAACAAAAACTCAAATAGGACAGCGGACGAAAGCCCGATCCGGCCGAAGGCCGGGTCGGGTTTTTTGTGCACGTTTAAACCGGCGCGGGTCCACCGATAATGGAGAATACAGCTTATGGAAACGGGGGATGCCGATGCGACTGGCGGACCTGCTCAGCTATGCGGACATCGCCCAGCTCGCCCGGATCGCCGAATCGTACGGGTGCCACTGCAACAGCCATTCGAAGAACGATTTAATCCAGTCGATCCTTTACGCCGCCCAGAGCCGGGAAGCCTTCGAACCCCATCTGGACGGATTGAACGCGGCGGAGTGGAGGTTCCTGCATTCGCTGCTGTTCGAAAGCCGGACGGCCTACAGTCCGGAAGAGCTGGCGGCGCGGGCGGAAGCGGCGGCGAATCCGTCCCCGGCGATGTTCGGCGCGCCCGCAAATCCGTCTCCGGCGTCGCCCGGGCCGACGGCGGACCCGCCGGGCGGCGGACGGGCGGAAAAAAAGGGTCGCGCGGGCAGGAAAAAGACGGCCGCCGAAAAGGAGCCGGAAGACGCCCCGCCCGACCCGCGCAGCGCCATCAGCCGGTTTCGCTCGTACGGCTGGCTGTTCGGCGGCATTTCCCGGCAAACGAGCCATTTGTACCATATGCCGCAGGATGTGCGGCAGCGGCTGTGCGACGCGCTGGAGCGACGCTTCCGGGCGCGGCTCGAACGCCGCGGGCAGCCGCCGGTCTACCGCGACGAACGCGGTCTGCTCGCGGAAGACATCGTCGTCTTCCTGCGGTTCGTCCGCGACCGGGACACGCCGCTCACCGCGGAAGGCGCGCTTTACAAACGGCAACTGCAGCAGGTGCTCGCCCTGATGTCGGTGCCCGAGGCGCCGCCGGACGGAACCCGCTGGCGGTTCGGCTACGGCCGCAGATTCCGGGAATACCCGGACCGCTTCTCGCTGCTGTACGATTTCTGCTATTACCGCCGATTGGTGGAGGAACATCCGGACCGCCTGGAGCTGACGGAAGCCGGCTACGCGGTGGCGGGAGGCGAAGCGCCGCCGGATCCGGCGGAAATCTACCGCTTCTGGCTGCGCCTGTACAAAAGCCCCGTGGCCAATCTGCACGCCATCGTCCACTGGATCGCGAGACTCGCGGGCGATTGGGTGACGGAAAACTCGCTGGCGGCGGTGTTGCTTCCCCTGGTGCGTCCTTTTTACTACGACTCGCCGCAGGATGTGCTGGAGCTGCGCGTGCTGCGCATGATGACGCATCTCGGGCTGATCCAGCGGGGCGAATCGGAGGACGGGGAACCCGTCGTCCGCGCCACGCCCCAGGGCCGGGAACTCATCGTCGGCAACCGCGTGGCATTTGAGGATCTGGTCGTTTTTCCCTGATCCCTTCGAAAAAACGGGTACGATTGCCGGCGGAAGGGAGGCCGCAACCGGGCGGGCGCCCGTTGCCGGGCGCGGCAGGGCGGCCGCCCCGGCCGGATCGGCTCGAATGCATATGTTAAATACAGGAGCCGGCTGGAGGTGCAACCGATGGACATGAAAGTCGCCTATGAAACGATGCTGGGACTGGCGGCGGAAATGATCCTGGACGAAGCGCTGCGCAAGTACCGGACGGAAAAACTGTATCAAGCCATCGACGACGCGCTCGCCCAAGGGGACGCCGAGACGTTTCGGCGTCTGACGGACGAATTGAAAGCGATGCTGGCGTAGGCGGACCCGGGTCCGCATCCGTCACGTGCCGCGCAAACCATTCGCGGAAGCGGGGATGGTTTGCGCTTTTTCGTGTCCGCAAACCCCCGTCCGCCCAAAGCGCCAACCGCGGAGCGGCGGGGCGCAAGGCTTGCCCTGTTTCGCATTCCTTCGCTATGATGGTTTTGGAGGAATGCGCAATGAAATTCGGAGAAGTGAAAAGGGAAGAGTGGCCCGCCCTGCAGCCGTATCTCGATACTTGCCTGCTTCCCGTGTCCGGACTGACCGGCCGGGAATCGCCGGTCGAGGCGGCCGATCTGGCGGCCAGGACGGGGGAGCTGCTCAAGCCGCTGGAAGAACGGTTTCACGGCCGGACCGTGACGATGCCGGCCTTTCATTATTTCGAAGGAGAAGACGAGGAAAAGCTGGCCGAGCTTTGCCGCCGGTTGAAAAACGAAGCGGGATTCCGGTTCGTGGTGCTGGTGACGGGAGCTGCGGGACTCCTTTCCGGCCGGCTGCCGGCTGATCTGATCGTGGAGCCGCTTCCGGACGTTCCGCCCGAAGAGGCGGAACGGCGGTGGACAAGCGCCGTCGCCGGCCTTTGGAAAAAGGTATAACAGGAGGCGCTTGGGGGAATTCCAAAAGCGTAAGCGGATGGGAACCGGTTTCGGGGATTTTGTGACAAAATGACAACATTTTCGTTTCTTCCGCGGGATCGGGACGGTGCGCCCGGCCTGCAATTCTTGACGCTCCCCGGACCCTGGGATATGATAGTTATGTCATTTTGGAACGGGGAAATCCGTGCCGGACGCGAGATTGCGGCAAAGGAGGATACGCATGGATCACGATCAGCAGCAGGAATCCGCGCACAAATCGACCAGGCGGCGCGAGATGACCCGGCGTCAATTTTTGTCGTATACGTTGGGCGGCGCCGGCGCCTTCATGGTCGGCGGAACGATCCTGCCGATGATCCGGTTTGCCATCGACCCGCTCCTCGCTGAAAAACAGGCGGGCGAATTTGTGAAGGTGATAGAATCCAGCAAAGTGACGACCGAACCGACCCCCGTGGAGTTCGAAGTGCTTACGGTGGACGGTTGGTACGAAAGCAAGAAGAAGTTCCGGGCGTTTGTCGCCCGCGGTGCCGACGGGAGCGTCTACGCGCTGTCTCCGGTCTGCAAGCATCTCGGATGTACCGTCGACTGGGCGACGCAGGACCCGAACGAATTTTTCTGCCCCTGCCACGGAGCGCGTTACACGCGGGACGGCAAGGACCTCGCCGTGGCGCGGGGACCGCTGGACGAATACGAAGTCCGGGAAGAAAACGGATGGGTGTACCTGGGTTCGCTGAAGCCGAACTCGCGCGTATAGGAGAAGGAGGCCGCTGACGTCCCATGTTCAAAGCCATATACAACTGGATCGACGAACGTCTGGACATCACGCCGATGTGGCGGGATATCGCCGACCACGAAGTGCCGGAACACGTCAACCCCGCGCATCACTTCTCCGCCTTCGTGTACTGCTTCGGCGGACTGACGTTCTTTTTTACCGTCATTCAGATTCTGTCCGGGATGTTCCTCACCATGTATTACGTGCCGGACATTCAGAACGCCTACTACAGTGTGGACTATCTGCAGCACCAGGTCGCATTCGGCGGCATCGTGCGCGGCCTGCACCACTGGGGCGCCAGCCTGGTCATCGTCATGATGTTCCTGCACGCGCTGCGCGTCTTTTTTACGGGTTCGTACAAGTCGCCGCGGGAAATGAACTGGGTCGTCGGCATGCTGCTGTTCTTTGTCATGCTGGGGCTCGGCTTCACCGGATACCTGCTGCCCTGGGACAACAAGGCGTACTTCGCCACCAAGGTGGGCATCGAAATCGCGTCCACCATTCCCTGGATCGGGGATGACATCAAGATGCTGCTGCAGGGGGGCGAAAACCCCGGCGCGGTGACGCTGGCGAGGTTCTTTGCCATCCATGTGTTCTTCCTGCCGGGGGCGCTGCTGACGCTGCTTGGCGCGCACTTCTACATGATCCGCAAACAGGGCATTTCCGGGCCGCTGTGAGAGAGGGAGGCAGGCATGGAAAAAGGACACGACTCCAAGGAGAAAATCGTCTACGTCGGCGACTCCCGCATCCGCAGGCGGGACCCGTCCGGCAGAATTCCGCAGGATTATTCGTCGTATCCGGGCAAAACGGAAGCGTTCATCCCGAACTTCCTGCTCAAGGAATGGATGGTGGGCGTCGTCGTGCTGGTCGGCTTCCTGACGCTGACCATCGCGGAACCGGCACCGCTCGGCTATCCGGCCGACCCGCTCAACACCAATTTCATTCCGATGCCCGACTGGTACTTCCTGTTCCTGTACCAGCTGCTCAAGATGCCCTATACCTCCGGGGAGTACGTTCTGCTCGGCACGATTGCCATTCCGGGCATTGCCTTCGGCGCGATGCTGCTGGCGCCTTACCTTGACCGGGGGCCCGAGCGGCGGTTCTACCGCCGGCCGATCGCTTCGTCGCTGATGATCGTCTCGCTGATCGCCTGTACCTATCTCACGTGGGAAGCCTGGACGCACTATCAGCACGAGCTCGAGAAAATCGGCATCATCCCGGAACATCACGAGCGCCGGATGAAGGCGGAGGAAGCGGTGGCCCAGGGGAAACCGCGTCCGGTTCCGGGCAGGGACAACCTGCCGCCCCTCGTGGCGGCGGATGACCCCGCGTTCACCAACATCATGCAGGCGCAGTGCATCAGCTGCCACGGCGCGGAACTGGAAGGCGGCGCCGGGCCCGCGCTGCGCGGCATCGGCGACAGGCTGAGCAAGGAAGAAATCGCCGAGGTCATCACCAACGGCCGCGGCGGGATGCCGGCCTATGGCAGCATCCTGTCTGCCGAGGAAATCGACCAGGTGGCGGAATGGCTGTCCAGACAGAAAGCAGAGGCGGCGGAATAGCCGCTTTTGGAGGGCGCGCCCCGGCGGATGTTCCACATCCGCCCCGGGGCGCGTTGTGTTTAAGCCCCGTTCGGAAAGGAGAACAAGCCTTTGCGTTGGCGCTGGCTGCTATCGCGCGAGGTGCTGCGGTTCCCCGGCTTCGTCCGGCTTCTTCTGGTATTTTACATACCGGGCACGATTTACGGGTATTTCTGGTATGCGGACCAGCTGGCGGAAACTTGGCGGACGCGTCCCCTGTGGCAAATCGTGTTCGTGCCGGACAGCCCCACGGCCTCGCTCCTGTTTTCGGTGGCGCTCATCTGGGGCCTGGTATCCCGTGATGGTTTTTTCCCTGTCGGACAGGCGGGAAAGACGGGCGGCGGGAATTCTGTTGCCGCGGGCATCCGTTCGCTGGTCGGGGCGCTGGGTACATTGACCTCGTTCAAGTACGGCGTTTGGGCCTGCGTCATGATCATCGCGGGATGGGTCCAGGGGGACCCGATGGTCTGGCAACACTGGATGCTGATCGCTTCCCACGCGGCCATGGCGGTGTTCGCCCTGCTGTACGCGCCCCTTTTCGGCTTCGGGAAAATCGCCCTCGGCGCGGCGGCGGCGTGGACGCTGGCGAACGACACGCTGGATTACGGGCTGGACATCCATCCGTATCTGCCCTGGCAGCTGGAAGACGACATGGCGGCGATCGCGGCCTTTACCTTTGCCCTGACGGGGCTCAGCGTGCTGCTTTCCGCCCTGGCCCGGCGGTTTCCCGCCGGTTTGGCAAAGGTGTCCCGGGAATAATCTATTATAGCGTCATAAAAAGTGGACATCCCCTCATAGAATGCGGCAAGGGGGGGGGATGTCCCTTGCTGCGAAACGGTTTGCATTTCCGTCGGCTTGCGGCCAGGGCTGTCCGTTCGGGGGCGTCCGCTGCGGCGGCGGTATTTTTCGTCTTTGCGGGCATCGCGACCGTGGCGGCGCATGCGGCCGCGGACGGGGACGGAACGGCGCAGGGCCAAAGCCGCGCCACCGCATTCCACGACGCCGCCCTGGCCCTGTATGAAGCGGCCAAGCGGGATGAGCCGGAGGAGCTGCTGCGCCGGCTGGGCGAAGCGGAAAACCGGCTGCGCGCCCTGACGATGGAGGAAATTCGCTCGGCCGAGGGCATCGGGGCGCTGGCGGACAGCCTGGCGGAGGTGAAACGCGCCGCGGCTGCGGTGACCGCGGACCCGCAGCGCCGGGAACGGGCCGCCGCCGCGCTTTGGCTGGCCGCGGATGAGCTGGCGCATCCCGACCGCCCGCTGTGGCACCGCTACCGGCTGATCCTCGGTGACGACATTGACCGGCTGGAGCGGCTGGCGAAGGAGGAACCGCCTTCGCGGCGGCAAAGGGAAGAGATGCTGGCGGCTTATCGGGATCTGGCCGGGCATTACCGGCTGATCCGGACGGCGGCGCTGTTGCGCGGGGAACCGTGGAAAGTGGAGCGCGGCGATTCCGTACTCGTCTATACGGAACGGCTGCTGAAGGCTTCCCGTCCCGACCCGAAACTGCTGGAGGGCCTGTTCCCGCAGCTGAGGGAAGCCATGGCGGCGCTGTTTCCGGCGGAGGCGGACGCTCCGTCGTCGGCGGTGCCGGTGTTCGTCCCGCCGCCCTGGGGATTTTACGCCGCCATCGGTTCGCTCATCCTGACCGTGCTGGCGTGGAACGGCTGGCAGCGCTACCGGTACGGCGCGGCGGGCGGATCGGCGGGCAGGGGCGGCGCGGACGGGACCGGAGAAGGGACGGGCCGGCGGCAAAACCGCCGCTGACCCGCCCGCCGGCCCTATTTTTTGGTTCTGTCCGTCCTTCAATCTTCCGTCTCTTCGCGAAATCCTTCTCCCCAAACTTCGTGCACGTCGCCGATGACAAAGAACGCCCGCCGGTCGTGTTCCCGCACGAGGGTCTGCAAGCGGCGCGCTTCCATGCGGTTCACGACGCAGTAGACGATTTTGCGGGGCTTGCCCGTATAGCCGCCGGTGGCCTCGATCAGGGTGGCGCCGCGGTCAAGTTCGCGCATGACGGTATCGACCAGCCGTTCCGGTTCCCTGCAGAATATGTAGAAGGTTTTCGCCGCGTTGCCCCCCTCCACGACAAAGTCGATCACCCGCGAAGCCACAAACACGCTGACGATGGTGTACAGTACCCGTTCCTTGGGAAGCACGAACAGGGAAGACGCCAGGATCGCCCCGTCAATCCCCAGGATGATTCTCCCCATGCTCCAGCCGAACCGCCTGTTCAGCAGACGCGCCAGGATGTCGATGCCTCCCGTCGTCCCGCCGGCGCGGAACACCATCCCCAATCCCGTCCCCAGGGCGACTCCGGCGCACAGCGCCACCAGAATGAGGTCATCTTCCATGACGAAAGGCGGAATGAAACCGGCGTCCAGCACCTTTTCCCAGATCCAAAGGAACAGTGAAAGCAGCAGCGTTCCCCCGATGGTATAAAGCATCGCCCTCTGGCCGAGCCGGCGCCATCCGAGCCAGAACAGCGGCAGATTGAGAAGCAGCGCAGCCAGCGACACCGACGCTCCCACGGCGTAATGGAGCAGCACGGCGACGCCGGTCACGCCGCCTTCCATCAGCCGGTTGGATACGATAAAATATTCGAGTGCGAATGCGTAGAGCGCGGCGCCGGCGGCGATCAGCGCCCACCTGAGCGCGGCTTTCCGCGCGCGGGAGCCGTCCAAGGCGCGCCCCCCCTTCCGGCCGAATTCCGGGAGCATCATTAGCATCCTCCTTCCCGCAGGGAAAAATACGGAAATTTCCCCGCGTGGACTTGTCAGAAAATCTGCATTTGTTTTCCATGATATCTTACGCTAACATAGGATTGAATCCCGACAGGAAAGGAATTGTACCATGGCTGAATCCCGCCTGCCCGGCGTGACCCTCACCGAGCGGACGCTGGCCGACATGCAAAGGGAAGTGGACGCGTACATCACCCAGTTCAAGGAAGGCTATTTTTCCCCGCTGGCCCTGCTGGCGCGGCTGACGGAAGAAGCCGGCGAGCTGGCGCGGGAAGTGAACCACCGGTACGGGGAAAAGCCGAAAAAGCCGGAAGAAGCCGAAGGGTCCATCGACCTGGAGCTGGGGGATATCCTGTTCATCCTCATCTGTTTCGCCAATTCCCTTGGCATCGATCTGACGGACGCGTTCCGCCGGGTGATGGACAAGTTCAACACGCGCGACGCCAACCGGTGGACGAAGGTGGACGCCGAAACCCGCTGAAGGGCGGGGCGCTGACGACAGGCGGGGACGGACACCGGACCCGCTGGGCGAATGCCGAAGCCCCGGAACCGGGCGGACACTGAAATCCGCGCAGGTTCATAGACTGTACCATCCTTCTGGACGGGGAGGATGGCGCATGGACGGGGAAACCTGCATGCGGAAGGCTTACGAAGCCATCTTTCAGGGGAACTTCGAGTCCGCCGTCGGATGGTTTCAGCGGGCATTGGAACTGGAACCCGACAACGCCGATTACCATTACAAAAGCTCCATCACCATTGCGCGCAGCGGCAGGCTGGACCTGGCGCTGCGGCTCGCGCGGCGGGCGGCGGAGCTGATGCCCGGCGACCGGGGATACGCGTATCACGTGCAGGTGCTGGAAGCCCGGCGGCTGACCGCGGAAGCGGAAAAGCTCCTGGACGGCGCCGCGCCCCGGCCCGTGAAAGCCCTGCGCCTGCTGCGCCGGGCGGCGGAGCTGGACCCCCTTTCGGCGGAAGCGCGGATGCTTCTTGCGGACGCGTACCGCCGCCTGGGCGAAAATGCCCGGGCCGCGGACTTCGCGCGGCAGGCCCTGACCCTCCGTCCGGACTTAAGCTGGGCACAGCCGCCGCGGGACGACGACGAAAAAGAACATGCCCATAAAAACATCCCAGGGATAACGAAAGGTGATGACGATGACGAAGCGCATTCGGGTGGCCGTGGCCGGAGCCGGAGGCCGTATGGGCCGCGAAGTGGTCAAGATGGTGCTCGGGGATGAGGAGCTGGAGCTGGCGGCGGCCGTCGATCCGGCGGCGGCCAACCAGGACGCGGGGATGCTGGCGGGCGTCGCTCCGGCGGGGGTGGCCGTGTCCGCCAACCTGGCGGAAGCGCTGGCGTCGTCCGGCGCCGACGTGCTGGTCGATTTCACCACGCCGAAATCGGCCATGCCCAACGCGGAAACCGCCATCGCCCACGGCGTGCGGCCGGTCGTCGGCACCACCGGGTTCACCCCGGAGCAGATTGCCGAGCTGGACAAGCAGTGCCGTGCCAGGGGGATCGGCGGGGTGATCGCGCCCAACTTTTCCATCGGCGCCATCCTCATGATGAAATTCGCGGAAATGGCCGCGAAATATTTCCCCCATGTGGAAATCATCGAATACCACGGGGACCAGAAACTGGACGCCCCTTCCGGCACGGCGATGATGACGGCGGAATGGATCGCGCGGGCGCGGACGGAATTCCGCCAGGGGAACCCGCAGGAGGAAGAGAGGCTGGAAGGGTCCCGCGGCGGATACTATCAGGGTTTTCGCATACATAGCGTCCGGCTGCCCGGCATTTTCGCGCAGCAGGAAGTCATTTTCGGCGGAAACGGACAGACGCTCAAGATCCGGCACGACTCGTACGAACGGGCGGGCTACATGCCCGGCGTGAAGGTCGCCGTGAAAAAGGTGATGGAATTGACGGGTCTGGTGTACGGCTTCGAGCAGCTGATGGACTGATTCCGTCCCTGGGGCGGGACAGGACGAGGCCGTGCACGCCGAACGCGGGGGAGGAGACCGGGCATGCTGAGCATCGCCCTGATCGCGCATGATCGCAAAAAGGATGAGATGGTCAATTTCGCCATCGCCTACGAACACGTGTTCAAGCCGCACCGCCTGTACGCCACCGGCACCACCGGCGCCCGCATCATGGAAGCGACGTCGCTGAAGGTGCACCGGTTTTTGTCCGGGCCGCTGGGGGGCGACCAGCAGATCGGCGCCCTGGTGGCGCAAAACGAAATCGATTTGATCATCTTTCTGCGGGATCCGCTCACGGCGCAGCCCCACGAACCGGACATCACCGCGCTGCTGCGGTTGTGCGACGTGCAGGGCATTCCGCTGGCCACCAACATCGCCACCGCGGAGCTTCTGGTTCGCTGCCTCGAACGGGGCGATTTCGCCTGGCGGGAAGTGGTGCACAAATACAAGTCGGGAGCCGGCGAATGAGCGAAAACGGGCCGAAACTGGATTTGCTGGTGTTCGCCGCGCATCCGGACGACGCGGAGATCGGCATGGGCGGGACGCTAGCGAAGGAGGCGGCTGCCGGGAAAAAGGCGGGCATCGTCGATCTGACCCGCGCGGAGCTTTCGTCCAACGGCACGGTGGAGCTCCGCCAGCGGGAAGCGCGGGAAGCGGCGGACATTCTGGGACTTGCCGTGCGCGACAATCTCGGTTTGCCCGACCGGGGGCTGGCGCCGGTTCCCGAACAGCTGGAGGCGATCGTGGCGGCGATCCGGCGATACCGGCCGCGGGTCGTGTTCGCGCCCTGGCCGGAGGACCGGCATCCGGATCACGTCCGGTGCGGCCTGATGGTGGAAGAAGCGGTGTTCAACGCCAAATTGCGCCGTTACATGCCGGAGCTGCCGGCATGGCAGGTGGAGGCGCTTTACTTTTACATGATTCATGAAACGGTTCCTCCGCGGCTCATCGTGGACGTCAGCGAAGTCTACGAAAAGAAGCGGCGGGCACTGGGGGCTTACCGGTCGCAATTCGCTTCCGCCGCGAATGCGGAAGGACGCGTGATCACGCCCCTTACGGAAGGCTATCTCGATTGGGTCGAGGCGCGGGACCGGCTGCTGGGCCAGCCGCACCGCATGGAGTACGCCGAAGGCTTCATGACCAAAGGGCCGATCGTCGTGGCGGGGTTCTGAACGGCTCTGTTGCGCCGCCGGCCCGCGGGAAGTCCCGTCCGAAAGGAGGATACCGATGAACAGGCCTCTCAGGATCGGCATTACCTGCTATCCGACGATTGGCGGCTCGGGCGTCGTGGCGACGGAACTGGGCAAACTGTTGGCCGAAAGGGGCCACGAGATCCATTTCATCACCCACGGCCTGCCTTTCAGGGCCGGAACCTTTCGCCGCAACATGTACTACCACGAGGTCGAAGTGACGGACTACCACGTTTTCCGGTATCCGCCTTACGAACTGTGCCTCGCCAGCAAGATGAACCAGGTGGCCCGCATGCAGAAGCTGGATCTTTTGCACGTGCATTATGCGGTGCCGCATGCGCTGTCCGCCTACCTGGCGAAGCAGATGGCGGGGGATCACCTGAAGGTGGTGACCACGCTGCACGGCACGGACATCACCATCCTGGGTCACGACGAATCGTTGAAGGACATCATTCGCCTCGGCATTCGCAAGAGCGACGCGGTGACGGCCGTCAGCCGCGACCTGATCCGCGAAACGCGGGAGCTTCTGGACATCCGGGAGCCCATCGACCTGGTGTACAACTTTGTGGACGAACGGGTGTATTATCCGCGCCAAAACGGCGAACTGCGCAGGGAATTCGCCCGGCCGGGGGAAAAGGTGCTCATCCACATTTCCAACTTTCGTCCGGTGAAGCGGACCTGCGATCTGGCGGACATTTTCGCCCGGGTGAACCGCCGCATGCCCTGCCGGTTGCTGCTGGTCGGCGAAGGCCCGGATCTGCCCAGGCTGCAGTCCAAATTTCATGGGCTCGGGCTTACGGACCGGGTCATTTTTCTCGGCAAGCAGGAAGATGTGGCGGCCATCCTCTCCGCCGCGGACCTGATGCTGCTGCCATCGGAGAAGGAAAGCTTCGGGCTGGTGGCCCTGGAAGCGATGGCCTGCGGCGTCCCGACGGTCGGCTCGCTTACGGGGGGCCTGCCGGAACTGGTCCAGCACGGGGTGACGGGATTCCTGGCACCGGTGGGCGATACGGAGGCGATGGCGGATTACGCCCTGCGCCTCCTTGCGGACGACGCGCTGCGCGCCGAATTCGGCCGGGCCTGCATTCGGCGGGCGAGGGATGAGTTCAACAGCCAGCATATTACGGATCAGTACGAACGCATTTACTACCGGGTGCTGGGGATCGGCGAAGGCGCGGCGGTGACGGTTTGCGAATAACGACGCCCGGCTTTCAGCGGGTACGATCATCGGGATCCGGCGGCCGGGCGGGAGGGAGCCGGGTACGGATGGCGGAAGATATGGCGGCGATCTGGGATGACGGCATGCGGGTGGCGCGCAGGCTGGAAGAAGCGGGACACCGGGCCTGTCTGGTCGGCGGCTGTGTCCGCGACCGGCTGCTGGGGCGTCCGCTGAAGGACGCGGATATTGCCACCAGCGCGCTTCCGCGTCAGGTGATGGAACTTTTTCCGGACGCGATTCCCACCGGCCTGCGGTACGGCACGGTGACGGTACGGATGAACGGCCGGCTGTTCGAAGTCACCACGTTTCGCAGCGAAGCCGGCTATTCGGACGGCCGGCATCCGGACCGGGTGTCGTTTGTCGGCGACATTCGGGAAGATCTGGCGCGGCGGGATTTCACCATCAACGCCATGGCCGCGGGAACGGACGGCGAATTGATCGATCCCTTCGGCGGCCGGGAAGATCTGGCGGCGGGGATCGTGCGCTGCGTGGGCCGCGCGGAGGAGCGGTTCGCGGAGGACGCGCTGCGCATGCTGCGCGGCATCCGCTTCGCCGCGGAACTCGGCTTCCGACTGGCGCCGTCGGTGTGGAAGGCGATTCGGCGGCAGCGGGAACGGCTGCGTCTGGTGGCCATGGAACGGGTGGCGGCGGAGCTGGACAGGATGACCGCCGGCCGCGATCCCGACCGGGCCTGGGCGCTGCTCATCCGCAGCGGCCTGGTTTCGTCGCTGAAGGAGAGCCTCCCGGTGCCGGATCCGGAGCGGCTCCCGTCCGTGCGTCTGGCGGCGGTGGCGGAGGCCGAGCTGCGCTGGCCCCTGCTTTGGATTGCCGGGGGCGCCGATGAAAGCGCCGCGGAAGAAGCCGCCCGCAAGCTTCGGATCAGCCGCGCCCGGGGGGAACGGTGGAAGGGCGCCGTCGGCGTGCACCGGCGGCTGGCTCCGTTTTTCGGCATCCCGGACCGGGTTGAAACGCGGGAAGCGTGGATCGACGCGGTGCTGGAGTGGGGCCGTCCCGCCGCCGAAGATTGGCTGGCGCTTTCCGCCGGGCTTCTTGCCGTTCCGCGGGAGGTGCCCGAGCGGGCTTCCCGGTGGCTGCGGGAGATGCCGGTATGCAGCATCGGCGAACTGGCCGTACGAGGCGGCGATCTGGCCAGGCACCTTCAGCGGCCGCGGGGGCCGTGGGTCGGCCGGACGCTGCGCCGGCTTCTGAAGGAAACCGCCTCGGGCCGCGTTGCCAACGACCGGGCGCCGCTGCTCGAACTGGCGCGCCGTTTTTCCGGAGAGGAAGGATGATCATAGGGCCGATGGACGGCACGCTTTTGCTGAAACTGCTGGAAGAAGCGGAAGGCGGCTTCGTATCGGGGGAAGCCCTCAGCCGGCGCATGGGCGTGAGCCGCACGGCGATCTGGAAGCAGATCCGCAAGCTGGAAGCGGAAGGCTACACCATCGAGGCGGTGCCACGGCTCGGCTACCGGCTTGCAGGCAAACCCTCGCGGCTGTCGCCGACGGCCCTGGCTTCCGTGCTGCAAACCGCCCGTTTCGGCCGGCATGTGCGCGTGTTCGAATGCGTGGGTTCGACGCAGGACATTCTACATGAATGGGCCAAACAGGGCGCGCCGGAAGGGGCCCTGGTGATCGCCGAACGGCAGACCAGCGGAAGGGGAAGAATGGGCCGCACCTGGATTTCCCCCGCCGGCAAGGGCGTATGGATGAGCCTGCTGCTTCGTCCCGCGCTCCCGCTGGCCCTGGCGCCGCAGCTTCCGCTGCTCGCCTCCGTGGCCCTCGCCCGCGGCCTGAAAGCGGCCACGGGACTCGACGTGTCCGTCAAATGGCCGAACGATCTGCTGCTCGGGGGAAAGAAAGTATGCGGCGTACTTTTGGAATCCTCCGCCGAAAACGAGCAGCTCGTGTACGTGGTGACGGGCATCGGCATTTCCGCGAACCTGGATCCGGAAGATTTTCCGGAAGAGCTGAAAGCGAAGGCGATTTCCCTGAAAATGGCCGCCGGCCATGAAGTGGACCGGCCCCGGTTGATCGCCGCCGTGCTGGAATCGTTCGAATCGTTGTACGATCTGTACCGCGAAAAGGGGTTTGCGCCGATTCGCCTCATGTGGGAAGCCCTGGCCGAATCGCTGCACCGGCGCGTGGAGCTGCGCACGCCGGCGGGAACGGTGTGCGGCACGGCACGCGGCCTGGACGACTACGGGGGACTCCTGGTGGAACGGGAAGACGGAACCATTGCCCCCGTTTATTCGGTTCTGTTATAATGGTTCTGTCAAGGCGGTATCGGACGAACCGCACTTGCAAAGCGCAACACATCGGACAAATTGCTGATGCCAGCTTTGGCGGGGATTCTGCTCGAAGCCGAAAAGGACCGAGACAGAAGGACGCAAGCTGCGTTCTCTTGCGAGGAAACCTTTTTTGCCCGCGATCCCGGACGGATCGGGACGGCTCAGGCGGCCCGGCGCAAAAAAGGTTTTTTGTTTCCGGCCGAGCGGTTTTCACCCTTCAGACCATCAGGAAACGGAGGCGCACCAGGATGGCAAAACCGCTCACCCTTCCCAAGCTTCGCGCCATGAAGCGGGAAGGACGACCGATCGTCATGTTGACCGCCTACGACTTTCCTTCCGCGCGCCTGGCGGAGGAGGCGGGGGTCGATATGATTCTGGTGGGGGATTCCCTCGGCAACGTGGTGCTCGGGTACGACACCACGATTCCGGTGACCCTGGATGACATGATCCACCATACCCGCGCGGTGGTGCGGGGAGCGCCGGGGACCTTTGTGGTGGCCGACATGCCATTTGCCACCTACCGGCTGGGGCCGGAAGCGACCCTGCGCAACGCCGCCCGGCTCATGCAGGAAGGCGGCGCGCACGCGGTGAAGATGGAAGGCGGCGCCGATCTGTGCGAGGAAATCGCCCGGCTGACGGCGGCCGGCATTCCGGTGCTCGGCCACCTGGGCCTGACGCCCCAGTCCGTCCACCAGATCGGCGGATACCGGGTACAGGGAAAAACGCGCGACGACGCGGAGAAACTGATCGCGGACGCCAAAGCGCTGGAGCGCGCCGGCGTGTTCGGCATCGTGCTGGAACTGGTGACCGAAGATACGGCGCGGGAAGTGACGCGGGCGGTGAGCGTGCCTACCATCGGCATCGGCTCCGGCCGCGGCTGCGACGGGCAAGTACTTGTCTTCCACGATATGCTGGGGTACGGTTCCGGCATCCGCGAAAAACGTTTTGTGAAAACGTACGCCGATGTCGGCTCGACGATACGGGAGGCCATCGGGCGCTACGCGGAGGAAGTGCGGACACGGGCGTTTCCGGAGGAGCGGCACGCGTTTCGTCTCGAAGAGGCGCCCGGGGAACGGGAAACCGCGGCGCCCTACGGAACGGTTCCGGCCGACCGGGGGGCGGAAAACGCGGCGGTTTCCGCCGCGCCGAACGGAGGAAGCCCCGCATGAGCGCGCCCAGGGTCATTCGCACCATCGCGGAGATGCGCAAGGCCGTGGCGGAATTCCGGATGTTGCGGAAGGCGGAAGGACAGGAGCCTGGCGTTTCCGGCTCCGTGGGCTTCGTGCCCACCATGGGTTACCTGCACGAGGGACACGCCAGCCTGCTGCGCCGAGCCCGGCAGGAAAACGGCCTGGTGGTGCTCAGCGTCTTCGTGAACCCGCTGCAGTTCGGGCCGGGCGAGGACTTTGAACGCTATCCCCGCGACGAGAAGCGGGATCTGGAGGTGGCGGCGGCGTGCGGGGCGGACATCGCCTTCATGCCGTCGGCCGAGGAGATGTATCCGCATCCGCCGCTGGCGCGGGTGACGGTGGGCGAAATCACGAACAAGCTGTGCGGCAAAAGCAGGCCCGGCCACTTCGACGGCGTGGCGACGGTGGTGACCAAGCTGTTCGGCATCGTCCAGCCCGACCGGGCGTACTTCGGCCTGAAGGACGCCCAGCAGGTGGCGGTGGTCACGCGGATGGTGCGGGATTTGAACCTGCCGGTGGAGATCGTCCCCTGTCCGACGGTGCGGGAGGCGGACGGACTGGCCATGAGTTCCCGCAACGTGTATCTGGGCAGCCAGGAGCGCGCGCAGGCGACGATCCTTTACCGGACGCTGCAACGCGCCGTGGAATGGATCGCCGAAGGGGCGGACGCGGCGGAACTGCGCGGCCGGATGAGACGAAGCATTGCGGAAAGCCCGATGGCGGACACGGACTATGCGGAAGTCGTGACGTGGCCCGATCTTGCGGATCCGCCGGAAGGGCGGCCTCTCCGCGAGCTGGACGTGCCGCTGCTCACTGCCCTGGCCGTGCGTTTCGGACAAACCCGCCTGATCGACAACGTGATCATCAACCCGAAGGAGGTGGCGGCGACATGTTCCGGCAAATGATGAAATCGAAGATCCACCGCGCCGTCGTCACGGAAGCCAACCTGAACTACGTCGGCAGCATCACCATCGACGAGGATCTGATGGACGCCGTGGACATTTTGCCCAACGAAAAGGTACAGGTCGTCAACAACAACAACGGCGCCCGTTTCGAAACCTACGTCATTCCCGGCCCGCGCGGTTCGGGCGTGATCTGCCTGAACGGGGCGGCCGCCCGCCTCGTCCAGCCCGGCGACCGGGTCATCATCATCGCCTACGCGCTCATGACGGATGAGGAAGCGCGCCGTCACCGGCCGAAAGTGGCGATCATGGGCGAAGACAACAAACCGGTCCGCATTCTGGCGGACGAGCCGCACACGACCGTGCTTTGAAGCGCATGAAACCTCCCCCCGCGGCGCAGAATGAACCTGTCGGCCGAACATGCTGCGCCGGGGGGTTTTTTTATGATAAAATCAGATCAACGCGAATCCGTGGACTGGTGGCTGGACCTGCAGCGGAAGCTGGACAGGGGGCGGGGGTATTTCAAACTGCGCATGTTTGACGACGCCGTCCGTCACCTGGAGGACGCGCTCCGCCTGTGTCCGGAACTGCACGCGGCGCGACTGTTGCTGGCTGCCGCCCACCTGAGCCTGTCGGACTGGATCGGGGCGCGCCGCCATTTTCAGCTCATCGCGGTGCTCGCCGAGCACCCGAAATGGCAGGCCGCCGCATACAACGGACTGGGATGCGTCCAGGCCGCCCAGTCCCAACTGGAACAGGCCAAGTCCTGTTTCCGCCGCGCGCTGGAAGCGGATCCCACCTGCGCGGACGCCAGGCGCAACCTGGAAGTGTGCATGAGCGCCCGGGGCCCTGTGCGGCTTCGGTTCGGAGCCGGGGAGGTGGAGGCGGTGGTGCCGCCGGCCGCGGCGGGCGCCGGATGCGAAACGGCGGGAAAGGGAGCCCGATGAATGAAGTTTGCGGTGTTGGATTTTGAAACCACCGGCATGTCGGCCGATACCGACGAAATCATCCAGGCCGGACTGGTCCTGGCGGATGCCGAAACGGGCGGGACGGAGACCGTCTTCGCCTCTTTCGTGCGCCCGGAAAAGCCCATTCCCCCCTGGATCACCCGGCTGACCGGCATCTCCGACGCCGATGTGCGGGACGCTCCGGATCTGGAAGAAGTTCTGGCCCGGATCGTGCCGTGCCTCGACGGCGCGGTGCTGGCGGCGCACAATGCCGCGTTCGACGTCCGGTTCCTGCAGGCGGCCCTGGAACGGTGCGGCTACCTGCCATTTTCCGGCCGCGTCGTCGACACCGTCCGCCTGGCCCGCCTGGCGTTTCCCGCCGCGCCGGGGTACCGGCTGGAATCGCTGACGGCGATGCTGGGCATCCGGCACGACCGGAAACACCGGGCCGACGAGGATGCCAAGGCCGCCGCCGAACTTCTGCTGCGCTGCCTCGGACGCATTGAACGTCTGCCCCTGATTACCCTGCAGCGGCTGGCGTCGCTTTTCGATCCGGATCGAAGCGACCTCGGCTGGCTGATCGCCCGGACGCTGGACCGCCGGGAGTCGGGCGCTTCCCTGGCCGGGTACGAAGGGGAACAGGACCTGCATTACATGCGCCATTTCGCCCTGAAAGTTCCGGATTGGCTGGACGACGCGGCGGAAGAACCGGACGGGCCGCCCCGCCTGCCGGAGGATATGACGTTCGAAGCGTTCGCCGGACAGGTGCTGGACAAGCTGGAAACCCTGATTCCCGGCTACGAGCGGCGGGACGGGCAGCTGGCCATGTTCCGCGAAGTGGGCGAGGCGCTGGCTTCGGACGCGCATCTCCTGGTGGAAGCCGGCACGGGAACCGGCAAATCCCTCGGGTATCTGTTGCCCGCACTGTATTATGCGCTGAAGGAAGAAAAACCAATCGTCGTCTCCACGCACACGATCCAGCTCCAGGAACAGCTCCGCCTGCGCGACCTGCCGCTGCTCGGGGAAGCGTCGCCGGTTCCTTTCCGCGCCGCGGTGTTCAAGGGACGGAGCAACTATCTGTGCCTGCGCAAGTTCGAGCAGCTGGTGTCCGCGCCCGATTTCGCCTTGTCCGAAGAGGAAGCGGTTGCCCTCGGCCAGATGCTCGTCTGGCTGACGGAAACCGAACGCGGCGAATCGGAAGAGCTCAGTCTGGCGGGCCCCTCCCGGGACGCGTGGGACACGGCGGCCAGCGACGCCGATTCCTGCCTGAACCGGATGTGCCCGTGGTTTCGGAAATGCTTTTACCACCGGGCGCGCCATGAAGCTTCGCGGGCGGACCTCATCGTCACCAACCATGCGCTGCTTTTCACCGACATGCAGGCGGAGCGGCGGCTTTTGCCCGCCTATGACCGGCTGATCGTGGACGAAGCGCATCATCTGGAAGACGCGGCAGGCCACCACCTGGGGTGGAATGTCGGCTACGGCACCGTCGTCCAGGCGCTGCTCAGGCTGTGGCGAGACGCTGCGGGCGGGCTTGTTCCAAGGTTGGTTTCCCTGCTTCAGGCCGCGGGCACCGAAGCGGCGGCGGAGTGGGCCGAGCGTCTGGAAGCGTGCCAGGGCACCGTCCGGGAAGCGCGGGAATCGTGGGAACGGTGGACGGAACGGACGTTTGAGCTGATGCGCCGGCACGGGGCGCAGGAAGAGGGCGGCGGGATCACCCTGCGGATCCGGCCCGACGCGCCGCCCGAAGGATGGGAAGAGGCGGTGTCCGAAGGTTCCAATACGGTGGCGCTCCTGTCCGAACTACTCCGTCCGCTGGAACGCCTGCTGCCGATCCTGAAAGACGAAAGCGACGATCTGGCCCTGCAGTCGGCGGTCACCGACCTGAACGGGGCGGTCAAGGCGCTGTCCGAGGCGAGAAACGCCATCCGCTCGTTTCTGGCCCTGGACCGGCCGGAATACGTCTACTGGCTGGAGGGTCATCTGCAGTATCGCGGCCGTTCCGTCCGGATGCACGCGGTGCCGGCGGATGTCAGCGGCATCCTGCGGGAAGATCTGTTCGGGCGCAAAGCGAGCGTCGTGCTGACTTCGGCGACGCTGACGGTGGAACGCTCCTTCCGGTACGTGACGGAAAGGCTGGGCCTGGACCGGGCCGAAGCCGACGGGCGGCTGCGCACCGCCGTGCTCCCATCGCCGTTTCGCTATGAAGATCAGGCGCTGGTGCTCATCCCGCGGGATTTTCCGGACATTCGCGGCCGGGACGGGGATGGGCGGTTCGTCGCCGCGCTGACCGGTTCGCTGGCCGGCGTGGCCGAGGCGACCGGCGGCCGCATGCTGGTATTGTTCACGTCCTACCGGATGCTCCGCGCGGTCTACGATCCCCTGCAGGAACGGCTCGCCGCAGCCGGCATCCAGGTGCTCGGCCAGGGTCTGGACGGCTCCAGCCGCACGCTGCTCACGCAGCATTTCGCGGCGCATCCGGCCTCGGTGCTGCTGGGCACCAGCAGCTTCTGGGAAGGTGTCGACCTGCCCGGCGACATCCTGACCTGCCTCGCCATCGTCCGCCTGCCGTTCCAGCCCCCGGGCCACCCGGTGGCGGAGGCAAGGGCGGAAAGGCTGGCGGCGCAGAAGGAAAATCCGTTCATGAAGCTTTCCCTGCCCCAGGCGGTGATCCGCTTCAAGCAGGGATTCGGCCGGCTCGTCCGCAGGGGGACGGACCGGGGCATCGTCATCATTTACGACACCCGCGTGATCGACACCCGGTACGGAAAATACTTTCTGCATTCCCTCCCGGGCCCCCGGATGGAACAGGTGACCACCGGCGATCTGGTGATCCGCGTGAGGGAGTGGTTCGCAGGGGAGGCGGTGCGGTGAAACACGCCAGGATTTCGGAAGCGGTCGTGCGCCGTTTGCCGGTGTACCTGCGGTTTTTGAACGAGCTGGCGAAGGCCGGTGTGCAAACCGTATCCTCGCAGGAGCTGGGGGAACGGCTGAGCCTCAATCCCGCCCAGATCCGCAAGGACCTGGCCTATTTCGGGGAATTCGGCCGCAAGGGCATCGGCTACAACGTCCCCTACCTGATCGAAAAAATCCGGCAAATCCTGCATCTCGACCGGACGGTGCACGCCGCCCTGGTGGGTACCGGGAACCTGGGCCGCGCGCTTTGCAACTACCGCGTTTACCTGCAGGAGAACGTGAAGATCGTCGCCCTGTTCGACGCCGATCCCCGGATCATCGGCACGACGATCAACCGCCTGAAAGTCCAGCCGATGGAGGAGCTGGACGAGACGGTGCGCGAACGGAACATCGCCATCGGCATGATCGCGGTTCCGGCGAGCGAAGCGCAGCTGGTGGCGGACCGGTTCGCCGCCGCGGGCGTGCGGGGCATTCTCAACTTCGCGCCGACGGTGCTCAAAACCCCGCCCGGCGTGCGGGTCCATTACGCCGATTTTACCGCCGAACTTTACAGTCTGGCTTACTATATGGAAGAGGATGTCAGGGAAGGAGATGCCGCCGGGGAAGCGGCGAGGGGCGAAAGTACCGGGGCCGCCGGGACCGGGGAGATCGGGACGGAGGAGACCGGAAAATAGCAACGCGGAATAACGGGGAGCCGCAGAAAAATTGCGCCGGGCAGCCGGCCCCGGAAACATGCGGAAAAGGAGCTGAATGGGCAGTGAATTGGCTGATCGAAAACGGAACGTTTCTCACCCAGGACCCCGAACGGCCGGTGGTGCGCGGATGGCTGGCCGTGCGCGGAGACCGCATTGCGGGCATCGGCGAAGGCGAAGCGCCGGCGGAGGTGCGCGCCGAAGCGAAGGAGCGGGTGGACGGGAAAAACCTGCTGTTTCTGCCCGGTCTGGTCAACACCCACGGCCACGCCGCAATGACGCTGCTCAGGGGCTACGCCGACGATCTGAATCTGCAGGAGTGGCTCAACAATTACATATGGCCCATGGAGGCCAAGCTGACGGATGAAGACGTGTATTGGGGGACGATGCTTGCCGCGGCGGAAATGATCCGCACCGGCACCACCGCGTTCGCGGACATGTACTTTTTCATGGACCGCGTGGCGGAAGCCGTGGAAGCGTCCGGCATGCGGGCTTCCCTGTGCCGCGGCATCGTCGGTTTTGGCTCCGAGTCGGAAGTGAACGAAAAATTGGCCGAAGGGATCCGGTTCGCCCGCGAATGGCAAGGAAAAGCGGACGGCCGCATCCGCACGATGCTGGGGCCGCATGCTCCCTATACGTGCCCGCCTTCGCTTCTCGAAAAAGTAATCGATGCGGCGCATCAATACGACCTGGCAATCCACATCCACATGTCGGAAACGAAGGCGGAAGTGGAGCAGAACGTGCGCGATTACGGCGTCCGCCCGCCGGAACACCTCGACCGGGTCGGCGTGTTCACCCGGCCGACGCTGCTGGCGCACGCCGTTCACCTGACCGACGAAGAAATCGCCCTGCTGGCCGAACGCCGCGCCGCCGTGTCCCACAACCCGGTCAGCAACCTGAAGCTGGCCAGCGGCGTCGCCCGCGTGCCGGAAATGCTCGGGGCGGGCGTTGCGGTCACCCTTGGCACCGACAGCGTCGCCAGCAACAACAACCTGGATTTGTTTGAAGAAATCAAAGTCACCGCGATGCTGCACAAGGGCGTCACCCTCGATCCCACCGTCCTTCCCGCCGCCCGGGTTCTGCGCATGGCCACGGCGGACGGGGCACGCGTGCTGGGCATGGAAGACGTCGGCGTGCTGAAGGAAGGCTGGAAAGCCGACCTGATCGCCCTCCGGACGGACCGGCCGCATTTTACGCCGCAGACGGACTTCGTGTCCCATGTCGTGTATGCCGCTTCCGGCGCGGACGTGGAGCACGTCTGGGTGGACGGGAAACCGCTCATGCGCGGACGGGAGCTCCTGACGCTGGACGAGGAGCGCATCCGCCATGAAGTGCAGCGGCGGTTCGAAAGGATGAGGGGATGAACCTCAGCCGCCGCGACAGCCGCCGCAAGGCTCCCGTCATTACCTGGAAATTCTGGGTCTGGCTTTCCTTCAGCCTTGTGGCGATTCTGATTGCCCTCATCCTGTGGTTTGTGCGGGAAGCCGGCAGCGACTATGCCCGGGAAGAACGGGAAGCCGTCCGGCGCGCCATGCAGGAAGCCGGACTGGTCAGCGTCGAATGGGCGTTTCGGCACGTGTGGGACGATTCGGTGTGGGTGGTCCTGGGTATCGACGGGGAAGGCGTCCGATGGATGGTGTGGGAAAGCCCGGAAGGCATTGTCCGGGAACGGGAAGCGGACCTGGTGAGCGAAGGGGAACTGCGCGCCATGATCCGCAGCGACGCGCCCGGGCGGAAAATCCTGAGGATCGTGCCGGGCTGGTTCCAGGGCGAGCCCGTTTGGGAGGTCCGCTATATTGCCGATCCGGAGGAAGAACGGCAGGCCATCGATTTTTACTCGGCGCGGGACGGTACCAAGCGGAAAACCTACGATTTGCCGGGCCTGTGACGACCGCCTTTTCAAGGCGGCGCCGCGGGCCTTTTTCGTTGCCAGACATTTGATAACCAATAAGCTATCAATTTGTGATATATTCTTAATGTATTTAAATTTATTTCAATCAGCCGCCGTTCCTGGCGGGCTGACGATAAATATGGCGCCGGAACCGTCCGGCCGGAAGAAAGGGAGGGAGAACGCCGTGAATTTCAAATGGACCGCCTTTGCGGCGGCGGCCTTGCTGGCGCTGGCGGCCCTGCTGGGCGGCTGGTCCGCTTACCGGCACTACGGCGTCGAACAGCCCCTCAACCGGTTGGCGGAAGAAATGCCCGGCGTGCTGCAGGCGGAAACGGAATGGAATTCGGACCGCGTGCTGGTGCGCCTCCGTTTGGCTCCGGACGCCGATCTGCCCGCCATCGTCCGCCGTCTGGAGACGGAGGGGAAATCCGCGATCGGCAGCCGCACGCTGGAGATCGACCCCGTGTCGGATTCCGGCGATCGGTTGAGCAGGATTTGGCAGGACGCGCTCTTCGAGGTGGCGGAGGCAATGGAGCATCGCCGTTATTCTGCCGTCCGGGAAACGGTCGAACGGCTCCCGGAACGCCACTCCGGCCTCGAAGCGGCGGTGCAAATGGACGACCGTTACGTATACATCCGTCTGCTGGATGGCGACAAGGCCAAGTTCGTCCTGTTGCGGCGGGCAACGGACGCGCCGGGGGTGGGGACGGATGCGTAACCTGTGGAAGTACATGAAGGAAATCGTCCTCGGGTGTCTTGCGGCCGTTTTTGTGTTTTTGCTGTACATCGGCACGCCCGTCATGCCTCTTCTGTTCGCGGCGCTGGTCGCCTTCGGGCTGTACGTTTTCGGCCGGCAGCGCGGAGGGTGGCTGGCGGAATTCGCGGGCCGGCGGACGGGCGCCGAAGGCATCGCTCCCCTCGGCTTCGACGACATCGGCGGCCAGGAGCAGCCCAAGCGGGAGCTGCTCGAAGCCCTCGATTTTCTCGTCTACCGGGACAAAATCGCCAAATGGGGCATCCGGCCGCTGAAGGGCATCCTGCTCACCGGTCCTCCGGGCACCGGAAAAACGCTGCTCGCCAAGGCCGCCGCGAATTACACGAAGTCCGCGTTCGTGGCCGCATCCGGCAGCGAATTCGTGGAAATGTACGTGGGCGTCGGCGCCAGCCGGATCCGCGAGCTGTTCCGCAAGGCCCGCAAGCTGGCGCGGAGCGCACGACAGAAGTCGGCGATCGTGTTCATCGACGAGATCGACGCCATCGGCGCCAAGCGCGACGGCGGCCAGCAGCGCGAATACGACCAGACGCTGAATCAGCTGCTCACCGAAATGGACGGCATCCGGGCCGACGAAGAACCGCTGGTGCTGGTCATCGCGGCCACCAACCGCCCGGAAATGCTGGATCCGGCGCTGCTTCGCCCCGGCCGGTTCGACCGCCTCATCCGTGTCCCGCTGCCGGACAAGGCCGGGCGCGAGCACATCCTCCGCCTGCACGCGCGCAACAAGCCGCTGGCCGAAGATGTGTCGCTTTCCCGCATCGCCGATGAAACCTTCGGGTTTTCGGGGGCGCAGCTGGAAAGCCTCATGAACGAGGCCGCCATTTACGCCCTGCGGGACGGCCGGGAGAAGATTGAGCAAAGGCATCTTGGCCAGGCCATCGACAAGGTGATGATGGGCGAGAAGACGGACCGCAAGGCTGCACGGGAAGAACGGGAGCGCGTGGCCGTGCACGAGCTGGGACACGCCCTGGTGGCGGAAACGGTCCGTCCGGGCAGCGTGGCGCGGGTGTCGCTGACGCCGCGCGGCCAGGCCCTGGGCTATGTGCGCCACCGCCCCGACCGGGACCGCTACCTTTACAGCAAGGCTTACCTGGAAGAGCAGATCATGATTGCGCTGGGCGGAGCGGCCGCCGAGGAGCTCCGGTACGGCTCGCGCAGCACCGGGTCACGCGGGGATTTCGAGCAGGCCGCCGACATCGCGCGGACCATGATCGAATCGGGCATGTCCTCGCTGGGCATCGTGCATCCGGAGGCGCTGACCAAGGCGGAGTGGTCGCGGGAGAGCGCCGCCATCCTGAACGAACTGGCGGAGCGGACCCGCCGCCTGCTGGAAGCGAAGCGCGCCGATTTCGACCGGGCCCTGGAGGTACTCATCCGGGAAGAAACGCTTTCGGGGAACCGCCTGCGGGAACTGCTCCGGGGGGACGACCCGGATACCGCCAGCCTTGCAAGCAACGCCAGCCGTGCCGACAGCCAATCCGATCATACCGATGCAGCCGAAACGGCCCAAGCCGCCGAAAATTGAACTTTTCGGCGGCTTTGTTCGTCTATAACGAAGAATGCGTTACGTCTTCCGAGGCCGCCGCCGGGGTAGCGAACGGGACGACGGTCACGGGAAATCATCGGCGGAGTGTGGTACGATGAGATCAACGGCCCGACGGACCGCTGCGTTCTCCGGTTCGTCTGGAAAGGCTGAGGTGGCAATGTTGGAATCGGGACGCGACTTTGAGTGGATCGGCTGCGCCGCCCCGGAAGACGCCGAAGCAAGGCGCGCCGCGCTCAGGGAGCTGATGGACGCATACGGCAAGGACGTCTGGAATTATGCGTTCAGCATCACCCGCAAATGGGACGTGGCCGACGACATCACCCAGGAAGTGTTTCTCAAGGCGTTTCGCCATCTGCACAATTTTCGCCGCGTGGCTTCCGTCAAGACATGGCTTTTGACCATCACGCGGAATACGGCCATCGACTTCATGCGTTCGGCATTCCTTCGCAAGGTGACGCTCATCGACCGGCTGGCGGAAAGGGGACAGCTGCGGTCCGCCGAGCAGGAAGTGATCGAGAAGCTGGCGGTCAACGAGACGTGGAAACAGGTGTTGGCGCTTCCCCGCAAATACCGCGAAGTCCTCATCCTTTTTGCGCATTACCAATTGTCCCTGAAGGAGATGGCGGACGTGCTCGGCGTGACGGAAGGAACCGTGAAATCCCGGCTGTTCCACGCCCGCCGAAAAATGTTGAGCCTGAAGGAGAAGGGTTCCGATGGACCGGTTTAATCGGGAACTGAAGGAACAACTGGCCAAGGAGCCGCTGGTGCGGAACGGCTTCGACGAGCGGTTGCGCCGGCGCATCGAGGAACGTCTGGGGCCGGCGCGCCGGTCGCCGCGCAAGGCGTTTTTGAATGCGGCGGGGTACGCCGTGGCGGGGCTGCTGACGGTGGCCGCCGTATGGATCGGGATGTGGCGCTTTTCGGAACAGAACCGCCACCTCGCGGAAGAAGCGGCTTTGCCGACCGCGGACACCTTCGTTTTGTACCATGGCAACTCCGTGATTCCGGACAGCGTGACGGACGAATCGGCGGCCATCCGTTCCGCCTTTTTGCTCGGCGTGCGGCGGGATCAGCCGAACCCGGAAGGCGCCGGCGTGGTCAGCGAATACCGCACGATGCTCGTCGCCCCCCAGAGCGGCGTGCCTCAGGTGGTGGCGGAAGGGTCCGGCATCCTGATGCCTTACGGACGGGAATTTTGGCTGATCCGGGCGGTGCTGGACGAAGCGGGCGGTCAGCGCCTGGTCGCGAAGCCGGTCGGGCGAACCGGCGAAGGCGTCCTGCCGGAAGCGGCGGAGGCGGAGGAAACGCCGGAAGCCTCGCCGGAAGGGGAACAGGCGGAACCGACGCTCCAAGCCGGGGAAACCGTGGTCCTGGAACAGCTGCTGTTCGCCGGCAACCGGTACGTTTCCGTCCGGCAGGTGACATGGGCCGCCGGGACGGACGCGTCCGAGGCGCAGGAACGGCTATGGGTCAAAAACGTGGAAATGCTCAGGCCGGATGATGCGGGGGCATCCGGGTCCGATGCGGAAGAACCCCATGTGGCGCTGTCCGAAGTGCTGCCCGTGGAAACGGATGGTTCCGGCCGCGAGGAATGGGCCATCATCCGGGAGCCTGGCAGGTGGGCGGTGCGGTATCCCGAGGAAGGCGAAGGAACGGAGAGCCGCCGCCTCTGGCGGGCGCTGCCGGTGACGCTTCCGTCGACCGTCGTGTCCCACGACCGGCTGGATCTGGGCTGGGACCAGATCGCGCAGCTGGACCCGCTGGCCAAGGATGCATACACTTCGCCGGCCGGGGATCTGGCGGCGCTGGTCCGCAGCGACGCCGTCCGCGTGGTGCCTTACCGCCTGCCGGACGCGTCCCTGCGAACCTATTCCGTGCCCCTGGACGAAAGCGAAACCATTGTAATGGTCCAATGGGCCCTGGACCAGTACGTGGACGAATGGAAACGGCTGGCCGCCATGCTGCTGAAGCCGGAGCCGGCCGCCCCCTGAGACGCCGTTTGGAAAACGATCGGCCGCTTCACCCGGCGGGATTCGCCGCAAAGGGGAGCGGCGATTCTTTTTTTCCGGCACATCATTCAGGGGATGCCCCGATTCCGCGCCCGGCGGAAAATATGGTAAGATGATACTGGTCCGGGCAGGGCCGTCCGGCTTTGCCCGCGAAGAAACGAAGAAAAGAGACACAGACGGGTGGAGGGAGCCCCATGTTTCGCTCGATCGGCGTGGTCGGCGGCGGCACGATGGGACGGAGCATCGCGGAAATGCTGGCGTCCAAGGGCCTCGAGGTGCGGCTGGTGGAGAAAGACAAGGAGCATCTGGATGCGGCGCGGGCCGGCCTCGAAATGAGCCTGGACAAGCAGCTGGAACGATGGGCGATCACGCAGGCGGAAAAGAAACTGATCCTGAGCCGGATTCATCTTGAGCAGGAACCCGAAAAACTGACGGGCTGCGAACTGGTCATCGAGACGATTACGGAAGACATGGACAGCAAAAAACGGGTGTTCGCCCGGCTCGGCGAGCTGTTGGGACCGGAAACGGTGATCGCCAGCAACACCTCCACGCTCAGCCTGACCGAGCTGGCCGGCGTGACCCGGCATCCCGAGCGGGTGATCGGCATGCACTTCGTCTATCCGACGATCCACGCCGACGTGGTGGAAATCATCCGCGGCCTGCAGACGTCCGACGAGACGTTCGAGAAAACGAAGCGGTTCGTGGAAGAGGTCATCGAGAAAAAAGGCGTCATGGTCTACGAATCGCCGGGGTTCGTGACGACGCGGCTGATCTGCCTGCTCATCAACGAAGCCCTGCGCCTGCTGGAAGAAGGCGTCGCTTCGGCGGAAGACATCGACGACGCCATGCGCATCGGTTACCGGTTCGAGCACGGCCCCCTCGAGATGGCGGACCGGTTCGGCCTTGACGCGGTGCTGGCCGCCCTGGAACGGATGTTTCGCGAGTACGGGGAACTCAAGTACCGCCCTTCGATCCTGCTTCGCAAAAAAGTGCGCGCCGGGCAGCTGGGCGTCAAGACCGGCGTCGGGTTTTTCACCTACGACAGGGACGGTGACCGGATCCGGTGAACATTCTCGTCATCAACGCGGGCAGTTCATCGCTGAAGTACCAGCTGTTTGACATGACCGACGAGTCGGTGCTGGCCAAGGGGCGGGTGGAACGGATCGGGCTGGATTCGTCCATCGTCGTCCATGAGACAAAGGACGGCCGCGAGATGAGCGATGTCGCGGAAATTTTGGATCATACGGCAGCGGTGCGGAAAATGCTCGGGCTGCTCACCCACCCGGAGTACGGCGTCGTGCCGGACCCGGGAGCGATCGCCGCCGTCGGCCACCGGGTGGTGCACGGGGGCGAAACCTTCAAGCATTCGGTGCTGGTGACGCCCGAAGTGAAGCGGGAAATCCGCGCGCTGTTCGACCTCGCTCCGCTGCACAACCCCGCCCACCTTGCGGGCATCAACGCGGTGGAAGAAGTCATGCCCGGCGTTCCCCAGGCCGTGGTGTTCGATACCGCCTTCCATCAGTCGATGCCGCCGACTTCCTACATGTACGCGATTCCGACCGTATTGTACCGCCGGCACAAAATCCGCCGCTACGGCTTCCACGGCACTTCGCACGAATACGTGAGCAAGCGGGCCGCGGAGTTTCTCGGCCGGCCGGTGCAAGAGCTGAAGATGGTCACGTGCCATCTGGGCAACGGCGCCAGCTGTGCCGCGGTGCTCGGCGGCAAGTCCCTCGACACCAGCATGGGCATGACGCCCCTGGAAGGGCTGATGATGGGCACCCGCAGCGGCGACCTCGATCCGGCTATCGTCCCTTACGCGATGAGCAAGGAAGATTTGACGCTGTCCGAAGTCAGCTCGATGCTCAACAAGCACAGCGGTCTGCTGGCCATCTCCGGCCTGAGCGGCGACATGCGGGAAATCCTGGAGGCGATGGACCAGGGGCACGATGGGGCTCGTCTGGCCTTCGAAATGTTCGCCTACCGGCTCCGCAAATACATCGGCGCGTACGCCGCCGCCATGGACGGGCTGGACGCGCTGGTGTTCACGGCGGGGATCGGCGAAAACGCGCCGCGGCTCCGGCAGCGCGTCTGCGAAGGACTGACGTTTTTCGGCGTCCGGCTCGATCCCGCGCGCAACGAGGCGGTTTCAAAAGAACCGAGGCGGATCTCGGCCGATGATTCGAAGGTGGAAGTGCTTGTCGTGCCGACCAACGAGGAACTGATGATCGCCCGCGACACCCACGCGCTGGTGCGGAGCGCCGTGGCGTCGGACCATACTCCCTGACGCCGCAATCGTTATGATGCCGCAAATCCTGTTCCCGCGCCGGCGACGGGCGGTTCCGCCGCCTGGCGCGGATCCTCGCTGCAAGAGGGTGAGACGGTGAACGAAAGGGACGCGCTCGCGCGCGGCTGGGCGGAAGCGCTGCAGGACGGGGCGGTCAGCGTTCCGTACGCCCTGCTGCGCACCTACCGGACGCTCGGCCTCAGCGATACGGAAGCGATGCTCCTCATCCAGCTGATGGCGTTTCGTCAGCTGGAGCAAAACGAATTTCCGACCACCGAACAGCTCTGCGAACGCCTGGGCGCCACGCCGGCGGTCATCGGCGAGGCGCTGCAACGGCTGATCAAACGCGGATTGCTCGGCATCGACGAATATACCGATCCGGGCACGGGCGTGCTCGCGGAACGGTTCATTCTGACCGGATTGTTCAACCGGATCGGCGAACTGCTCGCGTCGGGCGGCCGCGCGCGGACCGCGGCGACGGCTGCGGATGCCGCGTTTCCGGCCGCAGGCGCCGCGACCGCGAATATGCCGGCGGACGAAGGCGCGGGGGCGGTGTTCAGGGCCTTCGAGCAGGAATTCGGCCGTCCGCTCACGCCGATGGAGTGCGAAACCATCGAAGCCTGGCTTGACCGGGACGGCTATCCGGAAGAGCTTGTGCTGTTCGCGCTGAAGGAAGCGGTGTTCGCCGGGAAACTGCATTTCCGGTACATCGACCGCATTTTGCTGGAGTGGAGCCGCAACCGGGTGACCAATGTGGAGGAGGCCCGGGTCCACGTGCAAAAATTCAAATCGGGACGCTGAGGGTCCGCGGCGGAACTGCGCGGTCTGCGGCCCCTGGCATGCCTTTTCTTCCCGCGACATAAGTAATAGCGGAGCGACTTTGCGGGAAGGGGAGGGGACTCCGGTGGCGGAATGGGAGGGCGTCCTGTTGCCGTTTCTGGTCACGGTGGCCTTTGGCGCGCTGACCGTGCTGGTCTGGAGCGCATTTTCGCCGGGGCGCCTGAAAGACCGCGGCCGTCCGGTCGTGTCCGTGCGCGCCCGGGTCGTCGGCAAACGTCCCGACGTGTCGTCCCGGCCGTATTATCAGGAAAACGGACCGGTCCAGATGCAGACGGACACCGTCTATTACGTCACGTTCCAGACGGAGGACGGGCGGAGGCTCGAGTTCCGCACGGACGGCGCCCGATACGGCATGCTGGCGGAAATGGACGAAGGTGTGCTGATGTACCGGGGAACCACGTTCCTGCATTTTGAACGGGATACGGAGCTGGCCCGAAGCGGCGCGCGATGAGGCCGGGGATTGCATAACAAAAGCCCGCATCCATGCGGGCTTTGTCATTTCCGTTCAGGCGCGGCCTTCGGCTTCCGCGGCGATGGCGGCGCCAAGCTCGCCCGCGCGTTGGGCGGCCCGTTCCATGGCCTGCACCATCGCTTCGCGAAATCCCAGGCGTTCCAGCGTTTCCATGGCCGCCTGGGTCGTGCCGCCGGGGGATGTGACGCGGCGCCGGAGCTCCGCCGGTTCTTCTCCGGTAAGACGCACCATTTCCGCCGCGCCCCGCACCGTTTGCACGATCAGTTCCCGCGCCGTCCCGGAAGAAAGCCCGAGGCGCGCGGCGGCGTCCAACATCGCTTCCATCAGGTAATAGATGTAGGCGGGGCCGCTGCCGGACACGGCGGTGACGGCGTCGAGGAGGCGTTCCTCCACCTCCTCGGCGATGCCGATGGCCCGGAACATGGCCAGGGCGCGCTCGCGGCCGGCGGCGCCCGTCTCTGCCGAAAACGCGATGCCGGTGGCGCCCAGCCCGATCTGGCTGGAGGTGTTGGGCATCGCCCGTGCAACGGGCTGTTTGCGGCCGAGGAGCTTCTGGATGGTGCCGATGGAAAGGCCGGCGATGACCGATACGACCAGATGGCGGGCCTCCAGATGCGGTTTCAGGTCGGCGAGCGCCGCCGCAGCGTCCCTGGGCTTCATGCCGAGCACCACCACATCCGAGCGGACCAGCGCCTCCAGCTTGTCCCCTTCACTCATGGCCGTCCGCACGCCGTAACGTCCGGCCAGTTCGCGCAACCGTTCCGCGTTGCTGCGGTTGGTGACGGTGATGCGGTCCGGCGGCAGGAGGCCGGAGCCCGTGATGCCGCGCAGCAACGCCTCCGCCATGGAGCCGGCGCCGATAAAGAAGACGTGATATTGCGGGCCGGTGCCCGCCTGGTCGATCCTGTCCGGCGTGTTCCCGCCCATCGAACGGTTCTCCTTTCTAATTGCGGATTTGTCCGCTGCCCCGCACGATGTACTTGTACGACGTCAGCGCGGGCAGCCCCATCGGTCCGCGGGCGTGCAGTTTCTGCGTGCTGATCCCGATTTCCGCTCCGAATCCGTACTCGAAGCCGTCGGTGAAGCGGGTGGAGGCGTTGTGATAGACGGCGGCGGCGTCCACTTCCCGCAAAAACCGCTCCGCGTTGTCCGCGGATTCGGTGACGATGCATTCGGAATGCATCGTGCCGAAGCGGCGGATGTGGTCCAGCGCCTCGTCGAGATGGTCCACCACCTTGATGTTCAGCACCAAGTCGTTGTATTCCGTCGCGTAGTCCTCGTCGGTGGCCGCCCTGGCCCAGGGCGCGAATCGCCGCGTGCGCTCGCATCCGCGCAGCTCCACGCCCGCGTCGCGGAACTTGCCGAGCAGATCGGCCAGATGCCCCTCGGCGAAATCCCGGTGGACAAGCAGCGTTTCCATGGCGTTGCAGACGGAGGGACGCTGCAGCTTGGCGTTCAGGGCGATTTGTTCCGCCATGTCCGGCCGGGCCGACGCGTCGAGATAGGTGTGGCAGATGCCGGCGCCCGTTTCGATGACGGGGACGGTGGCGTTCTCCACGACGGTGCGGATAAGTGAGGCGCCGCCGCGGGGGATGACGACGTCCAGCAGGCCATTGGCCTTGAGCATCTCGTCCACCGTGCCGCGGCCCGGATCCTCGATGAGCTGGACGGCGTCGGCCGGCACCGCCGTGCCGGCCAGCGCGTCGCGAAGGACGGCGACGATGTGCCGGTTAGACGCCAGGGCGGAGGAGCTGCCGCGCAGCACGACGGCGTTGCCGGTCTTCAGGCAAAGCCCGGCAGCGTCCGCGGTGACGTTGGGCCGCGCCTCGTAGATGATGCCGATGACCCCCAGGGGAACGCGCACTTTGGCGATTTCCAGGCCGTTCGGACGCCGAAAGGTCTCCAGCACGTCGCCGACGGGATCGGGAAGGGCGACGACTTCGCGCAAGCCTTCCGCCATGCCGGCGATGCGCGACGGATTCAGCATGAGGCGGTCCAGAAGCCCGGAAGGCATGCCTTGCCGCCGGCCCCGTTCCAGATCGTCCCGGTTGGCGGCAAGAATTTCGTCCTGTCGGCGGACAAGGGCGTCCGCCATGCGGAGCAGGGCTTCGTTTTTCTGCTCCGTGGAAAGCCGCGCAAGAACTGCCGCCGCTTCGCGGGCAAGGAGCGCCTTGGCGCGGACTTCGCTTCCGGTGCGTACGTCGCTTTCGGTGCGGATCTCACTCACAGGCATGAACCTCCTTTGGTTGTTCGGACAAGGCGACCCACTCGTCACGATGGATGATTTCCGGACGCGGAATATCCGCCGCCCGCATGGCTTCTTCGCTGGACAGGCCGCGGATGCGGTTCACCTGCCGGGCGGAATGCCGGACGATGCCGCGGCCGATGACGCGGTCGTCTTCGCCGGCCACTTCCACCACGTCGCCGGGGAGGAAGTTGCCGTCGGCCCGAACGACGCCGGCGGGAAGCAGGCTCTTGCCGCCGGACACCAGGGCTTTCTCCGCGCCGGCGTCGACGACGATCCGGCCCTGCGGCACCGACAGGTAGCCGATCCAGAGCTTCTTCACGGGAAGGGTGTGCTCGCCGGCGTCGAAATAGGTGCCCTTGCCTTGCCCTCGAAGAGCGGCGGCGAGATCTCCCGGCTCCGCGACGCGGCCGACGAAGGTGGGCACGCCTCCCGCCACGGCGATGCGGGCGGCTTCGATTTTGGAACGCATGCCGCCGGTGCCGACCGCCGTGCCCGCTCCGCCGGCCATGCGCAATAGATCGTCGGTGATGGCCCCGACCCGGTCGATCCGGCGGGCGTCAGGGTGCTTGCGCGGATCCGCGGTGTACAGGCCGTCGGTGTCCGTCAGCACGTACAGGCCGTCCGCTTTCACCAGGGCGGCGGTCAGCGCCGAGAGGGCGTCGTTGTCGCCGAAGCGGATCTCATCCACGGCCACGGTGTCGTTTTCGTTGATGACGGGGACCGCACCCTGGCGGAGCAGCACCTCCAGGGTGGCCAGCGCGTTGCGGGCGCGCAGGCGGTCGCCGAAATCCGGCCGGGTGAGCAGCACCTGCGCCACCGGGCGGCCGTATTCCGCGAAGGCCTCCTCATATGCCTGCATGAGCAGGGCCTGGCCGACGGCGGCCGCCGCCTGCTTCTCGTGCAAAAGGCGCGGCCGGGTCTTGTATCCGAGCAGGCGGTATCCGGCCGCGATCGCCCCCGAAGACACGACGAGCACCTGCCATCCTTCCCGCAGGACGGATTCGATTTCCGCCGCGAGAAAACGGACGCGCTCGCGGATGAGCCCGCCTTCCGGCGAGGCGAGCGAACTGCTGCCGATTTTGATCACGATTCGCTGTTCCATCGCATGCCACCCCAAAACAAAAACGCTTCCGTCCCCCAAAGGACGGAAGCGAGCTTCCGCGGTACCACCTTTGTTGACGGCGTCGCAATACCGGCGAAATGGATCGCCGCAGGTACCGGACTCCGTCCCCTCTGACCCGTTAACGGCGGGTGCCGTCCGGCTCGTCGCCGGCCGCTCGGGGCTGGGGGAAGCGAAAGGCGCGGCAGGCTCTTGCAGCCGGGGAGCCCGCTCTCTGGACGCGCCCGGACCTCGCTTCGGTTCCCGTCATGGCGTTTCCCATTGAAAATGTTAATAACAAGATACCACGCGGCCGCGAGAATGTAAAGAAATCGGACGTCCAACCCTGCGCCAAATCACGAAGTGAGGCTTTCCCGGCGCTCGATGCGCCGGGGATAGCTGATCTGGACTCCCAACGTCTGCAGTTCACGAAGGATCGATTTCCGGATTTCCTTGCAGGCCGTCCAATAATGCTGATCGCTTACCAGACTGACGATGGTGTATTTCGCGCCGAGCGCCTGGTTTTCCACGTCGGTGATGCCGTACAGCTGCGGCGGCTCGATCACGTTGCCGGATGCGTCGCGCAGGAACAGGTGCGGCATTTCCTTCAGCAGCCGTTCGGACATCCGGTTGACCGCCGCTTCGACATCGGCCGGATCCGTCTCATACGGCACGGTCACGTTGACGATGGCCCGCATCTTTTCCCGGTTGTAGTTTTCGCTGACGCGAATCTCCGAGTTCTGGATGACGACCACGTGCTGGGCCCATGTGCGGATTTTGGTGGCGCGCAGGCCGACGCTGACCACCGTGCCGGAAATTTGCCCGTTGTTGATCGACACGTAATCGCCGACGGAAAACTGGTCTTCGAACAGGATGAAAAAACCGGAGATGAGATCCTTGACCAAGGTTTGCGCCCCGAACCCGACGGCAAGCCCGACGACGCCGGCGCCGGCGATGATCGGCCCGATGTTGATGCCGAGGTGGCTCAGCGCCGTCAGGGTCGCGATGATGACCAGGGCGTAACGGGTGAGGGACAAAAGCAACGCCTGCAGCGTTTCCCGCTGTTTGGCGTCCAGCCGCGTCAGGCGAAACACCCGGACGATCACGGCCTTCCGGATGCGGAGGGCAAGCCAGGTCATAAGGACGATCAGAAGAACGGTTCCGACGCGTGTTGCCGCCTCCAAGGACAAGGGCTGCCAGTATTCCCAGTTCCACAAATGCCGAAAATTCGCCTCGATCCATGCCCACATGCGCGATCTCTCCCGAAACGCCCTGTTGTGTTCGGAGGGTACTGGCTGTCCGGCCTCAGATCAGCCCTTTTTCCACAAGGAATTCGCGGGCCACGTCCTCGGCTTTCAGGCCTTCCTCGTCCACCTTCGCATTGAGGGCCTGCATGTCGGCTTCGCTGATGACGCCGCCCAGCATGTTCAGGACGCCTTCCAGTTCCGGATATTTTTCCAGCACGTCGCCGCGCACCAGCGGACCCGCATCGTAGGGCGGGAAGAAGGATTGGTCATCTTCCAGGATGACCAGGTTGTAGACGACGATCTGGCCGTCCGTGGAAAAGGCATCGATGACGTCGACCTTGCCTTCGGCCAGGGAGCGGTACATGATGCCGTGGTCCATGCCGATCGCATCCTTGAAATTCATGCCGTACACTTCCTGCAATCCCGGATAGCCGTCGGGGCGGTCAAGGAATTCGAACTCGCACCCCAGCACCAGTTCTCCGGCCACCTTCGCCAAATCGCTGAAGGTTTTGAGTCCGTATTTTTCCACCGTTTCCTGTTTGACCGCCAGCGTGTACGTGTTGTTGAATCCGTACGGTTCGAGGAACACCAGATTGTCCTGTTTCAGCAATTCCCGGGTTTTTTCCAGCGTTTCCTGCGAGGTTCCCGTTTCTTCCTGGTAATAGTTGGCGACGATGGTTCCCGTGTAATCGGGATAAAGCTGGATGTTGTTGCTCTGCAGCGCCTTCCACGCCACGTTGGAACCGCCAAGGTTGACTTTCCGCTCCACCTTCAGATCGGTTTTCGCTTCGATGAGCTCGGCCATCATGTGCGCCAGGATAATGTTTTCCGTGAAGTTTTTGGAGCCGATCGTAATCGTGCCGCCGCTGCCGGAACCCGACCGCGAACCGCAGGCGGAAATCAGCATGACGGAAGCGATCATCACGATCGCCAGAATTGCAATGCGCATTCTTTTCATCTCATATCAACCCCCGAAATCGTTTTTTGGTCAGATTTTCAATCCCTTCGGAATGGTCCAGCGTTCAAGCAAGCCCAGCACGAAGTCGAACAGAAGCGCCAGCAGGGCGGCGGGAATCGCGCCGAGCAGCACCAGGGCGTCGATGCTGCGGGCGATGCCGAGGAAGATGAAATCCCCGAGGCCTCCGGCGCCGATGAATGCCGCCAGCGTCGCCGTGCCCACGTTGATGACGGTGGCGGTCCGGATGCCGGCCATGATGACGGACAGGGCAAGGGGAAACTGCACGCGGAAAAGGATTTGCAAATCCGTCATGCCCATCCCCCTGGCGGCTTCGATGATCGATTTGTCCACGTCCCGGATGCCGGTGAACGTATTGCGGATGATGGGGAGGAGGGAATAGAGAAAGAGCGCCGCCACGGCGGTCGGCACGCCGATGCCGAGCAGCGGGATCATGAACCCGAGCAGGGCGAGGCTCGGAATCGTCTGCAGCACGCCGGCGGTTCCCAGCACCCCGTTCCGCAGAAACGACACGCGGGTGATGAGTATGCCCAGGGGGACGCCCAGGGCGATGGCGATCAGCATGGAGACGCAGACCAGCTGGATGTGCTGGACAATGGAGACGAGCAAATCCTCCCAGCGCATGTCCAGCTGCCGGAGCAGCTGTTCCCACAACGTGGCGTTCATGATCCCGTTTCACCTCCTTCTTCTACCCAGAACCGGGAAAACATGGTAAGGAGGCTCCCCTTCGTCACGACCCCGGTGACCCGACCTTCTTCGCCGACGACGGGGACGATGCCGAAGCGGGCCTGTTCGATGGCGACCAGCGCGTCCTTCGCCGTGGCCGACAGATCCAGCACCGGCTCGGCGGTCACCGCGATTTCCGCCACCGTCTCGATCTCCTCCATTTTGGCCTGCAGGTCATAC
>Ga0207872_100179_pt1 | contig 52074 bp, 51 predicted proteins | sample Passage260B_FD_187372 | JGI IMG/M metagenome (GOLD analysis project Ga0207872, IMG submission 187372) | Cellulose adapted compost microbial communities from Newby Island Compost Facility, Milpitas, CA, USA - Passage2 60B (SPAdes) (version 2) ...
CGCGGCAGGCACCCTTGCCTTTGGCTAATGGTAGGCGCTCGCCAGCCCCCATTCCGGACTTTCACCGTAGAGATGACGCCCATGCTGGGCGTACAAAAATTCGCCGGACCTCCCGGTCCGGGAGCGTCCGGCGAATGGGCGCGGCACGATAACCGCGGCCGTCATTTCTTGAGCCAATGCATCAGGCCGCGCAGCTGGGCGCCGACCTGTTCGATGGGATGTTCCGCTTCGCGGCGGCGCATGGCGGTGAGGACCGGACGGCCGGCCTGGTTTTCCAGGATGAATTCCCGGGCGAACTTGCCCGACTGGATGTCCGCCAGAATGCGCTTCATTTCCTTTTTCGTTTCTTCGTTGATGATGCGCGGGCCGCTGACATAGTCTCCGTATTCGGCGGTGTTGGAGATGGAATTGCGCATGGCCGCGAGGCCGCCTTCGTAGATCAGGTCGACGATCAGCTTCGTCTCGTGGAGGCACTCGAAATACGCCATCTCCGGCGCGTAGCCCGCTTCCACCAGCGTCTCGAAGCCGGCCTTGATCAGCGCGCTGATGCCGCCGCACAGGACCACCTGCTCGCCGAACAGGTCGGTCTCCGTTTCTTCCCGGAAGGTGGTCTCGATGACGCCGGCGCGGGTGCAGCCGATGCCCTTCGCGTAGGCGAGACCGATTTCAAACGCCTTGCCCGTGGCGTTCTGATGAACGGCGATCAGCCCGGGCACGCCGAAGCCTTCCACGTAGGTGCGCCGGACCAGATGCCCCGGGGACTTGGGCGCGACGAGCAGCACGTCGGCGTGGGCGGGCGGCACGATCTGCCCGAAATGGATGTTGAAGCCGTGGGAAAACATGAGCGCGGCGCCCTGTTTCAGGTTCGGCTCGATTTCGTTTTTGTAGACGGAGGGCTGGGTTTCGTCCGGCATCAAAATTTGCACGATGTCGGCCCGGCGCACCGCTTCGCCGACGGACAGCACTTCAAAGCCGTCGTTGCGCGCCGCGTCCGCCGATTTGCCCGGACGCAGGCCGATGATGACGGACAGGCCGCTGTCGCGCAGATTCTGAGCCTGGGCATGGCCCTGGCTGCCGTAACCGATGACGGCGATGGTTTTGCCTTGCAGGATGCCCAGGTCGGCGTCCTTGTCATAGAACAGTTTGACTGCCATGTAGATCTGTCTCCTCCTTTGGTTTGTCCCCCATTGGGCCTATCGCTATTATACCGGAGACGGCGGCCGGCCTCGCAACCGTTCGGGAAGATCAGGCCGCCCGCCGTTCCGGACCGAGGCTTGATTGACGATCGCCGTTTCCGCCTGACCCCGGCGCCCGTGCTTCCCGACGCCGCTTCGAATTCGCGCGCAATCCGGTCAACCCCGCACCATGGCGGTGACCCCGGTCCGGGTCAGTTCGCGGATGCCGTACGGCTTGAGCAGCTCGATCATGGCGTCGACTTTGTCCGAGGTGCCGACCACCTGGATGATCAGCGTGTTTGGGCTGACGTCCACCACCGCAGCGCGGAACGTGTCCACCAGCCCGAAAATTTCCGGGCGGACCGAAGGCTCGGCGGTGACCTTGATCAGCCCGAGCTCCCGCGACACCATCGGCTGGGCGCTGACCTCGACGACCTTGATCACGTCGATCAGCTTGTTGAGCTGTTTCTGGATCTGTTCCAGCGTGCGATTGTCGCCTTCGGTTTCAATGACCATGCGCGAAAGCCCCGGTTCTTCGGAAGCGCCGACGGTGATGCTCGAGATGTTGAACCCGCGGCGCCCGAACAGGCCGGCGACGCGCTGCAAAACCCCCGGTTGGTCGTTGACGAGGATGGCGAGGGTGCATCTGCGGTTCATTCTTCATCCCCCAGAATCATTTCGTCGATCGTTCTGCCCTGCGTCACCATCGGATAAACGTTCTCCAGCTTGGGCACGACGAAGTCCACCACCGCCGGTCCCGGATGCGCAAGGGCGGCCTCCCAGGCGCGGCGGGCTTCTTCCTTGTTCGTGGCCCGGAATCCTTTTACGCCGTACGCTTCGGCCAGCTTGACGAAATCCGGGCTGCCCGCCAGATCGATGTGGCTGTAGCGCTCGTCATAGATGATCTCCTGCCACTGCCGCACCATGCCGAGCACTTGGTTGTTGATGATGGCCACCTTGACCGGTATGTTGTGGATGGCGCAGACGGCCAGTTCCTGGGCGCACATCTGGATGCCGCCGTCGCCGTTGATGGACACCACCAGGCGGTCCGGGTTGCCGATCTGGGCGCCGATGGCGGACGGCAGTCCGAAGCCCATCGTGCCGAGGCCGCCGGAGGAGATCCAGGAACGCGGCTTGTTGAATTTGTAAAACTGCGCCGCCCACATCTGGTGCTGCCCCACGTCGGAGGTGATGATGGCGTCGCCTTTCGTCGTTTCGTAAATCATGGAAATGACCCACTGGGGTTTCAGTTCGAGATCGGAATCCTTGTAGGTCAGCGGATGCTCCTGCTGCCACTTTTGGATTTGACGCCTCCAGTCCGCCACCTTCGGGTTGCTTCTCACCTCGGGCAGCAGGGCTTGAAGCACCAGCTTGGCGTCACCGACAATGGGAATGTCGGTGGGCACGTTCTTGCCGATCTCCGCCGGATCGATGTCGGCATGGGCGACCCTCGCGTGCGGCGCGAAACCGTCCAGCCGCATCGTGACGCGGTCGTCGAACCGGGCGCCGAAATTGATGATGAGGTCGGCGTTTTGCAGCGCCTTGTTGGCCGCATAGGTGCCGTGCATGCCCGGCATGCCCATGTGCAGCTCGTGTCCGCTCGGAAAGCCGCCAAGCCCCAGCAGCGTCGTCGTGATCGGAATGCCCGTTTTCGTGACAAATTGGTACAGCTCTTCGTGGGCGCCCGAATAGATGACGCCGCCGCCGGCGAGGATGACCGGCCGTTCGGCCTTCGCGATGGCGTCCAGGAGCTTCTCGATCTGCAACCGGTTGGGCATGACCTTCGGATTGTAGCCCCGCAGCTTCACTTCCTTGACCGGCTGGAACAGCCCCTTCTGCGCCGACACATCCTTCGGGATGTCGATGAGAACGGGACCCTTGCGCCCCGTATTGGCGATGTGGAACGCCTCGCGGATGACGCGCGGCAGGTCCTCGGCCTTCCGCACCAGATAGCTGTGCTTGGTGATCGGCATGGTAATGCCGACGATGTCCGCCTCCTGGAAGGCGTCCGTGCCGATGGCCTGCTGCACCACGTTGCCCGTAATGACGACAAGGGGCGAGGAATCCATGTACGCGGTGGCGATGCCCGTGACCGTGTTCGTCGCTCCGGGACCGGAAGTGGCGATGACGACGCCGACCTTGCCGGTGGACCGGGCGTATCCGTCGGCGGCGTGCACGGCGCCCTGTTCGTGCCGGGTGAGCAGATGATGGAAATCGGAAAATCCGTACATGGCGTCGTAAATGTACAGGACCGCGCCCCCCGGATAGCCGAAGACGGTGTCAACCCCCTCCAGTACGAGGCTGCGGAGCAGCATTTCCGAGCCCGTGATCACCTCGGGCTTGCTCCACTTTTCGATGAGCTCGGCTTTCGACCGTTGCGGTTGCGCTTGAGCCTGTGCGGCTTGCTGCACGCTCATGGACAATTCCTCCTTTCAGCTTCCGCTTCCGCGCGTGTCTGGCGCCTCTGCGCCCTGCGCGGGCGTGCGCCGGATGCGCAACAAAAAAGCCTTTCTCCCCGATGCACGGTTGTCATCGGGGCGAAAGGCTGTCGCTTCCGCGGTACCACCCGGATTCACCGCATCCTCGCGAATGCGGCCTCGGCAGGTGCGGCCATGAATGGGACGATGATTCCCGGTTCCGCCCGTTCTCCGGCTGCAGCCGTTTCCCGATTGCCGGCCGTTTGCCGGCTGCCGGTCGCTGCGGCCCCGGTCCGTCAGGGCGCATCACCTGCGGCGCGTTAACGGGCGCCACGCGTTTCCCCCTACTGGCCGGGCATTTCGCGCTGAACGGTCCCGCGTTCAAGCCCGCGGGCCGCATCGGCATGCACCGGCGGTTCGGAAGAACGGCTCCGAGGCGACTTGGCGCACAGGGATTTTGGCGTCGCTTCCACCTGCCCGACGCTCTCTGGACAAAAGAGCCCTGACGCCTCTTCCTCATCATCGCGGTTGTCGTCATGTGATTGCCTTCAATTATATGCTTCTCCGCGGCGCAAGTCAATATGTCCCGGACAAGTGTCACGGTTCCGTGAAAATGCCGGAGACCGGGCGGCTTGCGTTCCGCCGTCGGCCAGCCGTTCGGCTGCCGGCCGGCTTTCACCCCGCTGGATTCTTGCGGGCATTCGGCCGCCGGCCGGCTTCGCCCAACCGTTTCCTTGCGGACATGGAGTCCGTAAGAAGCGGCAGACAACGGATTTTTTGAAGAACAACGGACATATGGTCCGTAAGAAAGCAAACCGAATGATTGCAACCGTTTCCATCACGGCCGGGGCACGTTGTAACGGACTAGATGTCCGTCACAAATTCCAAGGGCCCCATTTCGGTGCGTTAACGGACTGAATGTCCGTAGGGCACGAGTCCCTCCGCAACCGGACCACACTTTTGTCTCCTCCAAATTATACAATAAAACATCCGCAATCATTCAATGCCGGAGGAGAAAACGTTGGCATGATCCGCCCCGGAACGCCGCGGGATCATCCCGCCATTTTCAGATTGGTCCGCGACGAACTGGTTCCCCGTTCTTCCTTGCCGGCGCCGTCTCCCGCCCGGCTGCGACGGGACCTGGCCGCCCGCCTGGCCCGGGGCGCCACGTTTGTCGCCGTCAGCCCGCGGCGGCCGGTGGCCGGATTCGTGCACTTGGAAACGCGGGGCGCCACGCTGTTTGTCGACCTGCTGGCGGTGGATCCGGCCGAGCGAAACCGGGGTTTGGGCGGCGAGCTCATGCGGCGGGCGGAAACGTACGGCCTGGAGACAGGCTGCCTTGAAGTCCGCCTTTTTGTGGACGAGAGGAACGCTCGCGCCCGGCGGTTTTACAGCCGGCTCGGCTACTTGCCTGTCCGGCGCGTGCCGCCGCTGCGTGTCGTGGAAATGTACAAGCCGCTTTTTATGTAAAACAGGCCTGTGGAAGGCCTGTTTTCGCGCGTTATGCCGGCAGGACGCCGGCCCCATGCCTTGATGGCCGGGTTTGCCGGTCGCAGGAGCTCCGAATATGGCCGGTCCTGCAGCACGCCATTCCGGCACGCCAAACGCCGGCTTGCGGTTTCGGCGTCCCATCCCCGCCCAAAGAGGTCACCACCAGAAGAAGGGACCAAACTCGCCGAATCCGAACGGGCCGTAGCCGAACGGGGAGCCGAAGGCGAAGGGCGAAGTGCCGACCGCCAGAAGGTCAAATAATACCAGCGGGACAAGGGCGCTGACGCGCGCTTTGTTGCCGGACGCGGCACGCACATACAGTTTGTCGCCTTTGACGGCCACCAGCTTGCCGGACACCACCGTCCCATCCTTGCGCAGCGCGTATATCCGTTTCCCGATCAGCCTGCGGGCTTCCGAACGGGTGACGCGGGACATGCCCCATTCCTCCTCTCTTCGGAAGATCCCTGCAATATATGCGGGACAGCACACGCCCGCTTGTACACCCGCCGGACATACCCCGTACAAAACGCGATCCCGAAAAAAATCAAGGCCGCCCATCCGTCGGCATGCGCGAAGGCGCACGACGGATGAACGACCCGAAACTGCGATGTCCGGCGGCGGACGACCCGGCGCCGCGACGCGCGGCGGATGGAAGGCCGGACGCCCGATGCCGTCAGGCTTCGATTTTCCGTTTCGCGGCGGCGGCCAGGCTGTTGAAGGCGTCGATGTCGTTGACCGCCAGATCGGCCAGCATCTTGCGGTTGATCTCGATGCCGGCGAGTTTCAGCCCGTGCATCAGCTTGCTGTAGGACAGGCCGTTTTGCCGGGCGGCCGCGTTGATGCGCACGATCCAGAGCCGGCGGAAATCCCGCTTTCTTTGCCGGCGGTCCCGGTAGGCGTACATCCATGACCGCATGACCTGTTCCTTCGCCTTCTTGAACAGGCGGTGTTTGGCTCCCCAATAGCCTTTGGCAAGCTTCAGCATTCTATTGCGACGGCGGCGCGTCACATAACCGCCCTTGACTCTTGCCATCGTAACTCCCTCCTATCCGGAAATCATTTCAGGTTTTTCAGCTGCTGCCGCAGACGGCGCACGTCCCCCTTGGACATGATCGGCTGGGCCGCCAGGGCACGCTTTCTGCGGCCGGACTTGTGCTCCAGGAGGTGGTTGCGCCCCGCGCGGTTGCGCTTCACCTTGCCGGTTCCGGTCAATCTAAAACGGCCCTTGAGGGCGCTAAGGGTCTTCATTTTGGGCATGGGCTGGTCCTCCAATCAGTGGTTTTTGGGTGCCAGGATCATGATCATGCTGCGGCCTTCCAGCTTCGGCGGGCGCTCAACCACGCAAAGGTCGGCCGACTCCGCGGCGACGCGTTCCAGGAGCTTCTGCCCGATGTTGGCGTGGGTGATTTCGCGGCCGCGAAAACGCACGGAGCATTTCACCTTGTCGCCTTCGCGAAGAAACTTCTGCACATTGCGCAGCTTGGTCTGGAAGTCGTGTTCCTCGATGCTGGCGCGGAACCAGATTTCCTTCACGTCGACGATCTTTTGGTTTTTCCGGGCTTCCCGTTCCTTCTTCTGCTGTTCGTAACGGTATTTCCCGTAATCCATGATCCGGCACACGGGCGGCTTCGCATGGGGCGCCACGTTGACCAGGTCGAGATTGGCGTCCATGGCCATCTGCAACGCTTCCCGGAACGGCTTGATGCCGATCTGTTCGCCGTTCACCCCGATAAGCCGGACTTCCTTGGCCCGGATTTCCTCATTGATTTGATGCTCCCGGACTATCTTTTGCCACCTCCGCGTGTGTTTGGCCCCGCCTGCGCTCCCCGCATCCCAAACAAAAATGCGGGCCGCGAAGACCCGCATTCCGCTGCTGCCGCAATGCCGGCCGCCGGCAGGGCATGAACCCTTCCGCCAAGCCGGAATCCTTCGCGACGCGAACCAGCCGGCCGCGGCCGGGCAGGTGAGAAGCGGGCGCTTCTGCTTAGTGCGCGCTTTGGCTTGTGTACAATTGCCAAAACAATATACTACAGAGCAGTCAAACTGTCAAGCACCCGCGATCCGCGTTGTTGTTGTGCTGTGATATTGTCGGAGTGCTGCGCCAATGCACCCCGCTTCGCACCGCTGCCGGACGAACACGTCGCAAGACCCGCCGTCTTGGCGTGTCATCCGATTTCCAGCACCACCTTCCGGACTTTGTCCGGACGGGTCTCGATGAGTTCGACGGCCCGCCCGACTTCCGTCAGGGCAAACCGGTGCGTGACGAAATTGTCCGCTTTGATCTTGCCGGATTGAAACCATCCGATGACTTCCGGGAACTTGTCCGTTTGCAGACGGGAACCGGCAATGGTCAATTCCTTTTTCGTAATGGAATATTGGGCGATCGACGACGGGGTAACGTCGAATCCGAGGCATACGACCCTTCCCGCGATGGACGTGATTTCCACAGCCTGTTCGAAGGTTTTCGGCGTGCACACCGCGTCGATCGTCACGTTGGGGCCGAGCCCGCCGGTGATCCGCGCAAGCTCCTCGGCGATGTCGCACTTCAGGGGATTGAGCGTGTAATCGGCGCCGAGCGATTTGGCGTAGGCCAACTTGTCGTCGCTCAGATCCGATACGATGCAGGTCGCGCCCTTGATTTTGGCCACCTGCAGGGAACACAAGCCGATCGTGCCGGCGCCCATGATGAACACGGTGTCGCCCGCCGCAACCCCGCCCCGCCAATTGGCCTGGGCTCCGATCGTAAACGGTTCGATCAACACCGCCTCGTGCCAGTCGAGCCGATCATCCACCTTGTGCACGATGCGTTCGGGAAGCACGATATATTCGGAAAACGCCCCGTCCCTGCTCACGCCGTAGACTCCAAGCGTGCGCAGACATTCCTTCGTCCGGACCTGCAGGCGTAGCATTCTCCGCACCATTCGATCGGTTCCATCACGACCCGGTCGCCGGCCTTCACCCGCTTCACGGCGGGGCCGGTTTCGGCGACTTCGCCGACCATTTCATGGCCGATCACGCGCGGATAAGTCGCCACCGGTGAAGTTCCGTGATAAATATGCATATCGGAGCCGCAGATGCCGGCCAGGCGCACCTTGACCAGTACCTCGTCTTCCCGGGTGATGCGCGGCATTTCTTTTTCCACGATGTCGATCCTGCCCGGTCCGGTCACTTGCACGGCTTTCATCCGCCTTCACTCCGTTTCCGAAAACCGCCAATTTCTATCCGAGCAATTTCGGCAGGTACAGGGTCACTCCCGGCACATAGGCGACCAGGAACAAGACGATCAGTTCGACCGCCAGGAACGGCAGCAACGCCCTGGCCGCTCTTCCAAGGGTAACTTTTCCGATTCCGGCGGCGACGAACAGACAAACGCCGACGGGCGGAGTGACGAGACCGATGACCAGATTGAGCACCACCATGACGCCGAACTGCACCGGGTCCATTCCGATCTCCAGAGCCACCGGAAGCAGCACCGGGAACAGGATGACCAGCGCCGCGATCGTTTCCATGAACAGGCCCACAAACAGCAGAAACAGATTGATGAGCAGCAGCACCACGTATTTGTTCGTGGAGATGCTCAGAATCGTCTCGGCGATCAGTTGGGGGATCTGCTCGCTGACGAGAATCCAGCCGAACAGGTTGGCCAGCCCCACAAGGATCATGATGCCCGCCGAGGAAATCATGGACGAGACAAAAATTTTCGGCAAATCGCGGAAGCGCAGTTCGCGGTAAATGAATTTTCCGACCACCAGGGCGTACAGCACGGCCATGACGGACGCTTCGGTGGGGGTAAAGAGACCGCCGAGGATGCCGTACAGGATGAGCACGGTCATCATGATCGCCCAGAAGGCGTTGAAAAACGACTTGACAACGACGGACAGCGGCTGCCGCTCACCCTTCGGATATCCCCGTCGGACCGAAATGACGTACACCACGGCCATGAGCAGAATGCCGATCAGCACGCCGGGCACGATGCCCGCCACGAACATCTTGCCCACGGAAATGCCGGTCAGCGTGCCGACGATGATCATGGGCAGGCTCGGCGGAATGATCGGTCCGATGGTGGAAGCGGAAGCCACGAGCGCCGAGGCGAATCCCGCGTCGTATCTTTCCCTTTTCATGGCGGGAATGAGCACCGAGCCGAGGCTGGCCGTTTCCGCCAGCGCGGTGCCGGAAATCCCCGCGAACACCATGGAGGAGCCGACGGTGGCCAGACCGAGTCCGCCCCGGATGAACCCGATGACGGAGTTGGCGAATTGAATGATGCGGTTGGTGATTCCCCCCACGTTCATCAGGTTGCCCGCCAGCACGAATCCCGGAATGCAAAGCAGCGTGAAGGAATCAATGCCGACGTACATTTTTTGCGGAATGACGTTCAGCGGGATGTCCATGACCACGAGGTAGAGCAGCGCGGAAAGCCCCAGGCTGAAAGCGATCGGAACGCCGAGAAAAACGAGCAGGACAAAGGTGAGGAAGAGCACCAGCGCCATCATTGCCGATCACCGCCCTTCCGTGCCAGCATCCCGCTCAGGTTTCGCAAACAGTAAAGCGCCATCAGGAAAGAGGTGATGCTGATGCTGGCGTAGGGAATGGCCATCGGGATCGGCATGGTCGGGGATCGCTGATCCAATCCGAGCTTCAGGTAGTCGATTCCTTTGACGCCGACCAGGATCAGGAAAAGGAAGATCACCCCGGTGACGACGATATCGTAAATGGCTTTCGCCCGCCTTGAAAACTTGCCCACGATGAAGTCCACGTTCACGAACTCGTGGTCCCGGATCGCCAGCGGAGCGCCGAACACGACCGCGTAAATAAACAAAAAGCGCGACAACTCCTCGGTCCAGACTTAGGAAAAAGGCAAGAAACGGGAAGCGACCTGGAGGGTCACGACCAGGACCAGCATGGCGAGGGCGAGAAAACACGCCGTCTCAACGATTCTGTCTATCCATTTGAACCCCTTCAAGGCAAGGCACCTCTTCACGCGGATCCCGCAGGGCGGAGATCCTCCGCTTCGGGAAGATCCCCGCCCGTGCGGGATGGCCTTTTGCTATTACTGGATTTGCTGGATTTTCTCGTACAGCGCGAACTGCTCCTCGCTCAGATTTTTCCTGACGGCTTCTTCCATCGCCTGCTTGAACGCTTCGCGGTCGACGTCCTCGTTGATTTGCATGCCCCTGTCGATCAATTTTTGACGGTAATCTTCGATTTCCGCGGTGAAAAGCTCCTGCCCGTATTCCTGGGCTTCCGCCGCCGCTTCGAGGACTGCCTGTTTGAGTTCGGACGAGAGCGACTCCAGCTGCTTGTTGCCGATTACCACGTACACCCACTGCCGCACGTGCTCGGTCTGATTGACGTACTTCTGGACTTCGTAGAGGGAACCGCTGTAGATCAAATCGTAGGGATTTTCCTGGCCGTCGATGACGTTTTGCTGCAAGGCGGTGAACACTTCCTTGAAATCCATCACCTGCGGCTTGGCGCCGACGGCGGCCCAGGCGTCCAGGAAGAGCGGCACGTTCGGCATCCGGATGCGGAAATTTTTCACGTCATCCGGCGAATGGACCGGTTTGTTCGACGTCAGGTTGCGCGGCGCGCGCAGATGGTAGTAAAGCGGAGTGACGCCGACTTTTTCGATGATTTCACTTTCGATTTCCCTTCCGATGTCGCTGGCGATGACTTTCTTCATATGTTCCTCGTCGCGGAATCCGTACGGCACCGCCATCAGCGCCGCCTTGGGCGCCCAGTTGGCCATCGTTTCGCCCGAGATGGTAAGGTCCGCCGTTCCGGCCCTGATGAGGTTCAGGACATCGACTTCCCCGCCGAGCTGGCTGTTCGGAAAGACCGTGATTTCGATTTGGCCGTCCGTTTTCTCGGCGACGAGTTCCGCGAATTTGACCGCCGTCTTGTGCCAAATGTGGTCTTCGACGACAATGTGCCCCATTTTCCACGAAATTTTTTCTTTCTTGCCCTCCGAGGCGTCAGAGCTTTGCGTCTGGCTTGGGCCTTGCCCGCCGGACTGCGATCCTCCTCCGGATCCGCAGGCGGCTTGGGTGACAAGCAGCAGGCCGGCCAAAAGCAGGAAGAGCATTTTTTCATGTCGGAATGAACCTCCCTTATGATCCGTCTTGATTCATCGCTTAGGTTGGGTTCCACCGATTCGCCACTCCGGCTGCACAGGCGTTGATGCTACTAATGAATTATACTAGTATACAAGAAACCCGTGCCGCACCCCCCTTCCAAGTGCTAAGAACTTTTTGCCAAAAGGTGATATGAAAGCGCTTCCGACACATGGAGAAAACGTTTCAACCGGGAGTATCCCCGCAACCCGCGTCATTCCCTGAAATACTGCGGATATTTTCGGGAAAGGCTTTCCGTCCGGTTTTCCAGCTGGCGAATGTGCCGGTTCAGGAGCTGTTCCGCAAGGGCAGCGTCCTTGGCCACAACCGCTTCAAAGATGGCTTCGTGTTCCTCCGCCACACGCCTGTAGTGTTTGGCCTCCAGCAATTCCAGGTACCGCATCCGGTTCAAATGGCTGCGCATCTGCCGAATGACGGAAATCAGGGTGGAATTGCCCGTCGCCTCCAGGATTAGCAGGTGAAAGCTCTCGTCTTTTTCGAAAAACGTGTCCACATCTTCCGCTTCCACCGCGTCCCTTTGTTCTTGCAGGATTTTTTTGACGTCCGCATGCAGCTTTTGAAACCGTTCTTCTTCGGGGTTCCACATCTCGGCGACCTGTTTGAAGGCGCAGGCTTCGAGACTCGCCCTCACGATGCGGGCTTCGTGGATTTTTTTCAGGGAAATGTACGCAATGCGGGCACCGCGTTGCGGCAGAACCTCAATCAATTCTTCGGCCATCAGCCGGCGGAACGCTTCCCGAACCGGCGTCCGGCTGACTCCCATCATTTTCCCCAATTCCGCTTCATAAACCAATTGTCCTGGCTTGAAACGCAGGGAGACTATGGCGTCCCTGATCACCCGGTAAACGTGATCGGACAGCGTCTCCCTTGACACGGCAAGCTTTGGAAAATCCAAATGTTTCACCTGCCGTTCCGCACGACGGTTTGGCAATTAGCATTATACTTGCATGCTTGCATACAAGTCAAGCGTTTTTTGAGGGAAGCATGGTTGTGTGGGAAAAATGAAAGTCGTCCAAGCCTTTCGACTTGGACGACGATCTTGCGCCGCCGCCATCGGCAGTCTTGCGGTCCAGGGATCCGCTCTGCAGCCGCTGCCGCAAACCTGCCTGCCGCATCCTCCGGAACCGTCCGTCCTGCTGCCGCTTCAGGCGCCTCAGGCCTGCCTGCCCCGCAGCTCCTCGAGCCTGAGCACCCGCGTGTGTCGCGTGTGGCTCCAATTGCGGTTGTTCTGCGTGAAAAAGGCGTAGATCGTAATGGGCCACCAGGTCAGGAGAAACACCGGGAACAGAAGCAGCATGGCGTACATTTTCCACGAACGGACCCCTTCCAGGACCATGGCGACGGGAAACTGGACACAGGAGAAAAAGATGACCGCCGACGTCACCCACCAGGGCAGATGGGCGTAAAGGGAATCCAGCGCCGGCTCCGGCCGCAGCTGGTCGATCCACAGGATGCAGGTGAGAAGAGCCCCGAGCAGCACGTGATAGACGGTGATCGTGTAGATCGCCGTGTCCAGCTTGGCCGCGCTGCGCTCTTTGAGCCCGCTCCAGAGCAGGGAGAAAAAGTACCGCCTGGCGACGGTGAAATGGCCCTGCATCCAGCGCAGGCGCTGGCGGGCGGAAGCCATGAGGGTGAGCGGCTTCTCGTCGTACACCTTCGCGTCGTAGTTCAGCACGGGGTTGATCCCGCGGCGGATGCACCGCACCGAGAATTCCAGATCCTCCACCAGGCTCGTGGCGCCCCAGCCCATTTCCTTCAGCAGCGCGGCGTCGAAACACATGCCGGTGCCGCCGAGGAAATTGGCCATGCCCAGCTGCTTGCGGGGCAGCTGCCACATCCGGTTGCAGAACCAGTAGGTGATGCCGTAGGCCGCGGTGATCCAGGAATCGTGGGGATTTTTCGTGTCGAGATAGCCCTGGATGACTTTGTGGCCCTCGCACAGGTCGTTGTTCATGTGCCGCAGAAAATCGGGGTCCACCAGGTTGTCGGCGTCAAACATGACCACGGCGTCATATTCCCGCGGCATGTTCCACAGCTGCTTCAGCATCCATTCAATGGCGTAGCCCTTGCCGCGCCGGTACGGGTCGCGCCGTTCCATCGCGCAGACGCCGGGATAACTTCGCACGATGTCGGCGGTCCGGTCCGTGCAGTTGTCGCAGATGACGAAAATATCGTAAAGCTCGCGCGGATAGTTCAGCTTCAGCAGATTTTCCACCAGGGCCCCGATGACGGCTTCCTCGTTGTGCGCCGCCACCAGGACGGCAAAGGATTTCCGCGGCGGATGCTCAACGGTTTTTCTCTTGCGGACGAGTCCGAACAGCGACAGGGAAAACTGGTATAAGCCGATCACGGCCAAATAAGCCTGGGCGACCAGAAACAAAACGTCCAGCATCTATGGTTTCCCCCTATCCAAATACCCCTGTTGTCTCTGTCTCTTTTTCTGTCTTCGTTTTTTCAGCTTTCTTTCTGTCTTGTTCGTATCCGTTTCGATGTGTCCGCACCGGCTTATTTGCGGACCACGGCTGTCCCGTTTCCCGCCTGCTCCCGTCTACCCCCCCTTCTTCCGGCATCTTGTGTGCAAAAAGTTGCCGCATAAAAATGGAACGAATCAGGACGGCATGGAGTTGCATTTCCGGATTTGCCCGCCTTGCCCATCAGTGTGCCCATCCGCCCGTCCGTCCAAACAAAACAAGGGGAGCCGGACGGCTCCCGTGTCTTCAGTCCGCGCGCGGCGGCGGCTCCTTGGCGCCCCCGCGCTTCAAGGCTTCAACCAGACGGCGCCCGACCTCCTCCTCATGTTCCCGCAGCGCTTCTTCGCCGACGACCGCCTCCAGCCGGTAAATCGGCTGGCCCAGCCCGACGAAACGCATTTCGTATTCGGTCATCACCAGATCTTCCCGGATGCCGTCACGGTGCAGGTCCAGCGTGATGTTGCGCATCCGGATGCCGGCGTCGGAAAAACTGTTGAGGGAATACTCGAAAAGCAGCGCGGAGTCGGTCTTGAAATGGATTTCGCCCCTGGGCCCCAACACCCGCTTGTATTTGAGCAGAAAGCGCGGATGGGTGAGCCTGCGCTTCGCGTGTTTTTTCTTCGGCCACGGATCGCTGAAGTTCAGATAGATGCGCTCCAGTTCGCCGTCGGCGAACATCATCTCCAGATACTCGGCGTTGCCGCGCGCCAGGGCCACGTTGTCCGCCGGACCGGCGCCGGCTTCCCTCAGGGCCCGGATCTTCTCGCTGCAGCGCCTGAGCAACTCGTCGTAGATGTCCAGGCCGATGAAGTTGATATCCGGATGGCGCACACACATCTCGCTGATGAACTTGCCCTTGCCCATGCCGATTTCCAGATGGATGGGGCGGTCGTTGCCGAAAAATTCGCGCCACCGGCCCCGCCACCGCTGCGGTTCGAGCACCACCAGATCCGTCTGGCGCTGAAGCTCTTCCCGCGCGTTTTTTCTTCCCCTGAGCCGCATGTCCGCTCCTCCCGCGTTTGCGAAGGCCCCTGCCGGTCCCCCGCGTCCGCCGGGATGCGGGGGCCGTGTACGGGCCGGTTGTTTGCCGAACCTATTTTGCCCAAAGCGGAAGGGATTGTAAAGCCGCCGTGGCCCCGGCTTTCGGACGGGCAAATTGCCGGAAGCCGGTTCATCCGGTACAATACTTGTTGACGCCGCGGCCGAACGCGGCGGGAAACGGGGAGATTCCCGATGATCCAGGGACAATCGGGCATACAACAGGAAATCCGGCCGGACGTTCAGGCGCCGGACGCGCAACCGGCGGTTCGAACGGACGGCCGGCCCGCGGTGCAAGCCGTTCCGTCCGCTTCGGGGGCGAACGGCGCCTTCGGCACGGACGCCCATCCCGCGCCGGCATCCGAAACGCCCCGGATGTGGGGAGACAAGCGGTTCCACACCTGGAACTACGAAATGCGCCGGATGTTCGGCACCAAGGTGTTCAAGGTGATGCTGGACGCGGGCTTCACCTGCCCGAACCGGGACGGGACGATCGCCACCGGCGGATGCACGTTCTGCAGCGCCCGTGGCTCCGGCGATTTTGCCGGCGACCGGCGGGACGACCTGGTGACGCAGTTCAACACGGTGCGCGACCGGCAGCACAAAAAATGGCCCCAAGCCAAATACATCGGCTATTTTCAGGCGTTCACCAACACTTACGCGCCGCTGCCCGTCCTGAAAAGATACTATGAAGTGATCCTCGAGCAGCCCGGCGTGGTCGGTCTGTCCATCGCCACGCGGCCCGACTGCCTGCCCGACGACGTGGTGGAATACCTCGCCGAGCTGAACGAACGGACGTATCTGTGGCTGGAAATGGGACTGCAGACGGTGCACGAGGAAACGGCGCGGCTGATCAACCGGGCGCACGATACCGCCTGCTTTGTCGATGCGGTGGAACGCCTGCGGAAGCACAATATCCGCGTCTGCGCCCACATCATCTACGGTCTGCCGGGCGAAACGCACGACATGATGATGGAGACCGCCCGCCAAGTGGCGCGCATGGACGTGCAGGGCATCAAGATCCATCTCCTCCACCTCATGCGCAAAACCCCGATGGTACGCCAGTGGAAGGAAGGGCTCGTGCGCTTCCTGGAGATGGACGAATACGTGAAGCTCGTCGTCGACACGTTGGAGATCCTGCCGCCGGAGATGATCGTGCACCGGCTGACCGGCGACGCGCCCCGGGATCTCCTGATCGGGCCGATGTGGAGCCTGCGCAAGTGGGAAGTGCTCAACGCCATCGACGCCGAGCTCGTCCGCCGCAACACGTGGCAGGGAAAATACTGGAAAGGACATTGAGCGATGGGGTTCCCTTCGGTGCTGACGACGGCCCAGCGCTGGGTGGCGGAGCGGTTTCCCCCGGGATCCGCGGCCATCGACGCCACCGCCGGAGGGGGCGTGGACACTTTGTTTCTCGCGCGCCAGGCCGGTCCCCGCGGGCGGGTGCTGGCCTTTGACGTCCAGGAGGAAGCCCTGGCGCGCACCCGCCAAAGGCTGGAGGAGGCGCGTGCCGCCGGAGAAGCGCTGGCTGACGTGACGCTGGTTCACGCCGGCCACGAGCGCATGGCGGAATTCGTCCCCGCCGATCTGCACGGACGTATCCGCGCGGTCATGTTCAACCTCGGTTACCTCCCCGGCAGCGATTCGCCGGTCATCACGCGGCCCGAGACCACCCTGCCGGCCCTGGAGGCCGCGCTCCGGCTGCTGGCGCCGGGCGGCATCCTGACGGCGGTGCTGTACCCGGGCCACCCCGGCGGATTGGAGGAAGCGCACGCGGTGGAGCGTTGGATGACGGAGCTGCCGGGGGCCGCCGCACAGACGGTCCTGTATCGTTTTCCGCAACGGAAACATTCGCCCTATCTGGTTGCGCTCATCAAGCCGAAAAAGCCGTAGAGAGAAACGCCAAAAGGCCGACGTTGGCGGAACCGGCCGAAACCGGTCGAAACCCGGCCGAATTGAACCGAAGCCAGTCGAGAAGCCGGGCCGAAATCGGACGAAACCAACCGAAGCGGGGGAAGCCGGACGAAACCGATCGAAACCGGACGGAACCGGTCGAAGCCGACCGAAGCCGGTCGGTCGAAACCGGCGGTGATCCGGCCCCTTTCCGGGCAGTCCGGACGACCGCAGTCTTCGTTCATGCCGGAATCCGCCATTGCCTGCGGCCGGCAGGCGCAAGGTGTATGGGAGGGATCGGAGTGAACGTGAAACCCTATCCGATGAAATTCGTTCCCGCATTCAAAGAGCGCGTCTGGGGCGGCCGGGCGCTGGAGCGGTTCGGCTGGCGGCTGCCGGAAGGCCCCATCGGCGAAGCGTGGGTCATTGCCGACCATCCGAACGGGGTTTCCCAAATCGCCAACGGCGCCTTTGCCGGGAAAGGCCTGGACGAAGTGCGCGAAACCTGCGGCACGGCGTGGTTCGGCGAAAAGGGCATCGGCCGCAATGGGCGGTTTCCGCTCCTCGTGAAGCTCCTCGACTGCAACGACGATCTTTCCGTGCAGGTGCATCCGGACGACGGCTATGAACGGCTCCCCCCCGGCGAACAGGGCAAAACGGAAATGTGGTATGTGCTGGACGCCAGGCCCGGCGCCAAAATCATCTACGGCCTGAAGCCGGGCATCGGCCGCGCGGAGCTGGAAGCGGCGATCCGCGAAGGCCGGATCATGGACACGCTGCGGGCAGTTCCCGCGCGCCCCGGCGATACCTTCTACATTCCCGCGGGCACCGTGCACGCGCTGTGCGCGGGCGTCCTCGTGGCGGAGATCCAGCAAAACTCCGACACGACCTACCGCCTGTACGACTATGACCGTCCCGGGCTGGACGGCAAGCCCCGTGAACTGCACATCGAGGATTCGCTCAATGTCATCGCCTATGCGGGAAGCGGAGCCGCGCACAAATCCACGGACGGCGCCCGGCCCGGCGAGTGGCTGGAGCTGGCGGCATCGCCCTACTTTGTCACCTGCAAAGGAGTGGTACAGGGCGAATGGCGCCTTGCGACCACGCCGGACAGCTTCGACATTCTGGTCGTTTGCAATGGCGAAGGCGCGGTGCGCTGGGCGGACGGCGCGGAACCCGTAATAGCGGGCGATTGCCTGCTCGTGCCGGCCAACCTGGGCGAATACGCCCTGGACGGCCATATGACGGTGCTGCGCAGCCGCCTGCCGGACGCGTGACCTTCCGGCCGCGGACCTTCGCTTCTCCGAAAAGGACGACGCGCTTGGGAAACAGAAAAATTTCAAGATCATATCGACGGAATTTCTCGAAGAATTCAGAAGACGATTGTCTAAAATAACCTGCAATCAATATGTTTGAAGATCCCCGCTTTCAGGCGGGTTTTTTTTCATTCAGATCAAACAGTCCCCCCACACTGTCCCCGAAGCTTTTTTCGTCGTCACACAGCCATCCGTGATCAGGATGATTTTATGCCCATCACCTCTCCCTCCTTGTGAGATTGGATTACGGAAACAAGGAACAAACAAGGAACAAAGGAAATTCCCCGGAAGAAAATATCCCGAAATCATGGACGTTGGACTGTCCACATTGTTATTTAATGGTTCAAACCCCACGATTTCCATTTGGGAGGAGGAGAGAAACCGATGGTGAAGCCTGAAACCCGCGAATCCGCACCGCTCCGCCGGAAAAGAATCGCCCTCATCCTGCTGTCCATCCTGACGGCCCTGTCCTTCGTCGCCGGTTTCCGCGTCGCGTTCGCCGCCGAACCGTTTCCGTTCGAGGAGATCACCGTCGACGAACTGCTCGAGGGGTACCGGACGGGCCGATATACCACCGAGGAGGTCGTCAAGGCGTACCTGGACCGCATCGCCAAGTACGAACCGTTCTACAACGCCTTCACGATGCTCAATCCCAACGCGCTGGCCGAAGCGCGGGAGATCGACCGCCGCAGGGCGGCGGGGGAACCTCTGGGCCGGTTGGCCGGCATTCCCATTGTCATCAAGGAATCGGTGGACATGGCGGGATTCCCCCAGACGATGGGCTGGGCGCCGCTCAGCAAGGAAGCGGGCGGCATCGAACTGATCCCCGAGCGGGACGCGCCGGTGGTGGCCCGGCTCAAGGAAGCCGGCGCGATCATCCTCGGGCGCACGAACATTCCCGCGTTCAGCGCTTCGGGCACGCGCGCTTCCACCAGCTGGGACGGCGACACCTACAACGCCTTCAGCCGCAAGCATGCGCCCGGCGGCAGCAGCAGCGGCACCGCCATGGCCGTGTCGGGCAACTTCGCGGTGCTCGGCATCGCCGAGGAAACCGGCGGCTCGATCCAGAATCCGGCCGCGGCGCAAGGGATCGTCGGCATCAAGCCCACCTTCGGACTGGTACCCAACGTCGGCGTGGTCCCGCTGGGCGGCAGCACCCGCGACGTCATCGGTCCCCACGCGAGGACCGTCCGCGACGCCGCCATCATGCTGGACGTGATCGCCGGCTTCACCCCGGAAGACCCCAAGACCGTCGCCTCCATCGGCAACATGCCGAAATACGGCTACACCTCCAAACTGAACAATCTGGCCCTCAAAGGCAAACGCATCGGCCTCTTCGGCCCCGGCTGGCGCAACGTGGAGCTTACGCCGGAAACGCAGAAGCTGTATGAGCAGGCGATCCGGGATCTGGAGGAACAGGGCGCGATCGTCGTCCCCGATCCGTTCGCGGGCAGCGGGTTCGCCGAATATCTCAGGGAAAACGGCTCCGTCGGCCTCGAATCGGTCATTTACGACATGGAAGATTACCTGGAACGCCTCGGCGAGAGCGCGGCCATCCGGTCGGTGCATGAACTGATCGAAAAGATGGGCGAAAAGCCCTCGGTGTTCAACCGGTACGGCGACAACCTGCCCGATCCGGACGGCGTGGCGGATCTGTCCCGTTTCGTGGAAGTGCGGACCCGCCTCCTGGAAATCTTCAACGACGTCATGGACAAACACGATCTGGACGCCCTGTTTTTCCCGCAGATGTTCAAGGAAACGCCGCTCCTCGACAGCGACGAAAACATCGGCGCCTTGACCGTGTCCGAGATCAACGTCGCCGGCTTGCCCCTGGTTACCGTGCCCGGCGGATACTACGAAAGCGGAGCGCCCTTCGCCGTGGTCTTCGTCGGCAGGATGTGGAGCGAGGCGGATCTTCTCGGCATGGCTTACGATTACGAACAAGCGACCAGACACCGCAAGGCGCCCCAACTGGTCGTTTCGCCGTAGGCAAACAAAGGCTCGGCATTTGCGGCAGAAAAAATGGGATCGTCTCCCGGGAGGGACGATCCCTGCCGTAATTAATAAGTTATATTTAATGCCGTTATATAGAAAGATTTTGACATATTTTATGCCGAAAAAATGGACTTTCCCCGGCTTTCCTTATTTAATTAAAGTTACAGAAAACGGCGGCGACAGAGAGTCGGCCGCGTGGGTGGGCAAAACCGTTGTGGCGATGCCCGGTCACCCACGGGGATTCGGCGAAGAAAGCCTGCGCCGGTCCTCGTATCCGTTCCGGTCTTTTACGCTTTCGCCCTCCAGGCTACGGCGCCTTCGCCGCGATGCCCTTTCCGCCCGAAGACAAGCATTCCCGCGGAATTTCCGACGGTTGCCGGCGCAGCCGGTACGCAGCGAAGGATGCCTTCCGGGCGTGACGCCCCGGGCATCGCCGGCGCCGTAAAAAAGGATCGTCCCGCACCTCCCCGGGGGACGATCCTTTTTTGCCTTATCCCGGTTTCCGCACCGCTTCCGCCGACGGCAGCGCGATCAGCTCCGGAGGCCGCGTTTCTCCGCCGTACGCCACGATGATGTCCGTGCCGCGCGACCGGTCGATCCGGCCTTCCCGCTCCCAGACGGCGAGGTCGAACGGCAGCCGCTCCAGGGCCACCCGGCCGGCCGCTTCCCGCTCCGGCACCCCGAGCATTTCCGCCGCCCGCGCAAGCAGCGCGCGCCACGTCTCCCGGTCCGGGCGGTCTTCCCACCAGACTTTGCGCGGCTTGTACTTGTGCTGAAGAAACCAGTCGATTTTCATGAGCCCGTCCAGCACATCCTTATCCAGCCCGTCCGGCGCGTCCGCCGCCAGGAACGCCCGCAGCCGCAGGAACAAATCCTCCAGCTGGTGCCCGATGCGCGGCCAGCCCCGTTCCTCCCAGAAATCCCCGAATCGCTGGAAGAAGTCGAAGGGCGACGGGTACACCTTGTCCACCAAATAAGCGATCGTCCGGTCCATCCGGTGGGCGTTCCAGTATTTTTCCAGCACGTCCTCGACGCGCTTGAGCCGCACGAGATCGTCAAACGACAGCACGTCGTTGCCGAGGATCTCGTAGGGCGCCCGATCCATGTACACGTAGCCGTATTTGTCCGCGTCCCGCCGCAGGCCCGTCCCGCGCAGCATCTTGAGAAAGCCGAGCTGCAGCTCCTCCGGGCGCAGCGCGAACACGTCGTTGAACGTCTTGCGGAACGTGGCGTAATCCTCGCGGGGCAGCCCGGCGATGAGATCCAGATGCTGGGCGATCTTGCCGCCATCGCGGATGGCGGTGACGGTGCGGGCCAGCCGCCGGAAATTTTGCCGCCGCATCACCGCTTCGTTGGTCGGGTCGTTCGTCGACTGTACGCCGATTTCAAAACGGAACACGCCGGGCGGCGCGTGCCCGTTCAGGAAATCCAGCACGTCCGGCCACAGGATGTCCGCCGTGATCTCGAACTGGAACACGCAGCCGCGGTGGTTGTCGATGAGAAAACGGAAAATCTCCAGCGCATAGTCCTTTTTCAGGTTGAACGTGCGGTCCACGAACTTGATCGTCCGGGCGCCGCTTTCGATCAGATACCGCAAATCGTCCTTGACCCGGCCGATGTCGAAATACCGCACCCCGGATTCAATGCTGGACAGGCAAAACTGGCAGCTGAACGGGCAGCCGCGGCTCGTTTCAAAATAGACGATCCGGTTCGGCAGGTGCGGCAAATCTTCGGGAAAACGGTGCGGCGACGGAATATCGTTCAGATCGAGTTTGGGCCGGCCGGGATTCAGAATGATTTCCCCGTTTTTGCGCCAGGCGAGCCCGAACACGAAGTGATACTTCCCGGCACCGGCGATCTCGCGCAGGAGGTCGCGGAACGTCTCCTCCCCTTCGCCCATGACGATGAAATCGACCTCCGGCAGCCGCTCCATCCAGTACGCCGTGTCGTAGGACACCTCCGGTCCGCCCAGCACGATGCGCACATCGGGGAGCACTTTTCGCAGGATGCGGATTACGCCGATGGTCTCTTCAATATTCCAGATATAACAGGAAAACCCGACCACGTCGGGCCGGCGCCGGAACAGGTCCGTCGCCACCGACAGGGCGGGGTCCTTGATGGTGTATTCCGCGATGTCCACGTCGAATTCGCCCCGGCAGAACGCCTTGAGATACCGCAGGGCGAGCGACATGTGGATGTATTTGGCGTTCAGCGTCGCGACGACGACTTTCATGATCCGCTTCTTCCGCCTGCCGTTTCGGGCCGCATCTTCGCCGGGTCACCGGCCCCGCCGCGGCGGAACCTCCACCACCATTGTACCTTCGCTTCCCGGCAAGTTCCACCTCGGCACGCGGAGCTTACGCTCAGACGTCCAGCCCGCCGTCCGCGATCACCTTTTGGTAGAAATAATAGCTGTCCTTCGGATAGCGCGCCAGCGTTTCATAGTCCGTGTAGCAGATGCCGAACCGCTTCCGGTACCCTTCCGCCCATTCGAAGTTGTCCAGCAGCGACCAGGCGAAATACCCTTTGAGGGGAATGCCCGATTCGATGGCGCGGTGGCACTGGATGAAATGCTTCCGGAAATATTCGACCCGCTTCGCGTCGTGCACCTTTTTGTCCGGGGTCAGTTCGTCCTCGTAGCAGGCGCCGTTTTCGGTAATGTAGATCGGAATGTCTCCGTACGCCTCCTTCACCCAGCTCAACACCTTGTACAGCGCCTCGGGGTAGACGTTCCAGTCCATGAACGTCTTCTCGAAGCCGACCTGCACTTCCTCGCAGTGGAACAGGCCCGCGCCGGGCTTGTACCGCCCGTAGTTTCCCGAGTAGAAATTGACGCCGATGAAATCGATCGGCTGGGCGATCGTCTCCATGTCTCCCGGCTGGATGGGAACCTTCACCCCTTGCGTGTCGCGGAACCAGTCGACGAGAAATTGCGGGTACGCCCCCTTGAGCACCGGATCGAAAAACCATTCGTTCTGCCAGCCCCGCTGGCGGCGCGCCGCTTCGACATCCTCGGGCTTCGTCGTGTACGGTTCGGTCCACGACGGATTGTGAGTGATGCCGATCTGCCCGCGGATGCCGAGTTCGCGGAAGCGCTTCACCGCCCGGCCGTGCGCCACCAGGGCGTTGTGCGCGACGTTCACCGCCAGCTGCAGATCCGTGTTGCCCGGCGCGTGCACGCCCAGGTAGTTGGACAGGAACGACACGCACCACAGCTCGTTGAACGTGATCCACATCTTCACCTTGCCGTCGAAGGCCTTGAATACGGTTTCCGCGTAGTTGACAAAGGCGTCGATGGTCTCGCGGTTGTCCCAGCCTCCCCTGTCCTGCAAGGCCTGCGGCAAATCCCAGTGGTACAGCGTCACGCAGGGTTCGATGCCGGCTTCCAGCAGCCCGTCGATGACGCGGCGGTAGTAATCCAGACCTTTCGGATTCACCTCGCCCGTCCCCTGCGGATAGATGCGCGGCCAGGCGACGGAGAAGCGATAGGCCTTTACGCCCAGCTGTTTGAGGAGGGCGATATCCTCCCCGTAGCGGTGGTAGCTGTCGCAGGCGACATCGCCGTTATGATTGCCCCAAACCTTGCCCGGCGTGTGGGAGAAGGTGTCCCAGATGGACGGGCCGCGGCCGTCTTCCCGCGCGGCGCCCTCGATCTGGTAGGATGCGGTGGCCGTGCCCCATACGAAATCCTTCGGAAAATCCAGTCGTGCCAAGTTTCCCCAACCTCCTTCACCATTCACCTTACCATACCGGGGAAAAAATGGATTTGAACAATTTTGGCCTGTCTTTATTTCGTTTTGGTGACGTGCCGGTTTTTTTGCGCTACAATCGACGGGAGAACCAAAACGGAGAAAAAAGCGGAGGGAAACCGATGTACCGGCTTGTGGCCATGGACCTGGACGACACGCTGCTCACCGACGGGCTCACCGTCACCGAACCGACCCTGCGCGCCCTCGAAGAAGCCGCGGCAATGGGCGTGCGGTTGACCCTCGCCACCGGGCGGTCCTACCGTTCCGCCAGCCGCATCGCGGAGAGCATCGGCCTCATGGTGCCGCTCATCACCTACCAGGGATCGCTGATCAAGGACCCGGCGGACGGCACGGTGCTGTACGAACGGTTCGTGCCCCGGGAAACGGCGCGCCGGGTGATCGATTTCTGCCTGGAACTCGGGTTGCACGTGCAAACCTACATCAACGACCGGCTTTATGCGTTTCGGGACAATGACAAAGTGAAAGCCTACGCGGCGCTGTCCGGCATTCCGTACACCGTCGCGGCCGATCCGGCGCAGCTGCCGGATGCCGACCATACGAAGCTGATCATCATCGGGGATCCGGAGGAACTCGACCGGCTCGCGCCCGAAGTCCGCGAGCTTGCGGGTCCCGGCATGCATGTGACAAAATCGAAGGCGACGTTTCTCGAGGTGTTGCACAAGGAGGGAACCAAAGGGGACGCCTTGAGGTTTCTCGCCGCGCATTACGGCATTCCGATGGAACAAACGGTGGCGATCGGCGACGCCTGGAACGATTGGGAAATGATCCAGGCCGCGGGGCTCGGGGTGGCCATGGCAAACGCCGTCCCCGCGCTGAAGGAGATCGCCGATTACGTGACCCTCAGCAACAACGAGGACGGCGTCCGTCACGTGCTGGAGAAATTCGTGCTGGGACGCAAAGTCCGGATGCAGGCGTAAGCCCGGCACGGCAACGGCGTGAACGCGGCAAGATTCCGGCGAGGCCGCGAAACCGCGCCGGAACTGCCGCTGAATTGGCGCCGGCTTTGCCGCCGATTGGCGACGGCGCAGCCCCGGCGCCGTGCCGGCGCGTCCCCGGCGCCCGTCCGGCGCCATGCCGGCCTGCCGGATCACGGGCTTAAGCGTCCCGCTGCCGGCCGGCCCCGCGCCCGGCGCCGCTTTTGTGTTCCGCCTGGCGGGCGGCCTGTTCCTTTTCCCGCTGGCGGCGTTCCTTTTCGCGTTTCGCCCTGAGCAGGCGAAGCATTTCCAGATATTCAAGCAGTCGGGCTGCCTCTTCGTCCGTCAGTTCCTCTTCCAAGTCTCCCACGGTGAGTCGGTTGGGTGGAATGCCGGCGGTGGGCAGGCGATCGCCCGTGAGCAGCCAGTCGATGGACACTTCGTACATGCTGGCCAGCTCCCGGAGCGTCTGGTGATCCGGCTGCGATTTGTCGTTCTCGTATTTGGAAAGCGTGGTAAAATCGATGCCCAGCATTTCAGCGACCTGATTCTGCGTCAATCCTCTCCGGCCGCGCGCCTGTTTCAGCCTTTTTCCGAAAGTGGTCATCGTCCATCCCCTTTTCCGGCAGCCCAGTTTCAAGTATAAGAGATTTGACGATGAGACATCGATCGGAATGAAAAAATTTCAATTTATTATTGTATTTTGCCGGAAAATCAATGTAAAATGGGGGTGACTGGAAAATCGTTTAAAATCAGGAGGGCTGTGCTGTGTTGTATTTCTATCCTGCCCCATGGTGGCTGATCCTTCTCGGCATTCCGCTGCTCGCGTTCCTGATCGCCCTGGAGATCCGCGCCCGCAAGAACGGGCAGACGGCGGATCGCCGCGGGGCGGACAAGCGGAGCGGATAGCCGATGAAAGTGCGCTGGCACCTCCCCGAACCTCCCGTCCTGGAGACCGCCGTTGCCGACGTGGAACAGCTGCAGTTTCTCCTCCGGCTGGTCAGGCGCGTCCGCATCCGCAAACGGACCTACCGTTGGAAGCATTCCGAGCTGGTGGTGGAAGAGGATCAGCTGTACTTGTCCGTTTATGTCGAAGAGGAGAACAGTGAAAAAGCTTGAGCCAGACCCGCCGGGTCCGGCTCTTGCAGCATTCCATCAGTTTGCGGGAAGGACGCCGGATGCCGCCCTCCGTCAAATGTTGACCGGCATCGGGTCCGATTTCAGCCGGTTTTCCATCATCCATCCGTCATCCCGGCCCATCATGTAAATCCGGTGGATGAGCACACGCACGTCTTCGCCTGGCGACAGTTCCGGCCTGTCCGCCGGCCGGTACGTGACCAGGCGGTGCGGTCCCACATCCACTTCCACCATCCACGCGTTTCCGCGGAAATGCAGCCGCGCCACCCTGCCCGGCTCGGTGGCGGAGAAGAGGGCGATTTCGTGTTCCTTTCCGACTTCGACGTATTCGGGCCGGATGAGCCCCACCGCGTCCGGCCAGGCGGCCGCTTCCTCGAATCCCCGCAGGGAGGCGACGTCGCCGATCAGGATCGACTCGCCGATGAAGCCGGCCACGAAGGAGGTCTGCGGGTTGGAGTAGATTTCCCTCGGCGTGCCCTTTTGTTCCAGCCGGCCCTGGTTGATGATCATGATCTCGTCGGCCACTTCGATGGCTTCTTCCTGGTCGTGGGTGACGAAAATCGACGTGATGCCGACCTGGTCGATCATCTCGCGAAGCCAGCGGCGCAATTCCTGGCGGATCTTGGCGTCGATGGCGGCGAACGGTTCGTCCAGGAGGAGCAGCTGCGGCTCCGGTGCGAGAGCCCGGGCGAAGGCCACGCGCTGCCGCTGCCCCCCGGACAGTTGGCGCGGATAGCGCTTCTCAAGGCCTTTCAGGCCGGTGAGCTCGATCAGCTCGGCCACGCGCTCGCGGATCCGCCGGCGGTTCCATTTCTGGACTTCCAGGCCGAAGGCGATGTTTTCCTCCACCGTCATGTGCCGAAAGAGGGCGTAGCTCTGGAACACGAACCCGATTCCCCGCTTTTGCGGCGGCACGTCGTTCACCCTGCGGCCGTCGAACAGAATGTCGCCGGCGTCCGGCGTCTCCAGTCCCGCCAGCATGCGCAGAATCGACGTCTTGCCGCCCCCGCTCGGACCGAGCAGGCCGACGAGCCGCCCCTTTTCCACGGTAAAACTGACATCGCGCACCGCCTGGAACGTGCCGAACGTTTTGCGCAGACTGATGACCTCCACCCGCATGCAACCCGACACTCCGTTTCCCTTGGACTTTCCGCTTCCCGGCCCGCCCGCCGGTTTTTCGAAATGAAATATTACAATTCCAATTAGCTTAGTTGGTTTTCGTGCATCTCCACTGTATCAAAAATATACGAAAACCGTCAACGGGTTCCTGCCTGCCTTTCGATACAGGAAAAAATTTATTTGAAAAAAAGGATTGACCTTGACGTAACGTAAAGGTGTAGCATCGGATTCGGGGAGGAGGTGCCGAGGATGCCCTACACCGTGCAAAAGCTGGCGCGGCTGGCCGGCGTAAGCCCGAGAACCCTTCGGTACTACGACCAGATCGGCCTGCTCAGGCCGGGAGCGACCAGCGCGGCGGGATACCGCCTTTACGGCCCGGCGGAGGTGGACCGGCTGCAGCAGATTCTGTTTTACCGGGAGCTGGGTTTCAGCCTGGATGAAATCCGGCGGATCCTGTCCGACCCGCGCTTCGATCCCCTCGAGGCGCTGCGGGAACACCGCCGGCGGCTGCTCGAGCAGAAGGAACGCATCGCCCGGCTGATCGACAACGTGGAAAAAACCATCGCGGAGAAGGAGGGGAGAGGAACCATGACGGACCGTGAAAAATTTGAAGGGTTCAAAAGGCGGCTGGTCGAAGAAAACGAGCGGAAATACGGTCGGGAGGCCCGCGCCAAATACGGCGACGAAGCCGTCGACCGTTCGAACGAGCGGTTCATGAACCTGACGCCCGGTGAGTACGAGGAACTGATCCGCCTGGAAAAGGCCGTGAAGGACGCCCTCGAGGCCGCCTTTGAGACCGGCGACCCCGCGCGGGGGACCTGGCCCAGCAGGCGGCGGATCTGCACCGGCGGTGGCTGACGTTCTTCTGGCCGGAGTACAACCCTGAAGCCCACGCGAACCTGGCCCAAATGTATGTTGACGACGAGCGCTTCAAGGTTCATTATGAAAAACGGCCGGGCATGACGGAGTTTTTCCGGGACGCGATCCGGATCTACGCCTCGCGCCAGCCCCGGCCGTAAGCGGCGCCGAAGCGCCGGCGCCCCGAACGAATCCAGCCGGAAGGGTGAACCGCCTTGCTCGTACGGCATGAGCTTCGCACGACGCGGCGCGATGAAATGATCGACATTACCAACAAGGTGGCCGCCGCGGTGAGACTGAGCGGCGTGCGCGACGGCATCGCCGTCGTGTACTGCCCGCATACGACGGCCGGCATCGCCATCAACGAAAACGCCGACCCGGACGTCGCGCACGACGTGCTTCTGCGCCTGTCCGAAGTGTTTCCTCTGACGCATCCCGGATACCGCCATCTCGAGGGCAATTCGGCCTCCCACCTCAAAGCGATCGCAGCCGGCCCTTCGCAGACGGTCATCGTCGCGGAGGGACGGCTGCTTCTCGGCCGCTGGCAGGGCGTCTTTTTCTGCGAATTCGACGGCCCCAGGAGGCGGGAATATTACATCAAGGTCATCGCGGGCTGACGGACGCCGCGGGCCCCGAAGCGCCCGGACGCCGGAATCTTCACGGCCGCGAATCCGTCACGATGCCTCGAAACATTCATAGCGGAGGTTTCCGGTCTGAAGCGCCGCCTGGCCCTGGGTCAGGTCGGTGATCCAGGCCTGGAAACGCTCCGCTTCGCTTGCCGGCGGGAGACAGACGACCCGCACCCGGTCGGTGAACGAGGTCCCGCCGATGCGCACGCCCCTTGCCCTCAGCTCGCTTTCCAGTCTCCCGTACCAGGTGTAATCCACATTCACTTGGATTTCTTGGCATAAAATCTTTTCCACGGGCCCGGCGGCGTCGATGCCCGCGGCCGCCCCTTCCGCGTAGGCTCGCACCAGCCCGCCGGCGCCCAGCTGGATGCCGCCGAAGTAGCGGGTCACCACCACCGCCACGAATTTCAGGCCGCGGTTCTTGATGACTTCCAGAATCGGGCGTCCCGCCGTTCCGGCCGGTTCCCCGTCGTCCGACGATTTTTGCCATTCGTCCCGTTCGCCCGCCACGTAGGCGTAACAGTTGTGCGTGGCGTCCCAGTATTTTTTCCGGATCGATTCGATGAACGCCATCGCTTCCTCTTCGTTTTCCACCGGCCTTGCGTGGCCGATGAACCGGGATTTGCGGATCACGAATTCCCGGCAGCCGTAATCCTTGACCGTCCAGAAACGCTCCAGCATCGGCGGCCTTCCTCCCCGCCATCCATCATAACACCTATCATAGCACGGGACGGCGGCCCGTCAACCGCGGAGACCTTGCGCCGGCGTTTCCGTCCGCGCGTCCATCCGCCTTGTTTGGGCATCATCCGGCAAGATACAATAGAATCGCTAGTAACTTAAACGACCATGACTCCCGGCATTCCCGAACGAAACGGAGGAATCGAACATGAAATGGTTGGTCACCGGAGCCAACGGCAAACTGGGCCGGGCCGTGGTGGAGACGCTGCTCAAGACCGTGCCGGCGGACCGGCTGGCGGTCAGCGTCCGCGATCCGGCCAAGGCGGAGGACCTGCGCGCGAAGGGCGTGGAGGTCCGGCAGGGGGATTTCGACCGGCCGGACAGCCTGGACAAGGCCTTCGCGGGCGTGGAGCGCATCCTGATCATCTCCACGGACGGGGACAACGAAACCCGCATCCGCCAGCACACGAACGCGGTGGAAGCGGCGGCCCGCGCGGGCGTGCGCTTCATCGCCTACACGAGCCTGGCAAACGCGGGCGCCAGCCGGCTGTTCCTCGCGCCGCCGCACCAGGCGGCGGAAACGGCGATCTTCAAGACCGGCATCCCCTACTCCATCCTGCGCAACAACTGGTATCTGGAAAACGAATTGTCGACCGTCCAGGCGGTGCGGCAAGGCGCCCCGTGGGTGACGTCCGCCGGCAGCGGCCGGGTGGGCTGGGCCCTGCGGCGGGAATACGCGGAAGCCGCGGCGAACGTGCTGTCCGGCGACGGGCATGAAAATACCATCTACGAGCTGTCCGGCCGGCCGCTGACGCAGGACGAATTTGTCGCCATCGTCGGCGAAGTGCTGGGCCGGGAAGTGCCCGTGCGGCACGTCGACGACGAAACCTATGCGAACATCATGCGGCAGGCCGGAGTACCCGAAGCCGTCATTCCCTTCCTCGTCGGGATCCAGCAGGGCATCCGGGAAGGCAACCTCGACGTGAAAAGCGACGATTTCGCCAAACTGCTCGGCCGTCCGCCGACGCCCGTGCGCGAAGGCCTGAAGGAACTGCTCGGCATCGGCTGAACGCCGTCCCGGAAACCGGGCGGAAGGACGGCCCGGCCTCGCGCGGCGCGCAAGAAATGCAAAGGCGGCCCCGGATCTTCGACCGTCAGGCCGCCTTGCGCGATGTCCGAAACCGCGAAAAACCGCTTCCCGCCGGCCCGCGCGCGTCCGCGGCCATCCGCCGGATGCGCCGGCGGAGGCGGGAATCAGATGCGAACGCGTCAGCGAACGGCAACGCCGCCGGCCGGGCGTCATCCGGCCCGGTCCGGACGATCCGGGGCCGCTTCCGCCGGCTTCGCCCTGACGTGCGGCGCGGCTTCCTTCAGTTTCGCGAGAAACTCCTCTTCCCTTTCGGGCGAGACTTCCACATATTTCCACCGGCCGTAATAGATCCTCAGCCTTCGATTGGACAACGCCGTCGCGCCCCATTCCCAGGACTTGACGGGCTCGATTTTGACGATGCTGTCCAACGGAATGGTTTTGCGAAAATAGATGCCGCCCTTCACCTTCAGCTGCCCCTGGCCGATGATGTACTCGGTCCCGGTCACATAGGATTGCGCCAACAATCCGAACGCTACGGCATACAGGAAAAAGACGATTTTGTATCCCGGGGACTGATCCGAAAACGCGACGAAAACGGCCAAGGCGTAACAGACCAGGGCGACCGCCCAGAAAAACGGGTTCACCCATTTGTCTTTCCGCGACGCAAACCGCATGGTCCCATCCCCTCAATACGTGATCAGGAACGGTCCAATACGTCTGGTGGACCTGACTTCGAACCGGTCAGCCGAGATTTTTTCGTCATTTTCGTTGATGTACACGATGTCGGCGATCTGGTCATAAACGGTTTTGCGGATTTTGCCGTCGTCAAAGTAAGTCACAATACACCGATGGGAACCGAGCCAATAATCGATGGTGACATGGGATGCTCCGTTCGTGGTGAATTTTGAAACGTCCCCGACCCTGCTGCCCGGCGGAACCAGGTCCGCCACGATATCCGGGTCGTATCTGTCCGCGGACGATGAATCGGCAAAGGTCACCGTTTCGACGGGCGCCGCCGTGTCGATGCGGTGACGGACGAAAGGCGCCTGCGCTTTCTCCCTGCTTATGTCGAGCAGAAACAGCACATTCTTGTCCGGTTTGATTCCGGCGGAAGACAGACCGTTACCCGGAATGAACATATAAACAGCAGGAAAGGCAGCAGGATGCGAATGGCTTTCTTTACGCCCATATTTGCTTTGCTCCCTTTCCAATCTACCCTGATTTTACACCATACTCCTTTTTTATGCACGCCCATCCATCCTAAACGGAAAAAAGCGCGGCATGTGGCATGCCGCGCCCGCTTTTCGCGCCTTTCGCGCCTCAGCCGCGTCCCAGGCGAGCTTCCAGCTCCTTGCGGCACTCTTCGAACCCGGGCTTGCCGAGCAGGGCAAACATGTTCCGCTTGTATGCCTCCACGCCGGGCTGATCGAAGGGGTTCACGCCGAGCAGGTAACCGCTCACGCCGCAGGCGATCTCGAAGAAGTACACCAATTGGCCGAAGGTGTACGGGGTCATGTCGGCCATGCGCACCACCAGGTTCGGCACGCCTCCGTCGGTGTGCGCCAGCAGCGTCCCTTCGAACGCCTTTTTATTGACGAAATCCACCGTTTTCCCCGCCAGGAAATTCAGTCCGTCCAGGTCGTCCGGATCGCTTTGGATCACCAGCTCTTCCGGCGCCTTGTCCACCGTGAGCACCGTCTCGAACATGATCCGGCTGCCTTCCTGGATGAACTGTCCCATGGAGTGCAGATCCGTGGAAAAGTCGACGGAAGCCGGGTAGATGCCCTTGCCGTCCTTGCCTTCGCTTTCCCCGTACAGCTGCTTCCACCATTCGGAAAAATAGTGCAGGCCGGGCTCGTAGTTCACGAGGATTTCCACCGATTTGCCCTTGCGATGCAGGATGTTCCGCAGCGCCGCGTACTGGTAGGCTTCGTTTTCGGCCAGCTTCGGGTTGTTGTACAGCGTCGCGGCGTCCTGCGCCCCGCGCATGATCGCTTCGATGTCGATGCCCGCCGCGGCGATCGGGAGCAGGCCCACCGCGGTCAGCACGGAGTAGCGTCCGCCCACGTCGTCGGGAATGACGAAGCTTTCGTAGCCTTCCGCCGTCGCCAGCTTTTTCAGGGCGCCCTTCGCCCGGTCCGTCGTGGCGTAGATGCGCTTGCGCGCTTCTTCCTTGCCGTACTTCTTCTCCAGCGCCTCGCGGAAAATGCGGAAGGCGATGGCCGGCTCGGTGGTGGTGCCGGATTTGGAGATGACGTTGATGGACCAGTCTTTGCCTTCCAGGTATTGCAGGAGGTGCGCCATATAGGTGGAGCTGATGTTGTTGCCCGCGAAGAAAATTTGCGGGGTCTTGCGCGTTTCCTTCGGCAGCAGGTTGTAGAAGGAATGCTGCAGCATCTCGATGGCCGCCCGGGCGCCGAGGTACGATCCGCCGATGCCGATGACGACCAGCGCGTCGGAATCCGATTGGATCTTCTCCGCCGCCTGCCGGATGCGGGCGAACTCGTCCCGGTCATAGTCGAACGGCAGCCGGATCCAGCCGAGGAAGTCGGACCCCGCCCCCGTTCCGTTATGCAAGGTTTCGTGCGCCAGCCGGACCGCGGGAGCCATTTGCTCGATTTCATGCGGCCCGACGAAGGCCAGGGCTTTGCTGTAATCGAAGCGTATGTTTTGGGGCATGTTTGTGTCTTCACCTTCCATACTTTGGTCTTTAAGTAGAATATCTGAAACACAGGCGGTACACAAGCGGTTGCAGGCAAAAAAAGGCCGGTTTCCCGATTCCGGAAACCGGCCTTGCGGATTTTGGCTTTACTTGACGACCAGCACGGGGATCGGAGAACGCTGCACCACGTTGTGGCTCACGCTGCCGAGAAAGAACTCCTTGATGCCGCTCAGACCCCGGCTGCCGATGACGATCAGGTCGGCTTCCCGCTCCTTGGCAAACTTGAGGATGGTGTCTGACGGCGTCCCGTGCAAAAGTTCCACATTGGCTTCCATTCCCGTCTCCGACAGCCGCTTCTTCAGGTTGGCCACCAGATTCTCCGCCCGTTCCATGAGCTCCTTGTTCAGGGTGTTGGCCATGGACAACCCGTCGGCAATGTAGATGGTCGGAAACTGGTACACATGGACAACGTCCAGTTTGGCCCCGGGCGCGGAATTGGCCAGCTCGATCGCTTTTTCCAGCGCCTTCTCGGATTCCCTGGAGCCGTCATACGCCGCAACGATTCGTTTGAACAGCATGGAAAACCGCCCCTCTCGTCGGAATGGGTTGAACGCTTCGCTGTACTTTCATTATAACGCTTTCCATTCCGGCTGGCGTGAAAAGGAGCACGCTTTTTGTCACAAAATTTCTACGCCGTTCCTTATCATGCCCGGAGCAGTTCCTTGAAGCGGGCCGCGACGTTGTCCACGGTAAAGCCGTACTCCTCCGTCACGCGCGGACCCGGAGCGGACGCCCCGAACCGGTCGATGCCCAGCACCGCGCCTGCTTCGCCGACATAGCGTTCCCATCCGAACGGATGCGCCATTTCCACGGCCAGGCGCGCCCGGATGTCCGGCGGCAGCACGCTCCGGCGGTATGCTTCCGGCTGGCGGTCGAACAGGTCCCAGCTCGGCATGCTGACCACGCGGACGCGGATGCCTTCCGCGGCCAGCGCCTTCTGGGCAGCGACGGCCAGCTGCACTTCCGAACCCGTGGCGATCAGGATGCCCTGCGGCGATCCGCCTTCCGCTTCGGACAGGATGTAGGCGCCCCTGGCGACGCCTTCCCGCGCTTTCTCCGCCGTCCCTTCGAGAATCGGCAGGTTCTGGCGGGTGAGCACCAGGGCCACCGGACGGTCGCGGCATTCCATGGCATACGCCCAGGCGGCGGTCGTCTCGTTGCCGTCGGCCGGGCGGATGACGGTGAGCCCCGGGATGACCCGCACCGACGCAAGCTGTTCGATGGGCTGGTGCGTCGGGCCGTCCTCGCCCACGGCGATGGAGTCGTGGGTGAGCACGTACACCACCGGCTGTTGCATCAGGGCGGCCAGCCGCATCGCCGGGCGGAGATAGTCGGTGAAGACGAAGAACGTGCCGCCGTACACCTTGACGCCGCGATGCAGCGCCATGCCGTTCATCGCCGCGGCCATGCCGAATTCGCGGACGCCGAAGTAGATGTTGCGCCCCTCGTAGCTTCCCGGCTTAAACACCGGCAGCCCCTTCAGATGCGTCATCGTGGAGCTTTCCAGGTCGGCGGAACCCCCCACAAGGTGCGGGACGTTCTTCGCCAGCGCGTTCAGCGCGTTGCCGGACGCCACCCGCGTGGACACCGGCTTGTCTTCCGGAGAATACTTCGGCAGGTCCGCGTCCCATCCCGGCGGCAGTTCGCCGGCGATCGCCCGCTCCAGCTGCGCGGCCAGATCCGGATACGCCGCCTTGTAGCGGGCGTACAGCTCGTCCCAGGCGGCATTGGCGGCTTCGCCCCGCTTCTTCACCTCGGCGAAGTGCGCCCGCACTTCCTCCGGCACGTGAAACTCCGGATGATCCCAGCCGTAGACCTGTTTCGTCAGCTTCGCTTCCTCCGGACCAAGGGGCGACCCGTGCGGGCCGGCGTGGCCGCCTTTGCCCGCCTTGTTCGGGGACCCGTAGCCGATGATCGTCTTGACTTCGATCAGCGACGGCCGGGTCTTGTCGGCCTGGGCGGCGGCGATGGCCTTCTCCAGGGCGCCCAGGTCGTTGCCATCCTCCACACGCAGCACCTGCCACCCGTAAGCCTCAAAGCGCCGGGCGACGCTTTCCGAGAAGGAAAGATTCAGCTCCCCGTCCAGGGAAATGTCATTGGAATCGTACAGCACGATGAGCTTGCCCAGCTTCAGGTGCCCGGCGAGGGACGCGGCTTCGGAGGCGACGCCCTCCATCAGGTCGCCGTCGCCGCAGATGACGTAAGTATAGTGGTCGATGATGTCGAAGCCTTCCCGGTTGTAGACCGCCGCCAGGTGCGCCTCGGCCATGGCCATGCCCACCGCCATGCCGAACCCTTGGCCCAGCGGGCCGGTGGTGGCTTCCACGCCGGCGGTGTGGCCGTATTCCGGGTGCCCGGGCGTCTTGGAGCCCCATTGGCGGAAGTTTTTCAGTTCATCCATGGACAGATCGTAACCGCACAGATGCAAAAGCGCATACAGCAGCATCGAGCCGTGTCCCGCCGACAGCACGAACCGGTCGCGGTTGATCCAGTCCGGCCGGGAAGGATTGTGTTTCATCGTCTTCGCGAACAGCTGGTACCCCATCGGCGCGGCGCCCATCGGCATGCCGGGGTGGCCGGACTTCGCCTTCTCCACCGCGTCGATGGCCAGCGTCCGGATGGTGGTGATGGACAATTGTTCGATGGAACCGGTTTGAACGGACATTTTGTGACGCGAACCTCCCGCTTGTTTCGTTTCACCGTTTACCATCATACCAGATACTAATCGTTTCAAAAACTGCCAGTCTCCAAAAAGGATTGCCATGTTTCCCCGCCGGATCCGCGCGGACGGCTGCGGGCGGAAACGTCGGCCGGCAGGCGGCAGACCGCGGAAGACGACACCGGCGGCCGGCCGGCGGGCATCCCGCCTTCAGACGAACACGACGGTCTTGTTTTTGTGCACGAGAATCCGGTCCTCGATGTGCCACTTGACGGCCCGGGCCAGCACGATGCGCTCGATGTGGCGCCCGATGCGCTTGAGGTCGCTGACGTTTTCCCGGTGGCTCACCCGCTGCACGTCCTGCTCGATGATCGGGCCGCCGTCCAGTTCCTCCGTGACGTAGTGGGCGGTCGCGCCGATGAGCTTCACGCCCCGGTCGTACGCCTGCTGGTATGGCTTGCTGCCGACAAAGGCGGGCAGGAACGAGTGGTGGATGTTGATGATCCGGTTCGGGAACTCCTCGATGAATTTGCCCGACAAAATCTGCATGTAGCGCGCCAGGACGATGAGATCCACCTTGCCCTTCGTAAGTTCCAGCTGCTTCCGCTCCGCTTCGGGCTTCGTCTCCGGCGTCACCGGAATGTGATGGTACGGGATGCCGAAGGACTCCACCAGCTCCCGCATGTCGGGATGGTTGCTCACCACCATGGAAATCTCCGCGTCCAGGTCCCCCGCCTGCCACTGCCAGAGCAGCTCCAGCAGGCAATGGTCCTCCTTGGAGACGAAAATCGCGATCCGCTTGCGGCGGGCGGCCCGGTAGACGCTCCAGCGCATCTGGAAGCGGTCCGCCACCCGCGTGAAATCCTCCTGCAGGGCGGCAATCCTTTGCTCCAGGTCGGGGAGGTCGAACTCCAGCCGCATGAAAAACATGCCGCCGTCCGGGTCCATCGAGTATTGGTCGGACTGCACGATGTTGGCGCCCTGCTCGTACAGAAACTGCGACACGGCCGCCACGATGCCGGGGCGGTCCGGGCAGGAGATCAGCATGCGCGCCCGGTTGGCCTTCTTCTCCCGGTGGCTCGCGGCCTGGGAACGGGCCTGGGATTGATAGGATGAATGCGTCATGGTCCTTATGCTCCTCCGTATGTCCTTCCTGTGCGCTTCAAGGTTCGGGTTTGCGAAAACCGGTTGTTCCGCTTCGTCGCCGGTCTTGCGTTGCAAGGGTCGGGCGTCAGGTTGCCGGCCCTGGCCGTCGGGCTCCGAGGCGCGTCTTCATCGCTCAGGCGCTCCGGAGCCACTCCTTGCCGGCGAACCAGGCGGTCAACCGGTGGTTGAGGGCTTCTTCCGTAAATTCCCCGGGCAATACCCGGTTCTCCACGATCATGTCGTACAGCCGTTCCATCGGCTCGCGGGGGTCCGCCTTTCTCGCCTTGGCGTCGGACTTCAGCGCTTCCCACGTCTTCAACACGTATCCGCGGGGTTCGATGCCCTCTTTGTCGAAGAAGTGATGCAGCCGTTCCACGTGGTCGAGGAACTCCGGCCCGAAGCGCTGCGCCGCGTCGCCCCTGAGCAGGGCGATTTCCGCTTCGTACATCGGGCGCTCCTTGCCCTTCACCTTGCCGATCCACGGCGTCTCCAGAATGAACGGCTTGTCTTTCAGCGCCTCATTGTGGACCACGTTGCGGATCGCCTCGAACCCGATCCAGCCGGAACCCACCGGGGCGTGGCGGTCCTTGGCGGCGCCGCGCTCGTTTTTGCTGTCGTTGATATGCACCACGGCGAGCCGTTCCAGTCCGATCACCCTGTCGAACGCTTGCAGCACGCCGTCGAAATCGTTCACCACGTCGTATCCCGCGTCGTGCAGATGGCAGGTGTCCATGCACACCGTCAGCCGGTCGTTCCGCCGCACCTTCTCGATGATGCGCGCCAATTCCTCGAACGTGCGGCCCATCTCGGTGCCTTTGCCCGCCATCGTCTCCAGGGCGATGCTGACGTCCGTGTCCGCGGTGCCGTCCAGCACCTCGTTGAGCCCTTCGGCGATGCGGTTGATGCCGTATTCCGGATCCATTTCGGTGTAGGCGCCGGGATGCAGCACGATGTTTTTCACGCCGAGCCGCTGCGTGCGCCGCACTTCCTCCTGCAGAAAACGCACCGCCAGTTCGAAGGTGTCCTTCTTGTGGGAGCCCAGGTTGATGATGTAGGGCGCATGCACGACAATTTCCCCGATGCCGTGCTCCGCCATGAGCTTTCGGCCCTCGTCGACAAACATCTCTTCCAGCGGCTTGCGCCGGGTATTCTGCGGCGCGCCGGTGTAGATCATGAACGTGCTGGATCCGTACGAAAGGGCTTCCTCGACGGAACCCGCCAGGCCCTTTTCCGCAAACGACACGTGGGAACCGATTTTGAGCATGTTCGAATCACCATCCAATGCCCCTATTGTAGCGCGAACCTCGAAATAAATCCATGAATCGGATATAATTTCAGGATGAGGTGACGCATCTTGTCGGACCTGTCAGGCTGGTTCATGTATTTTATCGTGGTTTGGGCCTTCTTGCTGGCGGGGTTCATGGCCATCGGCGGCTATTTCATGTTTCGCAAGTTTCTGAAAACGATGCCGCTGAAGGACGGAAAATCCAAGCTGGATTGGCAAAACTACTGGGTGGAAGCCAGCCGGCACCTGTGGACCGACGAAGCGAAGGCGTTCCTGGACGAGCTCGTGTCGCCGGTGCCGAAGCCGTTCCGCGACACGGCCAAACACGCCATCGCCGCCAAGATCGGCCAGATCGCGGTCGAACGCGGCGTCCCGAAAATCACCGTGGAAGAATGCGTCGAAGGCTACATCCTCGCCACGCCGAAGCGCGACCACCGCTACCTGAAATCGTTCCTGGAGAAGCGCAACATCGACTATTCCGCGTTCCGGCATTTGCTCGGGTAGGCAATTTCCCGGTCAGGCTTTTTGCCCGGATGGGTTCTTGCCTGGGCAGACTTTCGCCCGGATGGGCTCATGCCCGGGCAGGACGCGTTTGCCGCGCGGGAGCCGCCGGCGGAGGATCCTATGGATGGGAGGCACCCGGGAGTGAAACCTTCAGCAAAGAAAAAAAGAATTCTGCTGGCCGGCGTCTTCGCCGCGGCTTTGGTCCTCTTGGCGACGGGCTGCTCCGGAGGAGACAAGGCGGCCGGCCCCTCGCCTTCGGAAACGGCTTCCTCGTCCCCTGCGGCGGAACCCGGCGCCACGCCGCCTCCCGCGGCGTCGGCCACCACCCCGTCGTCGGGGGAACCGGCATCCACTCCCCGGGAGCCGGCGCAGAATGTGCTGACCGGAACGGGAAACCTGGTCGGGCTCGTGGACGGCCACTCCGTCGAGATCGAGACCGAAGCCGGACCGGTGGTCTTTCAAATTTCCCAGGAAATCCGGGAACTTGTGGAAAACTGGGACACCGGAACGAAAGTCAGGTTCGAATATGTAAAGGAAACGTTGCAAACGGACAGCGGCCAGGTGGAACTGCTCAGGCTTGTCTCCATTGAGAAACAATGACGGTCTTCACCCGGGGCTGACAGGGATGCTTGCCGTCCGCCGCGGGTTTTCTTTGATCATTTCGGCGGTTGGCTGGAGTGAAAGGAAATGCGGGTTTTCGTCTGCGGAGGAACGGGATTCATCGGACGGCGCGTGGTGGAAGCGCTTCTCGAGCGCGGAGACGAGGTGTTGGTCATTACGCGCCGGCTTCCGCCGTCATCGGTCATGCGCCGCAATCCCAAATTGCGCTACGCGACCTGGCAGGATTGGGCCGCCCACCCCGGAGAATGGGGACGGGCGGACGGCATCGTCAACCTCGCCGGCGAAACGATCAACCAGCGATGGACGAAGGATGCGAAACAGCGCATCCTCCATTCGCGGACCCAGACCGCGCAATGGATCGCCGACACGCTGCCGAAAATGCCGGAACCTCCGAAGGTGGTGGTGAGCGCCTCCGGCATCGCCATCTACGGGCATATGTTCTCCACCGGCGAAGACGACCTCATCTTCGACGAGTCGGCACCGCCGTACCCGCAGGATTTCCTCGGCCATGTCACGGTCGCCTGGGAACAGGCCGCGGACGCCATCACGGCGGAACGGGTCGTGAAACTTCGCCTCGGCCTCGTGCTGGACCGCAAGGACGGCGTGTTTCCGATCCTTGCCCGCTCGTACCGCTGGCTGGTCGGCGGAAGATTCGGCAACGGCCGACAGGGATTCCCCTGGATCCATATCCAGGATGTCGTGGGACTCATCCTGTTTTGCCTCGAACGCCCGGAAATCTCCGGTCCGGTCAACGCCGTCGCGCCCGATCCGGTGACGGCGGACCAGTTCGGCCGCACCCTCGGCAGGGTGCTCGACCGGCCGCATTGGTTCCACGTGCCGGGGTGGCTTGCGCGCATGGCGCTGGGCGAACGTTCCGTGCTGCTGCTGACGGGCCAGCTGGCCAGACCCCGGAAGGCGCTGGAAGCCGGCTACACCTTCCGGTTTCCGACCCTGCGGATGGCCTTGCGCGACCTGACCCGGCGGAGCCCGGACGCCGGGCAAGCCCGACGCCTCGATGACGAAACCGGGCGAATCAACATGTAAAACGATAGACGGACGCGGCAATCCGCAAAACATCGCCATCCTTGAGCGGATATGGCGTATATGGCGTCATCGGCTCTCCATTCAGCAGGGTCCCGTTGCGGGAGCCGAGATCCCTGGCGATCCAGCCGTCCGCCGTCAACGCCACTTCCACGTGCAGGCGGGACACCCCGGGCGACCGGTCCACGTGGTGAGCGGCCTCCTGGGACCGGCCAATGACAAACGGCGACATCTTGAGCGCAATGGTTTTCGGCGGTTCGCCGTCCGGCCCCGACCACTCCAGCGCCGGCGTTCGCGGCTGTTGTCCTTGCGACCCGGCGTCATGCGAAAGCTGCACGGTCGCCTCGTCCTCTTCCGGTTCCGGATGCACCGTACGCTCAGACGCGCCGCTTTCATGACGCGGGGATCCCGTGGAGCGTTCCCATGCATCCGGTTTGCCGGCCGCGAAGGCCGGCGGTCCGCATGCCGCGTGCACATCTCCGCGGTTCGCGGGCTCTTCTTCCTTCGCACCGGCCGTTTGCCCGCCATGTTTTCCCCTCATCTTCCCCAGCCAAAACCATGCCGCTCCCGCCGCCAAAAGCAACGTGAAACCTCCCGCCAGGACGGGCCCGGTCGGTCCAGGCAGCCATTCCGGCACGAATCGCCAGATCAGCGCCGCCGCCAGCACAAATCCGCAAACGGCGGCCACATTGCTTTTCCGGGTCTTCTCCCCGACCCCGGCTGAAATCAGGCCGGTTTCGACGGCGGCCAAAAGTCCGCCGTTTCTTTCGTTCTCACTCCGTCCATCCCCATGCCCTTCGGAAAACCCGGACATCCACGCGGCGCTTTCCGCCGGACGGGTTCCGTTTCCCGGCAGTCCGCGCATCCGCCAATCGGAAGAATGGGGGTCAGCTTGCGGTTCCCCGTTTTGCAACGCTCCATCATCCCATCCCGATACGGCCGAAAGGGAAACCGCCGTGTCATGGGCGGTTCCATGCCCATATTCCAGCGCCCCGTGCGCGTCCGTCGGTCCGCAAATCCGCCCGGCGTTCCCCGTTTCCGCATCGTGCAGCCACCGCCGGGCGGCGTCCCGCAGCCTCTCCGGCGAAAAATCCGGTTCCCGCAGCATGAGGATCAGGCGCCGGAACACGGATCCGTCCAGATCTTCCACCCGCACGAACAGGTCGACGATCAGGCGCTCCAGATCCGGCAGGAACCGCTCTTCCGCCCGGGAATCCTCCACCGGCAGGTACGCCAGCCAAAGATCGGTCCCGTTCCTGCCGGCAAATACCCGTTCCTCCCCCAGCAGGAAACGATGCGGTTCCAGCATGTAAAGCCGGCTGTCCGAGAGCGTCCCGGCCAGGCGAAACAGCGCCGTCATCGCCTCCCGCATCGTCCACGGACCGGCGCGCAGCGCATGGGTCAGCATCCGGCAGCCGGCCAGCGCGTAGCGGAAACGGATGACGCCGTCCGTCTCCTCCAACTCCAGCCTGAGGAGTCCCGGCGCCTGCCGTCCCCGGATCATGGCCCATTCGTGTTCGGCGACATCCGACCGGCGCCACGCCGGTTCCCCTTCCACGACCATCCAGTGCCCGTTTTTGCTTTCAAAAGAAACCCGGTAACGCACCCGGCCCCAACTCCTTTACCCGCAAGAGTCCGTCCGTCCGGACGAGAAGCGCCAGTACGGCGGGCACGACAGCCAGCATGAACGGAAAGCGCACGTTCCGGCCGGCCGCGGGATGCTCTCCCCATGGCCAACGGATGTTTCGCGCCATCCTCCTGAACGGCGGAACCCGCCAAAGCAGAAGAAACACCGCGATGCCGCCCGCCGTGAGCACGGAACAGACAAACACCCAAAGGGCCGGCCAGACGCCCGCCCAGGCGCCGAATGCGGCAAACCATTTGACGTCGCCGGCGCCGGCCCCTTTCAGGGCATGCAACAGGATCAAAGGCGCCGCTCCGGCCAGCGCTCCCGCGCATCCCGCGGCCAGGCCCGCCGCGCCTTCCGCCGCCGCATGCGCCAGCACCCCGCCCAGCGCGAAAGAAACGGTCAACCGGTTCGGGATGATCATGCGCCTGAGATCCGTCCAGGCTGCCCATCCCGTCAGCACGGCAATGGCCGCCGGCACCAGGACCTTCATTTGCCTCCCTCCTTGCCCGCCGCCGGGCTTTTTTCCGCCTTTCGCAAATTCCCGCCAGGATCATTTCCCGTCAGCTTTGCCCGCCACCGTAAAATTTCGCCGCAGGACGCTGCCGTCCGAAGCCACGGCTTCCCAATGCCATTCGCCCGGCGTCGTGCGCCCGGAAACATGCCAGACCCACACCACCCTGCCGTTCTCGTCCGCGACGGCCGTGCCCAGATTTTTCGCCTGGCTGGGGCCGCTTTTGTAGATCACGGTAAGATGGACCGCTTCCCCCGGCCTGGCCTGAAGGGTCAGCGTCGCTTTCTTGCCCGGGCGCACCGGATCCGGCTCCAGCGACACAAACGCCAGCTGCCCGGGGTCGTTCTGACGGTCGTCACGGTTCGGCAATAACGGTTTGCCGCCGACCCACGCCCGTTCCGCCGCCGACTCCCGGATTTCCAGCGGACGGTTCAGCAGAGGCACGCGAAACGGAAGCCGGTAGGACGCCTGGACGGCCAGAAATCCTTCTTCCGGATCCTGGGCGGAAGGCAGACGAACCTCGACAATTTCCAGCCGGGACGGGTCCAACGTCTCTGGGCCGGCAAAGCGGAGCGCCAGAGACTTGAACGCCATCCGCGCCGCCAGCTGGTCCGGCCGCCAGCCGCCGTCCGCCGCCCGGCGCGCCCATTCGCCAAAAGGTTCCGGCAGCACATCGCCCAGTTCCCGCAGCGTTTCGCCAACGTCCGACCATTCCGTCCGGGACGGCCCGGCCGACGGCATCCCGTTGTCCCGCGCCGCCCCGACGGGTTGCCAAACCGCCGCGGCCAGCCGGACCGATTGGGAAAGCGCGCCGTGCAAAGCCATGGAAATCACGGCCGTGCGGATCAGCAGGATGAAAAACAGGATCACCAGCAAAAACAGCGGCAAGGCCAGGGCGGCTTCCAGCGTGAAACTCCCCGGCGGTCCCCTCCGCCGCAATGCCGCCTTTCCCTTCCGGGCACGTTCTCCCGCTTTCCACCGCCGGGCACATTCATCCGCCTTCATGCGCCGGGCCATGCGCCAGGCGGCCCACCTACTGGTAACCCATATCGGCCGAATAGGTCGCCACATAGCGATTCCCCGTCACCTGTCCTCCCCAGCCGCCCGCCGTACCCAGCATTTTCACGATGCCGGGGAAAAACCAGAGCCCGAGCGAAGCCGAGCCCTCCCCGCCGGCATAGGTGAAGGCCCGTTCCGCCGCGATGCCCGTGTTCAGTTCAATCAGCGCGATGACACGGGCCAGCGCCGCCGCGGAGTCGCCGTGCAGAAGCAGGAACAGGCGCAGATAATCCGCGTAGCGGGTCTCAACCTCCACGTATTTGGACAGCGGCACGCTGTCCGCCGCGATCAGCCTGTCCAGATCCGCCGCGGCCCGCGTCACGCCGTAAACCGTCGCCCCGGCCAGAATCACCAGCGGGTGGCCGAGGGAACGGCTTTCCGCCAGCCCCTCCAGGGTGCGAACCGCCAGCCGGAAAGCAAACACTTCGCCATAGGCGGCCGCCAGATTGGCCGCGGGTTCGCGGAAGCCGTAGAGAATGTATTCCGTCTCCTGGTTCGACAGATCGAGAAGCGCCGCATCCCCGCCCATCAGCCGGCGAAGGAGAGACGGGTCGAACCGGGTAAACCGCCCGGCCACATATTCCGAAAAGAACAGGTCGTCCCGCAGCCCCGCCGCCGCCTGATCCAAGGCTCCCAGCCATCCGCCTGCGGATTCCAGGGCGCGGTCCCGCTCCTCCGCCGGGTCGTCGGACGGACCGGCACGCCGCGCCCATTCTTTCTGCCGTTGGTTCCTCGCCAGATTCGCCTCCGCCGCCTCCTCCGCCCGGCGGAACCGTTCGGCCTGCTCCCCGTCCGCTTTCCGGTTTCCGATGGATCTCAGCAAACCGGCCGCCGACTGCATCTTCTCCCGCGCTTCCCGCTCCAGCGCCTTCCGCTCCCCGTCCCGGCTCCTGTGCGCTTCCAGCGCCTCCCGCCGTCTCCGGATGACCTCGCCGCCCGGGGCATCGTAACGGGAACGGCAGAGCGCGTAGGATCGCTGCAACGCCAAAGCCTGTTCACGCATCGCCGCGCCGAGACCGGCGGTTCCCGGCGCCGCCGCGGCGATGCCGGCAAACCGTTCCGCATCCGCCGCCATCCGCCGCACGTCGCCGAGCTGGGCTTCAAGTTCCTTTTCATACTCCGTAAAGAAGGAATCTTCCAAAATGAGTTCCGACACGGTCCGGCGCAAATCCCGCACTTCTTCGACGGGCAAGCCTTCCGCTCCGGACATTGCGGAAGAATCTCCGGCGGATCCGGCGTCCCATCCGGAAGAACTGCCCGCAGCCCCGTTCTGTGCCGCAATCCTTCGTATTTCCTCATTGACGGCTTTGGCTTCTTCCAGCGCCGACAAGGCTTCCAGGATCGCCTTTTCCGCGTCCGCCCGCAGATCCGCCGCTTCCCGGCGCAACCGCTCCGCCAGTTCGGTCACGCCCCGTTCGTACGCGGAAGTCGCCTCTTCGTAAAGCGGGGGTTCCGGCCTAGGTTCGTCTGTTTCGCCGTTCTTTTGGCGCTCCTCCCATTGCGCCAGTCTCGCCCGCCGCGCATCATCTTCCGCCCGCTTGGCCGCATAGTCCGCGTACATCCGCACCGCCTCCCCCACCGTCCGGGGACGGCCCGCGGACATCGCTCCCCCGTCGGCGGACGGTTCCGGCACCAGGTCCCTCCACGCCGAAACCGGGGCCTTCCCCGCCGCCTCCTGGTTCCGCAGGGCATCGTCGAGCGCCCGCTCCCGCCGCTCGTAGGCCTTGCGCGCCTGTTCCAGCGTCCCCGCCGTGGCGGCGGCTTCCCGCACGGCGCCGTGCAGACCGCGAAACCGCGCCGCCATTTCCAGGGCCAAATCGATCGGCGCCCGATACTTCATTTCCTCCGCCACCTGCCGCCGGAAAACGGCATGATCCGCCAGCGGCCGGCTTTCCGTCACGTCCCCGTTTTCCCACCTGCCGTCCAGAAAGCGGAACCCTCCCGTTTCGCCCTGGCGCAGGTTGCCTTCCACCGCCCGCCGGAACAAGTCTATGGCGGAATCGCCGCCCCGGACGAACAGGCCGTACCGTTCCCTGACCACCGGATCGTAAGCGGAGAGCACGGAACGGGTCCCGGACTTCACGGCAAGCTCCAGTTGCTTGCGGAATGCGGCCACGCGGGCGAAATCGATGAGCAGACCGGTGAGCAGGATGAAAGACGCCAGCGCCGCGGCCAAATACATCGAAACCGTTCCTCTTTCTCCGTTACGCTTCGCCACAGCGTTTCACCCCGCCGATGCAGCATCTCCACACACCCTCCGCCGGAGCGGCGCCCCTTCACCCGCCCCGCCTGCGCAGCACCTCGCCCGCCTCGCGGCGGTACGATTCCGCCCTTTCGCCCTGCCGCTTGAACTTGGCCGTGTAATACCGGGCAAGCTCGAAGGAACGGACAAATTCGGCCGGTTCCACCGCCAGGGCGGACACGGAAGCCCGCGCTTCCGGCACCCCGTTCCAAAACCGCCTGAGCGGAAGGGCGGCCGCCGGGTCGGAAGCTTCCGCGACCACGGACCGGATCAGGAGCCGGTTCTTCCAGCCGACGGTCCCCTTCAGCCATTCGGGCGCCGTTTCCGCGGCGCGGCGCAGTTTCCGGGTCACCAGCCCCTGTGCCCCGTCCGCCGGCGGACCGTCCGGGGGAAACGGTTCTTCCGCGTCCCGCGATTCGCCGCCCGCCGGGAAAAGCGCCTGCAGCAACGCGTCTTCCGCCAGCCGCCAGTACAGGCCGTCATGCCGGCCGGCCGGGTAGGCGCCCGTGCGCCATTCCGCAGCCGAATTCGGCCAGTTGTAGGCCGCCCGCTCCGCCAGCACCGCAGTTCCGTAATGGACAAGGACAAGCTTTGCCGTGTAAAGCGCATAGAGCACCAGTACCATCGTAAGAAGCAGCACGACGGGGAACACCATCGACGCTTCCACCGACAGGGAGCCGGACGCGTCGGACCAAAATCCGCGCCCAAATGCGCCTTTCGTCCGGATGCCGCGCATGTTCCCACCCCCGGCCGCCGGATCAGAACAATCGGTCGGCCTCGTTCTCCACCCTGCCGAAAAGATCGGTCAAAAAGCCGGTGATCCAGTCCTTGAACAACACGACCAAAATGATGACCACCGCGGCGATCAGCACGACCTCCAGCGTGCCGATCCCTTCTTCCCCGTCCAGCCATGCCGGAACGCGGCGGCCCGGACGCCCCGCGCCCTTTTTTCTTCCAAGCGTCAAAACCTTTCCCAGCCGTCCCATGTTTCGCGCCTCTCCTTTCCGGAATTTTTGCGTTTCCGTCGCCCGGTTCAGGCGCCGGGTCCGGTTCGGCCCGTCACGCCCGAATCACCGTTCGGTTTTTCCCTTGGGCTCATCCCATCATCAGCAGGGTCGGCGTCCCCACCATCGCCATGACGATCAAAAAGATCACCGCCAGCGGAAACGACAGGCGGGAGGAAGCCAGCTCCCCGAGGGTGCGGGCTTCGGCCTTGCGCTGTTCCCACATGGCGCGCGCCAGATCCTGAAGCGCCGCGGCGAACGAATCCCCGCCCCGCCGCATGTTGATCAATACCGCCGACGCAAAACGCTTCGCTTCCGGAATGCCGCAGCGCCGTCCGAACTCCTCCAGCGCGGCGGCCATGGATTCGCCCCGGTTCATCGCTTCCAGCGCCGAAGCGAGTTCCAAAGCCAGCGGGTGATCCTTGGACATCGCGCAGCGCTCCAAGGCCCGCATCACGTTCTCCCCGGCGTTCACGACGATCGCAAGCCGCACGAGCAATTCCGGCATCGCCCGCCGGATCTGCCGCCTGCGTTCTTCCGCTTTCCGGTTCAAGTCCTTCCACCGGAGAAAAGGAGCCGCGGCGGCCAGCACCGCAAACAACGCCACCATTCCGGGTTCGCCGGCCAAAAACGATATGAAACCACCGGAACCCAGCAGAATCCCCGCAAGACCCGCGCCTTCGGCCGCCCATCGCGCAAGCCGTTCCTTGCCGCAGGCGCCTTCCAGAAACGCCAAAACCAACCGGGGCCGCTCCAGCAAAGGCTGGACGCCAGCCCAGACCGGCGGCGCCTCCAGCCACCGCCGGATCGGCTCCGTCCAGTCCATCGGCCATGTCCCCGACACGCGAAACCGGCGCCATGCCGCCCACCCGTAGACCGACAACAGCGCCGCCGGCAGCAGCAGCGGCCATCCCCGCTCGAGCGCGCCCGCCATCACGGAAGAATCCTCATGATCCGCCGGATCCAGAGTCCGCATGCGGCCAAGAGCAACAGGCAACCGGTCAGCACGACGAGACCCGGCCCCTGCCGCAAATAGGCCATGTAATCCGGCGCGATCCATTGCAGAAGCCCGACAAACGCAAACGGCACGGCCATCATCATCCGGGCTTCAAACCGCTTCTGCGCCGTCACGACCGCCACTTCCAATTCCACCTCCATTTTTTCGCCGATCCAGGAGGAGGTTCGGCGCACGACGTCGACCAGATCGCCGCCGGTTTTCCTGCAGACGGCCAGCGCCTCCGCCAGCCGGTCGACTTCTTCCATACCCGCCCGCTCGGCAAAGTCCCGCAAAGCCTCTTCAAGGGGCAAGCCGTTGCGCTGACGGGCGGCGATGGCGCGGATTTCCCGCAGCAGATCCGATCGGCCGTGCGCCATCATGAGCCCCAGTTCGGATTCCAGCGCCTGAAAGGCGTTTTCCACGGAACGCCCGGCGGCCAGCAGCGCCGAGAGCGCCTGCAGCATGTCCTTGAATTCCTTGCGCAGCCGCTCCCTGCGGCGTTTCAGCAGAACGCCCGCCGCCGCCCGGGGCGCCAGCAAGCCCGCCGGCGACAGCAGAACCCCCGCCAGCGGATGACCGTAGACGAACCATCCGGCACCGAAAACCGCCGCGCACCCGGCCAAGGCAAACGCGAACCGCTGCGCCCGCGTCAAGCGGTATTGCCGATAATCCGCCGGCTTTTCGCTTTCCCTGATCCCTCTCATGTGCCTGTCAGCCCCCGCTTGGCCGCCGCCGCATCCTCTCCCGGCATTCCGAATCCCGCGAACGTCAGTTTCCGGATGCGGCTGAGCTGCCCGACCTTGACCAGACGTCCGGACACCGCCTTGCCGGGTTGCGCCGGCGCGTCCGGATCCGGACCGTCTTTCCCGCCGCCGGCATCCTCCTCGAACCGAAACAGCGTCCTGAGTTCGATTTCCCCGAATTCGCAGCCCGCCACTTCGCAAATTTCCGCCACCCTGCGGCTGCGGTCGCGGAAGCGGCTGAGATGCACCATGATGTCGATGGCCGAGGCGATCTGCCGGCGGATCGCGGACAGCGGCACTTCTTCCGCCGCCAATACCATCGTCTCCAGCCGCGAAAGCATATCCCGCACGCTGTTCGCATGCCCGGTGGACATGCTTCCTTCATGGCCGGTGTTCATCGCCTGCAGCATGTCCAGGGCTTCCGCGCCCCTCACTTCGCCGACAATGATGCGGTCCGGCCGCATGCGCAGCGACGCGCGGATCAGCTCCCGGATGCCGATCCTTCCCTTGCCTTCACTGTTGGCGTCCCGCGTCTCGAGGGAAACCAGGTTCGGGACGTTCCGGATTTGCAGTTCGGCGGCGTCTTCGATGGTGATCACCCGTTCGTCCGCGGGGATAGAGCCGGCCAGGGCGTTCAGAAAGGTGGTCTTCCCGGAACCGGTGCCTCCGCTGATGAAGATGTTGTATTTGGCCTTTACCAACCGGCCCAGAAAATCCGCCGCTTCCCGGGTGATGGATCCGGCGGCGATCAGGTCTTCCATCCGCATCGGCTTGGCGGGGAAGCGGCGGATCGTCACCGTCGGCCCCTTCAGGGCGACGGGCGGCAGTACCACGTGCAGGCGCGAACCGTCCGGCAGGCGGGCGTCCACGATCGGCGACGTCTCGTTCACGATCCGGTTCACCCGTCCCACCAACTTCCGGATCAGTTCCTCGAGCCTTTCCCGGCTTTCAAACGCCACGGGCGCCCGCTCGATGACCCCTTTGCGCTCGACAAAAATTTCGTCGTAATCGTTGACCATGATTTCCGTAATTTCCGGATCTTCGAGCAGCGGCTGCAGCGCGTCCAGGCCGCGGAACGCGTGGAACAGCCGCTTCACCGCCGCCGCGAACTGTTCCGCCGTCAGCCGGCCCGCCCGTCCGCTGCCGCGAAGCGCCTGCTCGATCTGCCGGTACAGCTCCTCGTCGCTGACCTCCCGGTCCCACGGCAGCCGGGCGCGCACCGCATCCCGCAATTCAGCCAGTTCCGCCTGCGAGAGCTCCGTGCGCATGCCGGACTCCCCCTTTCCGCATCCCCAGAAGATCCATCAGCTTCCCTGTCGCTTCCTGAAAGGCTGGCTCGTCCAGAAGGCGTCCGGGATGATCGAGCGTCTTCCAGGATGAGATGTAGGGAAGCGCCGCCGCCGGTCCTTTCCCGGGCAGCGGCCAGACGCGGTCCGCGGCCCTCCACGGCGCATCCTCCTCTCGGGGCCGCAACCCTCCCACCCGCTTGCTGCTGACGAACCAGGTCCGCGCGGAAAGGGAAGGATCCCGTTCCACCCAGCACCGAAACAGCTTGGCCGCCTTGTGCACCCCCTGAATATCCTCCGTCACCAGCCAGACCACGCACCGGCTTCGTTCCAGAAGCCGGAAATGCCAGTCTCCCGCCCCGCAGTCCGGGTCGGCCACAATCCAGTCGTATCCGCCGGCGGCCACCGCTTCAAGCAGCCTGTCCAGCGTGTCCGGCGTCATCGCCAGCCGCTCGTCGGGACGGTCCGGGCAATCGAGCGCGTCGGCCATGAGCCGGTCACGGTATCGGCACAGGCGCTTCCATTCTTCCTGCCATTGCTCCGGGCGAGATTTCAAGGCATACAAAAGGCGCGTCAGGCTGTCCGGGTGTTCCTGTCCCAGCCATGGCTCAATCCCGCTTACCGCCTCCAGATTGAGATAGAATGTCCGAAGCCCCCGCTCCCCCGCCTGCCGGACCAGATTGAGCGCCAAGGTCGTTTTCCCCGCTCCTCCCGACGCGGAAACAACGGTGACCAGCGGAAGGCTTGCGTTTCCGCCCGCGCCCCCGCTTCCTCCCCTTGCGAGCTCCGCCGTCTCCCGTATGGCCGCGTGAAGCCCGGGCAGCGGCTGATATTGCATGAGTTCCCGCTCGCCTTCGCCTAGCCCGGGTTGTTCCACCAGGGCCAGACGCGCTGCCGCGAAAGCCGCCTGCTCCCCCAATCCCTTCAGCCATGCGGGAGGCGCGACGAGCACATCGACCCGTCCGGCTTCGCGAAGGACCATTCGCAGGGCCAGCTCATGGGTGCACGCGGCCACCTCCCAGCCCGGTTCCGCCTCCCGCAGATAAGAGGCCAGCTTGGCCGCGTAAACCGGATGTTCCGCCGCCAGCACGACACGCATCCCGCCATGCACCTCCTTCCGGGGCATGGCACCGGCTCATGCCCCGACAGACAAAAAGCACCGCAACCCGGCGTTACAGACGCCCAAGCTGCGGTGCTTCCGCTCGCAACAACATTCGTATGCTTTTGTCACCAATATACAAGATTGGTATTTTCCTGTCAACCATCCACAGTCACTCAGCCAAAAGGTACCGAACAGGGTTCGGAGCGCAAAACCCGCAGCCATGTCGCCGGAAGACGCTTGCGCGGTTTCGCGCCGCTTCGTTCGTTTTACTTTATAACTCCCTTGGATTTTCTGATCTCTATGGAACGGTCATGTGCGGGAAAACCTTCGTACTTTGCCAGCGTGCTTATGGTTCGGGACAAATTTTGCAATCCTTCCCGATCCAATTGGGTAACTGCGCTGTAACGAAGATAGGTATCCACGGTAACACCGGAATAAATTTTCGAAAACTGCCCCGTCGGCAAACAGGCCGGCACTCCGATCGCGTAGCTGATGGCGGAGAACGTGGTATGCTGACCGATCAAAAGCTCCGAAGCGCTGTTGATTCGATTGGCTACCTCCCATGGATCTCCGGTAACAATCTGGATATGTTCGTTCCCCCAGTCATTTGCCACTTCAATCGCCTGATCCAGATCCTCCACAATAATAATTCCGCCATTGACGCAGAGAGACCGCTCGGCATATTTTCTTCTGTCTTCCAGCAATAATTCCAGCTGCTCACGAACGGCTTTCTCCACGTTCCGGGCCAGCGTCACGGAATCGGTGAGAAGAATGGCGGAACTCTCCATGCCATGCTCGGCCTCATTGATCAAATCAGCCGCTACCAATTCCGGATCGGCGGAATCGTCCGCGATAATCATGCATTCCGACGGCCCGTACAAGAGACCTACGGAAACGCCTTCCAATTGGGCTTTCATTTGGGCCGCCACAATAAACGGACCGCCCGGTCCAACAATTTTGTCGACTTTCTTGATCGTTTCGGTCCCAAAAGCATACGCGGCGATGCACGCCACGCCGTTTCCCCTGAACACCCGGCGTATCCCCAAAATCCTGGCAACCGCGAGAAGAGCCGCATCAACGCTTCCATCGGGGTTGGGCGGAACGACAACCTGGATATCAGGCACACCGGCCACTATCGCCGGAACAGCAATCGTAATAAACGACGAAGGGTAGGCGCCTTTGCCGCAGGGGACATATAATCCGACCCTTTCCAAAGGGACGGCTTTCCTGCCCGCCAAAATGCCGTTTCCCAGCTGCTCGATCTGAAGCTTCGGAGGAGACAACCGTTTGTTGTATTCAACCTGAATTTCGAAAGTACCCTCTCATCAATTAACTAAAAAAGGGCTCCAATCCTTGGTATAATGAGGTTTACCGAAAACAACACCATCCAAGGAAAG
>Ga0207872_100182_pt1 | contig 51188 bp, 46 predicted proteins | sample Passage260B_FD_187372 | JGI IMG/M metagenome (GOLD analysis project Ga0207872, IMG submission 187372) | Cellulose adapted compost microbial communities from Newby Island Compost Facility, Milpitas, CA, USA - Passage2 60B (SPAdes) (version 2) ...
GTGGCCGGTCCCGCGCGAGATCCTTCGCTGCGCTCAGGATGACAGGCGCGCGGGAGCGGATGGCGGGCGGGTAGACCAGGTTAATTCGTCAAACTCCATCACCCCCGGGCACGCGCCACGGCGCGGGGATCCTCGCGCCACCCGCACGGGCACCTACCACGGCGCGGGAACCTTTCCACCACCCATCCCCGGCTCTACCACCGCGGAAGACCCACCGCACGCGTCACACTCCACCACTCCACGAGCCCGCATCCCGGCGGTGTGCACGATCACTACGGCAAACGCTTGGAGCCACCCCGATCCGCCGTGCTAGACTGGCAGCGATGTCCGGGCACGCCGGGGCCGCGGACGGCCGCCGGTTGGCCGTATCGGTCGCGTTGGAGCCTATGGAGGCGGATCCGATCGCCCAGACGCCACTCGAGCCAGACGCCAATTCCCGCCCACCAAACATCGTCATCCGCGGCTACGGCCAGTACTACGATGTCCGCACACCCGAGGGCATCGTGCGCTGCACCGTTCGCGGAGTGCTCAAGCGTGCGCGGCGAAAGACCGACCCGGTGGCCGTCGGGGATCGGGTCGAGATCACGCTAACCGGGCCGGGCGAGGGGGTGATCGAAGCCGTCGCGCCGCGGCTGCGGACCCTCTCGCGGCGCGCGCGCGGCACCGAGGACGTTGAACAGGTCATCCTGGCCAACCCGGATCAGTTGGTCGCCGTGTTCGCCGTGGCCGAGCCCGAGCCGCACCCGCGGATGCTCGACCGCTTCCTCATCATCGCCGAGGCGCGCGGGCTGGGGGCGGCGGTCTGTGTCAACAAGATCGACCTCGACCCGACCGGGGAGCTGCGCCGCATCTTCGACCCCTACCGCGCGGCCGGTTACCCGGTCATCGAGACCAGCGCCACCACCGGCGTCGGGATCGACGAGCTGCGTGCCATCTTGCGCGGCAAGGTCTCGGCGCTCTCCGGCCCCTCCGGCGTGGGCAAGTCGAGCCTGATCAACGCGTTGCACCCCGAGTTGGACCTGCGCGTGGGGGAAATCAGCGCCGTGACCGGAAAAGGCCGGCACACGACCACAGCCACCACTCTGATCCTCCTCGACGACGAGACCTACATCGCCGACACGCCGGGCATCCGCCAGCTCGGGTTCTGGGGCATCGACTTCGAGCACCTCGATCGCTACTTCCCGGAGTTTCGCCCCTACCTCGACCAGTGCTACTATGCCGACTGCACCCATCTGACCGAGCCGGGCTGCGCCGTCCTGGCCGCTGTGGAAGCCGGGTCGATCGATCTCGATCGGTATGAGAGCTACCGGGCGCTGCGCGCGGGGACCGGCGACGATCGCTAGCCGGTCGAGCCGCCAGCAGGTGTGCCGGGAGCAGAGAGGAGACTGCCCATGGATACCGCGATCCAGAGCCTGCGCGATGGCTTCAAGCAGGTCCTCGCCGAGCAGCACGATGCCTGGCGGAAGGTGCTCGAGGGCCTGAGCCCTGAGGCGCTCAACTGGAGCCCCGGCTCGGAGATGAACTCGATCGCGGTGCTGGTGACGCACGCGATCGGGGCGGAGGAGTTCCTGATCGCCACCGCGGTCGGTGAGTCGGTCGAGCGGGACCGGGACGCCGAGTTTCGGGCCGAGGCGCCCGATGCCGCGGCGCTGCTGCGCCTGATCGACGAGTCGAGTGCCCGCACTGCCGCGCTCCTCGATCGCGTGACACCGGAGGATCTCTCGGCGATCCGCCAGCCGGCGGGGGATCGGCTGAATCGCCGCCACCCCGGAACCTGGTGGCTGCTGCACGCCGTCGAGCACAGCCGTGAGCACCTTGGCCAGGCCCTGCTGACTCGCCAGCTCTACGAGTCGCGCGCCTAGCGCCTGGCCCCGTGGGGTGACGGAGAGGGGGACACGATGGCCGAATGGGACCAGCAGGGGCAACAGGGTGAGCAGCCGGAGGCGGAGAACCAGGCCGTCGCGTCGTGGCTCCAGGTGCTCCTCGGCGTCCTCTGCGCGGTCGGCTTCGTGGCTCTCCTGTTCGGCCTGGTCTACATCAAGGCGCACGGACTCTAGCCCCCTCGGCTTCGCGGCGGTCGTCCCTGGCGGCACGTTGCTTGCGCCCCTGGTGGTGGGGCCCCACCCATTGGTGTCTGCCCGTCCCACCACGGCGCGGCGGATATGGCGAACACGGCAAGGGAGTACGTGCCATGAGTGACGACCGTGACCAGTTGAAGGGCAAGGGCGAGGAGCTCAAGGGCAAGGCCAAGCAGGCCTGGGGCGACATGACTGATGACACCCAGACCGAGGCCGAAGGTAAGGGCGAGGAGCTCAAGGGCAAGGCCCGTGAGAAACTGGGCGAGGCTCGCGATCGCCTGAGCGACATGGGCGACGATGAAGAGGAACGGCATTAGCCACCCTCGCCCGTCATGAATGACGACGGACGACGGCGCCGGAGTATTCTCCGGCGCCGTTTCGTTTGAGCCGGCTTGGGCGCGGTCGGGGTGTCTTCACTCCCAGCCCCCTCTCGGACGGAGCCCACCAGGGGTGAGGGGGGAGAGGTCGTCAGTGCTGCTCCTGGCTCCGACCTCTGGCGGCGCGTGCGACGCGATGCGGGCAATTGGATGGTGCCAATTGGCCCTTGCACTCTCCAGCCGGTGCGCCAAGATGAGTTTCCGAAGGTGTACCTCACGAGAGGGGACATGGGGCAGCAGCCTGGAGGGGCCTGATGGAGCCAACCCGCGATCGACCGCGCTTCGAGTTGAGCGCACGGCTCGTTGCGATCATCGGCGTGATGATCGCCGTCGTCTTCGTCGCGACGTTCAGCGTGAAGATCCCGATCCCCGGCGGCTACATCCACTTCGGCGATATCGCCATCTACTTCGCGTCGTTCATCTTCGGTCCCATCGTCGGCGTGCTCGCCGGGGCGATCGGCCCGACTCTGTCGGACCTCCTGTCGTACCCGAGCTACGCGCCGGGTACCTTTGTCATCCACGGTCTACAGGGGCTCGTTGCCGGCATGATCGGCTGGCGCGCGGGCGTGCCGCGCATGATCCTGGCGGTGATCGCCGGGGGCGCCATCATCGTCGGCGGCTACTTCCTGTACGACCTGGCCGTCGTCCGTGTCGGCCTCGGCGTGGCCGTGACCGATGCCGGCTTCAACACCCTGCAGGCCCTCACCGGTGCGGTCGTTGCCATCCCCCTGGTGTTGGCCGTGCGGCAAGCCTACCCGCCGATTGCCACCTGGACTGCCCGGCGCACATGGCGCGAAGAGCCGGAGTAGTCGTCACGGAGTGCGCCGGATGAGACAGGCGCACTCCGCTCTTGGCGCAACATTATCCGCGGAGGAATGCAATTTGCGTCGGCATCTTCGCTTCATGTTGTGATGCCGGCGCAGTGCGCCTTCTGGTGCATGCGCCGCTGTGCCGCGGCCGCGAGGCCGATGGGGAGAGAGGTCAGGCCATGCACCTCCAGCCCGCGCCTACTCGCTTCGTCGCGCTGGTCGTCCTGGTTATCACCGCGCTGGTCGTCGTGGCTTGCGGCGGGGGTGCGGCGCAGGAGGCCAGCCCCACCGTCGGCGGGGCGCTGATGACCGCAACCGCCGCGATGCCCAGCAGCTCGCCCGCCGCCAGCCCGGGCGCGAGCCCGACCGCCAGCCCCGCCGGGACGCCAGGTGGAACCCCGACCGGCGGTACCGAGGATCTGACCGGGTGGGCCACGCCGTCCGACACCGAGAACGGCACGATCGCGCTCCTCCTGCCCGAGACCAAGACGGCCCGCTACGAGAGCGCCGACCGGCCGTTCTTCGAGGCACACTTCCAGGAGCTCTGCCCGAACTGCCAGATCATCTACAACAACGCCAACCAGGACGCGGCGACGCAGCAACAGCAGGCTGAGGCTGCGTTGACCAACGGTGCCCAGGTGCTTGTGCTCGACCCGGTCGACTCCGCCGCGGCGGCTGCGATCGCCGAAATGGCAAAGGCCCAGGGCGTGCCGGTTATTGCCTATGACCGGGCGATCCTCAACTCGGACGGCGTCAGCTATTACATCTCCTTCGACAACGTGGAGGTCGGCCGGTTACAGGCCCAGACGCTGGTCGACGCGCTGGCGGGGGTGGACAACCCCCAGATCGTCATGATCAACGGCTCCCCGACCGACAACAACGCCGGCGAATTCAAGAAGGGCGCGCACAGCGTCTTCGACCCACTGGTGGACGCGGGCGAGCTGACCATCGCCATGGAGTACGACACCCCTGACTGGAGCCCGGACCAGGCGCAGAACGAGATGCAGCAGGCGCTGACCGCGCTCGGCAATCAGGTGGACGGGGTCTACGCCGCCAACGACGGGACCGCCAGCGGTGCGATCGCGGCGATGAAGGCGGCCGGAATCAGCCCGCTGCCGCCCGTCACCGGCCAGGACGCGGAGCTGGCCGGTATCCAGCGCATCCTGATCGGCGAGCAGTACATGACCGTCTACAAGGCGATCCAGCCGGAGGCGGAGATCGCCGCGGAACTGGCCTTCGCGCTGCTGACCGGGCAGGACGTCCCGGAGAGTGTCACCGGTGGGCAGACCGCCAATAACGGCGCGACCGACGTCCCCGCGATCCTGCTCACGCCGGTCGCCGTGACCCAGGACAACATCGCCGACACCGTGGTCGCGGACGACTTCTGGACCGTCGAAGAGATCTGCACGGCGGAATACGCCGACGCCTGCGCGGACGCCGGGCTGGAGTGAGTCGCGTTGCGTGTTGCGTAGGAGATGGCCCTCACCCCCGGCCCCTCTCCCAACTCTGGGAGAGGGGGGAACGAGGGACATGAGCCGTAGTGTGTATTGCGTACGTCGTGTTCTTTACGCCTCCCCTCTCCCCACGTGGGGAGAGGGGCTAGGGGGTGAGGGCCGGTGCACGATGGACACCGCCGATGACGACTGCCGAACGGACACCGATCCTCGAACTCCGCGGGATCTCGAAGCGCTTCGGTGCGGTGCAGGCGCTGCATGAGGTCGACTTCGAAGTCTACCCCGGCGAAGTCGTCGCCCTGGTCGGCGACAACGGCGCCGGGAAGTCGACCCTCATCAAGGTCATCGCCGGCACCCACCGGGCCGACGCCGGGGACTACCGCTTCGCCGGGGAGACGGTCGTGGTGACGCACCCCGGCGAGGCCACGCGGCTGGGGATCGAGACGGTCTATCAGGATCTGGCCCTCTGTGACAACCTCGACGTCGTCGCCAACCTCTTCCTGGGCCGGGAGCGGGTCGACTCGCTCGTGCCGCCGGTCATCCGACCGCTCGACGAGGTGGAGATGGAGCGCCAAGCTGTCGAGGTCCTGGCCAGCCTGAATGTGCGCATCCCCTCGGTTCGCAGTCCCGTCGCGACCCTCTCTGGGGGGCAGCGGCAGTCGGTCGCCATCGCCCGGGCGGTGATGTGGAACTCGGCGGTCGTGGTCCTTGACGAGCCGACGGCCGCGCTGGGCGTCGCCCAGACGCGGCAGGTGCTCAACCTGATCCGGCGCCTGCGCGATCGGGGGCTGGGCGTGGTCGTCGTCAGCCACAACCTGGCCGACGTCTTCGAGGTCGCCGACCGCATCATCGTGCTGCGCCTGGGACGCCGGGTCGCCACCTTCGCCCGGCGCGACGTGACCCCCGAGCAGGTAGTGGCCGCGATTACCGGTGCCGGGATCGGGCAGCAGCCCAACGGGCCGCTGCCGCCCGACGAGGTGGTCACGGGGCCGGACGGGGAGGCGACACCATGAGCACGGGCACGAAGCCCGCGGCGGAGGAGGCCCATGTCCCGGCAGCCGCGCCCGGGCTCCGCGGCTGGCTGCGCGGGGTCGGGGAGCGCGCGACCCGGAGCAACATCGGCGCCCTGCCGGTCCTCCTCGGGCTCGCCGTCATCGCCGTCATCTTCCAGATCGCCAACCACAACTTCCTGACGGCGCTCAACCTGACCAACCTCATGATCCAGATCGCCGCCGTCGGCACTATCGCGGTCGGCGTGACGCTGGTGCTCCTGCTCGGCGAGATCGACCTCTCGGTCGGCGCGGTGAGCGGCCTGGCCGCCGGGGTGATGGCGGTGCTGTCGGTCAAGCAGGGCTGGCCCGCGCTGGCTGCGGTGGCCGCCGCGATCCTGGTGGGGACGGCGATCGGCTTCCTCCAGGGCGCCTGGAGCTTCAAGCTGGGGGTGCCGTCCTTCATCGTGACCCTGGCCGGCCTGCTCGGCTGGCAGGGGGCGCTGCTGCGTGTGCTCGGGACGACCGGGACGATCAACCTGAACGACCCGTTCATCACCGGGATCGCCAATCGTCTCCTGCCGCTCTGGCTCGGCTGGGCCGCCGGCATCGCCTTCGTCCTCGTCTATGCCGGGACGGCCCTCTGGAGCCGCCGCCAGCGGCTGCAGGCCGGCCTTCCGGTGCCGGCGGCGGGTGGTGTGATCCTGCGCATCGCGGTCGTCTCCCTCGGCGTGCTGGCGGCGGTCGCCCTGATGAGCGTGGACCGCAGCCCCAACCCCCGGGTGCAGATCGCGGGCGTCCCCTCCGGTGTGCTGATCTTCCTGATCTTCGTGGTGGTCTTCGACCTGATCACCCGGCGCACGCGCTTCGGCCGCCACATCTACGCCGTCGGCGGCAACGCCGAGGCGGCGCGGCGGGCGGGCATCAACGTCGATCGCGTCCGGATCACGGTCTTCATGCTCGGCTCGACGCTGGCGGCCTGCGGCGGCATCCTGGCCGCCTCCCGCCTCTACGCCGTCAACCAGGCCTCCGGCTCCGGCGACGTGCTGCTGAACAGCATCGCGGCCGCCGTCATCGGCGGCACGAGCCTCTTCGGCGGGCGAGGCACCGTCTGGTCCGCGCTGCTCGGCGCGCTGGTAATCGGGGCCATCTCCAACGGCATGGACCTGCTGGCGCTCTCCGCCGCGATCAAGTTCATGATCACCGGCGGCGTCCTGCTGCTGGCCGTCACCATCGACGCCCTCGCCCGCCGCAGCCGCCAGGCCGCCGGGCGGGCGTAGACACCGCGACGCTCGACGTGCCGCGGCGGGCGCCTGGTGCGGCACGCGGGATCGGGCTACCGCTCAGGACCACCGCACTCATTGACGGTGCCCCGCCGGCTTGCCGACCCGGGCTGCGGCTCGATCTCCCGCAGCATGGCGTCCGCGATCAGGCTGACCGGCACCGAGCCGTAGGCGAGGAACGCGTCGTGGAACTGGCGGAGGTGGAAGCCCGCGCCCTGCCGCGCCGCGAGGGTCCGGCGCAGGTCGTGGATCAGATCGGTGCCGACGAGGTACATCAGCGCCGTGCCCGGGAACATGCTGTTCTTGACCGCCTCGTCGCTCATGCCGACGCGCTCGCGATAGAACGCGGCGGCTTCGTCGAGCGTGAAGGCCCCGGTGTGGAGGCGCACGTCGACGATGGCCCGCGCCGCCATGCGCAGCCGTGAATGGGTCTCCGCGACGCGCTCAAGCGGCGTCAAGAAGCCGAACTCATCCATCAGTTCGGTCGCGTAGCACGCCCACCCTTCGGCCATCGTCCCGCCGCAGAACATGGCGATCCGGGAGGCGCAGTCGACCGCGGCCACCTGCCCGATGCGTGACGCGGCTCGGTTATAGGCGTACCAGTTCTGCACGTGGTGCCCGAGCCCCCCGTGGTGGATGACGTGGTTCAGCTTGATCACGCTGTCGTTGTGTGCCCGGAGGCGTCGCTCCTGCTCCTCCGGCGGCATGTCCGGCTCGATCGGGGTCACCAGGTAGTCGACGACCGGGACGCGGTCGAACGCCGCCGGCGCGCGGTAGAAGAGAAAGTAGAGCGATGGCGCCGCCTGGCGTGCCCAGACCGGCTGCGGGATGTAGCGGATCGGGTAGTCAGGCCAGGTGACAAGATCGTGGGCCTCGGCGTGGGCTTTCGCGGCGTCCCAGATCGCCGTGTAGCGCGCGTAGTAGTCGCTGGTCGTCGGATGCAGGTCGGTGAGCTGCGCCAGCGCCGCGGACCAGGACGGCACGCCGCAGGCCGCCGCGCTCGCCGCGAGGCGGGCGTTGGCCTCCTCAAACTGCGACCACGCGTAGCGCTCGATCTCCTCCGCGCCCTGCGCGAGGAAGTGGCCGCGCCGGAGCAGCAGGTCGAGCGCGTCCGGCCCGCAGGCGTAGGTTTCGACCGGGTGCGCCAGCAGGTCCGTCTGGAGGTAGGCACGGAAGACGGAGAACGCCGCGGCGGCTCGGTCGGCCGCGCGGCGGAGTTGAGGCTGCTCGCCGCCGTGCTCGGCGCAGAGCCGGTCGATGCCGTCGGTGAGGAAGGCCAGCGCTCCGTCGCACTCCCGGATCGCGCGCTGAGTCCAGGCCGTCGGGGCGGCGCGCACATTGGCCTGCCCCTGCGCGAGGAGCGTGGGGATCGCTTCGAGTCGAGCGACGGCAGAGGCGACCCGCTCCGGAAAGGGCGCAAAGGGCCGCAGGAACAGGCTCAGGACGCCGAAGATGGCCTCGCCGGTGTAGACACAGGGGTTGCCGCGCTGGAAATGCCGCGAGGCGAATTCCCACTGTTGGATCTCGAGGAATCCCTCGGCGAGCTGCCGGTCGATCGCCTCCGCTGCGGAAAGCGGCTCGTCGGGTAGCTCGCGCAGCCGGCGCTGGAGATCGGCCATCCCGACGACGCAGGCATCGACGCCCGCCTCCGAGAAGTCGGGGAGGCGATCGTCGAAATCATGCACGCCGATGAACGTCGCGTTCACCGGCCGATGGCGATAGTACTCAGCGAAGAAGGCGTCGAGCCACTGCTGGAACGCGGGTGCCTGGGTGGTCATCGGTCAGGGCTCCAGCGGCATGTCAACCCAGCGGCGCTCGTGGAAGGAGAGCTCCACCGCGTTGATCACTTCCTGCACCCAGGCTCCATCGTCGAAGTTGCCCTGGTTCCGATCGCCACCGTCCTGAATCTCCGTGATGAAGTCCTTGATCAGGTTGGCATAGAAGAGCGAGCGCCACGACTCCCGCGGGTGGCCGCCGGCCGGGTAGAAGTGCTGCGGGATCTCCACCTCTCGGAACTCGACGTTGTCCGGCGTCGCCAGCTTGATGGTTTCCGCCACGCCGAACTCCTCGACCAGCCGGCAGATGATGGCACCCCGCTGGCCGTAGATGCGGGCCTCGACCCCCGGATAGTTGCCGATCGTGACGAAGCTGGTCTGGATCGACGCCAGCGCGCCGTTGGTGTACTCGGCGATGTAGATGTCGCCATCGTCGATGTTCATCCGCATCATCCGGCCAGTCGCCCGGACCATGCGCTCTGGGATGAAGTTACGCATCGTGCCGACGACGCGGCGATAGTCGGCTCCCACCCACCAGCGGCTGATATCGATGATCGGGGCGCCGTAGCCTTCGAGCGACGACGTCTGGATGACCGACTGATCCGCCTCGTGGTTGACCTGGCGCAGGGGCACCATGGGATCGAGCCACTGAGAGTTCTGCTCATAGCCGTTGAAGATGAAGGGAGTGCCGACGAAGCCGTCGTCGATCAGCCACTTGGCGTACTGCACCCCAGGGCTGTACCGGAAGGTGAAGCCGAGCTTGGTCTTCAGCCCCTTGCTGCGCGCCAGTTCAGCAGCACGGCGGGTGTCGCGAAAGTCGTAGGCCACGGGCTTTTCGCACAGCACGTGCTTTCCGGCCTCGAGCGCGGCCCAGGCCAACTCGAAGTGAGTGTGTGACGGGGTCACGATGTCGATCACGTCGATGTCAGGGCGGCCGACGATGGCTTGCCAGTCGTCGCTGGCTTCCGGGATACCGAAGCGGCTGGCGAACGCCCGGGCGCGTTCACCGTCGATGTCGCAGATCGCGACCAGCTCCGCGCGGGGGTCGCGCTGCCAGCCCGGGATGTGGGCGTGCTCCGCCCAGGCGCCCGCACCGAGGACTGCTACCCGCACCCTGCTCTCGCTCATCTACTCTGCTCTCCACATCCTCACACCGCTTCAGGGGCGGTGACGACCCCCGTCGCGCGGCAACTCTCGCGCTGCCGTGCACCGGAACGGTGCGCGGCAGATCACCTGATGCGTCGCTCCGCCACCGCGTCGATGACCTCGATCATCGACGCCACCCCATCGGAATTCAGTGCCTCGGGGCCCACATAGTGCTCGATCACCGCGGCCTGGAGCTGGGCAGGCTCGGCCGTGCGTACTGCGTCCAGCAACCGCTCGTGCAGCGCGGCGATGCCGTCGATCGTGCCGTGGATCGTCTCAAAGCTCCGGAGCATCAGCGCCCCGATCTGGCCGTCGAGCGCGCCCCAAAGCGCCAGCAAGCGCGGTGAGCCGGCCGTCTCCACGAGGCGGCGGTGGAACGCCAGATCGGTCTGCACCAGTTGCGGGAACTCGGCCGGCAGCGTGAAGGCCCGCATCTCGTCGAGCAGTCGGGTGAGATCCTGGATCAGCGCGTCGTCGAACCGCGCGTGCCCCAACCGCAGTGCGAAGGCCTCGAGCAGCGCGCGCGTGATCTTGAGGTCGTGCGCTTCATCGGGGGAGAGGCGCGTGACGAACGCGCCGCGCCGAGGCCGGATGACCACCAGGCCCTGCTGCTCAAGCATGAGGAGTGCTTCCCGGACGGTGGTCCGGCTGACCCCCAGCTCGCTGGCGATGGATGTCTCGACGAGCCGCTCTCCTGGCTGCATCCGACCGGAGAGGATGGCCTCCTGGAGCGAACCGCAGACATCATCCACGAGACGAAGACGGCTCGGGCGCCGCAGGCGCGATGGCCTTTCTCTCAGCATGCCCTGTCCTCTCAATACGGTGCGAACACGGTGAGTGCTGCGAGTGAATCTGTCCCACGGGCACCGAGATTATCAAGGTTGGCCTCAGAGCGTCACGCCGTGCCCGATGGTGAGCCATCGTCGTGCGTCCATCTCCCGCGCTTCCCGCGCTCGCGCTGGCGCGACCGATCCCGCGAGGCCCCTGCCTGCGCTGGTTCATCTCCTCTCCTGCGCGCCCCCGCGTCCGATCCGCCGTTTGGTCTCGCCGTGCCATATGTGGCCGCCGCAATTGCTTGACAACCGATTGTCGACAATATATCTTGGTGAACACAATGTCAAGTCTCCGGTGCGAGGTTGGCAGGCCTCCGTTCTCAGCGTGTGCGGCTGTGGCTCACCATAGCCATTCAGGAGGGGGTGAGGTATGTCAGAGCCTATCGAGCGGTCGTTGTCGCACCGGGCCGGGCGCCGTGTGTCGCGCCGCGGGCTGCTCCGCGCGGTCGTCGGCGGCGGTGTCGCGCTCTCGGTCGGGAGCCTCCTGACGGCCTGCGGTGGATCGAGCGACGCCACCCCAACGAGCAGCTCCCAGGGCGGGGCACCCACGTCAGCCGCGTCCGCCACGTCGTCGACCGGCACCGGAGCGGGCACGCCGGCGGCGGGCGGCGGGGCCGCCGAGGCCGGGGGCGAGCTCATCTACGGGCTGACCAACCGGTTCGACACGCTCGACCCGAACGTCACGACCTTCACCGACGTCGGCCGCATCGCGATCCACATCTTCGACCCGCTCGTCTGGCAGCCGAGCGCCGGTGAGTTCGTGCCGGGACTGGCCGAGAAGTGGGAGGTCGCCACTACCGCTGACGAGTACACCTTCCACCTCCGCTCCGGCGTGAAGTTCCACGACGGCACCGACTTCAACGCCGAGGCGGTCAAGTTCACCTGGGATCGCATCGTCGACCCCGAACTGAAGTCACAGACCGCCTTCTCGCTGATCGGTCCGTACGACAGCTCCGAGGTGGTCGATCCCCTGACCGTCACCGCCAAGTTCAAGACCGCCTTCGCGCCCTTCCTCGATTCCTGCTCCGGGCCGAACCTGGCGCCGGTGTCGCCGGCGGCCGTCCAGCAGTACGGTCCTGACTTCGGTACTCACCCGGTCGGCACCGGCCCCTTCAAGTTCGAGTCGTATGAGACCGACAATCAGGTCCGCCTGGTGCGGAATCCGGACTACAACTGGGGACCGTCGTTCCTGAACGAGGGCCCCGCGCTCCTCGACGCGATCACCTGGCGCATCATCCCCGAGCCGGCCACGCGCGTAGCGGCTCTGAAGTCGGGTGAGGTGCTGTTCATCCAGGATGTACCAACCCAGGATGTCGAGAGCCTCAAGGGCGACTCGTCCCTGACGGTGCTCGAGGCTCCCTCGGCCGGCTCCGGCGAGTCGATGATGATCAACGTGACCAGGGAGCCGACCAACGACGTGCGCGTGCGCCAGGCGCTGCAGTGGGGTGTCGACAAGCAGGGCATGAACCAGGCCGTCTGGCGCGGGCTCTACCAGCCGACCAACAGCCCACTCAGCGCGAACATGTTCGGCTACGATCCGGCCACCGAGGACATGTACTCCTACGATCCCGAGAAGGCCGGCGCGCTGCTCGACGAGGCGGGCTGGACGCTCGACGGCGACGTGCGCAAGAAGGACGGCCAGGAGCTGGTCCTCGGCCTCTACTACCGGTCGGACAACGCCGACTCGGTGGCCATGGCCACCTTCCTGCAGGCCATGTACGCCGCGATCGGTGTGAAGGTGGAGCTCAACGGGCTCGCGCAGGCCGGCTACTTCAACGCGGTCCGAGCGGGTGAGCACCATCTCCAGTTCTGGTGGGAGTCTGCCACCGACCCTGACGTCCTGCGGATCCTGTTCCACTCCTCGAACGCCGACGGCGGCACCAACCGGAACCGGTACAAGGACGCCGAGATGGACCAGCTCCTCGACCAGGCCGCGGGCTCGACCGACCCAGAGGTCCGCAAGCAGCTCTACGCCCAGATCCAGAAGAAGGCGCTGGATGAGGCGATCATGGTCTTCTTCGCAAACGTGGTTAACTTCTACGCCTATCAGAAGGGCAAGGTGGAGGGAGTCTACCTCGACTGGTCGGGGAACTTCCCGCTCTTCCACGGGGCCCGGGTGACGGCGTAGGGCTCCGGTCGATTGATCTGGATGCGCCGGACGGGGAGCGCGCCGGCGAGCCACGCGCCCTCGGCCGGTGCATCCACTCGTGCTGATCCAGCATAGGGATGCAGCATGGTTCGATACCTGCAGAAGCGCTTGCTCCTGGCGATCCCGACGATCATGCTCACCTCGATCGTCGTCTTCCTGATGCTGTATCTCATCCCGGGCGACCCGGCGTCGATCTATCTGGGTGACAAGACGGCGACGCCCGAGCGGCTGGCCGAGATGCGCCACATCATGGGCCTCGATCGGCCGCTCTACGTGCAGTACGGGGATTTCGTCTGGAAGGCCCTGCATGGCGACCTCGGCCGCTCGCTCCAGACGGGCCAGCCGGTGAGCAAGGAGATCCGGGATCGCCTGCCGAATACCGCCGCGCTCGCCATTGCCGCGATGGCGCTCGCGATCGTGGTCGGGGTTGGCCTCGGCATCCTGTCGGGCCTGAACCGCAATAGCTGGCTCGACACCGTGTCGATGTCGGTCGCGCTGGTCGGTGTCTCCGTGCCGATCTTCTGGCTCGCGCTGCTGCTCATCATGCTGTTCGCGGTACGACTCCAGTGGTTCCCGGCGACCAGCCAACCCGGGCTGCGCGGACTGGTGCTGCCGGCCGTCTCGCTGGCGCTCCTTTCCGCTGCGACCCTGGCCCGCCTGGTCCGCTCCAGCATCCTGGAAGTGCTCCAGCAGGAGTACCTGACGACCGCGCGGGCCAAGGGGCTCCGCCGTGCCGCCGTGGTACTGCGGCACGCCATCCCCAACGCGCTGATCCCGGTCATCACGGTGATCGGTCTCCAGTTCGGCAGCCTGCTGAGCGGGGCGGTCATCACCGAGACGGTCTTCGCCCGGCCGGGGCTGGGGAAGCTGGTGGTCGACTCGATCCAGAACAAGGACTTTCCGGTCGTGCAGGGTGTGATCCTCGTGCTGGCCACGATCTACGTCGTGATCAACTTGCTGGTCGATGTCGCATACGCCGTCATCGACCCACGGATTCGGCTTCGATGACGCCCTGGCAGGCGGCGGTGCCTGGCTACGGTGTCCGGTGAGTGGTGACCATGAGGGATGCAACCTCCGCAGCCGTCGCGTCGGCCGAGCCGCTGGTCGCGCTGCAGCGGAAGCCGCGGAGTCTCTGGGGGGATGCGCTGCGACGCCTCGCCGCCAACAAGGGGGCGCTGATCGGCGTCGTGGTCTTCGTCGTCATCCTGCTCATGGCGGTGGGCGCGCCGTGGCTGGCCCCCTTCGACCCCGTCAAGCTCAACCCGATCGACTCGCTCCAGCCGCCAAGCGCCCGCCACTGGATGGGGACCGACCAGTTCGGCCGGGATGTGTTGAGCCGGGTGATCTACGGGTCGCGCACCTCCGTGGCCATGGGCTTCGTCGCCGTGGCCATCTCGGTCACGGCCGGGTCGGTGCTCGGCCTCATCTCCGGCTACTACCTCGGCGCGGCCGATATGGTGGTCATGCGGCTGGTGGACGTGATGCTGGCGTTCCCGGGGATCCTGCTCGCCCTGGTCATCATCGCGATCCTGGGGCCGAACCTCGTCAGCGCCATGGTCGCGGTTGGGATCTCCGGGATGCCGGTCTTCATCCGGGTCGTGCGTGGGTCGGTCCTCACGCTGCGGGAGACCGAGTACATCGAGGCCGCCCGGGTCATCGGCTGCCGCAACGCGCGTATCATCGCGCGGCACATCCTGCCCAATGCCCTCGCGCCGATCATCGTCCTGGCGACGCTCGGCATCCCATCGGCGATCATCTCCGGTGCCGCCCTGAGCTTCTTGGGTCTGGGGATCAAGCCGCCCACGCCCGACTGGGGCGCGATGCTGAGCAACGGCAAGGACTTCGTCAGCAGCGCCTGGTGGCTCACCACCTTCCCCGGCATCGCGCTCCTCCTGCTGGTCATGGCGATCAATCTCTTCGGCGACGGCCTGCGCGACGCCCTCGACCCGCGCCTGAAGCTCTAGCGGCGTGCGGTGTCGGGCTGCGACGGTGGCCGTCGTGATATGCCCGAGGCGGGTGGTGGGAAGGGTCTACGCAGTCGGCGCGTGCCCGGGGCTAATGAACTTTGACGAATTAATCCGGTAAACGCGACAGCCGTCCGCGCCCCCGCGTTGTCATCCTGAGCGGCGCCGGGGGCGGCGGCCAGCCGGCCCCGGCGCAGCGAAGGATCTCTCCGCTGCGTGGCCGGTCCGACGCGAGATCCTTCGCTTCGCCGCCCGGCGCTCTGCGCCGGCCGGCTCCGCTCAGGATGACAGCCGTGCCGGAACGGGTGGCGGGAAGACGAGAATAATTCGTCAAACTCCATAAGCCCCGGGCTGACAAGGAAAGCCGGCTGAAGCCGGCTCTTTGGAGTGCGGCGGCCCGAGCCGCCGCTTTGGTACCGCGCGGCCGGAGCCGCGCGTCGGGGCTGGTGCCGTACCGTCGCCGAGACACGGACCGGGTGGCGCGAGGATCCCAGCGTGTGGCGCGTGCCCGGCGGCTTTAGCTCCGGGCACATGCCGAATAGTGGACACCGTATCGCCGGGGTGTATGCCCTGCTGAATCCCAGCCGGCTTCAGCCGGCTTTCGTGGTGAGCCCGGGGCTTGAGCCCCGGGCACGTGCCGAGCGGCGGAACCGTTCACACCACCCATCCTGGGCACGGGCCGCCACGCGAGGTCCTCGTCACCGGCGGGGGGCGTGCAGTTTCCCTCTCCCTCACTCCTTCGGCATCGCCTTGATCGCCTCGTAGGCGGGGCGGGGGGTGCCGTCGGGGTAGAGGAGGGCGTAGGCGGTGAAGGGGTGGCCGTCGCCGTTGAAGGCGCCGAAGTTCAGGTTCCAGATGAACATCCGCTCGACCCAGGGCCATTCCGTGCGTGCGATCTCGTAGGCCCGCACGAGGTACCGTGCCTGGTCCTCCTCGCTGACCCACTTGCTGAAGCCCCAGGACGGCCAGTCGGTGGCGGTGCCCCAGCCGAATTCGGTGATCCAGATCGGCAGGTGACCCAGCCCGGCGTTCACGACGGCAGCGTGCAGCGCCTCGGCGCGGCGGAAGTAGAACTCCGGCGCGTTGTTCCAGGCAGGGGTGTTGGCCGGGTTGCTCGGCCAGTAGTTGTCGGGTGGGTTGCCCGCGCCGTAGGCGTGGATGCCGATCACGTCGATGTAGCGTCCTGCCTCGCCGCCGTTTAGCGCGAGCAACTCCTCGGTGTAGGCGAGGTCGTCCCAGATCACGGTCCGCTCGCGGAGGCTGCTCGGCGCCATCCCCGCCAGCACGACCAGCGCGTCCGGGTCGTGCCGCCTGACCGCCTGGCTGCCCACGCGCAGCAGTTCCAGGTATCCGGCCGGGCGGATCAACCCTCCGGCCTCCTGGGCGATGTTCGGCTCGTTCCAGATCTGCCAGGCGTCGACGCGGCCGCGAAAGTGGGCGACGAGGACCTCCATGAAGCGCCCGAAGGAGACCGGGTTGGCGGGCGTGCCGGGCGGGATGTCGAGCGCCCAGGCCGGCGGCGCGTTCACCGTGACCAGCACGTGCAGCCCGCGCTCCCGCGCCGCGTCGACGAAGCGGTCGAGCGGGTGGAAGATGTAGTAGCCCGGCTCCGGTTCCATCAGGCCCCACTGGCCCTGGACTCGCACCCAGTCGCAGCCGGCGTCCCGAACGAGGTCGAGGTAGGTCTCGTTGGTGACGTGGTTCGGTTCGTCGCCCCACCAGAAGACGTTGAAGGCGCAGCCGACCGGGTGGTTGTAGAGCGGCTGCGGGCCGATGGGCGGGGTCGGACCTGCCGGGCCCTCCGGGGTGACCGCCAGGGGCGGGACCGGCCGGGCCGCGAGCGCCTGTCGGCCGAGGTGGCCGAGCAGTACGTCGTGGGGCCAGGGGTTTTCCGGGTGCCACTCGAAGCGGGCGCGCTCGAAGTACTGCACGGTGCGCCCGTTCTCGATGAACTCTTCGCTAATCGGGTAGCCGAAGGCCGCCAGCCCGCCGCGCGTTTCCCAGTAGATGCGGAAACCGCCGCAGAGCCGGTGGCCGGTGGCGGGGAAGACGCGGCAGTGATGATCGTTCGCGGCGTCGACCGGTTGGAAGGGTGGCTCGTTGCGGCGGTCGAGCGTCGTCAGGGCGCCGAGCCGGGTCACGAGCACCTCGTAGCCGGCGCCGGCCAGGTGGTCGTGGCGCTCGAAGACGGCGCGCTCGAAGTACTGTCGCAGCAGGCCGTCCTGGTAGAAGACGCGGCTGATCGGATAGCCGAAGGTCGGGAGCCCGCCGTTCTGCTCCCAGAAGCGCAGGAACGGATCGCTTACCCAGAAGCCGGTTTCCGGGAAGTAGGCGGCCTTGCCGTCACCCAGCGTGGACTGGCCGGGTGGTATCCCCGCCTGGGGCACCGCGGGAGTCGCAAGCGTGACCGCTGGTGCCAACAGCAGTCCCACGACCAGCAGCGTCAGGATCAAGCGTCGCATCAGGGCCACCACGATCTTAGGCCCAACCCTCCCCACGCCCGATCGGCGCGCCGCCTGCGCGGCACGATCGGATACCGAGCATCACGGCCCCGTTCATGCGGCGTCGCTACATGATGGACAGCGAGGATACGGATCGATGTTGCTGGGTAGAAGACGTTCGCTGTACAAGAACCAAGGTGACACCGGTCAGGTACTATTCCTCCCCAACCCTACCTCACGCGCTCGCGCGATGGCCTCCTCCCGATCGGCCACATGTAGTTTACCGAGGATGTTGGAAACGTAGTTGGCGACCGTCTTGCCGCTCAGGGAGAGGAGCCGGGCGATCTCGGCATTGGAGGCTCCCTGGGCCATCAGGTGGAGCATCTCTCGCTCGCGTCCGGTCAACATGGGAAAGGCTTCCATCGGAACGGCGGGCCGCGCTGTCGTGAAGAAGTCGATCAGGCGGGCGGCGATGCCAGGACTGAAGATCGCCTCGCCGCGGCTGATCGCGCGGATGGCCCGCAGCATGTCGTCCTTGGTCGCGTCCTTGAGCACGTAGCCCCGCGCACCGGCGCGCATCGCGGTGAACACCGAGGCGTCGTCTTCGAACATCGTGACGACCAAGATGCGGGTGGCCGGATGGGCTGCCAGGATGCGGCGTGTCGCCTCGATCCCGTTGAGGCCCGGCATCTTGATGTCCATCAGCACGACATCCGGCCGCAGCGTCTCGGCCAGCGTGACGGCCTCGTCGCCCGTGGTTGCCTCGCCGATCACCTCGATATCCGGCGTTGTGCTCAGCAGCAGTGTCAGTCCGTCTCGGAAGAGCGGATGATCATCCGCAATCAGGACGCGCACCGGGTCCATGAGCGTACTCCGTTCTGATGCATCATGCGTCTCGCATCGTGCAGCTTAGGCTTGCTGCCTTCCCTGACATCCTGGCGGAGATGTCGGGTGCCACAGGCAGGACACTTACATCGGCCTCCCCAGCGGCAGCCGGGCGACGATGCGCGTGCCGGTCGGCATTGCGCGCTCGACCAGGCATGTTCCCCCGAGTTCGATCGCCCGCTCGCGCATCGAGCGCAGACCGACGCCGGTTCGGCCTCCTCGCTCGGCCGGGTCTGGTAGACCGATGCCGTCGTCGATGATCTCGACCTGCAACGTCTCGTCGGCGACGCAGGTGAGCCGGACGAGGCAGGTCCGGGCGTGGGCATGCCGGCTGACATTCATCAGGGCTTCCTGGACGATCCGGTAGGCCGCGACTTCCACCGCGGCCGCCAGCGCCGGGAGCGGCGCTGGAACCTCGACGGTCACCTGAAACCCCGCGGTCGGGTTCGGCCCGCCCTGGGCGTGACTGGCGCTGGTGTATTGCATGGCGCGCTCGCGGATGGCGTCGACCAGGCCCAGCTCGTCCAGCGTCGGCGGCCGCAGGTCGTAGACGAGCCGCCGTATGTCGCCGACCGCGGCCCGAATCGCCGTCTGCAGCTTGGCGTTGACGACAGCGGCCGCCTCCGGGTCGGTCTGGATGAGTTCACCGACGGTGGCGGCGGTCAGGCCGAGCGCGGCGAGCGTCGGGGCCAGTTCGTCGTGCAGGTCGCGTCGCAGCCGCCGCCGCTCCTCCTCCCGGGCCAGCACCAGCCGCTCGCGCGAGCGTTGCAGGTCGGTCATCACGCGCACGCCGTGCACGGCCACGCCCGCGTGGTGCGCCAGGTCGTCGAGCAGGCGCCGATCGGCGCTGGTGAAGGCTTCGCCCGGTGCGCGTGGGCCGAGCAGGAGTTGGCCAACGACGTCGCCCTGGTAGATGAGCGGCACCTGGAGCAAGTCGGCGGGCGGCTGGCCGGCGGCGGCGGTGATAGCGAACTCCTCTTCCTCATCTCGGGGGAGCGCGATGGCGACGTACGGCAGCTTCAGCGCCTCTTGGACGGTCGAGACGATGGTCGGCAGCACGGCATCGGGGGCCAGCGTCGCTTCGAGGCGCCGGCCAAGGCGAGCCAGGACGGCGTAGGGGTCATCGCGCTCGCCGTACATCAGGTGGTTGACACCGCGCTGGAGGCGATCCCGTAGCGGCTGGAAGAGGACGGCAACGAGGCCGGTGGCGATCAGCGAGATCACGAGATTGCCACCGGTGTTGAAGAGGGCGCCGAGGTAGCCGACCACGAGCACGTAGAGGCCGACGACGCCGGCGGTCAGCGCGCCGTAGACGAGGGAGTGGTGGATCACGACATCGATGTCCCAGAGCCGGTAGCGCAGGATCGACGCGCCGATCGACAACGGGACCGGGAGCAAGGCGCAGACGAAGACGGTGGTGCTGGTCAGGTCGTAGAGCGCGGCCGGGATACCGGGCTGGTGCAGGGCGGGGATGAGATCGCCCGGGATACCCACCGCGAGGAAGCCGGCGATCGCCACGGAGAAGCCGAAGACGACCCACTTGGTCTGCTGGCGCTGGATCGGCCCCGACACCCGCCGATACCGGTGGACTTGCGCAAACAGGAAGGCGCCGAGAAAGCCGAAGAACACGGGGCCCGACAGCAGCAGGGGCCAGGTGCTTGGGTCGACGACCGAACCGGGGAAGAACATCAGGCCCCCGCCCAAGGCGACCCAGGCGACTGCCGCCGCCCGCGTCCAGGGCGGCACGAAGGCGCCGTCCGGGAAGAGACAGAACAAGAGAAAGAAGGAGAAAATCGCGTAGTACTCGAGCGCGGAGACGACGGCTCCCCAGTTCGGGTGGTTCGCGACCAGGGCCCCAAGCGTGTTCGGAAAGGTTGCCCCAAACAGGACGAGCGTGAGCGAGAGGAGAAGCGGCAGCCGCTCCGCGGACTTGCGCCAGAAGATGAACAGGCCGATTGCCAGAAAGGCCGCGGCGAATGCGATCTTGAGCGCGAGCGTGTAGCCGGCATAGATCTCCGGCGCGAGGCCCAACTGCCAGAGGCCGGCGCGGACGGCGCCGGCCTCTGGATCGACGGAAACGCTGGCCAGTTGCGTGTAGTGCGCCGGGAGGCTGGCGACAAAGAGCGCCGTGCTCAATGCCGCCATCGCAACCCAGCCGATGCGGGCCACGGCGAGCGCGGGGTTGTGGAGCCGCACAGTCCCACCCTGCCGTAGCCGCTGGTCGCGTTCCGAATCTTGGCCAAACCCGACAAGCGATGGGACTCGTGCCCGGGGTACGCGCATGCGCGGCCTCCTCCTGGGGCTCCGTCGACCAGCGCCGTCGCTGCCGCTCGTGTCTCCGTATCCTACTCGAGAACGGCGCCGACCGGCAGCGGAGCGCTTATTCGAGAGGTTGTGCCTGCGGGGCTGGTTGGCGTGTCATGGACCGCCGAAGCAGCGTCACCGGCGTCGCCAGCATCCAGATCGAAAACAGCGGGAAGACGAGGAAGCCGAAGATGCCCAGTGGGCTCTCCGGATCGAACACCGTGCCGGTGCTGACGAAGAGGCTCACCGCGCCCACCGCGCCGAGTATGCCGATCCAACGGGGCAGCCGCCGGGTCGCCAGGATCGCGATCGAGGCGGTCGCCCAGAAGACACCCTGCGGGAAGGCCAGCCCCTCCTGGAGCGAGCGCGCCACGGTGCCCAGCGCCCGCAGCATCTCCGGTGTGCCGCCATCCAATGCGACGCGGACGAACGCGAGTTCGACGCCCAGGCGGGCGATCGATACGAGAATGGTCGCGACCCCGCCGCCGAAAGCGGCAAGTGCCAGCAGTCCGCTGCCGTCTCCCGCGCGGCGCAGCGCGACGTAGAGGCCGGCAACGAAGACGAGGAAGAACGCGCCAGCGGCGAACTCAAGATAGATGGAGATCAGCCAGTCGATGCGACTGGTTGCCAGCCAGTCCTCGATGGCTTGCGCCGAGCCGCCGAGATCTGGCTCGGCGGGAGTGAAGAGGAAGCCCTTGACGAACATGAGCACGCCAAAGGCGAAGCCGCTGATGAGCGCGAGGCGATACCGAAGGGAGACGCCTTCGAACTCGTTGTCTGCGTGCTGTACCAGCATGGTGCGTTGCCTTTCCCGGCTTGCGCCGTTATCCGTCACGGCGACGGTTCACGGGTCGCCGTTGATCAATCTGGTGCCTCTGGTCTGCTCGCGAGCCCATGACGACGATAGGGGAGTGGGATTCCCGGGGGAAAGGGTGCGAGCTTCCCAATGTTCGGGAATCGGTTCTGGGAACGCTGGTCGGTGGGATGTGCCAGCGGTACACCGGGCGGCGTACACTGGAGCCCGGGCGCGGGCGAGCAGCGTAGGGTGCGCGGATGGCTCGCGCTGGTGGGGGCCTGGGGGTCGACGAAGGATGACCGGTCGTGTCAGCGCAAGCTGAGACACTCATCGAGATCCGCGACTTCACCTATCGCTACCCCCCGGCCGAGCCGGGTGGGGCGCCGGTGACGGCGCTCGACGGGATCACGCTCGACATCGCGGCCGGGGAGTGCCTCGGCGTGACCGGCACGGCCGGGAGCGGGAAGAGCACGCTCTGCCTGGCGCTGAACGGCCTGGTGCCGCACGCCACCGGGGGCACGGTGCGGGGCGAGGTGCGCGTCGGCGGTTGGAGCACCAAGGAGGTTCCGGTGCCGCGGCTGGCGACGCGGGTCGGGATGGTCTTTCAGGACCCGGAGAGCAACCTGGTCGGGCTGACGGTGGAGGACGAGGTCGCCTTCGGCCCCGAGAACCTGGGGGTACCGCGGGAGGAGATCGCGGCCCGGGTCGCCTGGGCGCTGGAGGCGGTCGGGATGGCCGGGGCACGCCGCCGGCCGGCGGCGCAACTCTCGGGCGGGCAGAAGCAGCGGGTGGCGATCGCCGCAGTGCTGGCGATGCGACCCCAGGTGCTGGTCCTCGACGAGCCGACCGCCCAGCTCGACCCGACCGGCAAGGAGGAGGTCGCCGCGGCGATCGCGGCCTTGCGGCGGGAGCGCGGGGCGGACCTGACGGTGGTGCTGGTCGAGCAGGACGCCGAACTGCTGGCGCGGCTGGCGGACCGCGTCGTGGTGCTCGACGCCGGGCGGATCGTGCTCTCCGGCCCGACGCGGGAGGTCTTCACCCAGGTGGACCACCTAGCCGGGGTCGGGGTCTTCGCGCCGCAGGTGGCAGAGGTCACGGCCCGGCTGAGCGCCGCGCTCGGCACCGACCTGGCGGCGCTGACCCCGGAGGAGGCCGCCCCGGCCCTGCGGAGATGGCTGGTCAGTCCGTGTCACCCCGAGCCGAGCCGGGAGCGGCGGGAGCCGCCTCCGGCGGCGTTGTCCGAATCGACGGACCCGGTCGTGGGTGATGACCCGGCGCCGCGAGATGGATCCTTCGACGCCGCTCGCAGCGTGTCCATGGGATCCGCTCAGTCTGCCGGGGAACACGACGCGGCTGCACTGGAGCCGCTGGTCGTGATCGAAGGGGTGCACTACAGCTACGGTGGGTCGGTCCCGGCACTGCGAGGGGTGGACCTGACCCTGGCGCCCGGGGAATTCGTCGCGCTGCTCGGGGTCAACGGCTCGGGGAAGACGACGCTGGCGAAGCACCTGAACGGGCTGCTGCGGCCCGACGCCGGGCGGGTGCTGGTGGCCGGGCGCGACACGCGGCAGCACCCGCCAGGGGAGCTGGCGCGCGTCGTCGGCTACGTGTTCCAGAACCCCGACCATCAAATCTTCCAGCCCACTGTGGCCGCCGAGGTCGCGTCCGGGCCGCGCAACCTGGGTGCGCGCGGGGCGGATCTCGCCGCGCGGGTGGACGAGGCGCTCGCGCGCTTCGGCCTGACCGACCTGCGCGAGCGCCACCCGATGCTGCTGGGTCGCGCCGCCCGGCGGCGCGTGGCGCTGGCCGCGGTCTACGCCACACGCCCGCGCGTGCTGGTTCTCGACGAGCCGACCGGCGGGCTCGACCGGCGGGACACGACGGAGCTAATGGCGACGCTGGAGGCGCTGGTGGCGGAGGGCGTCACCGTGCTCCTGATCACCCACGACCTGCGCCTGGCCGCGGCACACGCGCGGCGGGTCGTGGTGATGTCGGACGGGCGGGTGGTGGCCGACGGGCCGCCCGAGGCGATCCTGACCGACGCCGAGCGCCTGGCCGCGGCCGGGCTGCGGCCGGCGCCGGTGACGCGCCTGTCGCTGGACCTCGCCGACGCCGGGATGCCCCCGGCGCTCACCGTCGGGTCCTTCTGCGCGGCGTTCCTACGCCGCGTGCCCGGCGGGGCGGAGTGCCCGGCCGGCGGGCGGACGGGTGAGGGGCGCGAGCGATGAGCGCGGCGGGCTTCGACCTGTACGTTCCCGGCGATTCCTGGCTGCACCGGGTGGATGCCCGGGTCAAGCTGGCGTTCGTGCTCGGCGCGCTGGCGCTGCTGCTGGTCTGGTCCAACCTGCCGCTGTTCGTCCTGGCGCTGGGGCTGACCCACCTGGCGCTGGTGAGCGCCGGCGTGCCCGGGACGCGACTGGCGCGGGTCTGGCGCACGCTCGCGCCGTTCCTGCTGCTCATCGTGCTGCTCTGGCCGCTCGTCAACCGGGGCGGGACGCCGGTGCTGCTCGAAGCCGGCCCGCTGCGCATCACCGGCCGCGCGCTGCTGGCGGGCGTGGGCGCCGCGCTGCGCATCGCCGCGCTCTCGTTCGTCTTCGTCCTCTGGCTGAGCACCACCGACCAACGGCAGATCGTGCGGGGCTTCGTCCGCCTGGGCCTGCCGTTCGGGCTCGGCATGGCGCTGACGATCGGGCTCCGTTTCATCCCCACCTTCGCCGGGGTGTTCCAGACCGTGTCCGACGCGCAGCAGGCGCGGGGGCTGGTGTTAAGCGGTGGGGTGCTGCGCCGGGCACGGGCGATGATCCCGATCCTGATCGCGGCGCTGGTGACGGTGCTGCGTCTGAGCGAGCAGCTTGGGTGGACCCTGGAGGCGCGGGCCTTCGGCGCGCCGGTCCCGCGCACGACGCTGCACGACCTGGCGATGCGGCCGGTCGACTGGCTGCTGCTGGTCCTGGTGGTCGGCAGCGCTGGGGTGTTGCTGTGGCTCTCGCTCGCGATCGGACTGGGCCGGGGCTTGCTATGGCCGGTCGTGTAGGACGGGTCGGACGGACGGCGCAGCCGTGCCCATTGGCCGTCCGCGCACGATGTCCGTATACGCGTACGTACGCTATATTTCGCTCTCGGCAGACGCCGGGATGAGAGAGGAGCTGCCGGACGTGATCGAGCCCTTCGCCGCGCGGCTAGCCGCTGCCCAGAGCGGCACCCACGCGCTGATCGACCTCGACGCCTTCGCCGGTAATGTAGCGTACGTACGCAGCCAACTTCCCCCAGGAGCCGAGCTGATGGCGGTGATCAAGGCCAACGCCTACGGCCACGGCCTTGTCCCCTGCGGCCGGGCTGCGCTGGCAGCCGGAGCCTCCCGGCTGGCGGTGGCCCGTATCGAGGAGGCGCTGCTGCTGCGCGCGGCGGGAGTGGTCGCCCCCATCCTCGTCCTCAGTCCGCCCAACCCCGCGTTGGCCCGCCAGGCGGCCGAGGCGGGGATTGCCCTGGCCGTCGGCTCGGCCACCGGTCTGCAGCGGCTGCTCGACGCCCTCGGCGATGACCTGCCGCCGCTCCCGGTGCACCTCAAGGTCGACACCGGCATGCACCGCTTCGGGGTCGAGCCGGAGGGCGTGGTCGAACTGGTGCGCGCGCTGGCGGCGGAGCCGCGGGTCCAGGTCGAGGGGGTCTTCACCCACTTCGCCACCGCGGACGCGGCCGACGACCGCGTGCTGCAGGAGCAGACCCGGCGCTTTGCCGCGGCCGTCCAGGCGCTCGCCGCGGCGGGCCTGCAGCCGCCCCTGGTGCACATGGCCAACAGCGCCGCCTTCCTCCGCGGCGTGGTCGAGATCCCGGCTCCCGGCGCCACGATCGCGGTCCGCGCCGGCCTCATCCTCTACGGGCTGAACCCCAGCCCTGAGCGCCCTCTCCCGGCGCCGATTCGCCCGGTGCTGCGGCTGGTGACCCGCGTGGGGCAGGTCTTCACCGTCCCACCCGGCGAGGGCATCTCCTACGGCTGGAGCTACATCGCCGAGCGACCCATCCGCTGTGCCGACCTCCCGATCGGCTACGCCGACGGGCTGGTGCGCCTGCTCTCCAACCGGGGCTGGGCCGTCGTCGGCGGCGCCGTCTGCCCGATCCGTGGTCGCATCTGCATGGATCAGACGGTGATCGAGGTTGACGCCGCGCCGGACGTCGCCGAGGGGGACGAGGTCGTACTGCTGAGCGACGGCCGGGACGGCGCCATGACCGCCGACCAGGCCGCCGCCCTGGCAGGGACCATCAGCTACGAGATTGTCAGCTCCCTCGCCGCCCGCGTCCCGCGCGTCTACCTCCGCGGCGGCCGCCCCGTCGCCGTCCTCGACCTGCTGGGGCTGGTGGAGAACCCATTCGCGGCCCGCTGACCGCCGTGCGGTGGCGGGGGCTGCGGTGTCGTGTGCGACGGCGGTCGCCGGAATATGCCCGGGGCGGGTGGGGCGAGGGTTCCCGTGCTGTGGCCCGTGTCCGGGGCTCATGGAGATTGACGAATTAGATGGGTGTTCGCCGGTCGGCCCGTGCCCGGGGCTAAAGCCGCCGGGCTGACAACGAAAAGCCCACTGAAGGGGCTAGGGATTGGGCGTCCCGCGGGATGCCGGAACGGCTCCGCCCGGGCGTGGCCATCGTAGCCCCTTCAGTGGGCTTACCAAAATAGCAGCCCGGCGGCTTTAGCCCCGGGGCACGCGCCGCGGCGCGTGCCGACCCGTACGCGACCCACCTGGTCGCCTGCCGCCCGTGGCTCCTCACGCCACCCATCCCTCGTCCCGGCGACGGCACGGTACCAACCCCGGCGCGCGGCCGCAGCCGCGCGCTACCACAGCGGCGGCTCGGGCCGCCGCACTCCACAGCCGGCTTCAGCCGGCTTTTCTTGTCAGCCCGGGGCTTGAGCCCCGGGCACGAACAACAGCGCGGGAACCTCACACCAGCAACGTCGGGTACCGTGATCCCGTATTGGAGCCACGAGCGCCCTCTCGTAGGAGCGTGACATAACGCTCTGGGCTCGTTGCGTCGGCCCGCGACGGCCGGTTCGCTGTCGTGGATTCTTGACAGGATGTCCTCTATCCGTTACCGTCGGGGGCGAAGGAGGCTGTTGTGGGGCGTCGCGTCGCCGTCGAGCGGGTCGAAAGCCAGGTGCGGGAGCGCCGGGTCGCCGCCGGGCTGAGCCAGCAGGAGCTGGCCGAGCGGGCGGGGCTGACCCGGCAGGCGGTCAGCGCCATCGAGGCGGGCCGCTACCTGCCCAACACTGCGGTGGCCCTCCGGCTGGCGCGGGCGCTCGGGTGTCCGGTTGAGGAGCTGTTCCGTCTGCCGGATGTCCCGCCGCGGGTGCGGGCCGATCTGGTGGGCGATGTCTCGGCGGACGACCGGCGGGTGCAGGTGGCGCGCGTTGGCGGGCGGCTGCTGGCAAGGCCGCTGGCCGGTGCCAGTGGGCCGCTCACCCCGGCCGACGGGTTGCTGGTGGGAGCGGCGCCGGGCGGCCGGGGCGCGATGGTCGACCTGCTGGTCGATCCCGAGGTGGTCGAGCGCACTGTGGTCGTGCTCGGCTGCGACCCGGCGCTGGCGCTGCTCTCGGCGCACCTGTCGCGGCGTTATCCCAACCTGCGCCTGCTCTGGACGCACGCCGGGAGTCTCGCCGCGCTGCGCGGGCTGGCGCGGGGGGAGGCGCACGCGGCTGGGACCCACCTGCGCGATTCGGAGACGGGCGAATTCAATCTCCCCTTCGTGCGGCGTGAGCTGGCCGGCCGGCGCCTGCATGTCGTGACGCTGACCGAGTGGCAGCAGGGGCTGATCGTGGCTCGCGGCAACCCCCGCGGCATCGCCGGTCCAACCGACCTCGCGCGGCCCGACATCACGATCGTCAACCGCGAGCCCGGCTCCGGCAGCCGGGCCATGCTCGACGCCGCGCTCCGCGCCGCCGGAGTGACGCCGGAGCAGGTGCGGGGGTACGCGCGCGAGCTGCCGACCCATCTGGCCGTGGCGGAGGCGGTTGCCAGCGGCGCGGCCGACGTCGGCCCCGGTATCGCCGCCGCCGCGCGGGCGCTGGGACTCGAGTTCATCCCGCTCCAGGAGGAGCGCTACGACCTGGTCATCCCGACCGACTACATCGACGCTCCGGCGGTGCAGGCGCTGCTGGAGACGGCGGTCCACCCCGCTTATCGCGCCGAGGTGGAGGCGCTCGGCGGCTATGACAGCTCACGTGCCGGATCCATCGTGGCGGAGTTGGGCGCGTGACGATGCTGGAGCAGCACCGGTTCACGGCGCGCCGTGACGGATGGCATTGCCGCCCGATGGCTGTGATGGCGATCGTGGCGCTGCTGGCGTTCGGCCTCGTTCTCGCCGGCTGTGGGGCGAGCGCCGGAGGCGCCGAGCGGAAGGCGACTACTGCACCGGCCGGCGGGGCCACGGTGTCCGCCACAGCGGAGGCGGCGGGTGCACTGACCGGTGAGCTCACGGTGTTCGCCGCGGCCTCGCTGACCGATGCGTTCCAGGAGATCGGCGCGCAGTTGGAGGCGGACAACCCAGGGCTGCGGATCGTGTTCAACTTCGCCGGCTCGCAGGCGCTGCGTGCGCAGCTCGCCGAAGGAGCCCGGGCAGACGTCTTCGCCTCGGCGGACGAGGTGACGATGGAGGGCGCGCGGGAGGACGGTTCGATCGCGGGAGAGCCGCGCATCTTCGTCGCGAACCAGTTGGTGGTGATCCTGCCCGCGGACAATCCGGCTGGTGTGCAGGAGCTGCGCGACCTAGCGCGGCCAGGGGTGAAGCTCGTGCTGGCCGACGAGACGGTCCCGGCCGGGCGCTACGCGCGGCAGATACTGACGACGATGGGGCGGAACCCGTCCTTCGGCAGTGACTTCACCGATCGGGTGCTGGCCAACGTCGTCTCGAACGAAACGAACGTCCGGCAGGTGGTGGCGAAGGTACAGCTCGGTGAGGCCGACGCCGGGATCGTCTACGCCTCCGACGTGACGCCGGCCGTGCGGGCGGACGTGACGGTCCTCGACATTCCTGCGGAGTTCAACGTGGTGGCGCGCTACCCGATCGCGATCGTCCGGGACGCCGCGAACCCGACGGCTGCCGAGGCGTTTATCGACGCGGTGCTTTCGCCCGCCGGCCAGGATACCCTTACGCGCCACGGCTTTCTTCCAGCGCCGAGCGGCGGTGACCAGTGAGCGACTGGACGGCAGTTGCCAGTACGGTCGAAGCGAAGACGGAGCGGGAGCGCGCCCGGCGGTGGCGACCGGGTCTCTCGCCGCTGGGCGGAGCGGCGCTGCTGCTGGTGATGTTCCTGGCCGTCCCGCTCGTCGCGCTGGTGTGGCGCGCGCTGGGCGAGCCGGGTATCTGGGCCGCGGCCGGTCAGCCGCTGGTACTGCGGGCGCTGCGGCTGAGCGTCGTCACGACGGCCGTCACCATCGCGGTCGCGGTGGTGGCGGGAACCCCGCTGGCCTACCTGCTGGCGCGGCGGAGGTTCCGCGGCAAGCGGCTCGTCGAGGTCGTCATCGACCTGCCGCTGGTTCTGCCGCCGGTGGTTGCCGGTGTGGCGCTCTTGATGGCGTTCGGCCGGCGCGGTCTGCTGGGGGATGCCCTGGGAGCCGTCGGCATCGAGCTTCCCTTCACCACCGCGGCGGTGGTGCTGGCTCAGGTCTTCGTGTCGGTGCCCTTCTACGTCCGCGGCGCGCGAGCCGGTTTCCAGGCGGTGCCGGTCGAGCTCGAGGAGGCCGCCGCGATCGACGGTGCCGGCACGTGGCACACGCTGCGCCGGGTCACCCTCCCGCTCGCGCTTCCCGGCGTCGCCTCCGGATTGGTGCTCTGCTGGGCGCGCGCGCTTTCCGAGTTCGGTGCGACGCTGATGTTTGCCGGGAACTTCACCGGCCGTACCCAGACGATGCCGCTGGCCATCATGAGCGCGATGGAGCGGGATCTCAATGCCGCGCTCGTGCTCTCGGTGCTGCTCCTGGCCGTCGCCGCGGCCGTCCTGATTCTCGCCCGGCTGGTGGCGGGCGGGCGCGTCGAGCCGTAGCCCGGCACCCTGCTTGCGAGGTGGGGTGGCGCCTGCGGCGAGGGCCGTAGGCCGGGCAGTCCGTTCATTGAGAGGCAGTGCGATGCACGAGCACGAGCACGGCCAGGAGCACGGACACGGCATGGTGAATCCCGTCCAGCTACAGAAGTTCCTGGGCGGGATCAACTACCCGATCGACAAGCGCGCGCTGTTGGATCGAGCGCGCGATGCCGGAGCCGACAGCGACGTGCTGGACGCGCTCCAGCGCTTGCCCGATCAGCGCTACAACAGCCCGACCGATATCTCCGAGCAGATCGGGAAGCTGACCTGACCCAGTCGTACGGATCGGGAGCCGTCGAAGACGGCTCCCGATGAGGGATGAGCGGGCCTGTGGCGTCCTGGGTCTGGGCCTGGAGGCGCCGGAGGTCCGCTCATGGTGTTTCCCGCACCCAACACGGCGGCCGGCTGTCGAGTTGGGTGCGGCGAGTCCGTCACTAGTCTGGTTCGCGGGCTGCCTCATTCGGGACGGTGATGTCCCAGGTGTCATAACATGCGCGGAGCACCTCGGGCGGAGCCTGGACGCCAAGGATCTCCGCCAGGCGGGCGAGGATCAGTGCGGGGCGGATCGGCTGTCGCAGGGCACGGACGATGTCCGCTTCGGTGGGGATCGGCACGCCGTCGCTGTCTCCGCTGAGGTAGCCGAACTGCTCGGCCACTTCGATACTGATGTCCAGGATCGCGTCAGTGATTTGCCCGGCCAGGTATGGTGGCAGCGGTCCCGCTCGCATCGGTGTCCCCCGTCCGCAGAAAACGGCTCGTCTCCCCCCTGGCCGGCAGGAGTGATCGCGGCTTTGGGCCGAGCGGCGACGGTCCGCCCAGGCCGCCGGGGTTGGGCTGCCTCGACAGCCCTCACGCCCAGGCCAGCGGGCGCGAGAGCGGTTGCCGGCGAGAGTTCTGGCAAGCCTATTGTGCCGGACCAGGATGACGAACCGCTGACCCTTGGCGTTCGCCAGGGTTGCAATGATGCAGGAATCCGCGTGCTGGTAGGAAATCCGGCCCCTCGAACCTCCTTGGAAATAGTGGAGCGGCATCCAGGCGATTCCTGGAAGGTACGGATGACCCCGTACCTGACCAACTGACCCGGGTGATCAGGACTAACAGCCCAAGGGTGTTCCGGGACGATCGGCTATCTTACCTATAGGATGCTGGTGCATCTCACACCGCGCCCTGCTCGCGGCGCCGCAGTCCGCGAGCGACCCCGTGCAGGGAGACCAGGTCTAACAAGGAGTCCGTCGTGGTGTCGTCGGACGTCCAGACCAGCAAGCAGGTTGCGCTCCGGGTTCAGCCGCACCTGGATACCGTGCGCAGTGCGGCGGTGGAAACGCTCCGACGCGAACCGGATCGGGGCCGGATCGCTGCGGCGCAGCGTGCCCTGGCTACGGTGCGGGAGATCGCGGAGGCGGCCGGCGTCGAGGTTCTGGCCGCGGCCGCGGTCATCGTCGGGGAGGCCCTGGAGATCGCCGGGGCCGAGGGGGTCGACCCGGCTCTGAACCTGGGGCACTACGCCTCGGCCGCCGCGGCCGACCTGACCCGGATCGTCCACGCCCTGCTGATGGACGAGGATCCGGCACCGCTGCTGGAGCACGCCCGCGCGATGCTGCGCGCCATGCCCCGCGGCGAGCCGCAGCAGTTCATCGAGGTCGACCTCAACGATCGGGAGTACCTGGCGAAGCTGCTGGGCACCGCGTCGCGGCCCACGACGCCCACGCTTCCCGCCCGCCGCCTGGTTCTCCCGTTGGCGGACCTCCAGGAGATCTACACGCGCCTGGATGCCTACGCCGCGTGCGTGCGGGAGATTTCCGCCGCGCCGGAGCGCCGGGAGGCGCTCGACAACCTGCTCGCCGCGGCCGGTGCGCTGGTGGATGTGGCGACCGGGCTGGGGGTCGAGCAGATCGAGCGGGTCATGAGCGCGGTCTGCCGTGTGGTTGAGGGCTTCCGCAGTGCCGAGCAGCCGTTCACCCCGGACGGGGTCGAGCTCGCCATTGCCGGGCAGCAGATCATCCCGATGATCCTGGAGTCGCTCGACGACCCGGCGCGGGTCGCCAAGGCGGTCGATGCGTTGGTCGAGCAGGGGTCCAACCTGCTGGTCCAGGTGCGCCGGGCCAGCGAGCCGCTGGAATACTGGCCGGAGCCGGATCACGCCGCCCTGGCCGCTAGCGCGGGCACCGACGACCACCTCCTGACGCCGCCTCCCGACGGCCTGGAGCAGGCGCTGAACCTGCTCGACGACAGCCCGCCGCCATCCGCCCCTGATCCGGAGACGCTGCTTCCCCGCCCGGTGGGCGACGCCACGGCGCTCTTCGCCGAGGACGCGGCCGCGCTGCTGCCGCGCCTGGCCGAGGTCGTCCTCGCGCTCGAGCGCGACCCCGGTTCCCCCATTGCCTCCCGCAGGCTGGAGCGGACGCTGCTCGCGCTGCGCGGTGCCGCCGCGGCGGCCGGGCTCCGCTGGATCAGCGAGCACGCCGCGCGGATGGTCGCCCTGCTCGACAGTGCGGATGGCAGCGACCGTGCCGCGCTGCTGCGGGAGGCTCACGCGCTCTCCGATGCCCTAGAGCAGGTCATCGTGCAGGCCGCCACCGGGCAGCCCGCGCTCCGCGCCGCGCGCAAGTCCCTCCACGCGGACGTCGAGGCGGTCGAGCGGCTGGTGGCGCAAGCCAGCGAACTGGCCGTCCGCACCGGCGGGCACGAGTACCGGTCCTATCGCCTGGCCGTCACGACCCAGGATCTGCGCGCCGGGCGCGATCGCATCCGCGATGTGGCGCGGATCCTGGCCGAGCGCCCCGCGGACGCGGCTGACTTGGCGGCGGAGCTGGTCGCGCTCGTCGCCGACCTCTCGCGCGCCATCGACGACCTCGATCACGTGCGGGGCGAGTTCGACGCCGGTTGGCGGCGGCAGGTGCGCGCGCTGGTCGAACTGGACGACGGGTTGCGGGCGCTGCGGCTGGTGCCCTTCTCCGCGCTGGTGCCACGCCTGGAGCGCGCCGCGCTCGGCACCGCGCGCGCGGCCGGCACGCTCGTGCGCTTCATCGTCGACGGCGGCTCGACGGAGATCGACGCGACCCTGCTCGACGGTGTCGGCGCTGCACTCCTACCGCTGGTCCGCAACGCGGCGCAGCATGGGATCGAGCCGCCCGACGTCCGCCGCGCCCATGGCAAGCCCGAAGAGGGCACCATCCGCGTGCGGGCCGAACGAGACGGCAGCCAGGTGGTGATCCAGGTCAGCGACGACGGCGCGGGGATCGACGACCAGGAAATCGCCCGCCAGGCGGCACGCTCCGGCTTCCCCGTTCCACCCGACGGGCTGAGCCGGGAGCGGGCGCTGCAACTCCTGTTCATGCCGGGCTTCGGCATGAAGCCGGCCGCCGACGGCGGCACGCCGCGCCGCTCCGGGATCGACACCGCCGGCATCGCCGTCTCGGAGATCCGGGGGACGATCACGGTAGAATCCGAGATCGGCCGCGGCACCACGTTCACCATTCGCGTCCCGCTCCTCCCGTCCCTGACCGAGGCCCCGGTTGTGTCGGTGGCCGGCACGCGTTACGTGGTGCCCTTCGTCGCCGTGTCCGCCTGCGATCCCCCGCCGATGGTGATCCCCGTGGACAAGGGCGGCTACGTTGCCCACTGGGACGGCGACACGTTGCCGGTGGTGGACCTCGGCGCGCTGCTGGGCGTGCGCTCGCCCGAACACGCTGCGGCGCCGGGCGGGCGGCTCCTTCAGGTCGACCACGCGGGCCAGCGCTGGCTGGTACGGGTCGATGCCCTCTTCGAGCCCCAGGCCGTGATGATCCGGCCGCAGGCCTTGCAGGGCCAGGGGCCGGTCGCCCCCGGCGTCGTCGCGACGACCGCGATGCCGTCGGGCGAGATCGCGCACGTGCTCGACCTGGCGCAGATCCTCGACTCCGCCCGCCTGCCTGCGCGCGGGGTACCGCCGACCGGCACCCTCCGCCGCGTCCCCGTCGTGTTGGTCGCGGACGACTCGATCGGCCGGCGCCGAGCGATGGTCCAGGCGCTGGAGCGCGACGGCTGGCAGGTTCGCGAGGCGCGGGACGGGCTGGAGGTGCGGGAGGCACTGGAGACGAGCACGCCGGACCTGATGGTGATCGACGTGGACCTGCCCTTGCTGTCCGCGTTCCAGGTGGTGGATGCGATCCGCCGGCACCCCGATCTACCGGTGATCGCCCTGATGGCCCACGACGACCCCGACTCCCACGGTCATGCCGAAACCCTCGGCGCCCGCGCCACCCTCCCCCGACCCTGCGACACCGGTACGCTGCTCCGCACCGTGCGTGACGTCCTGCCCGATCGGTATGGGCTTGGGAGCAATCGCGTGTGACGGACCTTCGGGCTGATGCCCCGGTGATGACACCCTGGTGATACGGTGTCTGCTGTCCAGGTATGTGCCCGGGGCTAAAGCCGCCGGGCTGACAACGAAAGCCGGCTGAAGCCGGCTGGGGAAACGAGGGCTCACCCCTCGGTGATACGGTGTCCGCCGGTCGGTACGTGCCCGGGGCTAAAGCCGCCGGGCTGAATAATCAAAAGCCCACTGAAGGGGCTACGATGGCCACGACCAGGCGAATCCGATTCGGCAGCCTGCGGGACGCCCAGTCCCCAGCCCCTGCAGTGGGCTTACCCCTTTTCAGCCCGGCGGCTTTAGCCCCGGGCACATACCACCACGCTGAGATCCCTTCACCACGGCACCCGGGCTGGGATAGAACCGTTGGCTCGTTCGCGTTGCCAAGCGCCATGAACGAGCGCGGGCGCCGTACGGACGATCACCCGGCCCGCGTGTGTTACTCCCCTCTCCCAAGGTTGGGAGAGGGGCCGGGGGTGAGGGCCATTCCCACGTGGACCGAGCGACGACACCCGCGCGACATCCGCGCCGAGCACCGGCGCCGCGGGCTACAGGCCCCAGCGCTCGCGGTGGACGGCGATCACGCGCTTGATGACCTGCTCTTGGTCGTGGGAGACCTCGCGCGAGGTGCGCCAGGCTGCGACCCGCTCGGGGTTCAGGGGCTCCTCGATGCCGGTGCGCTCGCCCAGCAGCTCCTCGGCGATCGCGAGGGTGCAGTAGGGCGCGTAGATCTCGCTGTACCCGCCTTCCAGGGCGACGACCAGCCGGCCGTCGGCGGACGTCGCGGCGATGTCGCGCATGATGGCCGTCATGCGGCGGTAGGCTTCGGTTGACAGGCACATCCGCCCCAGGGGATCGCTGGCGCTGGCGTCCTGCCCGGCGGAGACGATGACCAGTTCCGGGCGGAAGCGCGCGGCGATGGGGGCGATGATCCGCGTGAAGGCCGCGAGATAGGCGGCGTCGCCGGACCCGGGCGGGAGGGGAATGTTCACCGTGTAGCCGGTGCCGGGGCCGGTCCCCGTGTCCTCCACCGCCCCCCAGCCGGGCGGGTAGAGCCCGTCCTGGTGGATCGAGATGAAGAGCACGCCGGGGTCGGCGTAGAAGGCATCCTGCGTCCCGTTCCCGTGGTGGACATCCCAGTCGACGATGAGGATGCGCTCGACCCCGTGGCGGCGCCGGGCGTGGTGCGCGGCGATCGCCACGTTGCCGAAGATGCAGTAGCCCATGCCCCGATCGGCCATCGCGTGGTGGCCGGGCGGTCGTACCAGCGCCAGGCACTGGCGGACCTGGCCCGTCATCACCGCGTCTACCGCGGCCATCACGCCGCCGGCGGCGAGGAGCGCGATGTCGTACGAGTCCGGCGCGGCCGGTGCCCCTTCGCCGGTGTCCCCGCCGCCGGCGGCGCAGATCTCGCGCACGCGCTGCACGTAGGCCGGCGTGTGGTAGGCGGTGACATCCTCCTCGGTGGCGGGATAGGGCGCGATCCGCACCATTCGGCTGCTCAGACCGGTCAGGTCGAGCAGGTGCTTGGTGCGCTGCGCCAGGCGCGGGTTCGAGGGGTGGTCGACCTGTTCGACGAAGGGCAGCGGGTTGCCGGAGCGCCAGAGCCGGTAGGGGTTGGTGTTGTGTTGCAGGTACCGCTCGCAGAAGACCAGCCCGGTAGATCGGTCGGGCACCGACGATCTCCTTTCACTGCGCCTCGGATCTGCGCGGCTGTGTGTGGTCCGTGTCTCGCCTCCCGGTTCCCCTGGCTACCGAGCCCGCGGGCGAGCTTGGCCGGAGCGGTCGAGGATGGGAGGTTGGATGCCGTATCTTCGCATCATTGCCCGCTGCGGGCCAGGGGTTCGAGGGAGCCGTTGTGCTACGATAGCTGAGTTCGTGAGGGTTTCGACATGCGTCGTTCGAAGGAGAAGGTGCGTGGCTCGACTTCCCGATGTGCCCGATGCTGACATCCCATCCTCACTGCGAGACCTGGCCGATGCGCAGGTGCGCATCTACGGCACGGTGCTCAACTCGCTCCGGCAGACAGCCCATGCGCCGAACGTCGCGCTCGCCGCGGCCGCCATGATCCGGGAGCTGAGCCGCGGGATGCGTACCAGCCGCCGCCTCCACGCCTTGCTCAACCTCCGCGTCGCAGCCATCGTCGGCTGCCCCTTGTGACAGGAACTGCACGCTGCCGGTGGCAGCGAGGCAGGCGTCCCGGCGGACGTCATCGCGGCTGTGCGCGCGGGCACCTGGCGAGCGTACCCCGACCTGACCGCAGCCGAGCAGGTCGCGCTCGCGTTCGCCGAAGCAGTGACGGCGACACCGCCCACCATCGACGACGACCTTTTCTGCCAGCTACGGGAGCACTTCGACGCACCCGAGATTGTTGAGATCTCGGCGATTTGTGCCTGGGAGAACTACCGGGCGCGGCTCAACCGGGCACTGGGAATCGAGCCTCACGGGTTCTACCACTTCGACGACACCAACGGGTCATCCTAATGAGTCACCGGCGCGCCGGGAATGATTCGTCGCGACCCGCGACGAATCATTCCCGGCACGGGATGTGACGGGGCAATCGCAGGTCGGTCGTTCGATGGCCACTCCCTGGGAGGAGGTGGCGGCCATGGGGATTGAGACACCGGAGGATGTGGCGGTCGTGCGCCGCTGGCTCTCCGAGCAGGTGCGGCAGGGCAATAATCTCGCCCGCCGCTGTCTGCGCGTGCTCGACCAAGCCGCTCCGGAGGCCGAGATCGCGACCGCCCGCATGATCGTCCGGGCCATCTTCCGCGTGGCTGCCCAGGCCGATTCGCTCCTCCGAGATCGCTACTACGCGGCCGGCGCTCCCTATGGCGACAGTGAGGACGGGCTCCATCGCTGGATCACTGAGCAGCAGGCCCTGGAGCGTGAGCGCCGCTCGCGGTTGAACTGAGCGTGGCCGTCCAGCCCCGACGACGGGCGCCCTTGCAGGGCGCTGTGCCGTTAGATTCCGGCGACCATCATGGCCGGTGCCTCTTCACCCCTCGCGTGCTGTCCCCATCTTGTAATGACCTTGCTACGCCGCTTCGCCCCTGTGATAGGCGCCTGCGAGCATGGGCGGGCTATGCTTTAGCTGAGGGGAGTAGGGCTCCCCACAGGGAGTGCAGCTCGGGTGATCGGACAGATGTGGGTAGCGTACGCCATGACGAACGGTCAGCATACCAATACGAATTCGGTCGTTGCAGAGCGGCGGCGTGCGCTGCTGGAACGCCTGGTCGAGGCCGCGCGCAGCGCGCCGGCCGGTCCGTGGGAGCGGTTCACCGCGGTCCGCGTCGGGCTGGCCGGGGTGGTGATCTACCGGCCGGGTATCGAGCCGATCACCGCGGCCGACATGGCCGACCTCGACGCACTGGCGGCGGACGGGTCGCTGGAGCTGACGAAGACGCCCAGCGGTGCGCGCCTCTTCGAGGTGACCGCCCTGGGCAGGGCGCGCGCCGAAGGGATCGATCCCGGTGCCGGGGAGCTGGCGAATCCCTGACGGGACGCGTTGCGCTGGCTACATGGCCTCCGGCGTCCAGCCGGGAGGCATGATCGGTAGCCGCACAGTGACGGTCGTCCCCTTGCCCGGTTCGCTGCAGAGGTCGATCGTTCCCCCGTGCTCCCGCACGATCCGCTGGGTAATGTAGAGCCCGAGACCTGTGCCGCTGGCGCGCTGGCGCGCCGCTTCCGTGCGGCTGAAGGGCTGGAACAGGCGCTTCTGGTCCGCCGGGGCGATCCCGATACCCTCGTCACTCACCGTCAATTCGACCTGATCCCCGTCGCGCCGCAACTGGACGCGGACGTCACCGCCGTCCGGCGAGTACTTGAGGGCATTGGAGATCAGGTTGACCAGCACCTGCTCGAGCCGGTCCGGGTCCCAGACGCCCGCGATCGGCTCGGTCGCCTCCAGCGCCAGCGTGTGGCGTGGCGTCCGCTCGGGCGCGTGCTCGAAACGCGCCAGGACGCGCCGCGCGAGATCGTTGAGCGCCACCGGCTCCGGGCGCAGGTCGATCCGCCCCTGCTGGATGCGGGAAGCGTCGAGGAGATCGGCGATCAGCCCTTCGAAGCGGTCGATCTGGCTCTGCAGCTCGTCGGTGAATTCCCGTATCGCCTCCCGGTCGGGATTCTCCCGGCGCACTTCGTCGGCCAGCAGGTACACCCAGCCCTTCACCGTCGTCAACGGGGTCTTCAACTCGTGGGATGCGACTGAGAGGAATTCCTCGCGTGCCAGCACCGCCTCCTGGGCGGCGCGATAGAGCATCGCGTTGTCCACCGCCAGCGCGGCGCGGTCGGCGAGGTCCTGCAGGAAGGTCAGATCCTCTTCGGTGTACGGGTGGTCCGGCCGGTCGCGCCAGACGATGAGGGCGCCGATGCTCCGTCCGCGAACCGACAGGGGTGCGATCAGCAGGCTGTGGATGGGGAATTGTGCGACGAAGCCCTGCTGGCCCGGCATCAGACCCGCCTGGGCCTCCTCCGGCGTGATCGCGGCGTGCAGCAGCGGCTGTCCGCTGCGCATGACCGACGCGATGAATCCCTCGCCGTCCTCAAGTGGGACGGGCGGCATGGTCTGCAGCGCCTCCAGCGTGGCGGGGTCACCATGGTGGAAGGCCATCGGGTCGAACCGTGCATCGTCCGGTGAGAGAAGCCCGATGACGCAGGCGCCGTCGAGGATCACGGCGACGCGCTGGCTGACCGTCTCGAGAATCGCGCGGAGATCCAGGCTCGCCTCGGCGACGAGGCGAGCGGCCCCGGCCAGCAGGTCTAGCCGCGCCGCCTGGCGCTCGACCTGCTCTCGCGCCCGCTGGGCCTCGTAGTACAGGCGGGCGTTGTCGACCGCGAGCGCGGCGCGCCGCGCCAGATCCTCCACCAGGGCGACATCGGCCGGCCCGTAGCGCCGATCGGAGTCGCTGTAGATGAGCGTGATGGCGCCCAGGCACCGCTCGCGTGCAACCAGCGGCGCGACGATCAACGAGCGCGCTCCCACCCGGCGGACGACTTCGAGGGTCTCGGCGCGCGTGACCCGGGGGAGGTGATCTTCCGGGAGGTCCGGCACGAGCTGCGGCTGCCCCGTCTCGAGCGCTCGCCGCAGCGGCATCGTGGCCGGCAGGTCGGTCGGGAAGCGGCGGATCATCGTGCGCAGCAGGGGTTCCTTTTCCGGGTCGGCGTGCGCCGTCGCGACCCGTGCCACGCGGCCGTCCTCTTCGACCACGTCGATCGTGCACCAGTCGGCCAGGGCCGGGACGGTGAGCCGGGCCAGGCTGGCCAGGGTCGTCTCGTAATCAAGCGAACTGGCGAGGATCTGGCTCGCGCGCGCCAGGAAGGCCGCGCGCTGCTCCGCCGCCTCGGTCGCAGCACGGGCCGCGCGCTCGGCTTCGTATGCCCGGGCACGACCGATCGCGAGCGCGAGCCGGTCGGCGACGCGCTGCAGCAACTCGGCGTCGTCGTCGGTGAACTCCCGCGGCTGCGTCGTGCCGACCTGCACCACGCCAACCACGTCCCCCTCGACGAACATCGGCGCGCCCAACAGCGCCTGCACCCCCTGCGCGCGCAGGTCCGGGTGCATACGGCCGACATCCGCGGGGTTGTCGAAGATCAACGTGCGGCGCGCCGCCGCCACGCGGCCGGCAAAGCCGGAGCCGAGGGGTACCTCGACCTCACCGAGACTGTCCGGGTCCAGGCCGCGGGTCGCCGACGGGCGCAGCACGCCACGTTCCGGGTCGAGGAGCAGGATGGCGACCGTTTCGACCTCCAGCGCCTCGCGGACGCGGTCGAGCGATGCTTCGAGGAGGGCATCGAGCGACAGGTGCGCCAGCGCGGTGTCGGTGACCGCCTGCAGGCGGCGGAACCGCTCCGCGGTGCGCTCGGCCTCCGCCCGCGCCGCCTGCTCACTCAGCAGGAGGCGGGCACGCTCGGCTTCCGCGACCTTGCGGTCGGTGACGTCGCGGATGATGCTGGTCACCAGCATGCCCTGCGGGGTTTCGACGGGGCTGAGGCTGATCTCGGTAGGGAACTCGCTTCCGTCACGCCGCCGGCCGAAGAGCTCCAGGCCGATACCCATCGGGCGTGTGCGCGGGGCGTTGGTATAGGCGGCCCGGTGCGCCCGGTGTGCTTCCCGGAAGCGCTCGGGCAGCAGCATCTCGACCGGCTGGCCGAGTAACTCCTCCCGTGTGTAGCCGAAGAGGTGCTCGGTTTGGGAGTTCGCCAGGACGATCCGCCCGTTCTGGTCGACGATCACGATCGCATCCGGCGCCGACTCGAGCAGCGCGGCGAATCCCTTTTCGACGCTCGCAAGGTCGCCGAGCCATTGAGATGATGACGGCTTCACCACGCGCCAGGCCCCCTCGTCTGCCCCAGGCCACGCCGGGATCGATTGGCTGGAGCCGGTGCGAGCCCAGGGAGTGCCGGCCCGCGCGGGCAGGCATCGTGACCGGGCTCCCTGCCTGCAATGCTATCAGAAGTTCCGTCGACCGTAGGGTGCGGCGCAAGCTCCTCACGGGGTCGGGATCGGTCGCCCCCCGTTCATCACGTGGCGGATGATGCAGCGGGCGATCTGCGCGAGGTGGATTGCGTCGTGCGCCGCCATGTGCGCCACGAGTTGCTGGATCGTGATCTCGCCCACCTCGGCGTGGACGCCGGACCGCTGCCACTGTTCCGGCGTCAGCGCCTCCAGCATCGCGATCTGCTCCCCGCGCAGCCGGTGGAACTCGTCGAGCGCCTGTGTCAGCGACTGGTCACGGTAGCGGCCGGCCCGCGCGACCTCCTCCTGGTTATACGCGGCGAGCAAGGGGCGCTCCTCATCGCGCATCAGTCGCACGCGCTCGATCACGCGCGCCTCGGCGTCGCGCAGGTGGCAGACCACTTCCACGATCGACCAGGCGTCCTCGCCCTCGCCGCCGGCACGCACCACCTCATCCGGCAGGCCGCGCAGCAGCGCCCGGAGCGTATCGGGCGTGCTCCGGTAGACCTGCAGCAGCTCCGCTCGCTCGTCGAACATCCCGCGTCCCCCTTCTCCGGCACCCGGCCCCAATATCCGTTCCCGGCCTCAACATGCGCCAACCTTGCCGCGACGTCAAGGGGCGTTGGGGAGGGGATGCGTGACCGAGCTGTCAGAGGCGGCCGTCCTCGATCAGGTCACGGGACGGGTGGTGCGAAGATCCCGCATCGTGGTTGGTGTCCGGGGCTAAAGCCGCCGGGCACGTGCCGACGGCGTACACCCATCTAATTCATCAAGACCCATTACCCCGGGCACTAATCACGGAGTGAGGATCCTCGCGCCACCCGTCGGCGGGTTGCGTACGGAGACGCCGTTAGAGCCCCGGGGTTGTGACTTCTTCACCAGTTTGCGGAACAGGTCATTCGTGACCGCATTATACGACGAGCCTGTTCCGTTCAGGTGGCGCCACCGACGGTAGCGGTAACACTTCCTGCACGCACCATCCCTCATCCCCGATCCAGCAGCTCCAGCACGGGCGCGAGGCGCTCGATGGTTTCTAATGTCGTCGGGCGGAGGACGACCTGGAGGTGATTGATCCCCTCGCGGGCGAAGGCGCGGAACTGCTCGGCCAGCTCTTCGGGGGAGCCGGTCAGTGGGGCGAGTCCTTCGGGGTACTCCTCGCGGCCGAGATAGTCCACCTGGACGGCCACGCTGCGGGCGAGCGTCGCCGGGTCCCGCCCGACGTCGCGGCAGGCAGCGTCGACGGCCTCGCGCAGGGGTGGGATGGCGTCGGGCTGGCTGCGGCCGAAGGCGAGCCAGGCGTTCCACATATCCCCGTAGCGCGCGGCAAGGCGCAGCATGCGCGGGCCGCGGGTGCCGGTGCCGATCATGATCGGTGGGCCGCTGGGGCGAGGGCCGCGCGGGCGGAGTTCGGCATCACGCGTCTGGTAGAAGGTACCGTCGAACGTGCTGGTGCCGTCGCGGAGCAGGCCGCTGATGATCTGGATCGCCTCCTCGAAGCGGCTGGCGCGGCGATCGTAGGAAACCCCCAGGGCTTCGTGCTCCAGTGGGGCGTCTCCGGCGCCCACGCCGAGGATCAGCCGGCCGCCGCTCACGTCGTCGACCGTGTTGGCGATCCAGGCCAGCAGCGCCGGGTTGCGGAAGGTGGTGCTGCTGACGAGCGAGCCAATCTCGACGCGCTCGGTCGTCGCCGCCAGCGCCGCGAGCAGGGTCCAGCAGTCCCACGTGCCACGGGGCGGGCGGGTGCGCCCTGGGAAGCGCATCAGGAAGTGGTCCGGCACCCAGAGGGAGTCGTAGCCCAGTTCCTCGGCCCGCCGGGCCATGGCAAGTATGTCGGGCCAATGGGGCGTCTCACCGGCCATCAGCCCCTCGCCGGTCGGGAGCAGCAGCCCGACCCGAAGCGGCCGGCCGGCACCTGACGTCGGCTGGCGCTGGTTCATCGCGGCCTCCTTTCGGCTGGACCGGCATGATCCGCCGCCGGGGCCGCGCCTGTCAAGCGGCGCACCGGGCGCCGCGCTCAGCCGGCGGCCGCGGGCGCATGAGTCCGGGCGTGGGCGATCGCGGTGGCAAAGCCCGGCAGTGCCCGGTCGATCATGTCGTCGCTCGCGGTGAGCGAAATGCGGAAGTGGCCCGGCGCCTCGATGCTCGCTCCCGGCAGCACGAAGATGTCGTGGGTGGCGAGCAGCTCGGTGAAGGCCAGGTCGTCCGCCCAGGGCGAGCGGGGCAGCAGGTAGAACGTGCCCTCCGGCGTGTGGACCTCGTAGCCCATCTCCCGCAGCGCCGCCACCATCCGGTCCCGCTTGCGTTGCAGGTGCTCGATGTCGATCGACAGCTCCTCCAGATCACCAACGGCGTACTGCATCACCGCGTTCGGGAAGCCGTAGCCGCCCACGACCTGACGCATCATGATCGCCAGGTGTACCAGCTCCCGCTCCGGCATGTCCGGCGGGAGGGCGATGTAGCCCAGCCGCTGGCCGGGAGCCAGCAGCGTCTTGCCGAAGGTGTAGATCAGGACGGTGTACGGGTAGAAGGCCGCGGGGCTGTGAAAGGCCCGCCCGTCGTAGACGATGCGGCTGTACGACTCGTCCGAAATCAGGTAGATCGGCCGGCCGTGCCGCTCGGATGCCTCGCGCAGCAGCCGCGCCAGCCGCTCCAGCGTCTCGGGCGGGTAGATCTTGCCGGTGGGGTTGTGCGGCGAGTTGACGAGCACCACTCGCGTCCGCGGCGTGATGGCTGCGGCGAGGGCGTCGAGGTCGAGATCGAAGGTGCCGGGCTGCACCGGAACCCGTACCGGCGTGGCGCCCGCGGCGACGATCATCGCCTCGTAGAAGAACCAGGGCGGGGAGATGAAGACCACCTCGTCGCCCTCACCGGCCAGCGCCAGGAGCGAGTTGGCCAGCGCGCCGAAGGCGCCTGTGGTCATGAGGATGTCCTGGGCGGCGAACGGGATGCCCCGGCGCTGGCGGAGCGCCGCCGCGACCGTCGCCTGGGCCTCCGGCTCGCTCAGCTTGTAGGCGAACCAGTGGTTGTCCTGCGGGACGCTCCAGCGCTGGATCGCCTCCGTGATGCCCGGCAGCGGCGGCTCGTGGGGATCGCCGAGCATGAAGTCGAGGATCCCCGGCTCGTGCTGTCGGCGGGCGTAGGTCGAGTCCCTGATCGAACTGAGAAACGGTCCCATGATGTCGAGGATCGCGCGCGTTCGCGGGGAAAGCGGGGGGAGGGACGACATGGGCGGGATCCTTTCCCTGCTCACCAGACGCCATGCCGGCTCTCTGCCGCAGGCGGTGTCGCTGGGTTCGATCCGATGGCCACCGCGCCGCGGCTCGGCGCAGCGTCCCGCTCGCTCGCGCATGAGGCACAGTAGGCACGACCACGTGCCTACTTCAGAGTATTCCTGATAGTTTATGTGAGGCGATTTATCGGCGCAATGGGGGTGAGGGGTCCATCAGCCGGTCACGGCGCGAGGTAGCTGATGACCCCCACCGTGACCGTGCCCTGGCGCGGGTCGTGTGTGAACACCGCGGTGGCCTGCGCCGTCTCGTCCCCGGCGAGGAAGTCGATCAGCACCTCGGCGGTCTCGGTCCGGCCGTCGGGGGTGGTGAGCGAGATCGCGACGCGCACGTCTTTCGCCGTCTGCCCGCCACTGTTCCGCACTTCGATCGGCAGGTAGTAGCGGTCTTGCACCTGCCGGACCCGGTCGACCGGCGCGCTCGCATCGATGATCGGGGGCGTCGAGCCGCGGGTGACGTAGGCATAGACGATGAGCCCGATCACGGTGGCGACGATCAGTAGGCTGATCCCGAGGGTGATCCACTCGACCGTCGTCCGGCCCGGATCCGGCCGCTCCTGCTGCGCTGCGGTCTCCCGCTGCTCCGTCACCGTCATACCGCGAGCCTCCCGGCTGCGCCGCCAACCATCGTCGGCAGGCCCAGCACCAACACCTGTGACAGAACACTGGGGAATGGGTCACCAAAGTCGACGCGGTCCAGGAGATAGAGCGCCCAGAACGCCACCGACAACGAGACGACGTACGACACGACGGTCTCGGTGATGGGGTGCTGGAACGGGCCGGTCGGCCGCGGCCCGGCCGACTCCGGGTCGAAGCCGCTGGTGAAGACGATGATGTAGCCGACGACCAGCGTCAGCACCACCAGCGCGACCTCATGGTAGATGTCCACGCTCGCCGCGAGGAGTTGGATCTCATCCGTCGGCGCGATTGAGAAGCCGATGAAGACCCCGCCGATGATCGTTGCCCCGAGGTCGTTGAGCGCGTCCCGCCAGGCATGCGACTCCGCCGCCGACGGCTGCTCACCGGTGCGACCCTCGCGCCGGTCGAACACGGCATTGGCGAGCGAGGCGCCGATGCTCAAGGGAATCGTCTGGACGATGACCATGCCGAGGATCGCGTCGAGCGGGTCGCCCGGCGCGATGCGGTTGAGCACGAGCAGGACGATAAGTGACGCGACCACCCCGACAGCGAGGGTGTCGACCGACTCATCGATCGACGCAATCAGGCTCGTCTCGCGCCTGGGCTTGAACCCCGCCAGGTAGGTCAGGACGACGTTCGCGAGGAAGGTGAGCGCCAGGAAGAGGATGAGCTTCCAGAGATCGGCGTACGTACCGATCCACCACATTTCCATCGTGAACAGCAGCGGGATGCCGAAGAGGTAGGCACCGGCGAAGGCGCGACCGAAGGACGCCGCCTCGTCTACCCACCCATGCTCCCGCGCCTGCTTGACTGGCTCACTGCTCATCACCGATCCGCTCCCGCAGCGCCCGTCAGCCGCCGAGGGGAGCGCTGATGCGCCGTGGCGGCCGCTATCCAGAGAGCAATAACCGTTCCCGATGCGGGAATGCCGTGCTCCGGCGCTAGGTGCGAATCGCCCGCGCGTGTGGCGTGCGGTCGGGGGCCGCAGCGTTCGGCGAATTCATTGAGCGTACGTAGTCGGCCCGTGGCCGGGGGTGATTGGCGTTAGACGAATGACATAGGTGTACGCGCTTGGCCCGTGCCCGGGGCTGAAGCCGCCGGGCTGACAAGGAAAAGCCGGCTCAAGCCGGCTGGGGTTCAGCAGGGCAGACACCCAGGTGATACGGTGTCTGCCGCGCGGTTCGTGCCCGGGGCTAAAGCCGCCGGGCTAGGAAGCGAAGCCCACTGAAGGGGCTGGGGACGCTGGGTCCGGTGGGTGGTCGGATCGGATCCGCCGGGATGTCGCCATCGCAGCCCCTTCGGTGGGCTTACCCCTACTCAGCCCGGCGGCTTTAGCCCCGGGCACGCGCCACGGTGCTTGCACCTGGCCGGCTCATCATCCCCAGCCGACTTCAGCCGGCTTCGTCTTGTCAGCCCGGCGGCTTTAACCCCGGGCACATCGCCCGGCGCGGGGATCCGCACGCCACACACTACGTGCCGAAGACCACCCGCGTGCGACGGCCGGCACGGGCCTTGTGGGCGGGCGGTGGTCTTGCGGGGTCAGAGCGACTGGATTGCGCGCTTGAGCCAGGCGATGGCCTCTTCGTCGCGGCAGTAGCACACGGCCGGTCCGGTGATCGTCCCCTTGATCAGGCCGGCCTCGCGCAGAACCTTCAGGTGCTGCGACAGCGTGGACTGGGCGATCGGCAGATCGGCGCCGAGTGGACCGCACTGGCACTCGCCGCGGTCGGCCAGGATCTGCAAGATGCGATATCGCACCGGGTTGGCCACGGCCCGCAGCATGGTGACAAGGCGTTCGTCCGTCGCTGATGGCATCGCAATCGGCTTCACAGCTCGCCCTCCTTGCTCGAATTTTTACGATGAAGGGCGGGCGGGGTCAAGGTGCTGAGTGGAGAGGGTAGGAGGATGGTGACGGGAGCACGGGCGAGCGCGCGGGAGCGCGCGTTCATCGACCGGCAGCGGGTGGGGCATTTGGCGACGGTAGACGCCCGGGGCGCGCCGTCGGTCGTGCCCGTCTGCTACGCCTACGATGGGGAGTACTTCTACACGCCGATCGACGAAAAACCGAAGCGGCGCGATCGCCCCCTCCGCCGGGTCCAGAACGTGGACGCCACGGGCCGCGCCGCGCTGATCATTGACCGCTACGACGAGGATTGGTCCCGCCTCGGCTGGGTGCACGCGCGCGGGCGCGCCTGGGTGCTCCCGGCGGGCGCGGAGGGCCATGCGACTGCGGTCGCTCTGCTGCGTGAGCGCTACCCGCAGTACCGTGCCATGGCGCTGGAGTCGGCACCCATCATCGTCCTGGCTCCCGACCGTCTCACGAGCTGGGGTGTGCTGGACGAGTGAGCGGCGGGGCATGACGGATGATGCCCGCCGCGTGCCGCGTGTTCTGCTCGCCCTCGCTCCCGGCGCGCTCCGCGTTCAGCTCCCGTCAGCGCAGCACGTGGAGGAGGGTGTAGACGCCCATGGCGACCATGACCGCTCCGGCGACGGCGCTGGCGATGCCGCGGATGCGCGTCTCGACCACCATCTTGAGGCCGTAGAGGGTGACGGCCGCGGCCGCGACGGTCGAGAGGACGATCATCACGCCCCGTGCGCTGGCGGCGATCGGGCTGTTCCGCACGGCGGTCGCCAGCAGGAAGAGGCAGAAGAGAACCCCGGCGCCCACCAGCGGCGGCATCCAGATCGGACGGCGTTCCCCGGCTTGCGGCAGATCGCTCATACGGTGCTCCTTCAGCAGGCTCAGCATCGGCGGCGGACCCGACACCCGCCGCCATGCCAAGTCTACGCCTTTGGAGAGTGCCTTGCTGCCGGTCGTGCTCCGTTGCCGAACGCGCCGCTAGCGCCCGTCCGCTCCCGTCAAGACCAGTGGCCGGTCGAGCCGGGAGAGCAGGCGCGTGGCCACGCTGCCGGCCAGGTGGCCGGAAATCCCGGCGCGGCCGTGCGTGGCCATGACCACGAGGCCGGCCTCACTGTCGGTCACGGCCGCCGCAAGTTCGGCCGCCACCTCGCCGCGTCGCACCTCGGTCGTCGTCGGGATCCCGCCCGTGCCGCGGTCCGCGACCTCCGCCAGGTAGTCGCGCGCGGCCGTCTCCTCCAGATCGAGCAGGGCCGCCGTGGCGATCGGCGTGAACGTCGCTGCCGGGTCGCGCCCCGTGGTGAGTGTCTGGACCGTCGGGACGACGCGCACCAGGTGGAGATGGGTGCCGGTCGCGGCAGCCAGCGCCTGCGCGAGGGGTAGGGCCGCCTCAGCCGCCGGTGTGCCGTCGAGCGGGACGACGATGGGGCCACGGCGCAGGGTGGGCGCGGCTTCCCCCTCGACCGGCCGGATCAGCAGGACCGGTGTGGCCGTGTGGTGCAGGACCTGCTGCGCGATCCGCCCGAAGAGGAGACCGCGCAGCCCGCCCCGGCCGTGGGTCGCCAGCACGATCAGGTCGACGCCCAGTTCCTCGGCGTGCTCCCCGATAGCGCGGGCGACATCGTGCGCCGGGTTGGTGTGGACATGCGTGGTCGTCGGGACGCCGGTTCTCTGCTCTCGGTGGGCGACGGCCGCCAGGTAGGCGTCGGCCGTCTCGACGTTGTCCAGGTGCGGTTCCCCGTGAACCGTGGCTGGCGCGTCATGCTCGATGATGTGGAGGAGCGTGATCCGGGCGTCGCAGGCGGCGGCGAGGTCGTAGGCCGTCGGCAGGACGACCTCGGCCAGCCGCGAGCCGTCGAGCGGCACCAGGAAGTGTCGGAGCCGCTTGGTCACAGGATCCCTCCCTGGAACGTGGCGACGAGCAGGAACACGTTCAAGCCTACGATCACCGAAGCGACCAGCCAGGCCACCCGGGTCGTCCAGGTTTGGTTCACGAGGTCGCCCATAATCCTCCGGTCGCGGGTGAAGAGTACCAGCGGAATAAGCGCAAAGGGGATACCGAAGCTGAGGATCACCTGGCTGATGACCAGCGTTCGCGTTGGGTCGAGCCCGAGCGCGATGACAACCAGCGCCGGCGCCATGGTGATGGCACGGCGCAGCCAGACCGGGATGTGCCAGTTCAGGAAGCCCTGCATGATGACCTGCCCGGCCATGGTGCCGACGGTCGAGGAGGAAAGCCCGGCGGCGAGCAGCGAGATGGCGAAGACGGTGCTCGCCAGCGGGCCGAGCAGCGGTGTCAGCGTGCGATAGGCCTCTTCAATCGAGGCGATCTCGATCAGCCCCTCGGCGTGGAACGTGGCGGCCGCCATGATCAACATCGCCATGTTCACCAGGCCGGCGAGCCCCATCGCGATGACCACGTCCAGGATCTCGAAGTGGTAGATGCGCCGCGCCTGGGCGACGTCCTTCGGCCGGATCCGGCTCTGGGTGAGTGAGGAGTGGAGGAAGATGACGTGCGGCATGACCGTGGCGCCCAGGATGCCCACTGCCAGGAGGAGGCTCTCTTCGCCCTCGAGCTGCGGCACCAAGGCGTGTCGACCCAGCGTGCCCCAATCGGGGCTTGCCAACGCGGTCTCGATGACATAGCTCACGGCGATCACGCCGACGAAGGCGGCGATCACGGCCTCCAGGGGCCGCGCGCCGAAGCGTTCGAGCGCCAGGATCACGAAGGTGACCACGCCGGTCAGGATGCCGGCCGGCAGGAGCGGGATGTGGAAGAGCAGGTTGAACCCGATCGCCGCGCCCAGGAACTCGGCCAGGTCGGTCGCCATCGCGACCATCTCCGCGACCACCCACATGCCGTACACCAGCGGGCGGGGGAAGTGATCGCGGCAGACCTCGGCCAGGTTGCGCCCGGTGGCGATGCCCAGCTTCGCCGAGAGCGACTGAATGAGCATGGCCATCAGGTTGCTCATCAGGATGACCCAGAGCAGGAGGTAACCGAAGCGGGCGCCGCCCTGGATGTTGGTGGCGAAGTTGCCCGGATCGATATAGGCGACGCTCGCCACGAACGCCGGCCCGAGGAAGGGGAGCACCCGCCGGATCCGGCCCAGCCGTCCGGGGGCGCCCTGCTGCTCCTCCCGCCCTGCCGCGGGGATCACCCGTCGTTCTCCCACCACCTCGCCGTCCTTGGGCATCTCACCGCATCCATTCATCGAGCCTAGTCACTAAATTTGCCACAGCTAATTCTACCGTGTACCGGCCCGTACGCTAGCAGCCTGCATGCCGTCGGTCCAGGGGGGCGGGCGCGGTCGCCGACGTGTGATGCGGTCATCCGGTCGGATACGGAAGTCGTGCCTCTTGACGAAGAACGACTGCGCTGTAGGATAGGAGCGACCGGTTTACGCAATGTCTGGCGCAGGGAAGCCTGGTGGTTAATCGAGGTTGCCCTTTCGGAGGCTCGCCGGGGCAGTGGCGCAGCCTCCAACCGAGCCAGCCACCCACCGAGGGCTACCGGATCATCGCCGGGTCCACATGGTGGACGCTGCTGCATTGGCCCTGGCGGCTGTTCGTCTCGGCTCGCGCGGCGGGAATCTCCGCATCGCCACCGCCGCTGGCGCCACCCGGCGCTCAGTTCGTCTTCTTCACGGACCGCGAGTCGCTCGAAGGAGTGCATGGGCCGGCAGACTTCGCGCGAAGGATGGGGCTTCCGACGAGAGCTCACCAGGCATGCAGCTTGTACGGCTGCGCGATCGTGCGCTTCACCATCCCGGCCGACGGCGAGGTCTACACGCCGGTACCGCCCTTGGGCGCGCGGCAGGGACTGACCGGCGGCGGTGCGCGAGAGTGGTGTTTGGTTGGGAACCTCCCGCTCGACGAAACGATGGAAGTCATCTACGTCGATGTCGATGGCAATGGACCGCGATGGTACCATTTACCTCTCTGATCGGCTTTGAGCCGAGACCATAGAGGAGGACCGTCTTGACAGACTACTACCACGCCATCCTCAATCGGCTCCGCGGCGAGACGGACGACCTGCGCGGTGTCGCCAATAGCCGGTTGGATTGGTACGGCCTGGATGCGGTCTTAGATCTTTATCACCGGACAGCCGGTGAGGACCGTGAGGCATTTGTTCAGGCGGCGGGCCAGATCCTCGCTGAGGGCGAGCAACCCGTGGAGGTGATCGCCCAGTTACTCTATCTGGTCACCAGTCTCGACCTGACCCAGGTCGAGCCGAGCATCAAGCGGCTGCGGCAAAAGGCGATCGCGAACCAGGAGCCGCTCCGGGGCGTGATCGCGAACTATTTTGCTTTTCGCGAGTTGCGGCAGCATCACGCTCCAGCCCCCTGAAGCCCGAAACTTCCTCGTATCAGCCCTCCGGCGGATTCGCAATCGTCCCAGGCAGCAGGCGCTCGACCATCACCACGTCCCGCCAGGCACCGTCGAGTTGGGCGAGCGTCTCCTCGATCTCCACTGCTCTGCAGGCGGGTCACTCAGACGGAAAGAGGAGTCGTGCCTTTTGACGAAGCGGGGAGAGGGTTTCACATAGGGGCGAACGATTCACATAACAGTGACGTTGTCGCAGGGGAGCGTGGGCCTGGACCGGTGACGCCGGAGCGACGATGAGCAGCACGGTTCGTCCGGTGGGTGGTCTCGCGCGTGCGATGTTGTACCCGACGGACGACACGACGATTTCCTGGCCGCGGCGTGTGTCCGGGAGCTCGGGGGACAAGGAGCCGACGATGTTTGATCCCGACGACGACATTCGGCGAGACCTCCAGCGGCTGGAAACGTTGCGGCACCTGCCGCCGGGCACCTACCTGCTGGATCCGGGGGCGGTCGAGGAGCGGCAGCTCCTCGCCGACCTGCTTCAGCTCCCCGCGGAGCAGGATCCCGTCGCCTGGCTGGCGGCGCATCGTGGCCCGCTGTGCGCGCGGATTGCGCTGCACGCCGCGCTGGACGAGCTGCGCGGCCGGGTCGTCGGCGTGCGCCGGGCGCGATGGTACGGCTTCGACGCGCCCAAGGCGGGGGAGCGGGCGTTGCTGGGCCGGCTCGTCGACCTGCCCGAGGAGTCCGATCTCTTCGACGCGATCCCGCAGCATGGACTGGCCGCGCCTGACGCCCTGCGGGCGACGCTCGGGCGTGTGCGCCAGCTTCGTGGAACACCTGACCCCGCTGACGCCAGGGCGCGCGGCGCCAGCCCGCTGCTCGCCGATCTGCTCGCGTTGCCGGAGGACGTGGACGCG
>Ga0207872_100185_pt1 | contig 50859 bp, 42 predicted proteins | sample Passage260B_FD_187372 | JGI IMG/M metagenome (GOLD analysis project Ga0207872, IMG submission 187372) | Cellulose adapted compost microbial communities from Newby Island Compost Facility, Milpitas, CA, USA - Passage2 60B (SPAdes) (version 2) ...
ACGCAACACGGCTCAATTCAGATCCAGCTCCCGGCGCTGGCGGGCGACGCGCTCGTGGGCCTGGGAGGTAGCACCGCCGAAGAGGGCGATGGCGGTTGCGCCGCCGATGCGTAGGGCGGTGCGGGCGCCGGTGGTGAGGGCGGCGAGGCGGCTGGGCCAGGGTGGGGGTGGGTTGAGGTCGCGGACGGTCCGCCAGTGCTCGGCGGCGTCGTGGCGATCTTGCCAACATGACGCGGCTAGCTTCAGGTTCACCCACGGATCGGATTGCATGGCTCAGTCCCTTCGTTGTACTGGTCGTTGTCAGGACGGCGGCCTCGGGCCGGACGGTGCAAAGCGGTCGCGCGGCTCCGTTGTGCTTCGGGTAGTCGCTCTTTTCGGAGGACATAGGATCCCTGGCGGAGCCGCGGCGGTCTGCGCGCGGCTCCGGGATCAGTGCGCTCGCTCGATCGTGGTGCGCTACACGGTCGTGTGCTGGCTCTGGTGCCGCTGGGCCAGCGCGTCAAGCAGGCGCTCGGCCTCGGTGACGGTGAGTGTGCCGGCCGCCAGCTCGCTCAGGATGACGCGCTGATAGTTCTCGAATTCGCTCTCGTCGGTGCGCGGTGCGTCAGCGGCGGGTGGACCCAGTGGGATCACGTCCATGTCGGACGCGGACGCATCGACCGACACGGGTGATTCGGGTGCCTCGGGCGGCGCCGGCGTTGCCGGGGACGCCGGTGGCTCCGGCGTCGGGGGCGGTGGCGTCGCCGGTCGTGTCGGGATGACGGAGCGCGCGCCGGTCCCCGTGAGCCAGCGGAGGTCCACGTCGCCGCGCACGGCGCGGATGCGGATCTCGGCGCGGTCTTCGCCGTCGCCGATGCTCCCCACCAGCCGGCGGCCGAGCACGCTCTTCGGCCCACGCTTGCCGACGCTCACGAGCGGGATTTCGCTCTCAATCTGGCCCCGGCCGGTGATGACCTCGATCCGCGCGCGGAGGTCGCGCTGCACGGCGACCGTGATGTCGCCCGCGCCGGTGGTGAAGCTGTGCTCGCCCATGCCGAGAACGGTACGGCACACGATGTCGCCCAGGCCGTTCTGGATGCTCGTTGCGGCGCTCGTGCCGCTGCGGACGATCGCATCGCCGGTCCCGAGCTTGATCGTCAGGTTGTCGCAGTCGCGTTCGTCCACCACGGCATCTCCGGCGCCGAGCTTGAGATCCACCGGACCGGTGCCGCCCTGGACCAGGACGTCCCCGGCACCGGCTTTGACCACCACTTTCCCGGTCACGTTCGTCAGCTTGACGTCGCCCGCGCCGGAGCTGGCGTCGACCGTGCCGGTGAAGCGTTCGACGCGGATCGTGCCGCCGCCGAGTTTCATCTCGATCTCGCCGTCGCCGCCGTCGACGCTGGTATCGCCCCGATCGACCCGCGCGTGCACCCTGCCCCGCGGGCCGGCGAGTACCAGGTCGCCGGCCCGCAGGGTGATCTCGGTGCGGCGAATGCTCTGCGGCAGTTCGACCGTGACGGGCGATCCGGTGCCGATGCCGAGGATGGAGGTCAGGGCATTGGCCGCGGTGGCGGACTGCCAGGTGATCTCCACCCGGTCGTCGTCTTTCTTGGTCTCGACGTAGTCGCCGCGGACCAGGATGTCGTCCCGCTCGGCCCAGGTAATCCGCAGGTCACCCTCGGTGCCGTCGATCTTCACGACGTCCACCTTGGACACGGCGACGCGCTGTTCGCTCGTGCTCATCGGCTGATTCCTTCCTGGTAGCCCGCCACTTGGCGGGAGCTGGTGTCGGCCGTCGATACCACCGGCGTGGGCTCCAGTGCCGCCGGCGGGCTGAGGTTGCGGAAGGCGGGGGCCGTCCCACACACGGCGGCGGCGGCCAGGTAGGAGACCGCGATCAGGCCGAGCATGGGGAGCAGCCCAGCGTAGTCGACGATGTAGCCGGCCATCAGCAGCCCCAGCGGGGAGACCGCCAGGCCGAGGGCGGTAACCAGTCCGAAGGCGCGCCCGCGCAGTTCTGCGGGGGTTGCCTCCTGAAGCAGGGTCATCGCCAGGGGGTTGATGGGTGCCGAGATGACGCCCTCTACCGCCACACAGGTTGCGATCACCCAGAGGGGCGCTTCCAGAGCGAGCGGAGTGAGCGAGAGGCAGCACGCGGCGAAGGCGATCACCAGCGTGGGCCGCCGCGGCAGCTTGTGCCCGATGGCGCCGTACGCGAGGACCCCGGCCAGCGCGCCGGCGCCGAAGACGCTGACGATGGTACCCAGCGCGACGACGCTGCCGAGGACGCGGTCCGCGTAGACGGGCAGGACGACGGAGAAGAGGGGCATGTCGACGATGCTGATCACCAGCATCACCGTGATCATCGTGCGGACCAGGCTGTTCTGGCGGACGAACGCAAGCCCCTCGCGCAGCTCATCGAGGTAGCGCGACGACGACTTGCTCCCCGCAGGCTGGCTGCGCGGCACGCGGACGCCGATCAGCACGATGCCCGCTGACAAGAGATAGCCGGCGGCGTCGAGCCAGAGGGCCTGGCTGGGGCCCACCAGGGAGATCAGGGCCGCGCCGAGCGCCGGGCCGAGCAGGAGCGAGAGCCGCGGGATCGCCTGGTAGGCGGCGTTGGCCCGCTCCAACGGCAGTCCGGCCAGCTCCGCCAGGTCGGGCACCAGGCTCTGGCGCGCGGTCATGCCGGGGGTGGAGAACGACCCTACGAGGAAGACGAGCACCAGGAGTTGCCAGAACGCCAGGCCGACGGTGTGGTGCAGCGCGGGGACGAGCGCGATGGTGATCCCGGCGAGGAGATCGGAGACGACGCTGCCGTTCTTGAAGCCGATGCGGTCGACCAGGGTGCCGCCGAAGAAGGAGGCGATGATGACCGGCAGCATCTCGGTGAAGCCGACGATGCCGGTCTTGGCGGCGCTCCCGGTCGTCTGGAGCACGAACCAGGGGAGGGCGATCTGGGTGACGCGTGTGCCGACCAGCGAGATGGCGTTGGCCCCCAGGAGCGCCAGGAAGGGTATACGATTAGCGCCGGAGACCTGGTCGCGTAGTGCGATCATCTCATCTCCCGATTCGCGTGGACTGCACCGATGGGTGCCGACCGCGCCGCTAACGAGTGCTCCCGCCGGATTGGAGGCGGCGGAGCTGCGCCATTCCTTCGTCGACCGTCAACTCGCCCCGGGCAATTCGTTCGAGGATCTTCTCGCGTTCCGTGGAAGGCGCGGGGGCGGGCGCCGGCTCGGGTGCCGGTTCGGGCTCCGGCTCGGGCTGTGGCTCTTCCAGCGCCGCAATGATGTCTTCGAGCTTGCCGCGGACCGTCGGGTATGAGACGCCGAGGGTTCGCTCGACGTCACTGAGGTTGCCGCGGCTGCGTACGAAGAGCAGCAGGAAGGTCTGCTGATCGTCGGTCAGCCGGCTGAAGGGGCTGGCAGCCCACCGGCCACGGACGATCGTAGAGCAGGTAGGACAGGCCAGCTCCTGGATCTGAAGGGCGGAACCGCAGGTTGGGCATTGCTGTGGTGCGCTATACATGTTCTCCTCCTAACGTGGCCCAGTCTAGACTGATTCTGATCTGTTGTCAAGAGATGGTAAAGAATTGGTTCAGAATAGTGCGAAAATTCTGAGGGGGCCTTGGGTGCGGGGCGCAGAGCACCGTGGCAGTCGAGAGGCGGGGCGTGCAGTCATGATTTCCGCGGCATCCAAAATGCCGTCACTAGCCCGGCCGGTACTTGGATGGAAGCACTGAGGGGGCAGTTCTTGCCCCTGGTCGTTGGCGGATTCAGCCCGCCGGTTACGTGCCCATTTGGGTACGAGGGGCGGCGGCATGACAGATGGGGAGTACAACAGTGGTGCAGAGGCAGCCGGTACAACGGCAGCGGATCGGCCCGGCGATCCGCCGCTTACGGCAAGAGCGGGGAATGACTCTCGATGCGTTGGCTGCACAGGCGGACATCTCAGCGTCGCACCTGAGTCGACTCGAGCGAAGCCAGACGCTCCCCAGCTTCACGGTCCTGGCCAAGATCGCTGAAGTGCTTGGGGTCGGCATCGACGAGTTCGTGCGGCTCGAGCGCGACGTGACGCTCCTTGACGCCGACCTGGGCCGGTACCTCGATATGCTCGGCATCGGCCCGCCCGTGCGGGATGAGCTGTTCGAGCTATCGATCGAGGCACGGCGCACCCTGGTCTCATGCCTGCGCCAGTTGGGTGAGGCGACCCTCCCCCCACTGGCCACCCAGGAGCTGGTGGCGCGTGCCGCGAGCCAGGGCGACCTGCCCGAGGTCTGGCGGTCGCTCAACCGGTTGCTCCGCCAGGCGGGGATGGGCGGGCCGGCGTTCGTGCGCGCCTGGCTGCAATTGGTGCAGACACCCGGCTACCGGCGTATCCTGGTGGCGAGCCGCAGCTTCTTCCTCCTGCCACCGGGGGCCGATCTGGTCGCGGCTTATCAGGCGGTTTTCCGCGGCGAGGCGATCGACCCGCAGGCCGTCTCCACCTGGGAGACGTCGGAGTGGGTGCGTGACCCCGCCGTGGTACGCCGCTGGTCCACGCGGATGCTCCTTGGCCGTGACTATCTGGAGCGAGCACTGGACAACGAAAAGCCCGGCCCGGGACCGGACCTCTCACAGGAGCAGGCCCTCGACCTCTGTGCGCGGCTGATCGACCGCCTGAAGCGCGACGCCAATTTCGAACTGGCGATCACGGACGTGGATCTCGGGCCGTTCAACATCTACGCTGTCGACGGGCAGGGCGGCCTCATCGAGCGGCTGCCTGAGCGGCGTGGGCGGGAGTCCACGCCACGCGTCGGGCTGTGGGTCGGCGGGCCGGAGACCTCGGCCCCGGTCGCGGGATTGATCGACCGGCTATGGGAGAGCCTACCGGAAATCGATCGAAGCCGGGAGGCGGTGGTTGTCTGGCTGCGCCGGCAGCAGGCGGAAGCAGGTGAGCGAAACCCGGCACGTTGACCGGTTTTCAGCATGAATGGTAGCATTATGCTGGCGCTCATCGGACGAATCGAGGGATTCGTTGTCGACCGTCGTCGGAGGCATGGACGCGGGTGGCTCGCGCGTTGGATCGAACCGGCGGTTCGAGCCCCTGGCCGTGGCGTTGCGGCCGGTGTGAGCGGTCCCCGCGCGGAGACGTAACGGATGAGACGCGGTGGGATTCCCGACATCGTGATTCGGCGGCTGCCGATCTACGAGCGCACGCTCAAGCAGATGCTGAGCGCGGGCGTAACGAGTATCTCGTCCGAGGAGTTGGGCGAGCGCATTGGGGTGACGGCGGCCCAGATCCGCCGGGACCTCTCCTACTTCGGTAAGTTCGGCAAGCAGGGCAAGGGCTACGACGTCGCCCGGCTGGCGGAAGAGATCGCCCACATCCTCAAGCTGGATCGCCAGTGGGACGTGGCGCTGGCCGGCTTCGGCCACCTGGGACAGGCCATCGCCCACTACCGGGGCTTCGAACCGAACGCGTTCCGCATCGCGGCGATCTTCGCCCGCAACCCGGAGCACATCGGCCAGCAGGTGAACGGCACCGTAGTCCTGGACGAGGCTGAGCTGACGCGGGTCATCCAGGAGATGGGGATCAAGATCGGCATCGTGGCCGTTCCGGCGGCCGCGGCGCAGGACGTGGCCGACCGGATGATCGCCGGCGGGGTGCGGGCGATCCTCAACTACGCCCCGGTGATCCTGAAGGTGCCGGAGTCGGTCTGGGTGCGTGAGATCGACCCGGTCAGCGCCCTGCAGAGCCTCACCTACTACCTCGACAACGGCTCACCATCCCACGACGGCCGCGCCGCTCCGGTTGGCGAGAGCCTGGCGACCGAAGCGGCCGGGCACTAGGGTCGGAGCTTGGACGGCGGCGGCCACGGCCGCCGCTTTGTTATGCGTCTCCCTGCGGCGGTCGCAACCGCCGGCCTCGCTGTGACACCGGCCCTCAGCCCAGCCTCTCTCCCAACAAGGACATCGACGCAACACGCTGGCATTCCCGCCGCTCCGTCTCCCGCCCGCCTGAGCCGGCTCAGGCGGCCGCCGACCGGATCCGAGGTGGGTGGTGGAAGGATCGTCGTGCGGTAGCCCGTGCCCGGGATAGGTGGCGGAACGGTTCCGGCGCCGGGTTCGTGCCTCGGGATGGGTGGCGCGACGGATCCCGCACCTCGGCGCGTGCCCGGGGCTAAAGCCGCCGGGCTGAATAGTGGGTAAGCCCACTGAAGGGGCTACGATGGCCACGCCCGGGTCGGCACCCGCAGGACGTCCAGTTCCCAGCCCCTTCAGTGGGCTTTGTATTGTCAGCCCGGCGGCTTTAGCCCCGGGCACAGGCCACTCCGCGGGATCCTTCCACCACCCACCCCGGCGACGATCGGCAGCCGCCCGGGGCGGTTTAGGCGGGGGAGAAGGCGCGGCTGGTATGCCGGATGAATTCGTCAAACCCCCGTACCCTGCGCACGGGCCGATCGCGTACGTCCATGTCATTCGCCAGACTCTGAGTTGGGCGAGGGGAGCTGCGCCGGGGCCGGGCGCGGCGCCGGTCGCCGCCCGCGCTCGTGGCAATGAGGAATAACCCTGCCTCCGGCCGTGCTATACTCGAACAGATGACCGACAAATCGTGCGCTGCGCCGCACCGCGCCGCGCTCACCACGAGCGACGTCTGCTGCCCATGGACGTGACACCACTCCCGTTTCCCCTCGACGAGCATCCCCCTGTCCTGGTTGGGCGGGAGAGCGAACAGGCGACGCTGCGTGCGGCGCTGGGCGATGCGCTGGGCGGGCGCGGCCGGTTGGTGCTGATCAGTGGTGAAGCCGGGATCGGCAAGACGGCGCTGGCGCGCCAGGTCGGCCGCGAGGCGTGTGAGCAGGGTGCGCTCGTCCTGGTGGGCCACTGCTACGACTTGATCGAGACGCCACCCTACGGGCCGTGGAGCGAGGTGGTGGCCCAGGGGATCACCCACCAGGGGTCGCCGGTGCCGCCGCTCGAGGAAGCCGCGGCGCAATCCGCCAGCCAGATGGCGCTCTTCGCCCGCATGTGGGATTGGCTGGGTACCCTGGCAGCACACCAGCCGCTGGTGCTGCTCCTGGAGGACATGCACTGGGCCGACGTGGGCAGCCTCGACCTGCTGCGCTTCGTGGCCCGCGGTGTGGCCGGTGCTCCCATGCTCCTCGTCGTCACCTACCGCGGGGACGAGGTGAACCGGCGGCACCCGCTCTTCCCGCTGCTGCCGCTCCTGGTGCGGGAGGCGGGCGCCCTGCGGGTGGACCTGCGCCGGTTGGAGCCGGACGACGTGCTCACGCTGGTGTCCGCCCGCTACCGCCTCCCCGGCGAAGCGCAGTCGCGCCTCATGGCCTACCTGGAGGAGCGGGCACAGGGCAACCCGCTCTACGTCGGGGAACTGCTGCGTACCCTCGAAGATGAGCACCTGCTCCGGCTGGAGGGAGACGGCTGGGTCCTCGGCGATCTGACGCAGGCGGGTGTCCCGACGCTGTTGCGCCAGGTGATCGAGGGGCGGTTGGCGCGCCTGGGTGATGAGGCACATCACCTGCTCTCGGTCGCGGCGGTCATCGGCCAGGAAGTCCCTCTCGGGCTGTGGGAGTCGGTCACCGGCGCGACCGAGGAGGAGCTGCTCGATGTAATTGACGCGGCGGTCTCGGCGCGGCTCCTGGAGGCGCATGCCGACGGCGCTGCCGTCCGCTTCGCGCACGCGCTGATCCGCGAGACGCTCTACGATGGCCTCCTGCCGCCACGGCGGCGGCTGTGGCACCGCCGCGTGGCAGAGACGCTCATGGCGGCGCCTTCGCCCGGGCCGCACGCCGTTGCCGACCACCTGCTGCGGGCGGGAGACCCGCGGGCGGCGGAGTGGCTGATCCGCGCCGGGGATCTGGCGCAGCGGGCCTACGCGCTGCTGACAGCCGGGGAGCGCTTCGACGCCGCGCTGCAGATCCTGGAGGCTCAGGGTGCCCCGCCGGAGGAGCAGGCGTTGCTGCTCTACCGCGTTGCGCGGATGCGCCGCTATGCCGACCCACGCCACGCGCTTGCCTACCTCGACGATGCGATCGCCCTGGCGGAGGAGGCAGGCGACCGGCCATTGGCCGCCTACATCGGCTGTTTCCGCGGCAGCCTGCGCTGCGTCATCGGCGATATCCGTGCCGGGCTGGCGATCCTGGAGAAGTCGATCGCCGCGATCGACGCCCTGAGTGACGAGGAGCGGGCGCGGCTGCGCGAGCGGCTCGTGCGCGTGGGCGACCCAGCCGATGAGTATCACTACCGGGGCGCGCTGGTGAACTGGCTTGCCCTCTCCGGCCGGTGCGCGGATGCGCTGGCCCTCGGCCCGCGGGCGGAGCCGGCGGTGCCCGCGCGTGGGCTCGGCACCTCGGGCTACGCCAATGCCTGGCGCGGCATGGCGAGCGCCTCCGCCGTCCTCGGACATCCGGACGCGGCACGGCGCGCCTGCGCCGAGGCGATCGCCGCCTATCGCGCTGTCGAGCACCACTACCAGGTTGGGCAGGCGCTGCTCCTTGAGCTGTACGAGGTGGTGCTGCCCTACCACGCCGATGATCTGACCGAGCGCGAGCGGTTGGCGCGGGAGGCTGAGGCCGCCTGGGAACGCGCCGGGGAGGTGGCCGGGGAGTCGCTGCCGCCGCGCTTCGTCTGGCTGCCGCTGCTCTTGCTGGAGGGCGCCTGGGACGATGCCCGCGCGCTCGCGCGAGCTGCCATCACCTCCGGCGGCCGGACCGGCTGGCGCCCCTTTGCCCGCAGCGCGCTGGCCACGCTCGCGCGCGAGCAGGGAGACGCGGCGCTGGCCTGGCAGCTCGTGCATGAGCAGCTCCCGGCCGGGCTGGACGCGGAGCCGGGCAACGCGATCCTGCTCGATACGCTGCCGATCCAGCGACTGGCGGCCATGCTGGCGCTCGACGCCGGGGATCTCGCGAGTGCGCGAGCCTGGCTGGAAGCCCACGACCGCTGGGTGGCCTGGAGCGGGGCGGTGCTTGGGCGCGCGGCCGGCCATCTCGGCTGGGCCGCGTACCATCGCGCGGCGGGCGAAGCGGCCGCGGCGCGCCGCCGTGCCGTCCGCGCACTGGAAGACGCCAGCGACCCGCGCCAGCCGCTCGTCCTGCTCCATGCCTACCGAACGCTCGGGGAGCTCGACACCGCGGCGCGACGCTACGACGATGCCGCGGGCCACCTGGACGCCGCCCTGGCGCTGGCCGACGCCTGCGCCGCCCGCTACGAGCGCGCGCTGACCCTGCTGGCGCTGGCCGAGCACCGCGTCGCGACGCGCCAGCCGGCTGCGGCGCGGGAGCTCCTGGCGGAGGCCCGCGCGATCCTCGAACCGCTCGGCGCGGCCCCGGCGCTGGAGCGGGCGCGCGCCCTTGAAGCTCGGCTGACCAGATCGCGCGCGAGGCGCGCGGCTACGGCCTATCCCGCGGGACTGACGCCCCGCGAGGTCGAGGTGCTGCGGCTGGTGGCGGATGGCCTGACCGATGCGCAAGTGGCCGAGCGCCTATTCCTGAGCCCCCGCACGGTGAGCCAGCACCTGCGCTCGATTTACAACAAACTTGGGGTTTCCTCCCGGGCTGCGGCCACACGCTTCGCCCTTGAGAACCGCCTCTGGTAGCCCTAACAGCCGCGAACGTATGCACCCAAACGACTACGTAGAACTACGTAGTCGCGGCCCAGCCCTGTACCCCGGGCGGCCGCGCGGCAATTACGCACTTTTCACGATGTGGGGTCGGGCCGTGCAGCGTAGAGTAGGGACAGTCGTGATGAGGTCCGCGAGCCCAAACAGGAGCAACGACGTGTACGACATGTATTCCATCGAGAAGATCGCGACGCACCGGGTTGCCGAGTCGGAGAGGCGGAGCCGGCAACTCGCGGAAATGCACGCAGCCGGTGTGGTGTTGGATGTGACCATGCGTGAGCGCGCGGCGCGCGTCCTGGTGGCGATGGCGCGGCGGCTTGACCCGGATCTTCGTCCGGTGAGCACGTTCGAGACCCGCCGCCCACGGGCGCGGGCCGCCTAAGAAGGAGCCGTCGCCTCACCAATCCCCGGCGGAGAGGTTCCCCGATGCCTCTCCGCCCTCCCCCCCTCATCTCCCTACCAGACAGCGGGCGGGCCTCGTGCCCGCCCGCCCCGCATGAACAGGCACGCGGGCGTCCTTGCCCGGCCTCAATCCGGGAGATCACCCCTCACCCCCCAACCCTCCTCTCCCACAAGGGGAGAGGGGGAAACGGCCCTCTCCCAACATGGAGTTTGACGAGATACGGGGGCACACCGGAGCCGACCCCGTCGCCCATTCAGGATGACACGCGAGAAGTCGCGGACAGAAGGCGGGTCTACCGGGTTACCTTGTCAAAGTCCATATTGGGAGAGGGGAGCGATGCACGAGGCCGGACGTGGCTCTGTACGACGCCCGCTCCTTGTCGCGGCCCCGCTAGCCCTGCCGGAGCGCGGAGAGCAGGTTGGTGGGGAAGATGTCGATGAGGGAGATCAGCAGCAGGAGATCGCCCAGGGCGAGGATGACCAGCAGCGCCAGCGGGGCGATCAGGCCGACCTCCTGCAGGTAGGTTCCGATCCCGCCGAGGTTCGTGGTGGTGGCGAGATACACCAGCCAGCCGATGACGACGAAGATCGTGCCCAGGAGCTGTGCGTTGGCGTAGGGCAGGTCGTTGGCCACGAGGATCGCCAGGTTGAGGATCGTCAGCACCAGGCCCGGCAGCATGAACAGCGCAACCGCTGCCCACATGGTATGCGTACTGCCAACGGCCCCCCAACCGTTGGCCGGGCGACGCATCTGCGGCCAGGCGCCCTCCACGAACTCTTCGATCGCTTCGAGGGTGAAGAGCATGGCCAGGCTGAGCCCGATGAGTAACCAGAGCCGCGGGTCCAGCAGCACCCTGTACTCCTCGTCGCGCCCGGCGCCGACGCCGGCGACGTTCCAGATTGCCCCGTTGATCCGCCGCCGTCAGCGTAGCAGACGTAGAAAGTCCTGGCAACACCTGGGCCGCGGTCACTACTCCTGCGCGGAGAACCGGCGCACGGCCAGCGCGATCATGATCATGCCGAAGGCGAGCACGACGACCATGTCCAGGAGCGGCGTCATGTGCACACCGAAGACGGTCAGGCCCAGTTGCTCCGCCGGGAGCGAACCGGCTCCAAGCACCAGGTGCCGGATGGCGTCCACCCCGTAGCTGACCGGGTTGATCCGGGTGAAGGCGGTCAGCCAGCCCGGCAGGTTCTGCAGCGGGAAGAGCGCGCCGGACAGGAAGAACAGCGGCATCATCAGGAAGTTCATGATGAGCTGGAAGCCCTCCATGCTCTTCATGCTCACCGCGATCAGCAGGCCGAGCGAGCTGAGCGCGAAGGCGGTGATAAACATCACCGGGATCAGGGCCGCCACATGCCCGAGCGAGAGCGACACGCCCACGAACGGCGCGAAGATCAGCATCAAGATGCCCTGGACCATCGCCGTCGTCGCGCCGCCCAGCGCCTTGCCGACCGCGATGGCCCAGCGGGGCAAGGGCGCCACCAGCACCTCCTTTAGGAAGCCGAACTCGCGGTCCCAGACGATCGCGATGCCGCTGAAGACGGCGGTGAACAGCACCGCCATCGCGATGATCCCCGGGAAGATGAACTGGACGTAGCTGACACCCTCCTGCCCGGCGGCGCCGCCGCCCAGCGGGCCGATCGACGCCGACAGCCCGGTGCCGAAGATGAACAGGAACAGGATGGGCTGGGCGAAGCTGCCGATGATCCGGGTCCGATCACGCGCGAAGTGGAGCACATCCCGGTACCACAGGGTGACGATGCCGTTGAGTGCCGCGCTCCAGGTGCTGGGGTTGGTCCGCGGGGACCGCCGCTCGGTTGCGATGCTCGGGGTTGCCATGGCACTCACCTCCGCTGACGCATGCGCATCATCGCGCGCATCCGGTCCATGCCGGTCACCTCTTCGTCGCGAATCGCCCGGCCGGTGAGGCGGACGAAGACATCGTCGAGGCTGGGCCGGTGCAGGCTGATCGTCTGGATCGGCACGCTGAGCCCCTGCACCAGCCGGGGGATGAACGACTCGCCCTCCGGAACCTCCAGCCGGAGTACGCCGTCGAGCACGATCGGCTCCAGGCCGAAGCCGGCCGTGATCTCCCGGGCTGCTGCGTCGTTGTCAGGCGTCTTGAGCGTGATCACGTCCCCGCCGACCATCGCCTTCAGCCGGTCGGGCGTGTCCAGCGCGACGATCTTGCCATGGTCAATGATCGCGATCCGGTCGCAGCGCTCGGCCTCGTCCATGTAGTGCGTGGTCAGGAACAGGGTGATCCGGGTCTCGGTGCGGAGCTGCTCCAGATAGTTCCAGATGTGCTGGCGCGTCTGTGGGTCCAGCCCGATCGTCGGCTCGTCCAGGAAGAGGACGTGCGGCTGGTGGAGCAGGCCGCGCGCGATCTCCAGCCGGCGCTTCATGCCGCCGGAGAAGGTCTTGACCAGGTCGTCGCGCCGCTCCCAGAGATCGACCATGCGCAGCAGGCGCTCTGCCTGTGGCTCCCAGCTCCCACGTGGGAGGTTGTAGATCCGCGCGTGAAAGGCCAGGTTCTCCATCGCGGTCAGATCGTTGTCGAGGCTGGAGTCCTGGAAGATGATGCCGATCGAGCGGCGCACCCCGGCCGGGTCGGCGACGACGTCGTGGCCGTTGATGACGACGTGCCCCCCGCTGGGCCGGAGCAGCGTACAGAGGACACCAATGGTCGTCGACTTCCCGGCGCCGTTCGGCCCCAGGAACCCGAACAACTCGCCCTCGTTCACCGAGAAGGAGATTCCGTCCACGGCCGTGAAGTCGCCGTAGCGCTTGACCAATTGATCGACCCGGATGATCTCTTCGGCCATGCGTGCATCCCCCGATGTCGTGTCGTGCAGAGCGGGCGGCGACCACGACGTGGCCGCCGCCCGCAACGTGGCCGGTGTCTGGCTGGCGTGGGGTTAGTCGTCCGCCCCCACGGGAGCAGGCGGCTCCGCGACCTCCTCCAACTGGGCGACCTCGGTGCTCGCCTCCACCCGGTTCGTCTTCCGCAGCGGGATCTCCTTTAGGAAGAAGCACGACACCATGGCAAGGACGAGCGCGATCGTCGTCACCACGAACAGGTCCGTGATCGCCGTGGCCAGGCTCTCCCGGATCGCGAGCATCACCTGCCCCAGAATCTCCTGCCCCTGGGCGCCGAACCCGGCAAACATCTGCTGGATCGCCCCTCCCGACTCCGGCGCCATCAAACTCTGCGGGTTCTGCAGGGCCGCGAGCTGCTCCGGCGTCAGTTGCGCCCGGAGCTCCGCCGGGACGTTGCTCGCGAAGACCGCGTTGTAGCGGCTCGTCATCACCGTGCCGAGGACCGCCACGCCGATCGTGCCGCCGATCGAGCGGAAGAACTGAAGGCTGGCGGTCACCTCGCCCAGCTTCTGGACCGGGAATGCGTTCTGGGTGATGATCGTGAACAGGCTCATCGACACCCCGATCCCGAGACCGGTGATGACCATGTTGCGGACGACGACGCCGTCGCTCACGCTGGCATCCATCCGGGACAGCAGGAAGGCGCCGAGCGCCCCGATCCCGAAGCTGACGATCGCGAGCACCTTGTACTTGCCGGTCCGGGCGAGGAGCTGGCCACCGACGATGCTGCTGGCGATGAAGCCGAGCATCATCGGGGTGAGCACCACGCCGGAGTTGGTGGCGGTGTTCCCGACCACCCCCTGGATGAAGAGCGGCAGGTACATCACGGCGCCGAACATCCCCGCGCTCGCCAGGAACGAAGCCAGCACCGACACGGTGAAAATGCTGTTCTTGAACAGGCTCGGGCTGATGATCGGCTCCGCCACGCGGCTCTCCCAGATGAACGCCGCCACCAGCGCCACCGCGGCGAAGGCGAGCATCCCGATGATCTGGACGGACCCCCAGGGGTACGTATCGCCACCCCAAGTGAAGGCCAGCAGGAGCGGGACTGTGCCCAGGATCAACAGCGCGGCACCGATATAATCGATGCGGTGCTGCCGACGGCGGGCCATCGAGGGAATGGCCAGCCCGGCAGTGACCAGCGCAACCGCGCCGATCGGCATGTTCACGTAGAAGACCCAGGGCCAACCCCAGTTGTCGGTGATCCAACCACCGAGGGTCGGGCCGACGATCGAGGCGAGGCCGAACACGGCGCCCGTCAGCCCCTGCCACTTACCCCGCTCCGACGGCGGGAAGACGTCGCCGATGATGGCGATGGCGATCGGCAACATCGCCCCGGCGCCGAGTCCCTGCAGGCCCCGGAAGAGAATGAGCTGGGTCATCGACTGGGACATGCCGGACAGCGCCGACCCCGTCAGGAACAGGATCATCCCAACAAGAAAGAACCCCCGCCGGCCGTAGATGTCGGACAGCTTGCCGTAGATCGGCACGCTCACGGTCGATGCCAGCATGTAGGCCGTGAAGACCCAGGCATAGTGCTGCAACCCGTGCAGGTCGGCGATGATCTGCGGCATGGCGGTGCCGACGACGGTCTGATCGACCGCGCCGAGGAGCATCCCAAGCAGGACGCCGATAACGATAAAGACGAGCCGGCGCTTGCTTACCGACTCGCTAACCGGTTGCGGCGTCTCGGTGCTCGCTTCCCGGTGCGACGTTTCAATCATGAACCTGTCTCCCTAGTCTTCCGAATCGTCAGGCTGTGCCACGGTCCGCTGCGCCGTAGCGAGCTCGGGAGGGGGCCGTTCCCCGCCGCCTCCGCAGTCCCGCAGCGGGACATCGCGCTCAGCGGCCACCGCCAGTGCGGTCATCCCCCGGAGCAGGGCCGCGATGTCATCGTTGCTGAGGTAGCCGAGCCAGCCACGCATCCGTCCGTGCCCACCGTGGCGCATCTTGTTCACGAGTTCTTCCCCGGCAGGCGTGATGCGTACCACCATGCGGCGCCGATCCGCCGGATCCGACTCGCGCGTCGCGAGGCCGGCCTGAACCAGGCGCTCGACAAGGTGGCTCGCGGTTGGTAGGCTTACCCCTTGCGCCTCTGCGACCTGGCCCATGCAGACCGGCCCTTCACGGGCCAGCGTGAAGAGCGTCCGCAATTGCGCCATGGTCAGATCGAGCTCTCGCCAGACCGGCTCGCTGACCTGGTGCATAACGCGCACGATGCGACTGTATTGATCCAGCACGGCGTCGATCAGGATGTCTCTGGACTCGGCCACGCGGCCACCTCCTCAAAGCGCAACCCGGCGAGGATACCAAATCGCTTCGACGAGATCAAGGTATTCGAAGACATGGAAGGAATTGGCGTGGGGGTGGAGCTGAGCAGGGACCACTCCAGGCAGGGAACCATTTTCTCTCCCCCGACGTATAGATAATCAGAGAGGGTCCTCCCCCACTGATCCCACGACCCTCTCCACACTCGAACGGAGCGATCCCCGCTCCACCCCTCCCCTTCCCGCGCAGATCGGGCCGTGAGGCCCGATCTGCGTGCGTGGGGCTGTCGTCCCCGGTACCACGGCTGCCGCTTCCCGGTGTGTTTCAAGAGCGCGAGCGCCGTCCCGGTCGGGACGAAAGAGTGCCGACGGATCTACGGTAATGGCGTGTGCCCGGGGCTCAAGCCCCGGGCTCACAACGCAAGCCGGCTGAAGCCGGCTGGGGACGATGATCCGACCGGGTGGTGAGAGGATCCCGCCGCCCGGCCTGTGCCCGGGGCTAAAGCCGCCGGGCTGATAGCTTGGTAAGCCCACTGAAGGGGCTGCGATGGCCACACCCAGGCGGAGCCGATCCGGCAGCCCGCGGGACACCCAATCCCGAGCCCCTTCAGTGGGCTTTTCGTTGTCAGCCCGGCGGCTTTAGCCCCGGGCACGGGCCACGCCGTGGGATCCTTCCCACCACCCCCCAGGTACGGGCCGATCGCATACATTCATGTAATTCGTCAAACTCCATGAGCCCCAGGCAAGCCCCGGGCACATACCGCACGGCGGACATCGTGTCACCCGGATCTGGGCCCTGTTGCGCCCCAGCCCGCTGCGGCGGGCTTTTTTGTTAGCCCGAGGGTTTCCCGGGCACGCGCCACGACGCGGGGACGGGCGACGACGCCCGCACTCCCTTTTCCTGTGTGGAGTCAGCCTCCGGTCGGTACGACGCGTCGGGGCGCCGGGAGCCGGTCGGGGCGGGCTAGTCGGTCGTGGTCGGGAGGCCGGCGGCGTGCCAGGCGGTCATGCCGCCTTCGACGTTGTGGACGTCCTCGATGCCACGGGCCTTCAGCAGTGAGGCGGCGAGCATGCTCCGCTGGCCGCTGCCGCAGATGACCGCGACTGGTCGCGCCGGGTCGATCTCGCCCGCGCGCTCGTCCACGCGGTAGAAGGGGATGTGGACCGCGTTCGGGATGTGGCCGCCCTGCCACTCGCTGGGCTCGCGCACGTCGACGACCTGGGGCGCCGCGCCGTCGCGTCCCAAGGCCGCTCTGAGTTCCTGCACGGTCATGCCGGGGATTCGATCCAGCGGCTCGCCGGCCGCGCGCCAGGCGTCGATCCCGCCCGCGAGGTAGCCGGCGATCGTGGTGAGACCGATGACGCTGAGCATGGTCGCCGCGCGCCGTGCCATCGCCTCATCGTCCGCGACGAGCACCAGGGGCACGTCGGTCGGGACCACGAGGCCCACGCGGTTCTGGAACTGGGAGCCGTCCAGCGGTACGCCGATCGCTCCCGGGATGTGCTCCTGGCCGAAGGCGGCGGTGTCTCGCACGTCGAGCACGCGCGCGCCCTGGTCGAGCAAGCGCCGGACCGCGTCGACATCGAGCGGGGCCGGGTCGCGAAGCTCCAGCGGCTCGGCGCTCCGGTTCAGCTCGACGATGCGGGCCATGTTCGGTGGGCGCTCGGGCAGGCTCTCGTTCATGAACTCGACAAAGGCGGGCCGGGCGTCGATCGTGAGCGCCGGATTGAAGCGCCGCTCGAAGCCGATCGTCGTGCCGGTCATGCGGTTGCTCACTCGGCCGCAGAGTGAGCCGGAGACGTGGCCCGGGTAGACGAGGGTTCCCTCCGGCAGGCTTAGGAGCCGCTGGTGCAGGCTGTCGAAGAGGGCGTCGGCACCTTCCCGCCCGTCGATCGCCAGGTCCGGCCGCGCGACATCGCCGATGAAGAGCGAGTCGCCCGTCAGCACGGCCCACGGCTCGTCGCCGCGCGAGGTGTCGATGACCGCCAAGACGATGTGCTCCGGCCGGTGGCCGGGGGTGTGGATGACGCGCAGGCGCACCTCGCCGAGCTCCAGCTCGTCGCCGTCGTGCAAGGGGAGGTGGGGGTAGGCAACTCCGGCGTCCTCGTGGACGGCGATGGTGGCGCCGGTGCGGGCCGCGAGCTGGTGGTGGCCCGACACGTGGTCGGCGTGGTTGTGTGTCTCGACGATGTAGCGGATGCGCAGCCCGTCGCGCTCGGCAAGCGCCACGATCTCGTCGATCATGTCGATGCGGGGGTCGACCACCGCGGCCTCACCGGCCGCCTCCGAGCCGACGAGATATGCGGCGCACCCGATATCGCGGCGGAGAATCTGCTCCAGTATCACGGTCATCCCTCCTGCTGAGCCGCGAGCGCGGCCGTAACCCGCTGGCGGCGCTCTGACACGTCGATGGTGCTTCGCCCGAGCGCCGGCCGACCGACGATGCCGAGCTGCTGGTGCAGGTCCCTCCGGTCAACCTGCGTGCCGCCGTTGACGGCGGGCATCCCTGCGTCGCAGAGGATCCGTAGCTCGAAGGTTACAATTGCCCGTGGCCGTGAGCGCGCCAGCTGACGCCCTGGTCGCTCAGCCGTCCTGCGCCTGGCACGGCCGTCTTCGCGGAGGCGCGGTCCGGAGCGCGAGGGGCGCCGGCGGACGCCGTGGCGCGCGGTCTGGAGCGTGCTGCACTGGCGCATCACGGTGAGGAGGTGGCGGCTCCTGGCCGATCCCGGACCGGTGGCTACCGGGTGCTCGACCGCGAGTGGCAGGGCGCTGGGCAGAGACGGGATCGCCAGGCGGATCGGGGCGGTCGTCACCTGGCAGAACCGCGCCTGTGGCCGGTACAGCGTGCATTCCCCCTCCGTGATCGCGACGCGCTCCATCCCCCTATCCCAGCATGTGAATCAGTGAAGGTAATGACATTATAAGGCCTGGGGCTACATGTCAAGGAGCAGCGGGCACTTCCGGCGTCGAAGAGCGAGCAACCGGTCGCGCCGGCCCGGTGACCCGGCCGCGTCCCACCGGGTATGCGGTGCGGGTTGCTGGGTGGAGGTGATCACGGGGTTGGGACCGCGGACGGCGTCGCCGTTGGGGACGGCGTGGTGGTGGGCGTGGGCGCTGCGGTGGGGGTCGGGATCACGGTCGGGCTGGGCGTCGCCGTCGGCGTGGGGTGGGGCGACGGGGTCGGTGCCGGTGCCGGCGTCGGCACCTCGGTGGCTTCCGGTTTCCACGTCGATTCCGGCTGGGGCACGATCGGGCGGGGCACAGGAAGCTCCGGTGTCGGGTTGGGCGAGGCCGTCGGGGTTGCCTCCGGCGTTGGCGAGGCCACTGGTGTCGGCGTAGCCTCCGGGATGGGTGTCTCGTTCGGCTCCGGTGTCGCGGACGGCGTCGCCTCCGGCGTGCCGGTTGGGGCCGGTGTCTCGGTCGGGGGCGGTGCGGGTGTGGGCGATGGCGTCGCCTCCGGCGTGGGCGGTGCGGTGGGTTCCGCCGCTGGGGTCGGCTCCGGTGTTGGGGTTGCTTCCGGTGTCGGCGTCGCGGTGGGCTCCGCTGGTGGCGTCGGTTCCGGTGTCGACTCCGGCGGCGGTGTCGGCTCCGGTGCCGGCGCCGGCGCTTCGACCGGAGGGTTCGCTGGCGGAGGGCTCGGCGTCGCCACCAGGAGCGGCAGCGTCGCGTCTTCACCCGCGAAGAAGGCCGTGTAGTAGGCGTACCAGGCCATCACTTTGGCGACGTAGTGCTCGGTGCAGGTGCCGTAGACGTCGCAGCCGTACCCGAAGTAGCCGGCCGCGACCTCGTCCAGGGACATCCCACGCGCCAGCTTCTCGGCGATGAACCGCGTCCCGGCGTCGATGTTCGCCTCCGGATCGCGCCAGCGATCCTGGCTCACCCCGAGGCGCAGCAGGTTCTCCGGCATGATCTGCATCAGTCCCTGGGCGCCTGCTGCCGAGACGGCGTCGGGGTTGCCGCCCGACTCGACGGTGATGATCGCGGCGATGAATGCCAGCGGCACGCCGTAGCGCTCGGCGGCGGCCTGCATCAGCACCACCCACTGCAGCACGCCGGTGGGCGCCGTTGCCTGGCCGTTCCCGTTGCCGACCGCGATGACCACCGCGCCCGCAAGCCAGCCCAGCGGGTCGATCGCGTTGCCGTCACGGTCCTTGACCACGAAGTGCAGGTGCGGGCCGGTCGAGTAGCCGACCGAGCCGACCTGGGCGATCATCTGCCCGGCGGCGACCCGGTCCCCCGGCTCGACGAACGCCCGCTCCCAGTGGAGGTACTCGGTGCGATAGCCTGCGTTGTCGCCGTCGTGCTCGATGACGATCGTGGAGTTGGCCTCGGGGCCGTCGCCGTCGTAGCCGACCGCGATGACCGTGCCACCCGCCGCGGCGAGGATCGGCGTCCCGGCGGGCGCGGCCAGGTCGATGCCGTTGTGGAAGCTCGGCCGGTCGGCCGGGCAGATGGATGCGCCCCGATAGCCGGGATTGAAGGGGACGCAGCCGAAGCCCTGCGTCAGTTGGAAGCGCCCAAGGATGGGGAACGTGCGCGCTTTCGAGCCGATGTTCGTGGGGACGAAGCTGATCCCTTCCTCGGGTGTGGGCTCGTCAGGGATCCAGGTCCAGGAGAAGAAGATGTTACTGATCGGGCTGTAGTTCAGGTACCAGGCGCCGCCGGCCCAGGTGCCGTCCGGCCGGCGTGCCCGCGTGCCGTTGTCCAGGAGCTTGTACGCCTGGCCGATCACGGGGTCGTCAGGACCGTTGAAGATCCGGGGTGGGCCTTCTTCCTTTTCATTGATCGGGATGCACTCGGCGCACGCCTCGTTCGGCCCGAGCGTGCGGACGCGGGTGGCGACGAAGTAGGCCGGCGATATCACCCGCCCCACGGTGGTGTTCTGGCCGACGAAGGCGAGGGTGACCCAATGCCAGCCGCCCTCTTCGCTCCAGGTCATGTCCGTGTTGAAAGGTGCGGGGACGACCGAGTTCGGGTCGCGATCCGGCACCAGCGGCTTCGGCCCGCCTGCGGCGGTCGTACGCGTTGCCAGGGAACTGCTGGCGATCAGGAGCAGGAAGACGACCGCGCCGAACAGGATGGAGCGGCCGTGTCGGTGCCTCGTTGTCCCCAGTGACCCTTGATCCACGGCGACCCCCCTGAGTGCGTACGCTGGTGCTGGCGGCACCGGAAGCCTTCCCCTCCGCATCGTGGCAGGAGAGGGGTGCGTCGCTCTCGTGCTTTGTAATGCGCGTACCGTAAACGGTCGCGCGCCTCTTCGCGGAGAAGCAGCACGGTCGGTGCCACCTGCTGCGGAGCGACCGTCGCCCCGTGCTCCGCGATGACCCAAGTGTGCGCAACACGGGACGCGTTGTGCAAGTCTGAACACTGACATCTGGGCACAGAATGCCTCAAGCGATCGCTGGAATGCAAGCGAAGGCGTGCGGAGCACGAGGGCCGCTCCGACGGGACGGGCTAGCTGCCGGCCCTCCAGGCGAAGGGACGGGTGGCGAGGACGCTCGCGCTCCTGGTTGTCGCCACCCGACGGCGTCGTCAGGGTTGGGGTCGGCGGAAGGTGGCCAGGGCGGTGAGGCGTTCGGCGGCGGCGGCGATCGTCTCCGGCCGCTTGGCGAAGCAGAAGCGGGCCAGGAGCGGCGCGGTGGCCGGATCGGCGTAGAAGGCGGAGGGTGGGATCGCGGCGACGCCGACCTCGGTCGTCAGGAAGCGGCAGAAGGCGACGTCCGTCTCGAAGCCCATCCCGGAGATATCCGCCAGCAGGAAGTAGCTCCCGCGGCAGGGCAGCACCGGTAGGCCCGCGCCCTCGAGTGCCTGGTGCAGTTGGTCGCGCAGGCGGGTGTACATCGCCGCCAGCTCCGCGTAGTAGTTGCTGGTGAGCGCATCTTCCAGGGCGGCGGCCATGGCGTCCTGGAAGGGGGTGGCGGTGGCGAAGGTGATGAACTGGTGAGTGGTCCGGATGGCGCGGGTCAGCGCCGGGGCGGCGATGGCGTAGCCGACCTTCCAGCCGGTCATGCTGAACGTCTTGCCGGTGGAGTTGATGGTCACCGTCCGCTCCCACATCCCCGGCAGCGTCGCTGGCGGGACATGGACCGCGCCGTCGAAGATGATACGGTCGTAGACCTCGTCGCTGATGACGATCAGGTCGTGCTCCTGGCAGAGCGCGGCGATGCCCGCGAGCTCCTCCCGGCTGAAGACCTTGCCGGTCGGGTTGTGCGGGGTGTTGAGCATGATGGCGCGGGTGCGTGGGCCGATCACGTCGGCGAGGGCATCGAGATCGAGCGTCCAGTCTGGCGGCTGGAGCGGCACGTAGCGGGGCACCCCACCGGCGAAGACCACCTGCGCTGGGTAGGCGTCGTAGAACGGCTCGATCAGGATTACTTCGTCGCCCGGCTCGAGGATGGCGAGCAGGGTGGCGACCAGCGCCTCGGTCGCGCCGGAGGTGACGGTCACCTCTGCGTCCGGGTCGACCGCACGGCCGTAGCTTCGCTCGAAGGTAGTGGCGATCGCGCGGCGGAGGCGGGGCAACCCGTGGCTGGGGGCGTACTGGTTGAGGTCGGCGTCGATCGCGGCGGCGGCCGCGTGCTTCACCAGATCCGGCCCCGGAAAGTCGGGGAACCCTTGCCCGAGGTTGATCGCCTCGTGCTCGACGGCGAGCCGGCTCATCTCGCTGAAGACCGACTCACCGAGGCCGCGTAGCCGGCTGGCCCCGACCTGCCGCATCACTGCCCCCTCCCGGTGTCATGCGCCTCGCCCGCCAGCCGGGCTGATCGCCGCGGGATGTTGTCCTGGATCCGAGCCCGACAACCGGCCGGGACGACGGCCGGTGGCGATCAGCAACAGGCTGGCGTCGTACCGGCTATTCTGGGACGAGATGACGCGGGCGTCCAGTGCTGCGACGGTGGCGCGGAACGATCGGCGCCACCGTCGCTCGGTCGGCGCGGGCGAGCGCGGCCGAGATTGAGGCGATGCGGCAGACGGTCGAGCGGATGGAGCGCGCCCTCGCCGACGACGACCACGAAGCGGTCTCGGAGTTGAGCCGGCAGTTCCACCGGTTGCTCCGGGGTGGCTCCCCCGATGGACGCCTGCCGACGCTGCTCTCACTCCTCATGGATTCCTACGGGTTGCTTGGCCTGCACGAGTTCAACGCGCCCGGGCGGCTGAGCGCGGCGGTGGCCGAACACCGTGCCATCTACGAGGCCGTTGCGGCACGCGATGAAGAACGGGCAGAGCGCCTGGCGCGCGAACACTCGCACAACGCACTCCAGGCGCAGATCTTTGCCCACCACTTGGCGACCGATTTTTAGGCCCGGGAAGATCGCGCTACTCGGCGCCGTCGCAGAGCTCGTCGTCCTCGGCCAGCCAGGTCTCGCCATAGTCGCGCAGGAGTTCAATGATCGGAAGGACGGCGCGTCCCTTCTCGGTCAAGGTGTACTCCACGCGTGGCGGGATCTCGCTGTACTGCCGCCGGGTGATCATGCCGGCCGCCTCCAGGTGGCGCAGGCGCCCGGAGAGAACGCCTGGGCTCATCCCGGTCGATTCCTGCAGTTGGTGAAACCGGCGGCAGCCGTCGGCCAGGTCGTGCACGATCAGCAGCGTCCAGTGGTCACCGAGGAGCTTGGCAGCGCGCGTGACCGGGCAAGCGCAGGCGCTCGTCTGTTGTGTCTGGGCCATGCTCTCGCTCCCTCGGTGTCTGCGATGTTCCTCCTCAGTATAGCAGGCCATGTCCTTGACATCGCCTCGCTTCAATGATACCATGCCGATAGGCACTACGAGATTCGTAGTTACTCGTTATCGGGGAGGAACTATGTCCACGCAACAGGCTCAGGCAACCCAAACGATCGCGGGGCGCGCCCGCTGGGCGATCGATCCCGTGCACAGCGAGATAGGGTTCGCCGTCCGGCACATGATGGTCGCCACGGTCCGCGGTCGTTTCGGCGAGTTCTCCGGCCATGTCGATTTCGACCCGGCCGAGCCTACCGGCGCGTCGGTCGAGGTGAGCATCAACGCCAAGAGCATCGACACGCGGAACCCGGATCGGGACGCGCACCTGCGCTCGCCGGACTTCTTTGATGCCGAGAATCATCCGACGATCACGTTCAAGAGCCGCCGGATCGAGGCGGTCGGTGGCGATCAGTACCGGGTGATCGGTGACCTGACCATCCGCGGCACCACCCGCGAGGTCGTGCTCGACACCACCTACTACGGCGCGCACCCCGATGCCTTCGGTGGTGTCCGCGCCGGTTTCCATGCGACCACCAGCATCAACCGGTTCGACTTCGGCCTGAACTGGAACGCGGCCATCGAGGCGGGCGGCGTGGTCGTTGCCGACACCGTCAACATCACCATCGACCTCGAGGTGGTGCGGCAGTAACCCGCCTTGTGTCGTCGCGACTCAGTGAGAAACCCCCGCCGGGCGGCGGGGGTTTTTCGCTATGTGCCGCTCAGGGTGACACCGATGACGTGGTGGGGAACCACGCCCGGACTGAGCCGGCCGGCGTCGCCGGGCTACGCTCTCACTGGAGGCGGGAGACGACGGCGAACAGGAGCGCGCAGGAGGCGAGGACGATCACGCAGAGGAGCAGGCCGAAGAGCACCCCGAGGATCCCGGCCCGCCGGATGTCGCTCTGCCGGGCCAGCGCGTTTTCCAGTCGATCTAACCCACGCTGCAGCCGTTCACGCACCTGCTTGTCCCTTCCTGCCGCCCCATGGCGCCGATGGAGAGCCACTGCTCGTATGATATAGTGCCAGTGGGAGCAACAGCATCAGGGAGAACGACGTGATCGGCAAGGTCGCGATACTCGGCCGCCGCATCATCGAGAACGTGGACCGCGTCATCGTCGGCAAGTCCGCTGTGACCGAGTTGATCCTGGTCGCGCTCCTGTGTGAGGGCCACGTTCTGATCGAGGATGTGCCGGGCGTCGGCAAGACGACCCTGGCCCGCGCCGTGGCCCGCTCGATCGGCGGGCAGTTCCGGCGCATCCAGTTCACGCCCGACCTGCTCCCGTCCGACATCAGCGGCATCTCCTACTACAACCAGAAGCTGGGCGAGTTCCAGTTCCGGCCGGGACCGGTCTTCGCCAACATCCTGCTCGCCGACGAGATCAACCGGGCCACGCCTCGCACCCAGTCCGCCCTGCTGGAGGCGATGGAGGAGCGGACGGTGACGGTCGAGGGGGACACGATGCCCCTGCCACGGCCCTTCCTCGTGCTGGCGACTGAGAACCCGGTCGAGCTGGAGGGAACCTTTCCGCTGCCCGAGGCGCAACTCGACCGCTTCCTCCTGCGGATCGCGATCGGCTACCCGGAGGAGGACGAGGAGGCGGAGATGCTGCTGCGCTTCCAGCGCGAAAACCCGCTCGATGCGTTGGAGCCGGTTGCATCCCCGGACGACCTGCTGGCCGCCGCGGCAGCCTGCCGCGAGGTGCATGTCGACGACGACCTGCGTCGCTACGTCACCGACATCACGCGGGCGACCCGGGCGCATGAGGCGGTCGCGCTCGGCGTCAGCCCGCGGGGCACGCTCGCGCTGTTCCGAGCCGCGCAGGCGCTCGCCGCCCTGCGCGGGCGCGACTTCGTCCTGCCCGACGACGTCAAGGAGGTCAGCCACGCCGTCCTGGTCCACCGCCTGATCCTCAGCCCGGAGGCGCGCCTCCGCGGCCGCGATGCCCGGCAGATCGTCGACGAAATCCTGGCCGCCGTGCGCGTGCCGGTGGAGCAGGTGTGAGCAGTCATGCGTCATTCTCCCCTCTCCCCTGGTGGGAGAGGGGCCGGGGGTGAGGGGGACGGATGACGCATCACGCATGACGTATGACGCATGAGATCCAACTTCTTCACCTCCATCTGGATCTACGGCGCGGCGGTGTTCCTGCTCCTGGGCATGGCGCTGCGCCAGCCCGCGCTCTCGATTCTGGCGCTGCTGACGCTGCTCACCGCCGGGGGAAGCTGGCTCTGGAGCCGGCGGAGCCTCGACGGGGTCGTCTACGAACGCACCCTCTCGGCCACCCGCGTCTTCCGCGGCGAGTCGATCGTCCTGACCGCCAGCGTGGTCAACCGCAAGTGGCTGCCGCTTCCCTGGCTGGAGGTGGAGGATCAGATCTCCGACCGGGTCAAGGTGCGGGAGCGGGAGACGCTCCCGAGCGCCCGTCCGGGGATGACGCTGCTGCGCATCACCACGTCGGTCCGCTGGTTTGAGCGCGTTACGTGGACCTTCCACCTCGACTGCCCCGAGCGCGGCGCCTACGTGATCGGTCCGCCTTCGCTCCGCTCCGGCGATCTCTTCGGCTTTTTCTCGCGCGAGGAGCGCCGGCACGATCAGTGCCGTTTCATCGTCTATCCCCGTGTCGTCCGACTGGAGGACCTCGGGTTGCCGGCGCTGCACCCCTTCGGCGAGCGACGTGTCCCTCACCACCTGATAACCGACCCGGCCCGCACCATCGGTATCCGCGACTACCGCCCGGAGGACTCCTTCCGCTTCATCCACTGGAAGGCCACCGCGCGGATGCAGGAGGTCCAGGTCAAGGTCTTCGAGCCGACCGTCTCGGTGCACCTGGGCGTCTTCCTCTGCCTGGACACCTTCGAGCGCTTCTGGGAGGGGGTCGACTACCAGCGGGCGGAGAGTGCCATCGTCGCGGCCGCGTCGATCGCTGCCCACGGGCTGGAGCAGCGCTACCTGGTCGGCATGTACGCCAACGGCGTACTGGCCGGGTCCGACCAGGCCCTACGCATTCCCGCCGGGCGCGGGCCGGATCAGTTGACGGCGATTCTGGAAGGGCTGGCGAAGCTGACGCCGCTGGCGGCGACCAACTTCCCGCGCCTGCTGCGCAACGAGGCGCGGCGCTTCCCCTGGGGCAGCACCGTGGTCGTCGTGGCGGCCCTCATGACCACCGCGTTGGCAAATGAGCTGGCGGCGTTGCTGGCGGCCGGGCACCGCGTCGTCCTCGTCTGCGTCGGGGAGGTCGAGCCGCCGCCCCTGCCGGGCCTGGTGGTCCACACCCTGCCGGAGAACCTGCTGGGCACCGTGCCCGGCCACCGCTACGTGCACACGGTAGACCTGGGAGTGCCGGCGCCATGATCGCGCGCGACCCGCTGGGACTGGCCGTGATGGTGAGCGACCTCCGCGCCAGGCTTGACTGGCGCGAGGAAGTCGTCGCACTGGCGCTGATCGTGGCCGAGAGCGCCATCCTCTATCTGTACCTGGGCGTCCTCCTGCCCGAGATCTCGCCGCCGTACGCCGCCTTTCCGGGCTGGCTGATCGCGTTGCTGCTGGCGGTGGCCTACTTCATTCCCCGCCTCCTGACCGAGCTTCGCCTGTGGGGTGCGCACTTCGAGGCGGTGCTGGGGCTGACGCTCGTCGCGTCGCTCCTGCTGGCGCTCAAGGTCGCCGCCTTCCCGGACATGCCCTGGCTCTCCACCGGCTGGCTGGACGGATCCCTCGATGGGCTGATCCTGCGGCCCAACCCCTCGGTTCGCCCACCGTGGGCCGTCGTCGCGGTGGTGGCGTACACCTGGTGGCGCGGGCGTTCCCGGGCCGAGCCGATGCTGGAGACCACCTACCAGATGCTCCGCTGGGGCACCGCGGCCGTAGCCGGTGGGCTGCTGCTGGTGCTGGTCGCCACGCCGCCCGATGCGCCGATTCGGGACGGCACGGCCGGTGCCGTGGTCATCTATTTCGTAGCCGGGCTGATGGCGGTGGGTGTGGCCCGGTTTCGGCTGGAGGGCCTCCGCAGCGGCGCTCCGCTCGGCCCGCCCTGGCTGGCGACCTTTGCCGTGCCGATCGCGGGAATCGTCATCATCGCCGTGCTGGCTGCCGGGATCTTCTCCCGCAGCTTCCTCGACACGCTGCTGACCGCGCTCGGCCCACTCCTCTGGCTGCTCGGCTTCGTGGTCCGGGCGCTGGTGTTGCTGATCGCCCTGCTCGCCTTCCTCATCATCGCCCCGGTGCTCTGGCTAATGGAGCGCTACGGCTTCGGCACCCTGCCGCTGCTGGACCGCCTGCCGCGTGCGGGCAACCCGCTGGATCAACTCGACCGCTTCGCCCGCCAGTCGCTCCACGTCGCCGACCCGGCGCGCTACCTCGTCGCCGGGATCGTCCTGATCCTGCTCGGCTCGGCCCTGATCCGGTACGCCTACCGGCGACGCCGCCGCTGGCGCGCGGGTGCGCTCGAGCAGCGGGAGTCGGTCTTTGCATGGGAGGAAGCGGTCGGCGGGCTGGCCCAACCGCTACTGCGCCTCCTGCGCCGGGCGCGCCCGCGGGGCGATCCGCTCGCCGCCCTGCGCGGCGACCCCCGCTGGGCGCACACCGTCGCCATCCGCGAGACGTACATCCGCCTGCTACGCCGGAGCGCGCGCGCCGGCGTGGCCCGACCCCGCGGCGCGACTCCGGCCGAACATGCCCGCCGCCTGGCCGCCCGGTTCCCGACCGACGCCGGCCCGATCACCACCATCACCACCCACTACGAAGCCGCCCGCTACCAGGCCACCCCCGCCACCCCCGAATCCGCCGCCGCCGTTCGCGCGGCCTGGGAGGCGCTGGACCAGAGCCACTGGACAGACGATGCCTGACGGCGCACATGCCCGGGCCTACGCTGACATAATCTCGCAACGCATGGTGTTCGGTTGCGACGCGCTAGTCATCGCCACGTCGCTAGCCTGAGGCGAGACATAGCTCTCGCCTCCGGCGAGCCAGACCAGGGAGGTGCGCGATGGGTGCCGCTCAGCAGCCACTCCCGACCACACTACCCCCGACTCGTCCCCGTGATCGCTCAGCCGTGGGGGTACTCCATGCCCTGTGGCGTGAGCGCTGGATCGGTGTTCCTGTCGCGGCGGGGGCGGCTATCCTGACCGGCCTACTCGTCGGCGCCACGATGCCGCGCGCCCCGGCGACGGCTGGGCAGGCGCTGGTGCTGATGCTTACCGCCTTCGTGGTCGGCGGCATCGCGGGTCTGGCAATGCGCTCGCGCTGGGCGATGGTGCTGGCGCCAGTCGCGAATGTCGTGGCCTTCGAGGTGGCGCGGCTCGGCACGCCGGGCATCACCGTCGAGCGTATCCGCCTCGACACGGCCTATGGTGTCCTGGCCTTCATCCTCGGCCGCGGGCTCTACTGCGTCGTGGGGTTGTTGCCGATGCTCCTCGGCGTGGCCTACGGCATCGCGCTGGCGCAGCGGTTGGCTCCGCGACCGCAGCCGCAACGAACGAGGCTGCGGCGGTACGCTGGGCGCCCAATTAGCGTGCTGGCGACGGTGGGGCTGGTAGCGCTGGCCATCCTGATCGCCTGGCCAGCCAGCACGCCGCCGGTGCGGGGGACGGACGGTAAGCCGATCGAGGGGAGCGTCGCCACGCTGGAGCGTGTGCGGCTCGGCGGGCATGACCAGTGGATCATGATCCACGCGACCAGCGCCGACTTGCCGGTCCTCCTCTACCTCAGCGGCGGGCCGGGTCAGAGCGACCTCATGTTCTCGCGCGTGTTCTTTGAGGAACTGGCGCGGGACTTCGTCGTCGTCGGCTGGGACCAGCGTGGGACGGGCAAATCCTACGCCGCACTCGACCCGGCCGAGACGCTCACGCTCGACCAGGCCGTGGCGGACACCGTCGAGTTGGCCAACTACCTGCGAGCGCGCTTCGACGAGCAGAAGATCTACCTGCTGGGTGAGTCGTGGGGGAGCACCCTCGGTGTGCTTGCCGCCCAGCGGCATCCTGAGCTCTACCACGCCTTCATCGGTAGTGGGCAGATGGTCAGCCAGCGCGAGACAGATCGTCGGCTGTACCACGACATGCTGGCCTATGCCGAACGGACCGGCAACGCTGAGATGGCTCGCACCATGCGCCGCTTCGGCGAGCCGCCGTACGCCGACCCGCTGGCCTACGCCTACGTCATGGGCTACTACGAGCAACTCAGCCCTTACACGCCGCCGGCCGCGTACCTCGAACGCGGGTCGGCCGCCGGGCTCGTCCCCTGGGGTATGCGCGGCAGCGAGTACAACCTGATCGAGAAGGCGAACGTGCTGCGTGGTCTGATGGACATGTTCTCGGTCATGTACCCGCAACTCCAGGAGATCGACTTCCGGCGCGACGTGACACGACTCGACGTGCCGATCTACATGGTGATGGGCGAGCACGAACTGGAGGCGCGCAGCGACCTGGCACATGAGTGGTTCACCCAACTCGAGGCGCCCCACAAGCAGGAGTTCACCTTCCCCGACGCTGGGCACTCCGTCGTGTTCGAGGAGTTCCAGGAGTTCCACCGGATCATGACCGACGTCGTCCTGCCCGAGACGTACCAGGGCGGGTGAGTGACCCCCACGCGCGCACTGGCCGGGGCGGACAGTGGCCGCCCTTCTATAATGCGATCCGAGATCAATCAGTCGCTGATGAGGCTGGCACGCCGATGTCATCCTGAGCGGAGCCGACCGGTGTGGGAGCGGCGGGCGGCGCAGCGAAGGATCTTCCGGATGTTGGTGGTTCCGACGCGAGATCCTTCTCTCCGCCCAGGATGACATCGAACCATCATAGGAGCGCCACGGGGCTGAAATCCGGTCGGTGGGCGCCGACGTTCCGAGGTTGCTCGTGGCCTCTCGGGGAAGGAGCGGGCGTGGAGGGCGGTCAGCGCGTGACGATTCGAGAGGTGCGCTGCATCCGGTGCGGCGCTGCGTACGCCGTGACGGAGTGGCCGCGGGGCTGCCCGCGTTGCTTTGAGGAGGGGCGGCCGTCGGCCGTGGCGCCGTCCCTGGACCTGGGCGCGATCGACCCCGCGGCGCTCAGGGCGGCCTGGGCAACGGCCGGGCGGGGGATGTGGCGGTTCTACCACCTGCTCCCGGTCCCGGTGGAGGATGCCGTCTCGCTCGACGAGGGAGGAACCCCGCTGCTGCGCCTGCGGACGCTGGAGGATGAGCTCGGCGTCGGAGCGGTGTGGGTGAAGGACGAGCGCCGCAACCCGACCGGGTCCTTCAAGGACCGCTTCTTCTCCGTCTGCCTGAGCCGGGCGCGCAGTCAGGGAGCGGAGGTTGTCGCCATCGCGTCCAGCGGGAACGGTGGCTCGTCCGCCGCAGCCTATGCCGCGGCCGCCGGGATTACCTGCGTCGTCATCACCACGCCGTCGATCGCATCGGCTTGGCGGGCCGCCATGTCCACGACCGGCGCCCGGCTCGTCGCGGCCAGGAGCGGGGCAGAGCGCTGGAAGCTCCTGCAGACCGGCGTCGAAGCGCTGAACTGGTACCCCTTGACCAACTACGTCACGCCCCCGGTGGGGAGTAACTGGTACGGGATTCAGGGGTACAAGACCATCGCGTACGAGATCGCCATGTCTCTGGACTGGGACGTGCCGGACTGGGTCGTCGTGCCGACGTCGCGCGGTGATGGGCTCTTCGGGATCTGGCAGGGGTTCGTAGAGCTTGCCGAGCTGGGACTGACGCGGTCGGTGCCGCGGATGGTCGCGGCGGAACGCTTCCCCTCCCTGACGGTTGCACTGCAGCAGGAGCTCGACTACCCGCCCACGGTCGCGAGCGAGCCGACCCGGGCCGTTTCGATCGGGAACGACACGGCGACGTACCAATCGTTGCACACGCTGCGCGTCTCGCAGGGGGTAGCCGTCGCGTGTTCGGATGCCGACATGCGTGCGGGGGTGCGCGCGCTCGGGCGCGAGGGGATCTTCGCGGAACTCTCCGCGGCGGCGTCGATCGCCGCGGTCAAGGGCCTCGTCGCGCGGGGCCTGGCGGACCGGAGCGCCCGCATCGTCGCCCTGGTGACAGCCAGCGGTTTGACCGATCCTGAGGCCGCGCTGGACGATGCCGAACCGCTTGAGCCGATCCCGCCGACCGTCGATGCGCTGCGTGCGGCCGCGCTCGGATAGCGGGAGCGGGCGGGGGCCTGCGTTGACAGTGCCCTCTCACGGCGCCTATAGTGACCCGAATCTCGGGCCGGCCCATCCCGGCGGCGCTGGCGCGTGCGCTGCTGGAGCATCCCCACGATGGCGTGGGGCTTGCCAGGGACGCTATCGCGTCGCACGCCGTACCCGCCGCTCAGCCGGGGATCCGCTGCGGTGCCGGGCCCGCCCTCGCAAGCGGAGTCGCCGCGCCCCTCGCCGCGAGCGACACCAGTGACTGGGAGGTAGTCATATGGCGCAGCACGTGCCACGAACGGAGGAAGACGGCATTATTCAGCCAGAGGAACTGGCTCTGCTGGAGTCGATCCAGCGGCGGGTCCTCTGGCTCTCGACCGCGATCATCGACCACGCGAACCACGTACGCCCCAACCCCGACCGCACCAAAGTAGGCGGGCATCAAGCTTCCTCGGCTTCCGTCGTCACCATCCTCACCGCGCTCTACTTCCACTACCTGGAGGCGGGCGACCGTGTCTCGATCAAGCCGCACGCCTCCCCGGCCTACCACGCGGTGCAGTACCTCCTCGGAAACCTCGACCGCGAGTACCTGACGACCCTGCGGGCCTACGGCGGGCTCCAGGCCTACCCCAGCCGCACTAAGGACCCGGATCCGGTCGACTTCTCCACCGGCTCGGTCGGCCTCGGTGCGGTAGCCCCGGCCTTCGCCGCGCTGGCTCACCGCTACTGCGCCATCCACTTCGGGGACGTGACCTCGAATCGCTTCGTGGCGCTCATCGGCGATGCCGAGCTGGACGAGGGCAACGTCTGGGAGGGCGTGACCGAGGAGGCGCTGGCCGGGTTGGGCAATGTCCTCTGGATCGTCGACCTCAACCGCCAGAGCCTGGACCGCATCGTCCCCGGCGTGCGCGCCGCCCGGCTGAAGGCACTGTTCGACGCCGCCGGCTGGCACGTCGTCGAGGCCAAGTACGGCCGCCGCTTGCAGGAGATCTTCGCCCGGCCCAACGGCCACGTCCTGCGCCAGCGTATCGACGACATGAGCAACGCCGAGTACCAGGCGCTCATCCGCCTCGACGGCGCCGAACTCCGCCAGCGGCTGATCGACGGCACCACGGTCAACCGCCAGGCGCTCGCGGAGTTGATCGCGCCGATTGACGATGCCGACCTCCCCGCGGTCATTGCTGACCTCGGCGGGCACGATTTCACCGAATTGCTGCGCTGCTTCCATGAGGTGGACCAGGTCTCCGACCGGCCAAGCGTCATCTTCGCCTACACCATCAAGGGCTGGGGCCTGCCCATCGCGGGCGACCCGATGAACCACTCGGCGCTCCTGACGCCGGAGCAGATGGAGGAACTGCGGGTCGCGCTCGGTGTGCCGGAGGACGACCCCTGGGCCGCCTTCCCGCCCGGCTCGCCGGAGGCACGGCTGTGCCAGGCGGCGGCCGAGCGGCTGCGGCGGCCGGAGACGACGCGTCCGCCGGCCGTCTCGATCGAAATGGTCCCCGCCGCGATCGGTGTGCGTCACCCGGCGCAGACCTCGAGCCAGGAGGCCCTCGGGCGGATCCTGCCGCGGCTGGCCGATCTCGAGGGTGTCGGCGAGCGCATCGTCACCGTCGCGCCCGACGTGGCCACCTCGACCCACCTGGGCGGCTGGATCAACCGCGTCGGCATCTTCTCCCCGGTCGAGCAGCCCGACTACGAGGCCGACCGCCCGCGCATCCTGCGCTGGCGGGAGACGCCGGCCGGCCGGCACATCGAGCTGGGCATCTCCGAGATGAACATGTTCATGGCAATCGGCCAGCTCGGCCTGAGCCATGAGCTGGTCGGCCAGCACCTGCTCCCCCTCGGCACGGTCTACGATCCCTTCGTCTGCCGCGGGCTCGACTCGCTGATCTACAGCCTGTACATGGAGTCGAAGATGGTCTTCGCCGGGACCCCCTCCGGCGTGAGCCTAAGCCCGGAGGGCGGCGCCCACCAGTCGAGCGTCACCGCCTCGCTGGGCATCGAGCTGCCCGGGCTGATCTACTACGAGCCCTGCTTCGCGGTGGAGACCGAGTGGACCTTGCTGGAAGCCTTCCGCCAGTGCTGCGACCGGGAGCGAGGCCGTTCGACCTACCTGCGGCTCTCGACCAAGCCGATCGACCAGGGGCTGCTCGACCCAGCCCTGGCGCGGCTGGGCGAGGAGGAACTTCGCCGCCAGGTGCTGGCGGGTGGGTACCGCCTGGTCGACCGGCGCGAGACGACGCCGCACCTCCCGGTCGAGAACGTCGTCCACATCGTCACCGCCGGGACGATGGTTCCGGAGGCGCTGGAAGCAGCGGCGCGGCTGGCGGAAGAGGAGGTGGCGGCCAACGTCATCAACCTGACCGGCCCCAGCCTGGTCTACGAGGCGGCCAAGCGGCTGTGCCAGCAGGCGATGCGCGACGCCAGCCAGGAGCCGGACGAGGGGCCGTTCGCCTGGCTCTTCCCACCGGACGAGCGCCGCGCGCCGATCGTCACCGTGCACGACGCGGCCTCGCACGCGCTGGCATTCCTGGGCGGTGTCTTCGGCGTGCCGGTGGTGCCGCTGGGGGTCGACGTGTTCGGCCAGTCCGGCACCCGGGCCGACCTCTACCGTGCCACCGGGATCGACCCCGACAGCATCGTCGCCGCCGGCCTCCACGCCCTCGAACTGCGCGGCTAGCTTCCGTGCGTTACTGCCACCAGCCCCGCCGCTCACCGTGAGTGGCGGGGCTGGTCGCGGGGTCGAGCATGTTCGGGAGGGGTGGAGGGAACGTTCTCGCGCGGTGGCCTGTGCCCGGGGCTCAAGCCCCGGGCTGACAGGGAAAAGCCGGCTAGAGCCGGCTGGGAATGACGGCGACAGCTACCGGGGGTGGTGATGAGGCGAGTCGCCGCTCGGCCCATGCCCGGGGCTCAAGCCGCCGGGCTGACAAGGCGAAGCCCACTGAAGGGGCTGGGGATGCTGGGCGCCGTGGGCTGCCGGATTGACTCCGCCCGGATGTGGCCATCGTAGCCCCTTCAGTGGGCTTACCAAAATATCAGCCCGGCGGCTTGAGCCCCGGGCATAGGCCGGATGGCTAGAACCTAATGCCGGGATCTGAGCCCGATTCCTCCAGCCGGCTTCAGCCGGCTTTCGTTGTCAGCCCGGGGCTTGAGCCCCGGGCACGGGCCGACCGTGTAGACCCTTTTCATTCGTCACGGACTCCGGAGCCCACCCCGACCAGGGATCGCGTGTAAAGGCCGCCTACCCCGCCTCCTCCGCCAGGGCGCGGGCGAAGGCGTCCCAGAAGGGGTCGACGCGCGGGTGTTCCAGCGGCTCCTCCCGTCCGTCGCGGACCAGGCGGATCCCCTCCTCGGGCGGGGTGATCTCGCCCACCTGCGATGCGGCGATGCCCGCGTCTTCCAGGCGCGCCAGCACGGCCGCGGCCTTCTCCGGCCGGCAGGTGATGATCAAGGTGCCCTCGCTGATGGCGGCGTAGGGGTTCATGCCAAACAGGTCGCAGACGGCCCGCGCGGCGGGGCTCACCACGATGGCGTTCTGCTCGACCACCATCCCGACGCCGGATGCGACGGCGATCTCGTACAGGCCGCCCCAAACGCCCCCCTCGGTCGCGTCGTGCATCGCCGTCACGCCGTCGTCGCGCACGCCGACCTCAACCGCGGTCATGGCGTCCTTCACCACCGACATCTGGTAAAAGGTCGCCTCGGCCTCGCGCGCGATCTCCTGACCGCAGGCGGCGGCGATGCGGTCGGGGAAGGTGACGCCGAACAGTCCGGTGGCCTCAACGGCGGCGCCCTTGGTGACGATCACCGCGTCGCCGACGCGCGCCATCGCCGGGGTGACGTAGCGGTCGCGTTCGCCGACGGCCATCACCATCGCGCCGCCGACCATGGGGTAGTCGGTGCCGTCGTAGCGGGCGGTGTGGCCGGTGACGATCGCCATGCCGATCTCTTTGCAGGTGGCGTCGACGGCGTACCAGAGGGCCTCCAGCCCCTCGCGGGTGATGCTGCGGGGGAGGTTGAGATCAACCACGAAGTAGGTGGGCGGCAGGCCCGAGGTGGCCGCGTCGGAGGCCAGGATATGCACCGCAAACCAGGCGGCGCGTTCCCAGCCGTACTGCGGCACGATGAAAAAGGGATCGGTGGTGACTGCCATGACCCGGCCGCCGCCAATGTCGATGATGCCCACATCCACGCCGTGCTGCGGCCCGACCAGCACCTCCGGCCGGTGTCGCCCCAGCCGCGGCTTGATCACCTGCTCGAACACGTCGGGTGAGATCTTGCCGACCTCAGGGAGCTGATACCCGGGTGCCTGCTCTGCCATGCCGTCCTCCCTCCACGCCGTCGCGACGCTTCATCCACGCGGTTCGCGATCTCCGTACCAACCCGGGCGGTGAGCGGTGCCGAGCGACGCGGAATGCAACGCCCATGCGCCGTATCGGTTGTGTGTTCCCAGATTACCGGCGTCCGTCGGGATTGGTCGAGGCTTCGTGGGCGCTGATGACGTAGCAGCACATGTGGTCGCCGGCGACGATGTGCGTTGCGCGCTCGACGTCGGCGTTGAGGAGCTCCCGGTAGATCTCCGCCTCGTAGCGGCAGGCACAGGGGAAACAGGCGGCGACCCGGCTGATAGTGCAGTTGTACTGCTTGAGCAGGAAGGTGTCCTCGTCCACCTGCTCGAAACTCGCCAGATAGCCGAGGTCGTCCATCCCTGCCGCGAGCGCGGCGACCCGCTCGGCGAGGGTGGTGGCCGGCTGGAGCCGCTGGGCAAGGTAGTCGCGGGTGCGCTCGGCGCGGCGCGAGAGGAGGAGGTCGACCTTCTGCTCGCCGTCGATCTGCACCAGGTCGGCCAGTAGGTCGGTGATCACCAGGTCGTACTGCTTGGGGAAATAGTCGTCCGCCAGGGAAGAGAGGCGGTAGACGTGGGCCGGGCGACCGACGGGGCGTCGCACCGTGGTCGATTCGACCAGGCCGTCCCGTTCCAGGGCAGTCAGGTGCTTGCGCACCGCCATCGCGGTGATGCCGAGCAGCGCGGCGAGCTGGTCCGCGGTGAGCCCTTCGCTCTTCTTCAGCGTGGTGAGGATCTTCCGGCGGGTGGCACCCCGCGGTGCCTGGGTGCCGAGTAGGGGCTCGGGCATACCCGCGTGACGGCTGCTGTGTCGTTGTTTCCGGCTCGGCCGATCCGTCGCCATGGCGCCTCCGGTTCCTATCATAACATAAGCGCCGTTGCCCGAGCGGTGGCCGTGGAAGAGGCCGTTCCTCGCCGAATCGGGATCACCTTTGATGGGGAGTCCCCGGTCGACATCCGGGCTTGCGTGGACGATCCGGATGCCTAGGGCGAATATGAACCAAAGTCCTACCCGGTGGGGGGTGGCTTGATTGCTATACTCGCGGCAGCGTGCGGAGATGACCACGGCGGCCAGCGGCACCGTGGGGCTATCGCCGCCCCGGACTCCTGCCGGGGCGAGCCGGTCGAGGAGCCGTGAGCCGATGTCGGGTAGCAGCCAGCCACCGCGAACCACGCCCGGTCGGCGCAGCCGGCTCATGGCGACGCTGGCCTACGTCGGGCCGCTGTCACTCGTCATCGCGGGGCTGCTCCCCCGCAGCCGCTTCGTCCTGCGCCATGCGCTGATCGCGATGACGCTCCATCTGGTGCGCTTCGCCCTGGCGGGGATGGTCCTGACGCTGTGGCTCTTCCCGGGGGATGGGGTGGAGACCGGGCGCGTGGCGCGGCTGGCCGCCGACCTGGGCACGCTCCTGCTGGCCGGGGTGCCTTGGCCCGGTGGGCTGACGCGCGAAGGCGCGCTGCTCCTCTCGTTCCCGCTGGGCATGACTTGGATCGCGAGCCTCGCCGGGGCTGCCGCGGCCGCGACCGGCCACACCCTCGACTACCACGCGCTGCTCCATGCCGACTGGCCCGATGCCCCGCCGGAGCCGGCGGTGGAGTCGTCGAGCCCCGTCGATGAGCGGGCATACGCGCGCGAGTTGCGTGAGCGCCAGCTCGCGCGGATCTGGAGTGCCTCGCGTGTGGCGCAGGCCGAGCGACGGCGACACGAGCGGATGGAGCAGGTCAAGCGGGAGATGGAGGTGGTGCTGGTCCGCCTGGACTACCTCAACCACCTGCTGTCGTTCGGCGAGTTGAGCCTGAGTCGCTTCACCGCGATGCACACCGAGTTGATTGGCTACCTGGATGCCCTCCGCCGCGAGCTGGCCGACTTGCAGGCCCGCCGCACCGACGTGCTGGCGGCGGAGAACCGGCCGGTGGCGCCGCTGGCGCTGACCGAGGTGCCACAGGTGCAGGTGTTGACGCTGGCTGTGCTCGATCCCAGCGGCGTGCCGATCTTCACCAGCGGGCACTTCCCGCTCGATGAGTCGCTCATCACCGGCATGGTTTCGGCGCTCGACAGCCTGTCGGAGGAGATGTTCGGCTCGCGGGTGCACAAGACCCAGTTGGCCGAGGGGCAGGTCGTGCACTTCGCTCGCGGCCAGTACACGGTGGCCTTCGTGATCTTCGAGGACGAGCCGGCACCGGTGCAAATCGGGCACCTGCGCGAGTTCCTGGACGACTTCGAGCGCGCGAATGCCGCGGTGCTGGCATTATCCCCGGTCGACACCGACCGGCTTGTCCCGGTGCCGGTGCCGTTCGCGTTCCTGCGGCGGCTGCCGGACGATGTCCCGGCAGCCGCCGCGGTCAATCCCCGCTAGCGCACGGTGACCGTCTGGACGTGGTCGTTGACCTTCACCGTCCACTCGCCCGGTTCCACGCTACCCAGGGCGATGCTCTTCTGGTAACCCATGAGGATCTGGGTGCAGATCGCGTCCCGCTCCCGCTCGCTGAGGATGGTCACGGTGATCGTGTTCCCCTCACGGGTGATCTCCGGCTCCCGCGCCACGGTGCAGCCGTCGCCCACCCAGCCGGTGACGTCCGCGAAGAGCTGCGGCGGGTAGCTCTCGGCGATACGCACGTCGACGCTCTCGATCTGGATCGGCTTGATCTCCAGGTTCCCGCTCGGCTCGCCGGCCCCACCGCCGTTGGTGCCGCCGCCTGCGACGCCCCCATCGTCGCCTGTCCAGATGAGGGCCGCCGTGACCGCGATGGCGGCGATGGCGATCGCCGACACCACCACGAGGATCAGGGCGCGCCGGCCCGGCTGCCGAACTGCCTGTTGCGTCGTATCCGCCTGCATCCGTATCGCTCACTTTCGCCTTCAGTCTCGTGGAGCGTCCACCCGCTCCCTTCCACTCTGAAGACGCCGCTGTGATGCGAAAAGTTCCGCTGTGAGCCGGGGATCGCGCTACCGGCCGGCGTCGGTGCTGCCGTCGGCGTGGGCGGCGGACTCGGCGGGCGCGCGAAGGCGTGCCAAGGTCGCGAACGCCGCCTGGCGCACGGCCGACTCCACCCGCTGTACCGTTTCCTGGTCGGGCGCGGTCCAGTAGTGCAGGTGCAGGTCGTAGCCATCCGCGGCGAGCCCGAGCAGCAGCGTCTCCGGGGGTGGCTCCTGGCGCACGCCGGGCACCCCGCGGGCCGCCTCCTCCAGGGCCGCCCGCGCCCGCTCGGGGTCGACCTCGGGCAGCAGCGACAGCACGATCGCGGTACGCCGCGCCCCGAGGTGGGTGTAGTTGCGTACCGCCTGGGTCAGCACCTGTGCGTTGGGCACCAGCACCAGCACACCGTCGGGGGTGCGTAGCGACGTCGTGCGGAAGGTGATCTCCTCGACGATGCCCTCGCTCGCCCCCACCTGGATGTGATCCTGGACGCGGAAGGGGCGGCGCCAGAGGATCAGGATCCCCGAGATGAAGTTCTCCAGCAGATCCTTCAGTGCAAAGCCGACGATCAACCCGGCGACACCGAAGCTGGCGATGATCGTCCGAGCGTCGATCCCGAGCACCCCCAGCCCGACGGCGACCCCAAACGTGACGATGGCGGCCGTGAGCAACTGGTCGAACAGCCCGCGCAGCATCGGGTCGAGCCGCGAGACCCGGCTGACGCCCGCGAGCAGCCGGCGGGCCAGGCGCGCGATCAAGACGAAGACGGCAACGACGAGGATGGCGACGAGGAGCGCCGGCAGGGTGCCGATGAGGCTACCCAGGCTGTGGCCGATCTGCTGGTCGACGGATTGCAGTTCCTCGCGGATGGCCTCCCACACGATGCAGCCTCCATCCGTTCCGGTGCTGACACGAGTGAACGAACGAAAGTGTATCGCAGACGGCCCTGTGTGAGGCCGAAGACCAGCGTCGAAGCCGGGAACCTGCTAAGATGCACCTGCGCCGGGCCGCGTACGTCCGAAGGGGCGGCGCCTGGGGCGATGCTGTAGCCGCGTGCGACCGGATCGAGAGACGAGGAAGTCGTGCCTCCATCCGTGCTGCTCTCACTCCTGCTGGCGAGTATCTATGGTCTGCTCTTCCACAGTCTGCTCGGTCGGCGCCTTTGGCAATTACCATGCTATTGGTTTGCAGCGGTCACCGGCTTTTTTGCGGGCGAGGCCGTGGCGGTGCTGACGGGCACCGCCCTCATGCGCGTCGGGAATGTGCCGCTTGTGGCCGCGACACTGGGCGCGCTCGTGGGTCTCGGCATGTGCTGGTTCTTTACGTCGCCGCCGCCGGAGACGCGGGCGACACGGCGGCGGACGCGACGCTAGGGCGCTCCGCCGCCGGGTAACCGGTGGCCCGTGACGGTTGTGTCGTGAGATCGCGAGAGGGTAGACGCGATGCGCAGAGGTTGGGTTTGGGTCACGGTCGGCGTGCTCCTGGTCATCTTCATCGGCCTGTTCGTCCTGCTCTACCTGCTGGGCGGGGCCGACCAGTCGCCACTCGAGCGCACGCGGGACATCTCGATCATCTTCCTATCGCTCTCCGGCGTACTGGTGGTGCTGCTGCTCGGCGCGTTGGTCGGGGTCACGGTCTGGCTGGCGCTGCTGCTCAAGGACCGGGTCATCCCGCTGCTGGAGCAGTTGACCGAGGCCGCGGTGCGGGTGCGCGGCACGACCGAGTTCGTCAGCGAGGAAGTGGTCAGCCCAATCATCTCCGCCTACGGCACCGTCGCCGGTCTGCGCGCCATGATCCGCACCGTCACGGGCCGGGACCGCAGACGGTAGGCGTGCTGGTCGGTACGTGTCCGGGGATCCTCGCGCCACCGATCCCCGGGCACGTGGGGCGGCGCGGGGATTCTCACACCACCCGTCCGCGTCCCGATGACGGTACGAACCCAACCCCGGCGCGGCGTGATGCCGCGCCATACCAAAGCGGCGGCTCGGGCCGCCGCACTCCACAGCCGGCTTCAGCCGGCTTTCGTTGTCAGCCCGGGGCTTGAGCCCCGGGCACGTGCCACGCACAGGGATCCTCGCACCACCCACCCCGGCGACGGTCGGTAGCGGCCCGTGCCGGCGCCGGCGGGGCGGGGCGCTCTAGATCTCCCCGTCGTGGCCGATGGTCTGGAGTTCGTCGATGATGGCGCGCAGCTCGTTGGATCGAGCGTGCATGCGGACGATCGGCTCACCGTTGTGGTCGAGGAAGAGGATGTCGACGTGATCGTCGGCGTCGACCAGCTCTGAGCCGCCGTAGTCCAGCTCCACGGTGAGGACCGGGGTGATGCGCTCGCCCGGCGGCTGGTACTCCCCAGGAGGCGTGTTGGCGGTGGCGTAGCCCCAGTGGTCGACGAGGTCGACCAGCGCGCCGCGGTCGTTCGGGTCGGTGCCCAGGTAGAGCGACAGGTCGATGCGGCCGTCGCTCAGGTGCAGGTAGTAGCCCTCCTCGGCGTGCTCGATGGCGATGTCCTGCGGGAACCAGAGGTCGTAGATTACCAGCGGGCGGTTGACCTCTTCGTCGTCTTCCTCCGCCGGCGGCTCGACCTCGACATCGACCGGGCCCTGCTGCTGCAGGAGGGAGTAATGGGCGAGCCCGTAGGCGTAGAGCATCTCCGCCACCCGCGTGCGCAGCGCCCCGGTGAACGTCCCCGGGAATTCATCCTCAACGAGGCGCTCCAGGGTGCGGATCATCCGGGAGTACTCCTCCATCGCGCGGAGCTCCCGGTTGATAAAGCTCCGCGCGCCCTGGAAGGCAGCCCGGATATCCTCGTAGATTTCGTCGCCCGCCTGCTCGGCGAGGAACCTCCGGATCTCTTCGAAGAGTTCCTCGTCGTCGTCCGATTGTTCCCGGAATCCCGGCTCCTCAGACACGGCTGGCTCCCCGCGATTTCAGTCTCGCACCGTCGCCGTCGTCGCCGACGGACCCTTATACAGCGAGAACAATACCAGAGCATTCCGGGGCGGGCTAGATCCTGCCCGGCGGACCGCCCCGGCCCCACGCCGGCGTGCATCACCCCGGCGCCGCAGCCGTCTGTGCGTCCTTTTCCGGAGACAACCCGTGGCAGCGCCCCGCGGCGCACAGGTTCCCAGCGTCGAGGGGACGGTGTGTGCCCACCATAGGATAGTCTGAAGCGAACTGTATGACACTGTGTTCATGATATCCCCACACGTGATGCTGTGAGGGCATGATCGTTCCTAACCCCTATGCGTCATACTTGACATGCTCGACGGACGCCGACAGAATGAGAAGCGATGTACGTACGCCATCGGGCACGCGGGCCGGGTGCGCAGGGTGCCCTGCGTGCCAGTCGTGCGGCGACCGCCACGACGCCGCGCGAGTTGAGCGCGATCCAGCGATGTCCTGCCGAGATGCGCTGTCGTGCCGGTCCGCCCGGAGAAGGAGAGGATATCGTGAGACGCAGAGGACGTGATGCCAGCCCTTCCCGCCACCACACCCACCGCCTGGCGCGCCTGCTCGCGGCGCTCCTGCTGCTGGTCCTGGCGGTACCTCCCGCGGTGGTGAGTGCCGAAGGGGAATCCCTCAACTTGAAAGTGAGCGCGCAGCGGCTCGAAATCGGTCAGGAAGTGACGCTCACCGCGACACTGGCGGACTCGGAAGGGAACGAGGTCGTAGGCAAGCCGATAAAGTTCAAGATCGAAGGCGCCAACCCCGGTGAGCCTGCGCCAGTCAATACCAATGACCAGGGCCAGGCCACCTATACGTACACGGGCGAGAAGGTTGGTAAGGATACGATCACGGCGGAATTCACGCCTGATGAGGGTTACCCCATCAAATCGAACCCGGTGACCGTCACTTGGTTCCGGGTGACGCAGGTGACCCTCACGCCGTCGGAGTCGTTCGGCATCGGCGGCAAGTCGGTCACGCTCACCGCGACGGTGCGTGCCAACGATGGTGGATCGACTGACGGTGCGAAGCTCAACTTCGCGGTGACTGACGGCCCGAACGAGGGGAAGGACGGGACCGTAACCGTTGAAGGCGGCACCGCGACCATCACGTACACGGGCGGCATATCGTGGCCGGTGAACGACGACACCGACACGGTCGAGGTGACGAGCCCCAGCAATGACGACCTGGAAGTGACCGCCACGGTGCGCTGGGTGCGTGCCCCGGTACACATCACCCTGTCGCCCACCAGCGCCACCGGCACGCTGGGTCTGCCGCACGAGGTGACGGCCACGGTCACCGATGGGGCGAACCGCGCCGTGTCCGGGGCGACGGTGCACTTCACCGTCTCCGGCCAGAACCCGGACACGGAGGACGTCAAGACCAACACCAACGGCGAGGCGACGCTCAGCTACACCAGCAGCCGCACCGGTCGCGACACGATCACGGCGTACGTCGACCTCAACATGAACGGCTCTCGCAACAGTCCCGATGAGCCGGAGGCCACGGCCACGGTGAACTGGGCCGGGCGCGGGGGCCTGACGCTCTCGCCCGCGGCGAACACGCTGACGACCGGCCTCTCGCAGACGCTGACGGCGACGCTGACCGACGCCGAGGGCGACCCGATCGTCGGGATCATGGTCTACTTCGATATCACCGGCGCCAACACGGTCTCGCGTGGCAGCTCGACCAACGAGTCGGGCGTGGCGTCGATCTCCTACACCGGGCGGAACGCCGGCAGCGATACCGTCAGTGCCTACGCCGACCTCAACGGGAACAACCGCCGGGACAGCAACGAGCCGACCGCGACCGCGACGATCACCTGGGTGCGCAATGCCACCCTGAGCCTGGCCGTCTCCGCCGATGCGCCCGACGCAGGCAGCGCGGTGGAGGTCACCGCGACGCTGGCCGACCCCGACGGCGGCATGTCCGGGGTTCCGATCCGCTTCTCGGTCACCGGTAGCAACGCCACCAGCGGCGTGAAGATGAGCGACGCCACGGGCAAGGCCGTCTTCACCTACACCGGCGGCAACGTGGGCACCGACACCGTGACCGCCTACGCCGACTTCAACAGCAACGGCGTGCGCGACACCGGTGAGCCTTCCGCCAGCGTAACCATCAACTGGAGACGGCCGTTTGCGCCGGCCGACCCGTCCCCGGCCAAGTCCGGCTGCGTCTACTTCCTGGCGACGCAGCACAACCTCTGCGCCGGGTTCCGGAGCTACTGGGAGCAGTTCGGCGGGCTCGCGGTCTACGGCATGCCGATCACCGAGGAGTTCGTCGAGAACGGCGTGACGGTGCAGTACTTCGAGCGCGCCCGCTTCGAGTGGCATCCCGGCGTCTGGCCGGAGCGCTACGACGTCCTGCTCGGCCTGCTCGGCAACGAGGTGACCGCCGGACGCCGCGGCGAGGCGCCGTTCCAGGCAGTTCAGGCGAACCCCGCCTGCCGCTACTTCCCGGAGACGGGCCATAATCTCTGCGGCGGGTTCCGGACCTACTGGGAGACCTTCGGCGGCCTGTCCATCTACGGCCTGCCCATCAGCGAGGAGTTCCAGGAGGTCAATCCCGACACCGGGCTGGTCTACACCGTGCAGTACTTCGAGCGGCAGCGTTTCGAGTGGCACCCGGGTGAGTGGCCAGAGCGCTACGACGTGATGCTCGGTCGCATCGGCGTCCAGGTGCTCGACGCCCGCTACCCCAACCGCTAGCCGCTCGACGCGAACCAGCCATCCAGGCACCGCCGGGGATCATCCCCGGCGGTGCTCACGTTTCTGGTGGATGCCGCACAGCCGTGGCCGGGAGAGGCGCTCGCGCCCTCTCCCGCCCGGCGCCGGACGCAGCGGGTGCCACGGTCCGCGGAGCCGTTCGGGTGGAGGGAGCCGTCCCCTGCTGCCCGGCGCGTGCCTATGGTCGGCGCGTGGCACGTGCCTGAGCGGCTCGCACCCCGTGGTCCGTGCCACCCGGCGGACACGCCGCCTGTCATCCCCTGCCGAGTCCCCTGATTCGGCATGTGTGCTCGCCATCAAGTCAAGATTGCTTCGTAGCCAAGCGAGTTTGTGCGCAATAGAAATGAAAATAACATCTCGCCTTCATGGGTAGGAATTTCGTACCTTGACGACTGGGATGGGGTGTGGTACTAATGGGCTACGACCAGGGAAGCAAATGGTGCAGGGTCCGGCATCTGCGCCATTTGGACAACCGTGCGGTATCGAAAACGCGCAGCACTCACGTCTGGGTCATGTCCCTGGCGATTCGGCCATTCGCTCGGTCAGGGTCGTGCTGACCGGGCTCGTCAAGGGGATCCACCGCCACCGCACGGTTCAGCGCAGGGACGGTAGGGGAAGGGAGGGGCTATCGAGCGAGGGTAGGTGAAGAAAACGCCCCAGGCAGTTGCCGCTGCCCGGGGCTGTGAGAAGAGACTGGCTCGCCGCCAGATCCCTGCTGCACAAAGGGGATTTTATCGCAAGCGGCGAGCCATCGTTCAACGGATGTGCCCCTAATTGGGGCTGCGTATGTAGGAGGACGTGATGATGGTTCGCCGACGAATCAAACGCTCGTCCATCTTGGCCGTCATCGCCCTCGTCGCTCTGCTCAGCCTTGGGGTTGGGTACGCGGCGTGGGAGCAGACCAACGTCATCGAAGGGAAAGTCGCAACCGGTAATTTGAGCGTGACCTTCGCCGACGTCAACATCGAGAACGGTGCTACGGGTGACTACGGCGCCACGTGCACGTACAACTTGGGTGAGACGGGCACGACGCGAACGCTCAGCCTCATCGTCAACAACGCGTATCCGGGCTACGAGTGCAAGGCGCTGTTTGATCTGAAGAACAACGGCACGGTTCCCGCCAAGCTCGATCTCACGACGTCGAGCTGGAACGACGGGTCGAAGGACGGTGAGATCGAGTTCACCGGCGACTGCAATCCCAAGGACAGTCTAGTCATCGAGCCGGGCGGCTCGGTGGAGTGCTGGGCTCTCGCTAAGGTCCTCGATAATGCTCAGCAGAACCACACCTATACCTCCAAGGTGACGGCCCACTTCACGTTCGGGACCGAGTCCTAGTCGCGCATCTCTGTCCACCGCGGCATTGATAAGTCGCGGTGGACAGCTTTTGGGTACCGGGTGGGGCTCTTCGCGTCCCACCCGAGCGATCTGGACTGGCGGTTCCGCACCGCGCAGGCAGTCAGGAATTGGCGTCTAGGGACGGGAGCGGCAACCAGGAATGAGCCAGGTGGGCGCATCGACCAGTGGGATAGACCTGCGGGATCGATCGCCCGGGCTCGGCTGGGTGGCGGTCGGGCTCGCGGTCGGCGCGGCGGTCCTCGGCGCGCGGCTGATCGCGCCGCTGGTGCCGGTGCAGGTCGATCTCTACATCGTCCAGCCCGCGCTCTGGCTCGCGCCCGCCGCGCTGGCGCTTTGGCTGTTCGGTGGGGATCGGCGCGGCGCGCTGTGGCCGGATGGGCTGGCCCTGACCGCGCTGAGCATCGGGCTCATCCAGGTCACCCTGTCGGTCGCGGCCGGGTTCGCGCTCGGCTTCGGGCGCTCGCCCTTTCCTCACGACCCGCTCTCGCTCGTCAAGAACGCCTGGTACGTCGGCGCGCTGTTGATCGGCCGTGAGGTCGCGCGTTGGTACCTTGTAACCGCGCTCCGGCGCCACGGCGAGCTCATCGCCTTCGGCGCGACGACGGTGTTGTTGACGCTGGCGACGATCCCGCTCCACGCGTTGAGCCAGCTCGGCCAGTCGGACACCGCGTTCGACTTCGCAGGCCGCGTGCTCCTACCGGCGGCGGCCGGAAGCCTGCTGGCGACCTACCTTGCGCTCTCCGGCGGTCCGCTCGCGTCGGCCGCCTACCTCGGGGTGCTGGGCGCCTTCGAGTGGTTCGCTCCGGTCCTGCCTGACCTCCCCTGGATGATGACCGCGCTCATCGGCGTCATCGTCCCGATCGGCGGGCTCGTCGTCATCCAGCCGGCCGACGAGGACGGGACCGAGGAGGAAAGCGGCCTGAGCCTGTTCTGGGTCGGCGCCGTCGCGGCGATCCTCGTCATCTTCTGGTTCAACACTGGCGTCTTCGGCGTGCGGCCGGTGCTGGTGCAGGGGATCAGCATGGAGCCGAAGTTCCACACCGGCGACGTGGTGATCGTGCGCCCGGTAGATCCGGAAGACCTGAAGGTCGGGGACATCATCCAGTTCCGGGACGGCAACCACGACGTGCTGCACCGGATCATCGAGATCCGCCAGGAGGTGGCCGGGCTCGTCTTCATCACGCAGGGCGACAACAACGACGCGCCCGATAGCCCGGTGCCGGCGGAGAACGTCCGGGGGCGGCTCGCGCTGCACATCCCGAAGGCGGGGCTACCGGGGATCTACCTCAAGCGTCTCGTGACGGCGGTGGTGCGATGAGTGAGTATCCGTTTTGCCGGTTGACACCTCCAACGTCCGCCACGCCGCAGCCTACGGCGCGCCCGGGGAAGGCTCGCCTGCGCAGCCGGATCAAGCGCCTGCGCACCACCGCACTCAGCGCGCTCTCGGCGCTCTGCCTGCTCTCGATGCTGACCCTGCCGATCGCCTACGGCGGCTGGTCCGATGATCTCACCATCCGCGCGACGGTCCAGATGGGCACCTGGTGCCCGGCCGACCCGATCCCGGCGGACGTGTGGATCACGCCCCGTTCATTCAATCCGACCGGCAACGGGCCTGACCTCAAGGTTGAGATCACGCTCCCGAGCGACGCGTCACCCGCCTACTCAGCCCACCAGATCGATATCGCCAGTATCACGCTGAGCAGCGGCGCCAAGATAATTGGGCCGAACATCGCGACGGCGCCGAAGTACAAGGGCAACGGACGGCTTGAGGTAACGATCCCCCATGATCTGGCCGAGGACCTCCTGAACGGCCAGCCGGCCGGCGACGTGACGATCACCGTCAAAGGGCTCGTAAGCGGTGACCGCTGCTCCTTCGCCGGGAGCGACACCATCGGGTACAACCCGGGCCGAAAGAACGCCACCAACGCGGCGGCCACTGAAGAGGCTGGCACCGGCGATCAGCGCGTCACCGACGAGACGACGGACGGCGAGGACGGAACACCGACGGCCGCGCCCGAACCGAGCGACAAGGGCACCGATACGCCGGACACGCCGTTGACGAAGCCGGATCGCACGGACGGCACTCCGACGCCCACGCCCACCGCGCGCGACGGAGGCGAGAGCCCGGCGCCGACGACCCAGCCTGACCCGGCGAGCGATCCGAATCCCAAGCCGCAGGTGACGCCGACGCCGAAGCCCACCCCGGCGTCGTCCAACGCGCCGCGGCCCGGCAACCGGGAGCCGTCCCCGATGCCAACGCCGGCGCCTACGCCGAAACCGCGTCCAGCGCCGGCTCCGACACCGGTACAGCCACCCGCATCCACGCCAGCGACGAATCCGGCACCGGTGTTGCCACCCGCGCCCACTCCGAAGGTCACGCCGGTGCCGGCCGTGCCGCCGTCCTTCAGCATCGACCCGCCCGCGCCCCGGCCGCAGCCGCCGCGCGAGCCGCGCGCAAAGTGGCCGGTGACGATCGAGCGCATCACCTGGGAATGCGCCGAGGACGGTCGCATCTGCGGCCAGGTCGTCGTCGACCGGTTCCCGTTGTTGCAGGCGGGCACGACGATCGTGCTGGCGCTGGAGTACCAGGACCCGGCGACCGGCGAATGGCGGCCGACCGGTGCCACCGTTACGATCACGCTCGACCTCTGGCGGATGGGCTACGACTTCTGCCTGACCATCCCCGAGGAATACCGCGACGCGGCCGTGGCCGGGGCGCTGCGGCTCACCCTCGCGCCGGAAACCACGGCGGCGCTGACGGACCAGCAGGTCACGTCCGACCCGCTGCTGTGCTCCCCACCCGAGCAGGCACACGACCCGCCACCATCGGACGCGACCGACCTCCCGCAGAACGATCCCGTGCCCGCTCCGCCGGATACGGCCGGTACCCCGGCCGAGCAGCCGTCCTCGCTCCCGCCACCAGCGCCACCGCCGGCATCGGTCGCTGCGGCTGTCGGCACCGATCCGGATTCCGACACGGCCCCCGATCCCGTCCCGAGCCCACCGGAGCCCGACCCCGATCCGGCTCTTGCGCCAACCCCGATGCCGGAAGACCCAGCCCTTGATGCGGCGTAGCACCCCTTGCGCGTGATGCCTCGTGTGCATAGGGCGGGTGAAGCCCTACGCTCGTGTTGCGCACGTCGCTCCGAACCCATGGTGCGGGCGATGCCGCGAACTCATGTTGCGGACGGTATCGCTGTGAGCGATGCCTCGGATCCATGTCATCCGAATCGAAGCGAAGGATCTCGCGCTGCGGCTACCACCCACGTTAGAGATCCTTCGCTTCGCCGGGGACGGCTCATGGAGTTGGGCGAATCACATAGATGTACGCGATCGACGCGTGCCTGAGGGCAGGCCACACCCGCCCGCGCTGGCGGCTGGCCGACCTGCGGGCGGTGGTGCCCTGGCTGCGTGATGACCGTCTGTCGGGTATCAGTAAGGTCCTGACCCGGCTCGGGGTGCGCCGCACCCATGGCCGCTTTGCCCTGCACGGTCCCGATCCCGACTACCAACCGAAGCTGGCTGCGATCGACCAGGCGGTGGCCCGGGCCCGCGCCGCCCCCGAGCGGGTGCGGGTGCGGTATGCCCACGAGCGCCCGCTGGTGCGCCAGCCGTCGCTGGGGCTGGTCTCTGCCCCGCGCGGGCCCGGGCCCACCGTGCCGCGGACGACTGAGCCGGGGCGCTCGATCTGCTCACCGGGCAGGTCGGGTGGCTCGGGGCGCGGCCGGTGGGGGTGGACCGGCTCCTGCGCGTCCTGCGCCGGCTGCGGGCCGCCGCTCCCCCCAGGCGCGCTCTCTGGTCTGGGACACCTGGCCGGTGCCCCGGCATCCGGCGGTGCGGGCGGTGGCGGCCGCGCTGGGCTTCGAGATCGTGTGGCTGCCGACCGATGCACCCTGGACCCACCCGATCGAGACGCGGTGGTGCTGAGTCACGCGGGACGTGGTGGTGGCCATCGGCTGGCGGCGCAGGGGGGCCAGCTCACGGGGCAGGTGGCGGCCTTCCTGGATCAGTTCGCGGACGGTTCGGAGGTCCTATTGCGCGACGTCGGTCTGTTGCCCGATTAAGGCGTGAAACGCCATTAGCCCCAGGCACAGACCACGGTGCGAGGATCCTCCCGGACCCGTCACGGACCCTAACCACAGCAAAGTGCCCACGCAGCGCCGGGTGGCTGTGCGTTGATGTTCCAGGCCGATGTCATGGCGTCTGTCTTGCAGCAGCCCGCGGCGCCGAATGGCGGCACGTGGTACGTCTCCACGTATTGGGGGAGGTGTATATGCGCTCTGCGGTCCATGTCTTTGCTCGCACCTTGCTGAGTCTCGCCTTCATCGTGCTCGGTTGGGATGCCGCACGGGAACCAGGCGGGCGCGTTAAGGTGGTAGCCGCGCTCGGTATCCCGCGACCGGACCTCGCGGTGCGGGCCAACGGTTCCCTCATGGTCGCGTCCGGTGCGATGCTGCTGCTCGGCATCCGTCCGCGGGCGGCCGCGTTGACGCTGGTGGCGTTGATGGTGCCGACCACGCTCGCCGGCCACCCCTTCTGGCAGGTGAACGATCCGCAGCAGCGCAAGGGGCAGCGCATCCATTTCTTGAAGAATCTGTCGATGATTGGTGGGTTGCTCTTCGTTGCCTTGAGTGGCGACCGGCATGACACCGCTTGCTCATCATCACGGCGAAGATGACAAGAATGGGGGATTGGGTGACGTTTCCGCCGCGACAACCTCAAAAGGGAAGCCATACCCGGATTGCCAATCGAGGCCATCCCTGACATACTATGCGCACGGATTCGCACCGACAGTGTAGTGTGGGGACCGTCGATCGCGAGGAGGAGTGATCGCATGTCGAGACGTATCCCCTGGCCGCTTGCGCTGCTCGTCGCTGTCACGCTGCTGCTGCCGCTCCTGGCAGCCTGCGGTGGGAGCAGCGAGAGCACGGCCACGACTGCGGCCGAGACGTCGACTACGAGCAGTGGAACGAGCGAGACGGCTACGACGGCGCCGTCTGGATCGCCTGCGGCGTCACCGGCCGGGAGCGGGAGTTCGAGTACCCCGACCGCTTCTGGGGAAGCCCTGAAGATCGGTATGCTGGCGCCGTTCACCGGTGACCTCTCCGACTTCGGCCCGGCGTTCTGGAACGCTGCGATGCTTGCCGTCGAGGAGATCAACTCCGCCGGCGGTGTGCTCGGCCAGCCGGTCGAACTGGTGCGCGCCGATGACGGCACGTCGCCGCAGCAGGGCGTCGAAGAGGCGCGCCGCCTGGTCGAGGTCGAGCGGGTGAGCGCCATCATCGGCGCCGCCGCTAGCGGCGTGACCCTCCCAATTGCGGAGTCGGTCACCGGGCCGTCCGGGATCGTGCAGATCTCCCCGGCGTCGACGTCGCCCGCGCTGACCGACGCCAACGACAACGACTTCCTGTTCCGCACCACCATCTCGGACGCGGCGCAAGGTGTCGTCCTTGCACAGCTCGCCCAGGAGCAGGGCTTCAAGACCGCCTGCACCATGTACACGAACAACGCCTACGGCCAGGGCCTCTCCGAGGTCTTCTCCCGTGAGTTCGAGCGGCTCGGTGGGAAGGTCTTGGCCC